>Ga0208623_100283_pt1 | contig 46840 bp, 36 predicted proteins | sample HotLakConsUCCL28_FD_184737 | JGI IMG/M metagenome (GOLD analysis project Ga0208623, IMG submission 184737) | Hypersaline microbial mat communities from Hot Lake, Washington, USA - Hot Lake Consortium UCC-L28 (SPAdes) (version 2) ...
AGACTGCCGGAGGTTGTCATCCCGGCCGGAGTGGAGCGGAGAGCCGGGATCTCGAGGTTCGGGGGTTTCTGTGGTGCTTGGTGAAAGCGTGATTTCTGAGGTCCCGGAGCGGGGTCCGGGACGACAGTTCATTGGGCAAGACTGCCGGAGGTTGTCATCCCGGCCGGAGTGGAGCGGAGAGCCGGGATCTCGAGGTTCGGGGGTTTCTGTGGTGCTTGGTGAAAGCGTGATTTCTGAGGTCCCGGAGCGGGGTCCGGGACGACAGGCGGACTCGGCCAGGCCGCCGGGGGTGACTGTCATCCCGGCCGGAGCGGAGCGGAGAGCCGGGATCTCGGGGTTCGGGGGTTTCTGTGGTGCTTGGTGAAAGCGTGATTTCTGAGGTCCCGGAGCGGGGTCCGGGACGACAGGCTGGGTTGTACCTTGTACCTTGTACCTTGTACCTTGTACCTGCCTTACCGCTTCATGTAGTTGAAGAATTCTTCGTTGGTCTTGGTGACCTTCAGCTTGTCGAGCATGAACTCGATGGCCTGGGCTTCGTCCATGGGCTGCAGGATGCGACGGAGAATCCACATCTTCTGGAGCTGGTTTTCTCCGACCATGAGCTCTTCCCGGCGCGTGCCGGATCGGTTGATGTCGATGGCGGGATACACCCGCTTTTCGGCGATTCGACGGCTCAGGTGGATCTCCATGTTGCCGGTACCCTTGAACTCCTCGTAGATCACCTCGTCCATTTTCGAGCCGGTATCGACCAGCGCGGTGGCGATGATCGTCAGGCTGGCCCCGTCCTCGATGTTGCGGGCCGCACCGAAGAATCGTTTCGGGCGCTGCAGGGCATTGGCGTCGACCCCGCCGGTCAGCACCTTGCCCGATGAGGGAACGACCGTGTTGTAGGCCCGGGCCAGTCGGGTGATGGAGTCGAGCAGGATGATGACATCCTTCTTGTGTTCGACGAGGCGCTTGGCCCGCTCGATGACCATGTCGGCTACCTGAACGTGGCGCGTTGCCGGTTCATCGAAGGTCGATGAAATGACCTCGGCATCGACGCCACGCTGCATTTCGGTGACTTCTTCCGGGCGCTCGTCGATCAGCAGGATGATCATGTGCGCTTCCGGGTTATTGGCGCGCATGGCCGTGGCCATGCTCTGCAGCATCATGGTCTTGCCGGCTTTCGGCGGGCTGACGATCAGACCACGTTGCCCTTTCCCGACCGGGGCGATCAGATCGATGATCCGGCCGGTGATGTCTTCGGTCGAGCCGTTGCCGCGCTCGAGAACGAGCTGCTTGCGGGGAAACTCCGGCGTCAGATTTTCGAAGAGGATCTTGCTCTTCGAGGCCTCGGGACGCTCATAGTTGAGCTGCTCGACCTTGAGCAGCGCGAAGTAGCGCTCGGACTGCTTGGGCGGCCGGATCTTGCCGGAGATGTAATCGCCGGTGCGCAGATTGAAGCGTCGAATCTGCGACGGCGAGACGTAGATATCGTCCGGACCCGCCATGTAGGAGGCTTCGGAGGCGCGCAGGAAGCCGAACCCGTCCTGAAGAATTTCGAGGACCCCGTCTCCGTAGATCGCTTCCTTTTTCTGGGCCTTGCCTTTGAGGATGGCGAAGATCACATCCTGCTTGCGCGAGCGGCCCATATTCTCGATGCCGAGCTCCTCGGCCATCTCGATCAATTCCTTGACGGATTTCGTCTTGAGTTCGGTTAGATTCATGAACGGCGTGTTCCGGAGTTTGCACACACGAGCGCCAGGGGCAAACGGGGAGGTTCACCGACATCGGCACCCGAAATTCGGGGTGAGATTGCTCTGTCTAAGTTAAAGCCCGGTGGTTCGGGTATCGATCAGGGGTTTGGCTAGGCGAAGCCCGCGCCTAAGATTGCGATAAGGTAGCATCATTCACGAGTCGAGTCCAGCGCCAGTCGAACTCGGGGAAACTTCGGACTGGCGGGGGCGTTGCCCCCGCAAGTCCTGTGGCGTCAAAGCGTCTCTTCGACGAAGGCCTTGAGCGCCGATTTGGTCAAGGCCCCGACTTTGGTGCCCTGATGCTCGCCGTTCTTGAACACCATCAGCGTGGGGATGCCGCGGATCTTGAAGCGCGTCGTCACCTGCTGGTTTTCATCGATGTTCACCTTGGCCACCGTCAGCTTGCCGTCGTACTCGTCAGCCAGTTCGTGCAGGATCGGGTCGATCATCTTGCACGGGCCACACCATTCGGCCCAGTAGTCGACCAGAACAGGCCCGTCGGCTTTCAAGACGGCCTCGTCGAACTCGCCGTCGCTCACATGAATCACTTTGTCACTCACGGTCAGAACTCCTTGCAGAAGAATTTGGTGGATCATCCGGTGAAACGGCCCTGCCCGCCGTCCGGCACCCGATGAAACGGGCCGAGGGTCCGGAAAAAGGCCATCGAAATCAGGCCATCAAAACCCGTATACTAAGCGATTGAGGTGTCAAGGGGCCATCATCATCCTCAAGGCGCTAGTTTCTCAAGGCGCTAGGTCAAGGCACCTTCATCATTTTTCAAGGAACAAGCCCCACGTGACCGAATCGCGACCCGCGGAAACCGTGCTGACCGAGACCCCGTTCAGCACCTTTGAACTTGACGAACGCATCGCCCGCGGCCTGAAAGAGGCCGGCTTCGAATACTGCACACCGATTCAGGAGCGCACCCTGCCCCTGGCCCTGGCTGGTCGCGACGTCGCCGGCCAGGCCCGGACCGGAACCGGCAAGACCGCCGCCTTCCTGCTGGCCATTTTCAAGCGCCTGCTCGGCCCGGACAGCCAGGGTCCGGGCCCGAATCCGCGCAGCATCGTCATCGCCCCGACGCGTGAGCTGGCCATTCAGATCCATCGCGACGCGGAGCTTCTGGGCAAACACACCGGGCTGCGGACGATGCTGGCCTACGGCGGCGTCGACTACGCCAAGCAGCGCGACCAGATTGCCGGCGGGGTCGACCTGCTGATCGGGACCCCGGGCCGCCTGATCGACTATCTCAAGCAGGACATCTACAACCTCCGCCATATCGAAGTCTGCGTGCTCGACGAGGCCGACCGGATGTTCGACCTCGGGTTCATCGCGGATATCCGCTATCTGTTCCGACGGATGCCGCCGGTCGACAAGCGCCAGACGCTGATGTTCTCGGCGACCTTCCCGCTCAAGGTGACCGAGCTCGCCTACGAACACATGAGCGAAGTCGAGACGGTCCGGATCGAGGAGGACCAGATGACCACCGACCGGGTCACCCAGGTGGTCTACTACCCGTCGAACCGGGAAAAGCTGCCGCTGCTGGTCCAGCTGCTCAACCGCATGGAGGACAAGCACGTCATGGTCTTCGTCAATACGCGGCACGCCGCGGACCGCGTCGCGCGCACCCTCAAGGCCAACGGCTTCAATGCCGCGATGCTCGCCGGCAGCGTTCCTCAGATCAAGCGTCAGAAGCTGCTCAAACGCTTTCACGACGGCGACATCGACGTCATGGTGGCGACCGACGTCGCGGCTCGCGGCCTGCACATTCCGGCCGTCAGCCATGTCATCAACTACGATCTGCCGCAGGATGCCGCCGACTACGTGCATCGGATCGGCCGGACCGCGCGTCTCGGGGCGACCGGCGATGCGATCAGCTTCGCCTGTGAGGACTACGCCTTCCACCTGCCCGAGATCGAGCAGTACATCGAGCTGGAGCTGCCGATCGAAACCCACGATCCGGACAGCCTGCCGCGCCTCGAGCAGCCGCCTCCGCGGCCCAGGAAAGCCCACGGAAAATCAGGCGGCGGCGGCCGTCGCGGTGGCCGCAAACGTCGCCAGGGCTGAGCTTCCGGGACAGCGCGGGGGCAGCGGCGTTCGCACCGGCAAGGTGTGCTAATCTCCCCGCAGTCGACACTGGTTGTGCCATCTCACGTTGGCTTCGTCCCTCACAAGTTCCTGGTCCGGGCGTCTGGTTCTGGCAAGCTGCGCCATCCTGACCGTGCTGGCGGTGTGGCTGTTGATCCGGATCGTCTGGCTTGTCGCGGTCGGACCGCAGGTCGATCCGGACCCGGTGCCGCCCATTCCGCGCCTCTCGCAGGCGGCCAATCTCGAACGGTCGTTCGAACACGCCCTGTTCGGCAACTCGGACACCATCGCGCGGTCAACGCCGGTGGTCACGACCACCGCCCGTTCGGGCCTGCGCTTGCGCGGCATGATGAGCGGCGGCAGCAACGGCTTTGCGATCATCGCCGACGCCTCGGGTGAGGAGGGTGTCTATCGAGCCGGCGACGAACTGCCGGACGGCAGCGTGCTCGACAGCATCGAGGCCCAGCGGGTGATCATCGAGCGCAACGGCCAACGCGAAGGGCTGGAACTGGATCGGGAGCGACCAGGCACCGCACCGCTCCGATCGGCCGCCCGCCCGTCTCCTGCAGCGCCGGCGACGGCATCGATCCCGGGACTCAGGGGCTTCAGCCCGGCCAGCGGCGCAAGCGCCGCGTCCTTTGCGGGTCGGGGCAGTGCGGCCGCCGGCCAGCTCGATGCCTCCGGGCTGGCGCGCCAGATTTCGGTGATGCCGGTTGCCGGCGGCGGTTTTCGCGTGAGGCCCGGACGCGATGCCCGGCTGTTTTCCGAGCTCGGCCTGCAGATCAACGACATCGTCACCGCGGTCAATGGTCAGCCGCTCCAGTCCGAGAACGATGCGCGCGCGCTCTTCGTCGACGTCATGCAGCGCGGCGAAGTGGCCATCACCGTCAACCGTCAGGGTCGCGAGATGGTCTTGCGACCGGACCTCGAAAACATCATGCGGAGTCTGCAAAACCCATGATCAAAACACTGATCAGAACATCGATGGTCTTCCTCGTTCTGCTGAGCCTTCCCGCCTCGACCTTCGCGCAGGACGGCCATACGCTCAACTTCAAGGATGCCGACATCCGCTCTCTGATTACCGCCGTGGCGGAAATGACCGGCAAGAACATCATCATCGACCCGCAGGTGACGGGACAGATCAACGTCGTGTCGACCCAGCCGCTGGACTCCGACGAGGTCTACGAGGTGTTTCTGTCCATCCTGCGGGTTCATGGCTACAGTGCGGTCGCCGATGACAACATCATCCGCATTCTGCCCGACGTCAATGCGCGCCAGGACGGACGCGTCCCGGTCGACGACATGCGCGCCTCGGGCGACGAACCGGTGACGCGGATCATTCAGCTCGAACACGTTCGCGCATCGGAAGCGGCGCAACTGCTTCGGAACCTGCTGCCCCAGTCGGCCTACATGGCGCACCACGAAAGCTCGAACAGCCTGATCATCAGCGATCGTTCGGTCAACGTGCGTCGAATCGAGTCGATCATCAATCGGCTCGACGCGGTCACGGATCAGGAAATCGAGGTGATCGGCCTGCACCATGCCGATGCATCCGAGGTGGTCAGCCTGATCGGGCGGATCTACAGCCAGGACGCCGGCCCGGCCGCGGTCGCCGACGAACGCACCAACACCATCATCCTGAGCGGCGACCCCAACCGTCGCCTGCGCCTGCGCACGCTGATTTCACACCTCGACACCCCGCTCGAGAGCGAGGGCTCGACCCAGGTCATCTACCTACGCTACGCGACCGCGGAAAGTCTCCTGCCGGTGCTTGAAGGCATGCTGGCAATGGATGATGAAGACGGCCAACGGGTCCGTCTGCAGGCCCACCAGGAAACCAACGCTCTGGTCGTGACCGCGGCACCTTCGGCATTCAGGGGCGTTCAGTCGGTCGTCAACCAGCTCGATATCCGTCGCGCCCAGGTGCTGGTCGAAGCGATCATCGCCGAGGTCGCGATCGACACCAGCCGCGAACTCGGCATCCAGTGGCAGGCTTTCTCGTCCGGCGACAGCGGCGTGTTCGGCGGCACGAATTTCCAGACCGGTGGCAACAACATTCTGAACCTGAGCGCGGGTGCCGGAACGCCGGGAGAGGAAGGCAATCTCTTCCTGCCGGGCCGAGGACTCAACCTCGGCTATGTCGGCGGACGGACGAGCCTGCTCGGCGTCGAGCTTCTCGAAATCGGCGCCCTCGCCCGCGCCCTGGCCAATGACGCCAACACCAACGTCCTTTCAACACCGTCGGTGGTGACCCTCGACAACAACGAGGCCAGCATCAACGTCGGTCAGGAAGTCCCTTTCCTGTCCGGCAGTTTCGCCAACCAGGGCATCGCGACCGGCGACGGACAGGTCAATCCGTTCCAGACGATCAACCGCGAGGAAATCGGCATCAAGCTCAACGTGACGCCGCACATCAACGAAGGCGACACGATCATCCTCGACATCAGCCAGGAAGTCTCGACCCTGGCCCCCTCGGCCGGCGCGGTCGATCTGATCACCAACAAGCGCACGATCACGACCCGCGTGATGGTACCGGACGGCACCATGCTGGTGCTCGGCGGACTGATCAGCGAGGATCTGCAGGAACAGATGGAGAACGTTCCGGGATTGAGCCGCATCCCGCTGCTCGGCGAGCTGTTCAAGTATCGCTCGACGACCAACGTCAAACGCAATCTGATGGTCTTCATCCGCCCGCAGATCCTGCACGACGATGCGCTGATGGACGATCTCACCCGAGCCAAGTACAGCGGCATTCGCGAGCGCCAGCTCCTGCAGCGCGAGCGACCGGCGGGCCTGACCCGACCCATCGACATGCCGCTGCTGCCGGAGCTCGACGACTTCCTCCAGGCACCCCCGGATGGAAACTGATTTTCGTCCGGCCTATGCCTTCGCGCGACGCCGCGGGGTCGCGGTCGCCGGACAGGGTTCGGATGGCCGGGTTCGCCTGGCCGTGCGCGAGCCGATCGATGTATCGGCGGTCCAGGACGTCAAGCGTCGTCTCGCCGGCCCGGTCATTCTCGAACGCCTCGACGCCAAGGCCTTCGAGCAACTGGTCAACACGATCTACGAGTCCGGTGACGACACGGCGCGTCAGGTGGCCGAAGACCTCGGCGAAGATCTCGATCTATCGCGCCTGGCCGACGACCTGCCGGAGCCGGCCGACCTGCTTGAGAGTGAAGACGATGCGCCGATCATCCGTCTGATCAACGGCGTTCTGACCCAGGCCGTGCGCGAGAATGCCTCGGACATTCACCTCGAACCTTTCGAGGACCGCCTCTCGATCCGCTTCAGAGTCGACGGCCTGCTGCGCGAGGTGATGGCGCCAGCACGCGCCCTGGCCGGTCTGATCACTTCCAGAATCAAGGTCATGGCGCGACTCGACATCGCCGAGAAACGCCTGCCGCAGGACGGCCGGATCGGCCTGAGAATCGCCGGGCGGCCGGTCGATGTGCGAGTATCGACCCTGCCCTCGAATCACGGCGAGCGGGTGGTTCTGCGCCTGCTCGACAAGACCGCCGGGCGACTCGATCTGCGCGAACTCGGCATGGACGAGGCCACCGAAAGCCAGATGGCCGAGTTGATCACCCGCCCCCACGGCATTCTCCTCGTCACCGGCCCGACCGGATCCGGAAAGTCGACCACGCTGTACTCCGCCCTGCTGCGCCTGAATGACCGAAGCCGCAATATCATGACGGTGGAGGATCCGATCGAATATGACCTGGACGGCATCGGCCAGACCCAGGTCAATCCCAAGGTCGACCTGACCTTCGCGCGCGGGCTGCGCGCGATTCTCCGGCAGGATCCGGATGTCGTGATGGTCGGAGAGATTCGCGATCTGGAAACCGCGCGGATCGCGGTCCAGGCCAGCCTGACCGGCCACCTGGTCCTGACCACGCTGCATACCAACACCGCCGTCGGCGCGATCGTCCGCCTCGTCGACATGGGCATCGAGCCGTTTCTGCTCGCTTCGAGCCTGATCGGAACCCTGGCACAACGCCTGGTTCGGCGGCTCGACCCGGATTGCAGCGAGTCCTATGAGGTCTCGCGCGCCGAACTCCAGAGGCTCGGCTTGCCGCATCGTCGTCCGGCGACCCTCTACCGTCCGAAGTCCGACCTTCCGGTCGGGCACTCGGGCTATCGCGGGCGGACCGGCATCTACGAGCTGGTGCCGGTCAACGACGCCATGCGCAACCTGATCCACGAAGGTGCCTCCGAAGCCCGACTGGACGCCCTGGCCCGCGAACTGTCGCCCTCCATCCTCGAAGACGGCTGGCGCAAGGCCCTGGCCGGGGAAACCTCGCTGGAAGAAGTCCTGCGAGTCACGAGAACGGCCTGAAGGTCGTGGGTGCGTTCGAGTATCAGGCCCTCAGCGGAAACCGCGCCACGCGCGGCGTGCTCCAGGCGGACACCGCCCGCGCGGCGCGCGCCCAGCTCCGTGAGCGCGGGCTCATACCGCTGGAGGTGCAGGCTGTTCGAGGCGAGTCGGCCGCCAGCGGCCTGACCATCGGAGGCGGCCGCGAACGCGCCCTGCTGTTGCGTCAACTGGCCACCCTGCTACGAGCCGGACTGACCCTCGAGGAGGTCCTGAGCGTGCTCGTCGAACAGACCGACTCACGCAGCCAGCGAAGACAGCTCGGTGCCATGCGCGCCCGCGTCATGGAGGGCCAGAGTCTCTCGGCGGCAATGGCTGAACACCCCGGGCTCTTCCCGAGGCTCTACACCGCAGCGACGGCCGCTGGCGAGCGCGCCGGCCAGATGGACCGCGTCCTGGCGGGCCTGGCGGACTACGCCGAGCAGCGCGAGGAAATGGCACGCGGCATCGGACTCGCACTGATCTACCCGCTGCTGCTGGCGCTGATCGCGATCGCCGTGGTCTGGGGCCTGATCGGTTTCGTCGTTCCGCGCGTCACGGGAATTTTCGAACAGAGTGCACAGCAGTTGCCGCTGCTGACCCGCAGCCTGATTGCCCTGTCCGACCAGCTGTCCCGGAATGGTCTGTGGCTGCTGCTGGGCCTGGTCGCACTCGGATTGGGGCTGGCCCTCGCCTGGCGCCAGCCCGGGCCGCGCCGATGGCTGGATCGTCTCCTTCTGAGGCTGCCGATCATCGGGCGTCTGGCGCGCGCCCGGCAGACGGCCACGTTCACGCGCACCCTGGCCATTCTGACCCACAGCGCAGTGCCGCTGGTCGAGGCCCTGCGCGTGGCCAGCGGCGTGGTGACCAACCAGGTGGTGCGACAGGACATCGAGCGCGCTGCCGCCGCGGTGCGGGAAGGGGTGTCCCTGACGCGGGCGCTGGACGCTTCGAGTTGGCTGCCGCCGATGGCGCGTCGCCTGATCAGCGGGGGTGAGCGCAGCGGTGAGCTGTCTCCGATGCTCGAGCACGCGGCCGACATCCAGGAGCGCGAATTGCAGTCGGCGTCGACCGTGCTGCTGGCTGTCCTCCAGCCGATTCTGATTCTCGCGGTCGGAGGGATGGTGCTCTATATCGTTCTGGCCATCATGCTGCCGATCCTGAGTATGAGTCAGTTGTTGGCCTGAAGGATCAAGGATCAAGGAACAAGGAACAAGGAACAAGGATCAAGGATCAAGGATCAAGGATCAAGGAACAAGGATCAAGGATCAAGGAACAAGGAACAAGGAACAAGGAACTAGGAACTAGGAACAAGGGATTTGATTTCGGGGACGCGATGGTATTCAGATGATCCGGTTTGAGCATGTCGGCAAGCGGTATCCGGGCGGCATACAGGCGCTCAGCGACGTCAATTTCAGCCTTGAAGCGGGCGAGGTCGCGTTCCTGACCGGGCATTCAGGCGCCGGCAAATCCACCCTGCTCCGCCTGATCGCGCTGCTCGAGCGCCCCAGTCGCGGACAGGTCCTTATTGACGGCCGAAACGTGGGGAAACTGGCAAGGCGCCAGATTCCGTATCTGCGTCGGCGAATCGGCGTCATTTTCCAGGATCACCGCCTGCTGTCCGACAAGCGGGTGTTCGACAACGTCGCGCTCCCGCTGATGATCGCGGGGCTGTCCTTCGGCGAAATCAAGCGACGCGTCCGCGCGGCACTCGACAAGGTCGGCCTGCTCGACAAGGAGCGCCTGTATCCGCCGATGCTGTCGGGGGGCGAGCAGCAGCGGGTCGGCATCGCCCGCGCCATCATCACCAAGCCACCGCTGCTGCTCGCCGACGAACCGACCGGCAACCTCGATCCCGAGCTGTCGGCCGAGCTGATGTCGTTCTTTCTGCAGCTCAACGAGCTGGGCATGACCCTGCTGATTGCCAGCCACGATCTCGACCTGATCCGTCGCCTGGGTCACCGGGTGCTGGTTCTTAAGGCCGGCGTCATGGTCGATGACGTGCCCGCCCGCCTGTTTGCGCAGCCCGAGGGAGTATGAGCCGTGGGTAACAGCTCCCGGCGCAGCGGTTACGAATCACTGCCGGGTGCGGCCGGTTTGCGAGCCTGGGCTCGTCGTCACGCGTTCAGTCTGCTTTCCTCGCTCGGAAGCCTGGCCAGGCAGCCGATCGCCTCCTCGATGACCGTCATCGTGCTGGGTGTCGCGCTCACGCTGCCCACTGCGCTCCACGTCACGCTCGACAACGTGCAACGGGCAACCGAGAGCTGGGAGCGCCTAGACACCCTGTCGGTCTTCCTCGATCTGAGCGTCGACGAAGCCGCCGCCGCACGCCTGGCCACGCGCCTGAGCAATTGGGAGGCGGTCACGGCCGTCGATCCGATCAGCCCGGAAGCCGGTCTGGCGGAGCTGTCCGGTCAGCTGGACCTCGACGAGCTGAGCGCAGCGATACCGGCCAATCCCCTGCCCTGGGTCCTCGAAATCAGTCCGACCGCGGACGCCGATCTGGCTCGCCTGATCGACCGCATCGAAAACGAAGCCGGAGTCGATCTGGTCCGGGTCGATCTGCAGTGGCTCGAACGCCTGGACGCGATGATCGGACTCATCGCCCAACTGGTCGTGCTGCTGGCCGCCCTGTTCGCCGTCGGCGTGGCTTTTATCGTCGCCAACACCATCCGGATGGACATCCAGAATCGGCGCGAGGAAATCGAGGTCATGAGTCTGGTCGGTGCCACCAACGGCTTCGTGCGACGACCGTTTCTCTACACCGGCCTGTGGTTCGGGCTTCTGGGCGGAACGCTGGCCTGGCTGATCGTGCGAGGGGGGCTGCTCGTGCTGGCAGCCCCGATCGCGCGCCTGAGTGGGAGCTACGACGCGCGCTTCGAGCTGATCGCGCCATCGCCCGAAGTCACGCTTCTCCTGATCGCCGGCAGCGGCGCCTTCGGCATCGTTGGTTCGTGGCTGGTCGTCAGCCGGCATCTGCGCCGGATCAACCCCTGATCAACCCCTGATCAACCCCTGATCAACCCCTGATCAACCCCTGATCAACCCCTGATCAACCCCTGATTCGCGACTCCGAGGCTGATCTCGCACGCTGGCGGGTCTGGCCACGCTGACGGGACGGCGCAACCGACGAACGGTACGGCGTTCGCGACGACTCCCCCTGGCTTCTACGCGGTGACTGCGCTCGCGGCGCGGCTCGACCCGGATAAGAACGAGTCGGTGCCGAGCGGGCGGGTGCCGATTGCATGGGCGCCGAGCGGATCGGAGCTGTTCGGGTCGGAGCTGTTCGGATCGGGGCCGTGCGAGCCGGGGCCGTTCGGGCCGGGGCCATCGAACGCGGCATCTGGCTGCGCGGAACCGGGCGTGAAGCGCGCGGGCTCGAAGACGCAGGGCTGCGGCTCGACCGGGCCGGCGCGCTCACCCGGCTCACGTCACGATCGAACCGGCGAGTGACCCGCGCCGGCGGTGCCGAGCGAATCGGCGCAGGCCGCGTCGATGACCTGGGCGCCTCGATTCCGGAATGGTTGCGTACCGCGGCCGTCCGGGTCGAGGCGCGAGGCGGCACCGCCGACGAGCGCTCGAGCCGCTCGCGGACCCGAGTCGCCGAGGCACTGCGCTGCCGCGTGCTCGGGGCCGAAGAAGCGCTCCGCCCCGGAGCGGACACGGCGTCACTGCGCGCAGCAGTACTTCTCGACGGTGCCGAACGAAGGCGTTCACGGCTGGCCTGACCGGCAACCGAAGGCGTGGAGCGCGAACCCGAACGATCGCTGATCCGCAGCGAATCACGCCGGTTCGAAGCCCAGCTGCGCCGGTCGCGACGGGTCTCGACCTGCTGCCGGGCCGCCGCGAAATCGGACCGTGTCGCGCGCGCTTCATTGGCAAGCTGGCGCCGGTCGTACCGCGTTTCGATGCTGTGCCGGTAGCTTACGCCTCGCCGATGGCGCGGCTCGTGCTGCCAGCGATGAGCATCCTTGTAGCGGGCGACCTCGCGGCCGGAGTGAAACCGCCAGTCGGCGACCCGTCTGCCGTGGTAATGATGATGATGATGCTTGACCACGACGACCTGTCGCCGCGACCAGTGAAACGAGCTGAAGTAGAAAGTCGGCGCGATCCGGTAGGCCGGGCCCCAGAAAAAGCTCACGCCCCGGACAAAGCGGACCGGATGGTGCCAGCGGACGGGCGGGTAATGCGACCAGCGCCAACCGCCATAGACGACGACAGGATCGTAGTAAGGCAGGTGGACGACGCGAGTGCGCGCCGGTTCGATATAGATATGCCGAGTTTCCCGCACCACCCGAACGTGATCATTACTGCGGAGATGGCCGTGCGCATAGGCCTGCTCGCGGAGACTCTGGATGGTCCCGACGACCTGCTCTTCCTGGAACAGGAATGCGTCGCCGAGCCGGTGTGTCCAGTCGATGTCCTGATCCAGACGGTCGAGAAGCTCCGGGAACGCCACCAGGGCCATCACGCTCGGGTCCCAATCCATGCCGCCAACCGCTTCGACGGCGTCCTGGCCAGTCAGGCCCGTATTGGCTCTGGACCAGCGCGCGGCCTGCACCACCTCCAGGGGATAGGTTGCCGCGATCAGAACGTGCGAAAGCACGGTGTCGGGGTACAGCGCGATCGGTGCCAGCATCTGGTCGAGTTCGGCCTGCGAGAACCAGGCCTCATCATTGCTGCGCGCGGACGTCTCGACAACCAGGCCGAGCACGAGAAAAACGGCGAGAAGCGCGGAATGGCGAATATTCATACGGATGCCTCCTTGGGTGGCCCCATCGGCCACTCTGACACCCTTTTTACACGCGGCTCGCTGAAGCCCGGCTGAACCGCCGGGAATCAAGCCCGCTGGACCGACGGGTGCCGAAGCGCCCGCTCAGTGACTCAGAGATCCCGGGCCACGCGGAAACCGACCCGCATATCGGTCGTATCCTGGGTACTGGACAGACGAAACGCCGACCGGGACATCACCGGCGTGCTGGTCCACGACCCGCCCTTTATCACCCGTCGTCCGCAGCCCGGATTGACCCAGGCCGAGCCATCGGCCGGTGCCCGTACGAAGCTGTCGTGCCAGCAATCTTCGGTCCACTCCATCACGTTGCCGCCCATATCGTGCAGTCCGAAAGGATTGGCTGCCAGGCGACCGGCCGGTGCCGGACCCCAGAATCCGTCCGCGTAGCGCCGGAAGGCGACCGTCCAACGGGCGTTCGTTCGCGACTGATCGCCCTCTCCGGTGACGTTTTCGACGTTGTCGACCTCGGGCGGGCCTTCGCCCCACCAGTAGGGTGTCTGCGTGCCAGCGCGAAGCGCGTACTCGAACTCGGCCTCGGACGGCAGGCGATAGTCGCGCCCGGTCTGCTCGCTGAGCCAGTTGGCGTAGGCCCGCGCGTCGTTCCAGGAAACATGAACCACTGGAAGGTCGGCACTGGCCTCCTCGCCGACGTAATCGTTTCGCCAGGTAATACGATTCTCGCTGTCCATGCGACCGGATTGCGGATCGTAGACACGCGAGCTGCCTTCGATCTCGGCGTCGGTGCGATAACCGGTATCTTCGACGAACAGGGCGAATTCACCGACGGTGATTTCGGTCCGCGAAAGGGCAAAGCCACGGTCGATCGTGACCCGGTGCAGCGGACCCTCGTTGTTGAATCGGTCGGCTTCATTGTCGGGCGAGCCCATCATGAAGCTCCCGGCCGGAATCACGACCATGGTCGGGCCTTCCCGTTCGAGGCGCTCGAGGTTGTCGGTGAAGGTGCCGCCCGGCTCGAAGCTGCCGTAGATGACGGCGTCATTCAGGGTGCCGCGCAGCTGTTCGATCCGCTCGCGTTCGTAACCCATGGCAATCAGCTGCGTCAGCCACTCCTCGGCGTCGTCGAAACGGCCCTCGTCGATCGCGGCGACAGCGTTCTGGTCCATTTCCTCGAGCTGGCGCTGGCGATAGTCGTTGATGCTGGTACGCGCTTCCGCGATGCTGTCTTCCGCCTCCCGGATCTCGGCCGCCCGGGTCAGCAGCGCTTCGGCGCCCTCGAAATCGAATTCTTCGGCCAACGCGACCGCGTCCTCGATCAAGGCCGCCTGAGTGTTGGCCAGGCCGGTCACGGCCGCCGCGTTGCCGGGCTCGAGGTCCAGCACCTGTCGATACAGAGCGACGGCGCTCTGCCCGGGCGGATCGACCAGCCGACCGGCCGCCAGAGCGGCATTGGCCGAGGAAAGCGTCTCGGCAACCGAGGCACGGCTCGTGATCTCGGCGCGGACCTCTTCGATCACCGGGCGCTCGGCGTCTATCTGTTCGATGACCCCGACCAACTGAAGCGCCCGGTCGCTGTCGCCGGCGTCGAGGGCCTCGAGCGCGTCGATCTCGACCTCATCCATCAGCGCGTCGAGCGCCGTCTGGATATCCGGGTCCTCCGGGACGAAGGCGCGCCGCGTCAGCAGCGCCTGGAGCTGCTGGTCCTGCGCCTCGTCGGGCAGGCTGACCTGCGGTTGCTCTTCCACCGGCTCGGGCGGCAGATCGATCGAGGGGATGTCCATCGACCACTCATCGGTGCCCTCACCGACCACATCGCCAAGGCGCCGAACGCCACGTCGCTCCTCGGTCGATTCTTCCTGACCGACAGCCTCCTCTGCCTGACCTTCCTGAGCCTGGAGTGGCGTCACCATCAGCAAAGACGCGACGATCAAGATCACTATGCTACGAACCATTTCAACCCCTTGCTCCAAAACTTGTCGGTTAGAACACGAATAGCGGTTAGAGTATGAGCTTTGATCCTCAGACCTCCGAAAATATCTTATCTGCGCCCGCGCCACAACTGCGACGGGCCGGGGATGACTGCTTGCCATGACCGAATTTCCTCCAGCCATCAGCCTGAGCGAGCACCAGATTTCCGCGGCCCAAACGGCCGTTAAAGACGCAACCTGGTTCGCGGACGACGACGCCAGGCCGGCGCAGAGTACGGGCTGGTCGGACTGCCGGAGGGTGGGTCTGGACACCGAATTCGTCCGCGAGCGTACGTTTTTTCCGAAACCAGGACTGGTTCAGATCAGCGACAGCGAACATGTCTGGTTGATCGACCCGGTGGGTCGCAGCGCGTTTCCCTCCCTGAAATCGACCCTGCTGGATAGCGACGTTACCAAAATTTTGCACAGCGTAGGGGAAGATCTCGAAGTTTTCCGGATTCTTACCGGCGCGCTCCCCCAACCGCTGTTCGATACCCAGATCGCCGCGGCGATGCTCGGCAATCCGCTTCAGTGCCGTTATGAACACCTCGTCGAGCAGTGTTTCGGCGTCCGGTTGGCGGGTGGACAGGCCCGGTCCGACTGGTGTCGACGTCCTCTGGCACCCGAGCTGCTCGATTACGCCGCGCAGGACGTGGTCTGGCTGCCCCGGCTCTACGAGTGGCTCGGCGAAGCGCTCGAGCAGTCGGGACGACTGGCCTGGCTGGAAGAGGATTGCCAGCGTCTTGTTGACAGAGCTTCGGAGGAACCGTCGGGCCAACCCGTGCTGCGCGTCAAGGGTGCCGGTCGGCTCAGCGACCCGGAGCTGGCCTGGCTCGACCGGTTCGCTCGCTGGCGTGAAGGAGAGGCTCGACGCCGCGACCTTCCACGCAGCTTTGTTCTACGCGATGAGGCGCTGCTCGAGCTGGCCGCCCGGGCCGAACGCCCCGCTGCCTTCGAGCGGTCGATCGGGTCATTGCCAAGGCCGGTCAGGCATCGCTACGAGGCCGACCTCAAGCGGCTGCTCGAAGGTGGTCCGGTCGAAGCCTTCCAGCGCCCACCGGAGTTGCTCCAGCTGACGCCCGATCAACGCCAGGCGGTCAAGGAAGCCCAACAGATCGTGCGGGAGCAGGCTGAGTCCATGGGCCTGGAACCCGCTCTGATCGCCAGCAAACGGGAATTGACCCGGCTCGTGCGCGGCGAACGACCCGACTGGCTGGACGGCTGGCGCGGGGAGCTAGTGGGCCACCTGGCCGCATAGCCGGCGGCAGCTCTGCTAAACTCGCCAGCCTCCGCTAGACCCGGCCCCGGTAGCTCAGCAGGATAGAGCAGCCGCCTCCTAAGCGGCAGGTCGCAGGTTCGAATCCTGCCCGGGGCGCCAGATACGAAAGGCCCCGCTCAGCGGGGTTTTTCGTATCTGGCGTCTCCGGGCATCTGGATGAGAACCTCGGTTCGACCAATTGCGCAGCAATTGACGACGAGCGGCGCAGCCGCGAAGCCCGCAGGGACAAAACCGCCGTCGAGCGGTTCTGGTCAATCCTGCCCGGGGCGCCGGTCCTATCCGGTCTGAGCGGTAATGAAGTCGGTGAAGCCCTTGAGCCATTCTTGCGCCTGTTCGCGCAGCGACGGATCGATTTCTCCTTCCTCGAGCTGGCGATGAGCGCCCGAGACGCGAAGATAGCCGGGATAGAGATTCACGCCGAGCTGGCGCAGATTGATCAGCGCACCGGACTGAGCGAGAGCGGTCCCCCAACTCCCGGGCGTAGCGCCCGCCAGCGCCGTCGGACGCGCACCGAAGGTCGGCTTCATTTCCTCTCCCGGTCGGGTCAGCCAGTCCAGCGCATTCTTCAGAACACCCGGCATGCCCGCGTTGTATTCCGGCGTGATGATGATCAGACCATCGGCCGCTTTGATCCGCTCGCGCAGCTCGGTCACGGCCCGGGGAATGCCTTCCTGTTCTTCCAGATCACCGTCATAGAGCGGAATGCCATGCAGGGTAGCGAGCTCGACCGACTGGTTCGAATCGGCCACTTCAGCCAGCAGCCTTCCGAGGCGGCTGTTAAGGGAGTCCTTGCGAAGGCTGCCGGACAGGGCGATGATTTTCATGGCGTTGATGTCCTCGGATATGACTGAAAGCGGCGAGGATACAGCAGGGCGGTGATCGCCATGAAGGCGCGACCCTTCAATCGGCCGCCACGGTTAAACTATCGGCAAGTTCAGTACAAGAGACCTGCCGCCATGAGCATGCTCGCCGGAAAGAAAGCCTTGATCGTGGGCGTTGCCAGTCCGCGCTCGATCGCCTGGGGTATCGCCGAAGCGATGCACCGCGAGGGTGCCGAACTGGCCTTCACCTATCAGAACGAGAAACTCAAGTCGCGCGTCGAGAAGATTGCCGCCCGGACCGGCTCGGATCAGGTCATGCCGCTCGACGTCGGCGAGGACGAGCAGATCGAGTCGGTGTTCGATACCCTGGGCAGAAACTGGAATGGCCTCGACATCATCGTTCACGCCGTCGGCTTTGCGCCGCGCGACCAGCTGGACGGAGAATTCGTCGATGCAATCAGTCGCGAGGGTTTCCGCATCGCGCACGATATTTCCAGCTACAGCTTCGCTGCCCTGGCCAGAGGCGGGCGCGAACTGATGCGCGGACGCAACGGTGCCCTGCTGACGCTGAGCTACCTTGGTGCGGTCCGCGCCATGCCGAGCTACAATGTCATGGGCCTGGCCAAGGCGTCTCTGGAATCTTCGGTTCGCTATCTGGCCCACGGCCTGGGCCCGGAAGGAATCCGCGTCAACGGCATCTCCGCGGGGCCGATCAAGACCCTCGCTGCGGCGGGAATCCCGAAGTTCCGGTCCATGCTCGATCACGTGGAAAACACCGCTCCGCTGCGCCGCAGCGTCACGCCCGAGGACGTCGGCAACGTCGCGGCCTTCCTGTGTTCGGACCTGGCGTCGGGCGTGACCGGAGAAATCACCTACGTCGATGCGGGCTACAACATCGTCGGAATGGCCGGACTGGACTGATCAGAGCTGGTCTTCGAGGACTCTGATCTCCGTGTTCGCGCGCAGGTGGGCTACCAGGCCGCTCAGCTCATTCCCCCGGTGCATGAACTCGATCTGCTGGCGGGCGCTTCGACGCTGAGTGTCCGTCGCCTCGGCCGGGTTGCCCGGCGTCACCGATTCGAGCCGGATGACGGCAAAGTTCCGGCCTTTCGGCAGCAAGTGCAGGCTCGGTTCGCCGGCGTGTGCCGGAAGCTTGAACAAGGCGTTGATGAAATCCGGGCCGTGCTGAAAATCAAATCGGGCGACACTGTCAAGCTCGACCAATTCGATGCCGGCAGCGGTCGCGGCCGCCTCGAGGCCCTCCGCGGCCGCTGAATCGGCCAGCTCCCGAGCCCGCGCCCGCGCCATCTCCGCGGTCCGCTCGGTCAGCAATCGCTCCCGGATCTGCTCCGAGACTTCCTCGAGAGGCCGGGGCTCTGACGGAAAGTGCTCCGCCAGTTTGATCACGGCGAGACGGTTGCGGTCCAGCTCGATAGGGTCTGAAATCGCCCCGTCGATGAGGACAAGATCCGAGAATGCGGCCTGAATCACTGCTGGATCCGACGCGATTCCGGCACCACCGGAGCGCGCAAACGGCTCTGTCATCTCGATTTCGAGACCGAGTTCCGCCGACAAGGGCTCCAGAGTGCTGTCATCGGCAAACACCAGATCGACCAGCCGGTCCGACATTTCGATAAACAGGGCTTCGCTCTCGCGCTCGATGTACTCGGCCTGAACTTCCGGGCGGGCCTGTTCGAAGCTCATGCCCTGCGGCGGACGAATTTCCTCCAGCCGGATCAGATGCACGCCGAAGTTGGTGACCACCGGCTCGGAAAGATCACCGGGCTCATCGAGCGCGTAAAGCGCTTCTTCGAACGGGGCCACCATCTGCTCGGGTTCGATCCAACCGAGGTCTCCACCTTCTTCCGCCGAAATCGGGTCTTCCGAGAATTCTTCGGCCAGAGCGGCGAAGTCCTCTCCGGCTTCGATCCGTTCACGTAGCTCGCTGGCCAGGGTGATGGCCGCGGCCTGCTCGCGATCCTCACCCGTCTGGATCAGGATATGCGCCGCCCGACGCGCTTCCGGTGTCAGATAACGCTGGCGCGCGGCCTCGTAGCGCTGCCGCAGACCCGTCTCGTCGAGCTCCGGAATGTCGGCGGTCAGGTCCTGCGCGTCGAGCTCGACGAAGCTGATCTGCACCTGTTCGGTGGTCATGTAGCGGTCGAGGTTGTCCTGGTAATAGGCCTCGATGTCTGCCGGGTCGATCTCGATCTCGGTCCGGAAGTCTTCCGAACTCACTTCGATCAAGGTGACGCTGCGGGTTTCCTCGCGCAGGGCGATCATGCGATCGACCTCAGCCTCGGTAACAATGGTGGAGGCACTGAGCGATGAGGGCACGGCACTGACGAGCAGATCGTCGCGCAACTCCTGTTCGAAACCGCGCGCCGTGCGCCCCGTGGCCGTCAGCACCTGACGGTAGGTCTCAGGATCGAACCGATTACCGAGCTGGAAGCCGGGAATTTCACGGATGATCCGAAACAGCGCCTCATCGCTGACCGCCAGACCGAGCTGGTCTGCATACTGACGCAGCAGACGCTGATCGATCATGCCCTCCAGATGCTCCCGTCGCGCGATCGGCTGATTGGTTGCCACTTCGTTGTAGGCATCACCCTGCTCGCGCCGAAGCTGGGCGCGATAGCGGGCAAAGCTGGTCTGGAATTCCGAGGTGGTGATCTCTTCGTCGCCGACCAGGGCGACCGCATCCTGAGGATCAGACTGGATATAGCTGTCCAGACCGAAAAAGAGGAACGGAACGGCCAGGAGGCCGAGGACGAAAATGGCAACGATGCCGGTAACGCGATCGCGAATGGTCTGGAGCATGATCGATTAAGACTGCCTCGGAAGACTCGGTTTAGACGGTCGAATAAAGACAGGGCGCCTCGAGGGCGCCCTGCGGGTTTTGGCGGAGTGGACGGGACTCGAACCCGCGACCCCCGGCGTGACAGGCCGGTATTCTAACCAACTGAACTACCACTCCCGAACTCTGGTGGGTGCTGGAGGGCTCGAACCTCCGACCCTCGCCTTGTAAGGGCGATGCTCTCCCAGCTGAGCTAAGCACCCCGGGCGCAAGCCCTCTATTTTATCGCGTCCTTGAAGCCTTTACCAGCCTTAAAGGACGGAGTTTTCGACGCCTTGATCTTGATCGTTTCGCCGGTTGCAGGATTGCGTCCGGTGCGAGCAGCACGCTTTTTGACCGAAAAAGTACCGAAGCCGACCAGGGAAACACTGTCGCCTTTCTTGAGGGCCTTGCTGATGCTCTCGATGGTGGCATCAAGCGCTCTCTGAGCGTCTGCCTTGGACAGGCCAGAGGTGGCCGAAATACTGTCAATCAGTTCGGATTTATTCATTACTCGGAAGCTCCAAATCGTTATCTTAATGGTATGTGAGCAGCGGCCAGCCCCCAAAAATATGCTGCGCAGCCTCTTGCCAGAGGCAGCAGCCGGCCATCTGTGGCCGATGATGGTATATCAGCGGGCCGCCACCATCAACTGAAAACGTACTGTCACAGGCAAAAACAGGCCGAAATCGGCCAGATTGCCTCAGTGCGCCCTTGCTCCAGACCCGCTGGACTCCTCGGCTCCCTTGACCGGAGCGGGATTGTCGCCAGCATGCGGCATCTGCACCAGGGCGATCTCAAGCACCTCGTCGATCCAGCTGACCGGCTTGATGTTCAGGCCCTTCTTGATGCGATCGGGGATCTCGGCCAGGTCCTTTTCGTTTTCGCCGGGGATCAGCACCAGCTCGATACCACCGCGCAGGGCGGCCAGCAGCTTCTCTTTCAGTCCGCCGATGGGCAGCACCTTGCCGCGCAGGGTAATCTCACCCGTCATCGCCACATCGGACCGCACCGGCACGCCGGTCAAGACCGAAACCAGCGCGGTCACCATCGCGATTCCCGCGCTGGGCCCGTCCTTGGGGGTCGCACCTTCGGGCACGTGGATATGAATGTCGCGGTTCTGGTGAAAGTCAGCCTCGATCCCCAGCGCGCTGGCCCGGGAACGGACGACCGACAGCGCCGCCTGAACGGATTCCTTCATCACATCGCCGAGCTGGCCGGTGTGGGTCAGTTTGCCCTTGCCGGGTACGGCGGCGGCCTCGATCTGGAGCAGCTCGCCACCCACTTCGGTCCAGGCCAGGCCGGTGACCTGTCCGATCTCGTTCTCTTCCTCGGCCCGTCCGAAGCGGAATCGTCGGACCCCGAGATACTTGTCCAGATTCCGGGTGGTGACCTGGCGACGCTCCAGCTTGCTGTCGAGACTCAGCTCCTTGACCACCTTGCGGCAGATCTTGGCCAGCTCTCGCTCGACGTTGCGCACACCCGCCTCGCGCGTGTAGTAACGAATGATGTCGGTGATCGCCGTTTCGCTCACGCTGAGCTCTTCGGGTTTCAGTCCGTGCTGCTCCATCTGCTTCGGCAGCAGGTAACGGGTGGCGATATTGAGCTTCTCATCCTCCGTATAACCCGGAATACGGATGATCTCCATGCGATCGAGCAGCGGCGGCGGAATGTTGAGCGAATTCGCCGTAGCCAGGAACATGACTTCGGACAAATCGAAGTCCACTTCGAGGTAGTGATCGGCAAACGTATTGTTCTGTTCAGGGTCGAGAACCTCGAGCAGCGCCGAAGACGGGTCTCCCCGGAAATCCATCGACATCTTGTCCAGCTCGTCGAGCATGAACAGAGGGTTTCGCGTACCGACCTTGCTCATGTTCTGAACAACCCGACCCGGCATGGATCCGATGTAGGTGCGGCGGTGACCGCGAATCTCGGCTTCATCACGCACCCCGCCGAGGCTCATGCGGACGAATTCGCGACCGGTCGCCCGGGCGATCGACTTGCCCAGCGAGGTCTTGCCCACGCCGGGCGGTCCGACCAGACAGAGAATCGGGCCCTTGAGTTTCTTGACGCGCTGCTGAACAGCCAGATACTCGAGAATCCGTTCCTTGACCCGCTCGAGGCCGAAGTGGTCCGATTCCAGAATCTCGGAGGCCTTGTCGAGATCCATGCGGATCCGGCTGCGCTTCTTCCACGGCACGGCCAGCATCCAGTCGAGGTAGTTTCGAACGACCGTGGCCTCGGCCGACATCGGTGACATCATCTTGAGCTTGTTGAACTCGCTGCGCGCCTTCTCCAGAGCCTCCTTGGGCATTCCGGCCTTATCGATGCGCGCCTCGAGATCGCCCATGTCGTTACCGGATTCATCCAGGTCGCCGAGCTCCTTCTGAATGGCCTTCATCTGCTCGTTCAGGTAGTACTCGCGCTGACTCTTTTCCATCTGCGTCTTGACCCGGCCACGGATCCGCTTTTCGAGCTTGAGCACGTCGATCTCGCCTTCGATCAGCGCCATCAGGCGCTCCATCCGCTCCTTGATCGACGCCGTTTCGAGAATCTGCTGCTTGTCCTCGATCCGGATCCCGAGATGCGCCGCGATGGTATCGGCCAGACGGCTGTTGTCTTCGATGCCCGACAGCGTGGTCAGCAGCTCGGGTGGAATCTTGCGGCTGAGCTTCACGTACTGTTCGAACAGGCTCATCAGGCTGCGCGTCGTCACGTCGAGCTCGGCGCTTTCCTGTTGCTCATCGGCCGGCAGGTTGGACCACGTCCCGGCCAGATAGCCATCGGTTTCCTCGAGCGTGTCGACACTGACCCGTTCCACCCCCTCTACCAGCACCTTGGTCGTGCCGTCGGGAAGCCGGAGCATCTGCAGGATGCTGGCGATGGTTCCGCACTCGAACAGATCGTCGGGTTCGGGCGACTCGACCTCGGGATTACGTTGCGTGATCAGCAGGATCTGCTTGTCCACGTTCATGGTTTCTTCCAGCGCGCGCACCGAGCGTTCCCGCCCGACGAACAGCGGAATCACCATGTGCGGAAACACCACGACATCACGCAGGCTCAGAACCGGCGTCGGCTGGCGTGGCGGTTGTTTCGGACTATTCGGCAGTGTGTCACTGGCCATAATGTATTGATCCTCGTTGGGCAGTAGCCGGTCTGGCCACTGCGGCAAGCAGTTGCAGTTGCGGAGTTATATTGGCCCCCGGAAATGCGGATTCAAGCGGGGCCCGCGGGATTCGGGCGGTTGACCACGACTCGAGGGCGCAGCACGGCCCCTGGCGGACGGGGACTCTACGATTCGCCGCCGGCGCGCTGCTGCTTGGCCCCGTCGTAGATGATGTAAGGCGCAGACTCACCATTGATGACGGCCTCGTCGACCACGATCTTGCTGACGTTCTTCATCGCCGGCAGATCGTACATGCTCTCCAGGAGCACGTTTTCCAGAATGGTCCGCAAGCCGCGCGCACCGGTCTTGCGGTCCATCGCGCGGCGGGCAATGGCATGGAGCGCATCTTCGCGGACTTCGAGCTCGCAATTGTCCATGTCGAACAGCTTGCGGAACTGCTTGACCACGGCATTCTTCGGCTCGACCAGGATCCGGACCAGGGCTTCCTCATCCAGTTCACCCAGGGTTGCAACGACCGGCATTCTGCCGACGAACTCCGGGATCAGCCCGTATGCGATCAGGTCTTCCGGCTCGACTTCTGCCAGCAAGGTCGACAGGTTGGTCGATTCAGCGCTCTGGACCTGGGCACGGAAACCGATGCCGGCCGACTGGGACCGGGCCTGGATGACCTTGTCGAGGCCCGCGAAGGCCCCGCCGCAGATGAACAGGATGTTGCGCGTATCGACCTGCAGGAACTCCTGCTGCGGGTGCTTGCGGCCGCCCTGGGGCGGCACCGAGGCCATGGTGCCCTCGATCAGCTTCAACAGCGCCTGCTGAACCCCCTCTCCGGAGACATCGCGGGTGATCGAGGGGTTTTCGGCCTTCCGGGAAATCTTGTCGATCTCGTCGATGTAGACGATACCGCTCTGCGCCTTCTCGACGTCGTAGTCGCACTTCTGCAGGAGCTTCTGGATGATGTTCTCGACATCCTCACCGACGTAGCCGGCTTCGGTCAGGGTCGTTGCGTCGGCAATCGTGAAGGGAACATTGAGCATGCGCGCCAGGGTCTCCGCCAGCAGCGTTTTCCCGGACCCGGTCGGCCCGATCAGCATGATGTTCGACTTGGCAAGCTCCACGTCGTCGCGGTGCTTGTGAGATTCGAGCCGCTTGTAGTGGTTGTAGACGGCCACCGACAGGACTTTCTTGGCGGCCTGCTGACCGATCACGTAGTTGTCCAGGAAAGCATGGATATCGTGCGGGCTCGGCAGCTGATCACGCTCGGCCAGGCTCGACTCCTCCAGCTCCTCGCGGATGATGTCGTTGCACAGCTCGACGCATTCGTCACAAATATAGACGCTGGGCCCGGCTATCAGTTTTCGGACTTCGTGCTGGCTCTTGCCGCAGAACGAGCAATAGAGAATCTTTCCGTCGCTGGTCGCTTCACTCATTGGCCAATCAGCTTACCGCCGTTTCGAAAAACCGACGAAAGTGTAACCCAATTTCGCGGAGTTCATGTCGATACGCGGCTCGTGAGCACTTCATCGATCAATCCGTACTCGCGCGCCTCGTCGGCGCCGAGGAACTTGTCACGATCGGTATCCGTCTCGATCGTCTCGAGCGGCTGCCCGGTATGGTGCTGCAGAATGCGATTGAGCTTATCCTTCATCTTGAGGATTTCACGGGCATGAATATCGATGTCCGAGGCCTGGCCCTGAAATCCGCCCAGGGGCTGGTGAATCATCACGCGCGAATGCGGCAGCGCATAGCGCTTGCCGGCGGCCCCGGCGGCCAGAAGCAGCGCACCCATGCTGGCGGCCTGGCCAACGCACATCGTCGCCACGTCGGGCTTGACGAACTGCATGGTGTCGTAGATCGCCATGCCCGCCGTGACCACGCCGCCGGGCGAATTGATGTAGACGTTGATGTCCTTGTCGGGATTTTCCGACTCGAGGTACAGCAGCTGCGCCACGATCAGGTTGGCCGAATGATCTTCGATCGGCCCGACGATGAAGATGACTCGCTCCTTGAGCAGCCGGGAATAGATATCGTAGGCACGCTCGCCGCGAGCGGACTGCTCGACGACCATCGGCACGAGATTGAGGGCTTTTTCGTTCATTCCTGCTCCAGAGCCTGCTTGAAGCTCATTGATTTTTCGGTGACTTTCGAGCGTTCGAGAATGGCGTCGACCACCTGCTCCTCGAGCGCCATGTTCTCGAGCTGATCCATCAGTCGCTCGTCCGAGCGGTAGATTTCCATGATCTGGGCCGGGTTCTCATACGTTTCAGCGACCTCCTGGAGTTTCGCCTGGACCCGGCCGGCGTCGATGGAAATGTCGTTCTGGCGAGCGAACTCGCCAAACAGCAGGCCAAGGCGCAGGCGACGCTCGGCCGGTGCCCGGAACGTATCGGGCGGCAGCGAGCTCATGTCGCGACCCGACTGCTGTTGCATCTGCTGCTGCATCGCCCGAGTCTCCTGCTCGATACTGCTGGCCGGCAGCGGCAGATCACCATACTTCTCGAGCAGACCATTGGTCACCGCCTGCTTGAGACGATTGACGATACCGCCGCGCAGCTCGCGCTCGAGATTTCGCCGCACATCCGCGCGGAGCTGCTCGACACCGCCTTCGACACCAAAAGCCTTCGCGAAGTCATCGTCCACTTCCGGCAAGCTTGAGGTCTCGACCGCCTTCACGCGGAGTTCGACCTCGGCGCTCTTGCCGGCCAGAGACGCGTGGCGAAAATCGGAGGGAAACTCGAGGGTCAGGCTCTTTTCATCGCCTGCGCTCATTCCGGTCAGGGCATCGCCCAGGGCCGGGAAACTCTCGAGGGCCCCGAGCGTCGGCAGCATCTCGTGATGACCGGTGTCCGGCACGCGCTCGCCCGCCACATCGGCCACGTAGGCCACACGAACGCGATCCCCATCGGCGGCCGGTCGCCCGGCGTCGCTCCATTCGCGCCGCTGCTCGCGCAGGGTCTCGATCATGTCGTCGACGTCCGACTCTTCAACCCGGGCTACCGGCTTGACGATTTCGAGATCATCGACGCCGAGCTCGGGAACGTCAGGAAAAACCTCGACATCGGCGACGAACTCGAAGTCATCGCCCTCGGCGACCGCCGGTTCGAGCCGCGTCACACCGGCGACACGCAGATCATTCTCGCCGATGGCCCGCTCCAGACTGGACTGCATCGTCTGGTTGAGCACCTCCTCGCGCACCTGCTTGCCGTAGCGCTGACGAATGACATTGATCGGCACCTTGCCGGGCCGAAAACCCTTGAGACGGACCTCTCGCCGGAGCTGATTGAGACGACCCGTCACCTGGCTGTCAATGTCTTCCGACGGGATCAGGACGGTCATGCGACGCTCCAGCTCGCCTGTCTTTTCCACGGATACTTGCATGGCTACTCTTGCTGTCTGATCGATTTTCGAGGAAAAATACCCGCTTTGCTCCGCGCGGAACTGGCAGGCGGCCGATTTCCAGTGGTGGGCCGTCAGGGACTCGAACCCCGAACCTACTGATTAAGAGTCAGCTGCTCTACCATTGAGCTAACGGCCCGCCTGAAAAGTGGGGTGAGCGACGGGGCTTGAACCCGCGACCTCTGGAGTCACAATCCAGTGCTCTACCAGCTGAGCTACGCCCACCATCGAAGCGTTTCTACGGCTCCTGGAGCCGAAATGATCTCAAGACCCTCTATTGTATCGCGTTTCGTTGATCTGGCGCGCCCGGCAGGACTCGAACCTGCAACCGCCGGCTTAGAAGGCCGATGCTCTATCCGGTTGAGCTACAGGCGCCCGCGAAGTCGTGGTCGGGGCGGCAGGATTTGAACCTGCGACCTACTGCTCCCAAAGCAGTTGCGCTACCAGGCTGCGCTACGCCCCGTCATTTCAGCCGACCTATGGTACGTACCCATCCGGCTTGGGTCAACGACTTTTCCGACCGGGCGCGGGCTTCGCGGCTGCGCCGCTCGTCGTCAATTGCTGCGCAATTGTTCGAACCTCGGAGGCTCGAAGCATCTTCCGGGCGCGCCAGATACGAAAAAGGCCCCGCGACTGCGGAGCCTTTTTCGTATCTGGCGCGCCCGGAAGGATTCGAACCTCCGACCGCCTGGTTCGTAGCCAGGTACTCTATCCAGCTGAGCTACGGGCGCTTTCAACTGCAAGCCGCGTATTATCGAAAAAACAGGTCGGCCCTGTCAAGTGGGAGATGCAATTCGATCCGATGGCCGCCCGGCGCTTTCCGTGGACAGCCGATTAGTTAAGCTAGCGCTTCTGATGCCCAGAGGCTCGAAGCCAAACCTTTCCGGTCGTGACGACTACAAGAACATCAGGCTTCATGAGGCTGCGGCTTGGCAGAAGCTGGTGCGAGGCCATCGAGCTGCGCGACGGCAGACAGCTGATCCTCCGTCCGATGCGCTCATCGGACGGGCCGACGCTGCGCCGAAGCTTCCGCAAACTGACTGCGGAAGAGATTCGGATGCGGTTCATGCATCCAATCAAGGAACTGACGCCCGATTACGCCGAACGCCTGGCCCGAATCGATCGGCAGCGGGAATTCGCCCTGGTCCTGGTCGAAAATCGTCATCCAGACGAAGCTCTGATCGGAGCGGTGGCGCGGGCCGCGATCGATTCATCCGGTCGACACGCCGAATTCGCGCTGATCGTCGGCCGGGAGATCGGTCGCCAGGGCCTGGGGCGCTTTCTCCTCGGCAAGGTCGTCGAATTTGCCCGCAAGAAAGGGCTCGAATCACTCTACGGGCGGGTGCTGAACTCCAACCAGCCCATGCTGAAACTGGCGCAATCGCTTGATTTCCGAATCGAGAACGGCGACAGCAACGAGGACGAAGGTGTCCTTTATGTTCGGCGTTGGCTGAAGCGATCCCCAAAAAGCCCGCCGAAAAATCGCCAGGGAACCTCTGACTAACCCTGCCCGGAGCGCGTTTCCGGCGGAAACGCGCTCCGGGCAGGGTTTTCAGAGGCCCGCTAGTCGACCAGATCAAGACTTTCCTGCGCCGACTGGATCGCATTGCCCTGCAGATAGTCGATGTGTGCACGCCACAGATGCGCCGCCACTTCGGAGTCTTCGATCATGGGCATGATGATGCGGGTACCCAAAGCTCGCACGCCCGCAGTGAGGGCATCCAGCTCGGCGGCAAGATCGTTGCGTTTTGAAAGGTGCTGTACGAATTTCGGCGCCATGCGCAGGTAATCGACCCGCAGCCGACCGGCCAGCAGCTTCCAGTTGCTGTGCTCGTCCACCATCGACAGGCAGATCTGCACGCCTCCGCCACGCGCCATTTCCAGCAATTCTTCCGCGCCCGACAAGTGGGTCATGGCATCGGTCAGACGAAAATCGAGCACCAGGTGTCCTCCCAGATGGCCCGAGCTCAACAGCTGGTTCGCGAACTGCTCACGGCGGCGCGCGCTGGTCAGCAGTTCATCGGACTGACTGATCAGCAGACGAATCGTCTGTTCGCCTTTCCGACGGGCCAACTCGGTCAGACTGCGGGTAATCATCCAGCGATCCAGAGTCCCCACCAGACCCGCCGAATGTGCAACCGGCAGGAATTCGCCGGCCGAAATCAATGCTCCGTCGTCGGCTGCGAGACGGGGCAGCATCTGGAACCCGGGGGTCTGACCGGCATGGGTTGCGAGCAGCGGCTGGAACACGACCTTGAGTCCATCATCATGCAGCGCCTGCATGAGCAGGCTGAGCATGCGACGACTGTCGTCAGACGCCTGGGCTGCCGAAATCTTGACGCCGACTTCCAGCAGGTCATTGCCGCCATGCTGCTGCAGTCCCTCGACGCGGGCGACCGTCTCGACCAGCATCCGCCCGGAGTTCTGGAAGCGCAGATCGAATGGGCAGAATCCGGCACTCAGAGTAATCGCGACGCTGTCGTCTCCGAGCGGAAAGGCCGTCTGGTTGATCTGATCAAACAGCTCCCGGCAGGTGCCTCGGAGCGCATCGATGTCCGAACCGCGAATCAACAATATCAGGGTTGTCGGGGTCAGTGAGGTCATTGCCACGAGCGACTCGAGTCCGGATCGACACACCCGGGCCAGACGACCGCGCAAGCGCAAGAGACCTGAATAGCCGAAGTCCTCGCGCAGATCTCTCCAGTGATCCACCGACAGGCACAACAGCGCGCTGGCACGGCTACAATCCGGCCGGGTGAAAGCCTGATACTCGGCCTTGAGTGCGGCAAGAAACTTGTCGTTGTTCATCACGCCTCCCCTTGTCGCATCCAGCGGGTCGCGCCCCGTATCCAGGACGGGCGCGCGGAGTCGGCCGGACAGCGTTTCCGACGAGTTTACTGCAGTTCGGCTCCGGTGGCCGGAACAAAGCCCCCTTACGCCTGCGGATCAGCCCGCCAGGTCGAGCACGAAGGCATATTCCATCGCCGTCTGTTCGAGCCGGCGGAAGCGGCCCGACGCGCCTCCATGCCCCGCTTCCATGTCCGTATGCAGCAGCAGCGGATTGGAATCGGTCTTGTGGGCGCGCAGGCGGGCAACCCATTTGGCCGGTTCCCAGTACTGAACCTGGGAATCCCACAGGCCCGTGGTGACCAGCAGCGCCGGATAGCCCTGTTCGACCACGTTGTCGTAGGGCGAATAGGACAGCATGTAATCGTAGTAGGCCGGTTCTTTCGGATTGCCCCACTCGTCGAACTCGTTGGTCGTCAAGGGGATCGACTCATCCAGCATGGTCGTGACCACATCGACGAACGGAACGTGGGCCACCATGCCGCGATAAAGATCGGGCGCCATGTTGGCAACGGCGCCGATCAGCAGACCGCCCGCGCTACCACCCATGGCAAAGACGCGGTTGCCGTCCACCAGACCTTCCGACACCAGATGGCGCGTCACATCGATGAAATCATAGAAGGTGTTGCGCTTGTCGAGCATGCGCCCCTGATCGTACCAGTACCGACCCATTTCCTGCCCGCCGCGCACATGCGCGATAGCAAAGACGAACCCGCGGTCGACCAGACTCAGGCGATTGCTGCTGAAAGTCGGGTCCGAACTGCTTCCGTAGGATCCGTAGGCGTACTGATAAAGCGGTGCGCTGCCGTCCAGCGGCGTATCGCGGTGGTGCATCAGAGATACCGGCACACGGGTCCCGTCCCGGGCCTCCGCCCAGACCCGGGTCGTACGATAATCGTCGCTATCGAAGTCGCCCGGCACTTCGGTCTGTTTGAGCAGTTCGCGCTCGCCGGTCGCCACGTCGAGTTCCCAGGTCTGGGAGGGGGTGGTCATCGAGGTGTAGATATAGCGCAGGCGGCCGCTGGACCGGTCGGTGTTGGTGCCCAGATACGCGGCATAGGTCGGCTCGTCGAACTCGAGCACGGAGGCATTGCCGCTTTCCCAGTCGTGAATGCGAACCCGGCGCAGGCCGTCGGAGCGCTCGCTGATGGCGAGGAAACCCGCCATCGCTTCCATTCCCTGAATGAACACATCCTCGGAATGAGGTATCACGTCTCGCCACTGCTCACGCTCGGCATGCTCATCGAGTGCCGCGACCATGATGCGGAAATTCGGCGCTTCGTGGTTGGTCCGGATCACCCAGCGATCGCCGAGATGATCGGCGGAATAAAGATGGTCGCGTTCGCGCGGAAAGAACAGCGTGAAATCGCCTTCCGGCTGGTCGCTCGGCAGAACGTGCATTTCGGTGGCCACGGTCGAGCTCAGATAGATCGCGTTGAACTGATTCGAGCTCAGGCGACCGACATAGGTATAGAACGCCTCGTCGTCCTCCTGGTGAACGAGTTCGCCCTCTCCGGGCTCATCGGCTGCCAGGTCCAGACGACGGACCTGCCACGAGCGCAGCGTCTCCGGATGATTGCTCACGTATAACAGATGGTCGCTGCTACCGGTCCAGCTCAGACTCGAGACGCCGGAAATGCCGGTCGAGCGAATCTCTCCGGTCTCGAGATCCTTGATCTGCAGTTCGAACTGCCGCCGTCCCACGGTGTCTTCGAGGAAGGCCAGGTAGCGACCGTCGCTGCTGACGTCCCACTGTCCGACCCGATAGAACGCATGCGGCTCGGCCATCAGATTGACATCCAGAATGACCTGCTCGGGCGCTTCCATGGTGCCCTCGCGACGCGCGTAGATCGGATACTCCCGGCCGGCTTCGTAACGGGTGTAGTACCAGTAGCCCCGATCCAGATAGGGCACCGTCGAATCATCTTCCAGGATCCGGCCGCGCAGCTCGGCGAAAAGCTCATCCTGGAGATCTTCAACATGCGCAAGCCGAGACTTCTTGTAGGCGTTCTCCGCTTCCAGATAGGTCAGAACATCCGGATCGGCGCGTTCATCGTCGCGCAGCCAGTACCAGGGATCGGTTCGATCGCCGCCGGGGGCACTGACAACATGCGGGCGCTGCTCGGCCATTGGCGGTTCAGGCGGCTCCGTTCCGGGCATCGCCTCCGGCGCAGCTTGCGGGGCGACGACGCCGTCCCGGGCCTGATCGACTGCTGGTTCTTCGCTGCCGCATCCGGAGATCAGCATGACGAACAGAAGCGTTGAGGAAAAGCGGATCGGAAGGCATCGGATCATCGACAGTACTCGACCAAAGTGGGAACGAAATCAATTCTCCATGTTAACCCGTCGCGACACACTCGCCGCATCATTGATCGTGAAGTTCGGCGACAAGCCGGGCGTGGAAGAGCGCTTCGTCAGCACCCACCGGCAGCCCCAGGCGCCGTGCGCGATCGAAAAAGCCGGGTGCGGGACGCCCCCGGCGCGCCCGACTGACGGCCAGCGCGGCGCGAATCGGTCGGCCGGCCTCGACGTCTCGCTTCAGCAGCATCTCGAGCATGCGGGTGGTTTTGTGGATTCGGTGCGGACCGGGGACCGCAAGCGCGTCGGCCACCTCGAGGTAGGTCAGCAGACGCCTGTCCCTTCGGGCCTGATCCAGCAGCACGGCCAGGCGCTCGATCAGACGCTCCTGCTCGACGGGGTCAAGCCGCTTGCTCACCGGAAATCGCCTGGCCAAGGAAACCCGGGGTTCAGGCCGCGCTCTCGTCGAGCCCGCAGTTGTTCTTCTCGAAAACCCGGTCGGCGCGATAGCTCGAACGCACCAGCGGCCCGGAGACCACTTCCAGAAAGCCCTTCTCGAGACCGATCTCGCGCAGACGCCGGAACTCCTCGGGCGGCACGAAGCGATCGACCGGCAGATGATTGACCGTCGGCCGCAGATACTGTCCGAACGTCAGGATGTCGACCCCGATTGCGCGCAGGTCATCCATGGTCTCGATGACCTCGTCGAAGGTCTCCCCGAGCCCGAGCATGAGGCTGGTCTTGGTCAGGACCGCGGGGCGATACGTCCGGGCATGAGCGAGCACGTTCAGGGTCTGCTCGTAGCCGGCTCGCGGATCGCGCACCGGATGAGTCAGTCGCCGCACCGTTTCGACGTTCTGGGCGAAGACGTCAAGACCGGAATCGACGACGACTTCCACGTCACGCAGCCGCCCCTGGAAATCGGGGGTCAGCGCTTCGACCGCTGTGTCGGGGTTGACCTGCTTGATGGCTCGAATACAGTCTGCGTAATGCCCTGCGCCTCCGTCTGGCAGGTCGTCACGGTCGACCGAGGTCAGCACCACGTATTTCAGGTCCATCAGGCGGACCGATTCGGCCGAATTGGCGGGTTCTTCGGGATCGAGCCAGCCGCGCGGATTGCCCGTATCGACCGAGCAGAAACGACAGGCGCGGGTGCAGACGTCGCCCATGAGCATGATCGTCGCCACCCCGTTGGTCCAGCACTCGCCGATGTTCGGGCACTTCGATTCCTCGCAGACCGTCGCCAGGCGGTGGGTCTTGACGTTGCGCTTGACCTGCTCGTACTTGCCGCCGGAAGACAGGCGCGCTCGCAGCCAGGACGGCTTGCGGCCGATCGGCTCGGGCTGGACGCCGGAACGCGCCTTGATGCCGTCGCGGATGGCGGTGAAGCCCTGTGGCTTGCGGACTTTCTCGCCGCTGCGAACGACAATGGGTATACGGGCCGCGTCGCTCATCGAGTCGGTACTCCGTGGATTCGAACCAGAGTCCGAATTATCCCACGGCCCGCGGCAAGGTGTCAGCAAGACGCCGGCGACAGAATCCGTGGTGCCGGCCGGCCCGGTCGCCGGCATCCGGTCGAGCGCGTCCGGCAGGCCCAGGCGACGCCGTTCACGCCGGCTCAGTTCGTTGAGCGCCAGGGTCGTCATCGACCGGCGACCACGGCCTTCATGACTGCACCGGCTTGAGCGTGACCATCAGGCGCAGCGGGCCGCCGGCCCGAGCGGCGTCGAACGGATAACAGGTCACCAGCGTCAGCCGCTTCTCGTTCAGGGCCATGTCGATACGCGTTGACCGCGAATCGACGACCCGGCGATCCACGACCTGCCAGCGCTCGCTCGCGCCGTCCAGGGTTTCGAGCGCCATTCGGTCGCCTTCCTTCACATGCTCCAGAAACCGGAAATGAGTGTCCCGATGCGCGGCGATCAGGCGGTGTCCGGCAGGCCCCGTTTCCAGGCCGGGCCCCCAGGCCAGTGTCGGCGTGTCGGCCGAATCCAGGACGAGTCGATCGATGCCCAGACGCGGCAGCTTCAGACGCGCCACGGGCTGGCCCACCGCGCCACGCCACGGCGAAACGGCCGAACCGCGTTCCGTGCCGGCCATCCACGCCCGCTCCAGCAGCCACTGGCCCAGCCAGGCCTTGGCCTGCACGCTCATGCCCTGCCCGACTTGCACCATGCCGACCGCGAGCATCGAACAGATCACCAGCGCGCGCATCACGACGCACGACCACCGTCGGCATCACGACTGAGCCGCTTGTGGCTCAGAAGAAGGCCGACGAGCAGCAGCGCCAGCAGGCCGCGCAGCAGGGCAGAATCGGAGCCGCCGTCGGTGGTCGGCATGACGCGCAGGCCGGCCATCGACGCCTCCCCGGGAAAGCCGTTCGGCAATGGCGTAGCCAGCTCGTGCCGGCGCAGCGCCGCCTCGCGACTGCGCGACGGCGTGCGGTCCACGGCGACCAGGCTCGTGTGAGGGCTCAGCAACTGGTACTCGATCGCAAGGTCGACCACCCTGTCGCGAACCTCCTCCGGGCTCGCGTCCATCAAGCGGCGGTCCAGCTCGGCCTGAATCGCCTTGCGGCCCCAGTGGGCGGCAACGCCTGGGGCGTCATGAAAGGTCTCGAGCGGAATCGACTGCTGCCATGACCGGCCGTCGCTGATTCCGGTGACCAGCAGCTCACCCGACAGCCGATCGCCCCTGGCGCTGAGCATCAGCGGCTGGCCGGTATAGAGATCGGGAATGCGTTCGGGATGCTGCTCCGACGCGTCGGTCCAGTGCAGCTCGATGTCATGGAGGACCGGCCGGGTGAGCTGGCGAGCCAACTCACTCATGCGCTGATGGACCTGCTGGAGTTCGCCGATGAACGTGAACGTACCCCGGCCGTGCCGGGCGGCGTCGGCGAGAAACTGGCTGTTGACGCCGTGGCCGATACCGACGGTGAACAGTCGGCTGACGCCGATCTCGCGCCGGATGGTCCGGATCAGGTCCTCGTCATTGGCGGTATTGCCGTCGGTGACGAACACGATCTGGCGCAGATACCCGGGGGTCGCCTCCGCCGCCATCGCCTGGCTCAAAGCCGGTGCCATGACCGTGCCACCGTCGGCGCGCAGCTGGACAACGAAGTCTCGGGCCTGGTTGACATGGCGCTGGCCGGCGGGCATCGGCTGCGCAAACAGCGAGCGGGTCTCGTTGTTGAACTCGATCACGTTGAAGCGATCGGCGCCGGAAAGCCGGTCGAGTGCGAACAGCAGCGAATCGCGGGCCTGGACGATGGCATCACCCTGCATCGAGCCGGATGTATCGATGATCAGGATGAGTTCGCGCGGGGTCCTCGTGGTGTCTAAACGCTCGGGCGGCACGATCAGGACCAGGGCATGATCCTGGCCGCCGAGTCGCTGCCGAAAGACGGTCGAGGTGACGCCATTGCGCTCGGCCGGGCGCCAGGTCAATTCGAAGTCCTTGCGGCTTTCGGCGTGCCCGGCCAGCATGTCGACTCGCCAGCGTCCGTCGGCGTAGTCGGTGTCGATCGCATGAAAACTCGATTCCAGCGCGGCCAGCGCCATGCCCGCCCGAAGGTCCACGGTCAGCCGGAAGGGGCGGGATCGCTCGGTGTAGGCGTTAGGACCCGGGCTCGCGGCTGCGCCTTCGGGCGCGAATCGCGGCGCGATGGTGGTCGGAAAGCGCAGGCTGAAGCGGCCGTGCTGGTAGTCGACCACTTGCCGGAAGCCGATCTGGATCACCACCTCCTCGCCGGGCGGAATATTGGCCACCGAAGTACTGAACAGACTGGCCCCGTCCTGCTCGACGAGCCCGGCCATCCGGCCCGATTCGCGGGCCCGCTCATAAGTCTGACGCGCCTGCTCGCGGGCCTGGATTTCGCCTTCGATCAGGCGACCGCCGACGCGGATGACCAGGCTCTCGACCGCGCTGTCATCGGGCAGCGGAAAGCGGTAGTGACCCTCGGCCCAGTACCCGCTGTCGTTGACGAAGCGCTGTTCCACGGTGCTGTAGGCCAGCATACCGGCGACTTCGATAAGGACCTCCGTATCGAGCAGCAGCGCCGGGCTCGCCGGAGCGGTCTCGCCGTGATCCAGCCAGAGCTCGGCCTGGGTCCCGGCGTGAGCCGATACAGCCGAGCCGAGAATGGACAACAACAGGGTGAGTGCAGTGGGCTTGAATGTCACGGTTCGGCTCCTTCGGGCTTGTTCATCGCGGACAGCCACAGGAGATCATTCCGGCGTGACCTGGAAGGGCCTCGAAACTGTCAATTTGCCGACGAAATGTGGCGAAAACATGGCAACGACCGCAGCGCGTCGGCCAATTGCCGATCAATTGCCGGTCAATCGCGGGGCTATTGCGGGACAATGGCCCCCCGACTTGCACTGGACCCGATCCTGCCCAACAATCGAGCGCATGAGTCAGCGCCTGATCGCCATCGTCGAGGACGAAGCCCTGATCCGCGACAACTATCGCGAAGCCCTCGAGCGTTACGGGTTCCGGACCGAGGGTCACGGTGATCGCCCAACCGCCGAAGCCGCGTTCCGGGATCGCCTGCCGGATCTGGTCGTGATCGATATCGGCCTCGGCGACGAACCCGAGGGCGGTTTTGCCCTCTGTCGCCAGCTGCGCAGCCGATCGGCGGAACTGCCGATCATCTTCCTGACCGCGCGCGACAGCGATCTCGACGCGGTTTCCGGCCTGCGTCTCGGGGCAGACGACTACCTGACCAAGGACATCAGCACCTCGCAGCTGCTGGCCCGGATCGTGGCCCTGTTCCGGCGCGTCGACGCGATGCAGCGGCGCTCTCCACCCGAGCAAGGCCTTCGCCGCGGCCAGCTCAGTCTCGAACCGGACGCTCTGTCGGCCCGCTGGGGCGAGCAGCGCGTACCGCTCACCGTCACCGAATTCTGGATGGTCCATTGCCTGGCGCGCCATCCGGGCCACGTGAAGAACCGCGACCAGTTGATGAAGGCGGCCGATCTCGTCGTCGATCCCAGCACGGTGACCGCTCACATCAAGCGGATCCGGAGAAAATTCGAGACCATCGACGCTGGCTTCGGCGCGCTGGAAACCGTTCATGGGGCCGGCTATCGCTGGACCGCCGCATCCAGCGGATGAGCCTGCGCCGGCAACTGCTGCTGATCAGCGTGATCGTGCTCGTCCTGCCGCTGGCCGCCTGGCAGTTCGCGCGCCAGGTCGAGGCGACCTTGCGCGACGGTCACGCCCAGGGTCTGGTCGACTCGGCTCGGGCGATGGCACCGGCCATCGCCGAGGAGCTGACTGCCGCCTGGCCGGCGCTTGTTCCGGGAGATGTCGGCGAATGGATGTATCTGCACCAGGCCACACGCGCGCCGTATCTCGACGGGTACGCCGACGAATGGGGCGGCTGGCTGGAATCCGCTTTCGAGAAAGTCTCCTCAGACGGCGAGCTGCGCGTCCGGCTGGCCGCGGTCGAGCAGACCAGCGGGATATACCTGCTCGTGCACGCGACCAGCCCGGATCAGAACTTCAGCCGACCCGGAGGCCCGCGCGGCGATCACGTTCAGCTGACCTTCGCCGATGCCAGCGGCCGGTCCGAGCTCACGCTTGCGCCTCTGGCGCCGGGCTGGATCGAAGCGAGGGGCCGGGTGTCCGACGGCTGGCCTCGCGTTCAGGGACATTGGCAACCGCGCGGGGATGGCTGGACTCTCGAGCTCCAGATCCCCGATGCCCGGCGACCCGGTCAGATGGGCATCGTGGTTCGCGATGTCGTGCCCGGTGGCGCCGAGCCCCGGACAGTCGAGTACGGCCCCGGCCTGCTGGTCGGCACACGCACCGCCATCGATCGGCGTCTGGCCGCCATCAAGCCCCCGATCAGCACGGCCTGGGCGGTGCTGTCACCCGGCTGGGTCGTGGGCCACGCGGGACCGCGCGAGCTCGCCGACAGCGGACCGCGTACCGACGCGACGCAGGCCACCTGGCTCGACACCGTGTTGTTTCAGCGCCTGCTCGGCGGTCGCCTCGACGAAGGCCAGACGCGGGGCGCAAGCAGCGCGCGACTGAGCGGACCGACGATCGATGCACCCTCGACCGCCAGCCACTGGTCGACCCAGAGCGACGAGCCCGGCATCGTGCTGACTGCGAGCGCTCCGCTCGTGGTCAACGAGCGGCGGGTCGGCTCGCTGGTGCTGAGCCGCAGCGCCGATGCGCTGCTCGTCGAATCCAATCGCGCCGCCCTGCGCCTGGTCGGCACCAGCTCGGCCGCGATGCTGGTGCTGGCTCTGATCCTGCTCGGATTCGCGACCGTGCTTTCGGAACGCATCCGGCGGATGCGCGACAGCGCCGAACGGGCCGTGGATCAGGACGGACGAGTCCGCGGAGCACTACCGACGCCCCGCGCGAAGGACGAAATCGGCGACCTCGGGCGCACCATGGCCAGCCTGCTTCGGCGTCTCAAGGCGCACCAGTCCTACCTGCGGACCCTGGCCGACAAGCTGGCCCACGAACTGCGCACACCGCTGGCGATGATTCGAAGCTCCCTCGACAACCTCGAACACGCCCACTCGCCGGAAGACATCGAACGTTACCGACGCCGCGCCAACGAAGGCAGCGACCGACTGAACCGGATCTTCCAGGCCATGAGTCAGGCCGCCCGGATCGAGGAAAGCCTGCGCCTGGAGGAGCGCATATCGTTCGAGCTGAGCGCTTTCCTCGACCACTATGTCACCGCCTGCGGGGAAACCTATCAGAAGCGAAGATTCCGCCTGTCGAAGCGCACTCGGCAGGCCGGTCTGGACGGCTCGCCGGAACTGTTCGCCCAGATGCTCGACAAGCTCATCGACAACGCCGTCGACTTCAGCCCGGAGCACAGCCGGATAGACATCCGCCTGAGCCGAAGCGGTGATCGGATCGCCATCGAAATCGAAAACGAAGGCCCGAGCCTGCCGGACGCCCTCGTCGACCAACTCTTCGACTCCATGGTCTCGGTGCGCTCGCAGCCGTCCGAGGAAGTGCATCTGGGCCTCGGACTCTATATCGCGCGATTGATTGTCGAACACCACAACGGGCGAATCACTGCGTTCAACGGTCGCCGCGGCGGCTGCATCCGGATGGTTTTTCCGGTTTCCGACTTGCCGCCCGGAGAGCGTGGCGAGGCGGCGCGCCGCGAGTAGTCCGGCGCAGAATCAGCGGCGCGCGACCATCAGCCCCCGGCGTCGCGCATCATCTGCGACTGCAGAAGCTCCATGAAGCCGCTTTCCCGCATGCGCCGCATCCCGAGCTCGACGAAACCGCACTCGCTGGTGATCGCAGCCTGCTGCTCGGTTGAAACACCGGCAATCGCGCTCATGTCCCCCAGCGCGCTCATGCTCTCCATCGTCGCGGTCTCGGGATCGATCGATGCGAACAGCTCGTCCATCTGGTCGAGCATGTCGTCCACCCCGGAGCGACCGATCAGGGCGGCGTAGCGATCCAGCATGCACTGACCGGCCTCGCGGTATTCATCGTCCCACGCGCCCTCCGGCATGGCGGCCCGGAGTGCCTTCTCGTCCATACCCATCGCGGCATACTCGCGCACCATGACGTCCATCATGACGTCGTTGGCACGCTCGGAAATATCCTCGAACCGCTCCAGCTGACTGTCGGCAAAGGCAGTGAAAGGCAGACTCGCCAGCAGCGCAAGACCGGTCAGAGTCGAAAGGCGAAAGACAGCTGGATTCATCGAAAATCCTGCGTCAATGAACGGACCTGTGGTTGGTATGAACAGCAAACTACCACAAGGGGGCGTGCATCGATCAGTCCAGATCCTCGGGACCGAACGCGTCGGGCAGCAGGTCGGCGATGGTGTAGTCTTTCAGTAGCCGGCCCTCATCGCTGACCAGACGCACCCGGGCCTGGTCGCCGCCGAATTCCCTGAGGCGCTGGCGGCAGTCACCGCAGGGCGCGCAGGCGCTGCCGTCCGGGCCCAGGATGTAGATCGAACGGATCTCGCGCTCGCCCGCGCCGACCATCGCCGCGATCGCCGAGGCTTCGGCGCAGACACTCTTGTAGTGCGCGGTTTCGACGTTGCAACCGCCGAACCACTGTCCGTGCTCGCTCAGGATCAGGGCGGCCACCGGGAATCCCGAGTACGGCACGTAGGCGCGATCGCGCAGTCGGTGCAGCTGTTCAAGGCGCTCCGGGGGCGGCGGAAGAAAACTCGCGCCAGCATTCATCGCCGGCAGATCGAAGAACTCTGCCAGGGTCTGACCGACATCGGCAAAGCTGTTGCGGCGGCCCAGGGAACCCGCCGGCAGGCCCGCGCCGCTGGCCAGCACCGGAATGAACTCCCGCGTGTGATCGCTGCCGGCGAAAGTCGGATCGCAGCCGTGGTCGGCGACCAGGATCAGCAGATCATCGGGTTCGAGCCGATCGGTCAGCTCGGGCAGACGCCGGTCGAAGTCTTCGAGGGCCCGGGCATAGCCGCTCACGTCGCGGCGGTGGCCGTAGAGCATGTCGAAATCGACGAAATTCGAAAACACCAGCGTCCTGTCGTCGGCATCGCCGAGAGCGGCGAGCGTGGAATCGAACAGGGCCTCGTTGCCGTGGGCCTTGTACAGTCTGCTGATGCCGCGATGGGCGAAGATGTCGCCGATCTTGCCGACCGCGAGCACCTCGCCGCCGGCCTCGATCAGCTTGTCGAGCACCGTCGGCGCGGGTGGCGTCAGACTGTAGTCACGCCGGTTACCGGTGCGCCGGAAGCCGCTATCCGGGTCGCCCTCGAAGGGTCGGGCGATCACCCGACCGATGTTCATCGGCAGCAACAGCTCGCGCGCGATCTCGCACAGCGAATACAGCCGCTCGAGACCGAACGCACTCTCGTGGGCCGCCACCTGGAAGACCGAGTCGGCCGAGGTGTAGATGATCGGTTTGCCGGTCGCGATGTGTTCAGCACCCAGGCGTTCGATGATCTCCGTGCCCGAGGCGTGGCAGTTGCCGAGCACACCGGGCAGACCGGCGCTCCGGATCAATTCGTCGAGGAAATCCGGCGGAAAGCTGTCGGCCCGGTCGCGAAAGTAGCCGAAATCCTCGAGCACCGGCACGCCGGCCAGTTCCCAGTGTCCGGAAGGCGTGTCCTTGCCGGTCGAGCGCTCGGCGGCGTGCGCCCAGGCACCGGTCGGCGAACGTTCCGGCTCGATGCCGGCGGCCCACTGGCCCGTCGCCTCCTGATGCGCATGAAACAGGCCGAGCCGGGCCAGGTTCGGCAGAATGAGCGGACCTTTTCGCCGCTCGTCGTCCACCCGTCCTTCGGCGCAGGCCCGCGCGATGCTGCCCAGGGTATCGGCGCCCTGGTCACCGAAGCGCGCGGCGTCGGGTGCCGGGCCGATACCGAAGGAGTCGAGGACGAGAACGATGGCGCGGGGCATGGGACGGTCTACAGCGGGTGGGTCAGCGGCGGAAGTGCGGGTGCAACACGGCCGAGTATGAACGCCGCGCGCAACGACGGCGTGACGCTGTCCAGTGCTTCCCGGGTGCGGGCATGCACGCGCATCAGAGGCTGCTGCTCGTCGACACGATCGCCGATCATGGCAAGATCGCTCAAGCCCACACGAGCGTCGATCGGGTCGCCGGCCCGGTGCCGGCCGCCGCCGAGTTCGATGACCGCCAGTCCCAGGGCCCGGACATCGATCGACTGGACGATGCCGGCCTGCGCCGGAAACAGATCGACGGCGACCGGAGCGGCTTCGAGGTAGGCGTCCGGGCGATCGATCAGGTCGCCCGGGCCGCCCAGGGCATCGACCATGCGGGCAAAGCGTTCGCCGACCTCGCCGCGCGCCCAGACCGCGTCCAGTCGCTGGAAGGCCTGCTCCTGGTCGGCGGCGAGCCGACCGATCACGAGCAGTTCGGCTGCGAGCAGGCGGCTGAGCTCGAACAGACGTCCGCCCCGTGTGGCATCGGTCAGCAGATCGATGATCTCGCGGATCTCCAGCGCATTGCCGGCGCAGCGGCCCAGACTCTGGTTCATGTCGGTCAGCAGGGCGCGGGTCGGCGTGCCCGCCGCGCCGGCGGTGGCCGCGAGGGTCCGGGCCAGTTCCGCGGCCGAATCGAGCGCCTGCATCACCGCACCCGAGCCGAATTTGACGTCGAGGACCAACCCGTTCAGACCCTCGGCCAGCTTCTTGCTCAGGATCGAAGCGACGATCAGGGGCAGACAGTCGACCGTGCCGGTGACATCGCGCACGGCGTAGAGGCGCCGGTCGGCCGGGGCCAGGTCACCGGTCTGGCCGATGATCGCCACGCCAAGCTCGCGCACGATCGATTCGAATCGCGCCGGTTCAGGCGCGGTGACATAGCCGGGGATGCTCTCGAGCTTGTCGCAGGTGCCGCCGGTATGACCGAGGCCGCGGCCGGTGATCATCGGCACGTAGCCGCCGCAGGCCGCGACCCAGGGGCCGATCAGCAGCGAAGTCGAATCACCGATGCCGCCGGTGGAATGCTTGTCCAGCACCGGCCCATCCAGACCGGACCACTGCATGACCCGCCCGGAGTCGCGCATTCCAAGCGTCAGCGCCACGCGCTCGTCGGCGCTCATTCCCCTGAGCGCTACGGCCATCGCGAACGCACCGAGCTGTTCGTCGCCGAGCGAACCGTCGGCCATGCCGCGCACGAGGTATTCGATCTCCCCGGCTGTCCAGGCCCGACCGGCGCGCTTGGCCTGAAGCAGTTCGCGCGCCTGCATCACGCCCGGTCTGCATCTGCGGCATGGGCCAGCAGGTCGTCGAGCAGGCTCGAGGCACCGAAGCGCAGGTGATTCGGCCCGATCCAGTCCTCGCCCATCATCTGCCCGGCCAGGGTCAGATAAGCGGCGGCGTCTTCGAAGCTTCGCAGACCGCCGGAGGCCTTTAACCCGACTTTGCGGCTCGAATCGCGCACGGACTCGAGCATGATGGTCGCCGCGGCCAGCGTCGCATTGACTTCCACCTTGCCGGTCGAGGTCTTCAAGAAGTCGGCACCGCAGGCGATGGCGATTTTCGAAGCCTGACGGATCAGCTCCGGCTCGTCGAGCTCGCCGCTTTCCAGAATCACCTTCATGCAGTGACCGGCGCAGGCCATGCGGCTGGCGGCGAGCAGTTTTCGCGCGGCTTCGACGTCGCCGTCCTTCAGCGCCCGCCACGGCAGGACAACGTCGATCTCGTCGGCACCCTGATCCAGCGCGGCCCGGATCTCGGCGACCGTGTCGTCGACCGAATCCGTCCCGCCCGGAAAATTGGCCACCGTGGCCAGCCGGACCGTTTCGCGCATACCCGTTTCCTTCAGGGTGCGATCGGCCAGCTCGATCCAGACCGGATAAACGCATACGGCAGCCACCGGGCCGGCCGGCGTGTCGGCCCTGCGGCACAGCTCGGCGATGGCCCGGCGCTCGGAGGCGTCGCCCGAGTCGGTAGACTCCAGTCGGGTCAGGTCCACCAGACCGATCATGCGCCGGGCGAGATCGGTCGGATCAAGGAGGTTCGCATTCATGTCTCGAGTTCTCGAACAAGCTTTCGGATAACCCGCTTTTCGCGACCCTCTTGATGGACTGTCGTGCTTTCTAACACGAACCGGCACGGCTCGCCGGTCGCCGACATGACCCGCATATCGTCGGGGTCGGACGCCGAGATCATGCGATGCCGCACAAGATGAGGACCGAAGCGGCGCCGCGGCAGTCGCTCGTTGATGAAGTCGGCGATGCTCGCGGCACCCTGGAGATCACCGAAGGGAGAGGCCGTCGACCAGGTCGCATCGGGATGAAGCAGGTCCGATGCGCTGCTTCCGTCCCTGCGGTCGACGCAGTCGAGAAAGCGCATCAGCAGCAGACGGTCGGAGTTTCTGGCTGCATAACTGGTGTGCAGCAGCGCCCGGGCGCTTTCCGAGTTCGGCGCGTCCAGTTCGTGCGCGTAGAGGGCCCGGACGTCCTCGTTCTCGAAAGATCGCCGGTGCGGCGCGTTCCGATCGATGTCGTACACCGCCTGCATGCGCTTCTGCAGCACGAGCGGATCCATGGATCGGGGTTCGCCGCCGCCGCCGAGGCAGCCGCCGACGCAGGCCATGACCTCGATCGCGACGAAGTCGTCGCGCCAGGCGTCGGTCTCCAGCAGTCGCTGCGCCGAGGCGATGCCGTTGCAGATCGCGACCCGGCCGACGCCGGGGATGTCGGCGCTTTTCACGGCTCGATCGACGCCGCGTAGTTGCTGCCAGTCCAGCGGCGTCGGGCCTTCGGCGCCCGACAGGTGCAACGCCGTGCGAACCATGGCTTCCATCACGCCGCCCGACGAGCCGAAGATCTGGGCCGCACCGGTGCTCTCGCCGAGCGGGCTGTCGAATCGGCCATCGTCGGGCAGCGCATTGAACGCGATCCCGCGTGCGCGGATCATTCTGGCCAGCTCGCGGGTCGTGATCACGCGATCGATATCGCCGGAATGGCCGGGCCGGACGGCCTCGTCCTTCTTGGCCGTACAGGGCATGACGCTGACGACGTAGGGCTCGACGCTGCCGTCGGCGAACGCCGGGCCGAGCGAACGCGCGAACGCGCCGCGCTTGGTCAACGCGCCGTGCATCTGCTGCGGCGACTTCGCGGTGCTGAGATTCGGCAGCAGATCCGGGCGATTGAGCTCGACCCAGTTCACCCAGCCCGGGCAACAGGAAGTGAAAATCGGCAGGTCGGTTCGAGTTTCCAGGCGCTCGAGGAACTCCGAGGCCTCTTCCATGATGGTCAGATCGGCCGCGAAATTGGTGTCGAACACATGATCGAAGCCGAGCTTTCTCAGCGCGTTGATCATGCGGCCCGTACTGATCGTGCCCGGCGGCATCGCGAATTCCTCACTGATCGCGATCCGCGTGGCCGGGGCGACCTGGACGACCGTTCGACGCCGTCGGGCATCCAGCGTCCGCAGCACCTCATGCCAGTGCGGTGTCTCGATCAGGGCGCCGACCGGGCAGGCCAGCGTGCACTGGCCGCAGGAGATACATCGGGTATCGGCCAGCGGCCGATCGAACGCGGTGACCGGGAGACGTTCGCCGCCGCGTTCGGCGAAACCGATCACGTACTGCTGCTGTCCGGCTTCACCGCAGGCGTCGACGCACAATCCGCATTCGATGCACCTGGAAAAGTCGGTCCAGATGCTCGGCGAGGTATGGTCGCTCAATCGATGCTCGGGATGCTCGACCGACCCGATCGGAACCTTCTCCCAGCGATGCTCCCACTGATTCTCGCGAACAAGATCCTGAAACGCGCACGATCCGCTCACTTCGCAGCGGATGCAGTCGTTGGGGTGGCGAGCCAGCAGCCATTCGCCGTTGGTCCGGCGGAATTCGCGCAGACGATCGGTATCCGTTTCCACGACGTCCCCTGCCCTGGCCAGGGTAGCGCAGGCCGCCTGGGGGCGTTCACGCCCTTCGACCTCGACCAGACACATCCGGCAGACGGCACGCTGCGGCAACCTCGGGTAGTAGCACAGCGTCGGGACATGGACACCGACCGCCCTGGCCGCATCGAGCAGCATCGACCCTGCCGCCAGCTCGACCGAACGACCGTTGACCGTGACCTGGATCATTCCCTGACTCATTCGCTGACCTTCGAAAACTGGCGCAGCACCCGCACCCACAACCAAACTAGCAGCCGTTGCGCCGGGGAGGTTTGATGCCGGTCAAAACTCGACCTGATCAGGTACGTCACTCAGCCATGAGCCAGCCGGTTTCTGATCGAGGTGAGCGATGACTCTGCCAGGAAACGCGACTGCTGAAAGCAGGCCAAGGGCGGTACCGCCCACTCGCGCTGACGTCTCCACTCCAGGCCATCACGCGACTGTGAAGTGACTAATCAAGACCGGTTCCGCCCACACGCGCTTACGTCTCCACTCCAGGGCTTCATGCGCCTCCGGCGCAAGCCACCCTTGCGTTCCCGACTGCGCTTCGCTTGCTGGGCGGGTCACTTTTCGCAGGCGCGCCAAAAGTAACCAAAAGCGCTTTTTTGGTGGGCCTGGGCGACTTGCCTTTCGGGTTCCCCCGGATCAAGTCCGGGGGGACCCGCCGCAGGCGGGTGCCTTCGCCAGCGACAGATTTTTTGGCATCTTTTGCATCGATTGGCAAAAGCAACTCGCCCGGAGAGCCCGAAGGGCGTGGGCGAAACCCGATGCCCGGTTCATCGGCAGGTGGCTGATTTCGTACACCATCAGGAAACTCGATACCCGGAAACCGACTCTTTCGTTGCTCCGGCTTTCCGCGGTCAAGGGACTCGAACAATATCCGCAGCCGGTCGTCCCCCCGGCAAGAACGTCACATGAAGCTGGCCATCACAGGCGTGGAAAAGCGCCGCGATCCGGACGATGCTGGGGCTCCGGCGGTTTGGCGGCCCGAGAAGAGCGGCTCGGTCGATCCCTCGACCAGGTCGCCTGTCATTGCCCCGAAAGCCATGCACAGCAGCGCAGCAGCCAATGGAGTTGGCCATGAATCGCACCCTCACCGCCATACGGATCGGGCTGGTAGCCTCGATGCTGACCGCGACGATCGCGTTCGCTCAGTCCGGCGACCGGATCTGGACCGGCACCATTATGGACGATGCCCTGCCCCGGGCCGACTTCGTCGCGACGCGCAACGGCGAGATCATCGAAGTCGGATCCGGCGCGCCGTCCGAGAGACTTCCGGGCGAGCGCACGGGGCGCGTCGCGCTTGGCGGAAACGCGATGGTGTCGGGGTTCGTCGATGCCCACGGGCACATGTGCATGATCGGCGTGCAGGCGCTTTCGGCCAACATGTTGCCGGCACAGGACGGGGGAGGTGAACTCGGTGGCCGATCTGCAGCGCGTTCCGGGTGAATGGGCGGAGGCCTTCCCGAACCGGGTCGAGGCGGCCGGGTTCATTCTCGATTTCGGCTACGACGATGCCCGGTTGGCAGAGCAACGTTACCCGACGCGTGCCGAACTGGACGCGGTGACGACTGAACTGCCGGTACTGGTCGTCCACCAGTCCGGCCACATCGGCGTGGCAAATTCGAGGGGCCTGGACGAGAGCTGGCACGGGTGGCTGCTGGGTGAGCGATTGCGCTCGGGCAAAGCGAGCAGTTGTGAATCTGATACAGTCGAGGAATTGTTAGCGGGTCTGTGGAGCTCTTGTTGTCTGTCTATGAGTTCGCGGGTTGCCTACCGGACGGGCAACGCAGCTTTCGAGATCCCGGATCGAGTCCGGGATGACAAGGGGTGAGTTCGGCGAATGGTGCATGATTCTCTTGATAGGGGTCGGGAAGGCAGAGCCTCCCCGCCCTCCGAACCGTACGTGCGGTTCTCCCGCATACGGCTCTCCGGTCAGTGGTTTCCACATCGGGATTGACGCGCCGCGGCATGGGCTTCGTGGAG
>Ga0208623_100288_pt1 | contig 45802 bp, 31 predicted proteins | sample HotLakConsUCCL28_FD_184737 | JGI IMG/M metagenome (GOLD analysis project Ga0208623, IMG submission 184737) | Hypersaline microbial mat communities from Hot Lake, Washington, USA - Hot Lake Consortium UCC-L28 (SPAdes) (version 2) ...
TCAGACACAAAACGTTATTTGAAATGTATGAGGCTTTTCTTGATGCGCGGGAAGATATATCCATAGGCGTGGTGCTGCTAACAGGTGAGGGTCCGGCAAAAGACGGGAAATACGCGTTTTGTTCGGGCGGTGATCAGCGAATTCGCGGAACTGCCGGATATATGGGAGATGACGGTATTCCACGATTAAATGTACTCGAATTACAACGATTAATTCGCAGTATGCCTAAACCTGTTATAGCGATGGTTGGTGGTTATGCCATTGGCGGCGGACATGTACTTCATGTTGTTTGTGATTTAACCATCGCAGCTGATAATGCCATTTTTGGCCAAACCGGTCCAAAGGTTGGTAGTTTTGATGGCGGCTTCGGTTCAAGTTATCTCGCAAGAAGTGTCGGTCAGAAAAAAGCCCGTGAAATCTGGTACTTGTGTCGTCAATATAGCGCACAAGAAGCACTGGACATGGGGTTGATAAATACTGTGGTTCCCATTGATGAGCTTGAAAATGAGGGCGTAAAATGGGCTCAGGAAATACTCGAGAAAAGTCCGATTGCTATTCGTTGCCTGAAAGCGGCCTTCAATGCCGATTGTGACGGTCAAGCAGGTGTTCAGGAACTAGCAGGACACGCCACCATGCTTTACTATATGAGTGAAGAAGGTCAGGAAGGCAAAAATGCATTCAATGAAAAAAGAAAGCCTGACTTCCGTAAATTTCCGTGGCTACCCTAATCAATTTTCATGCTTATGGCAAAAGTGTTTATTGATGACAAAACTTGATAAGCGCGCGACCTGACAGGATTCCAAACTCCTTCAGGTCTTGAAAAAGGCAAGTGGCGGCATTCTAAACTGGAAGCCCTGAAATAACCTTTAAAAGACATGTCAGGTGTTTGAAAACCTGACAGGTCGTCCCCGTTGATGAGAGAGGTTATCGATTCGTACTGCTTTGCCTTTTAAAAAACAGAATTCTTTGTAATGGTGGTATTTGGTGTTTGAACGTATCGGCTTCACACTCAAAAAACTTTTTATAAAGCTAATACTCCTCATTTTAGAACTAGCCTCAAACCTCCAAGTTTAAACTTGGAGGTTTCTGGATTTAAGGCAAATAAGAGTGTCAGGCTTCTAAAGACGTGTCTGGAAAAAGGCAAGTGGCGGCATTCTAAACTGAAAGCCCTGAAAAATCCTTTTAAAGACATGTCAGGTGCTGAGAGACCTTACATGTCGTCCAGTTGATGAGAGAGGTTATCGAATCATATCGATTTGCCTTTTAAAAAACAGAATTCTTTGTGATGATGACAATTGGTGCTTGAACGTATCGGCTTCACACTCAAAAAACTTTTTATAAAGTTAATACTCCTCATTTTAGAACTAGCCTCAAACCTCCAAGGTTTTAAAAACCTTGGAGGTTTCTGGATTTAAGGTAAATAAGAATGTCAGGCTTCTAAAAACGTGTCTGGAAAAAGGCAAGTGGCGGCATCATAAACCGGACGCTCTGAAAAAACCTTTAAAAGACATGTCAGGTATTGAAAGACCTGTCGTAAGGACAGCGAATCTCAAAAATATTTTTTTGAATAAACCCTTGATTCACGGAACATGCTTTTCAAACATTTCCGCCCAGGTTGCAGGTGTGTTATCCCGGTCATCTCCCCAAACATCTAACAAATGATCTATATTTTTGAAACTCAATTCATCACTTAGAAAAACCATTTGATCTTTATTGTCATCGAAAACAGATGAAATCAAACGCAAGTCACTCGAACGAATCGCATTTAAAATTTCCTGATCATTTAAGTTAGGGATGAATTCATAAGGATTATTATAATACAAGGAGTCATTAAAAAAATCTCCAAAGTAAGGTCTCAGATTTACAGGTCCGCAAATTGCAATCAGTTTATTGAATTTCTCAGGATGTTTCAGCATTATATTGAGGGCATAAAATGCACCCCCGCCAACTCCGGATAGTATCACAAAATCCTTACCTGAATCTTTTCGAATCCGGGGCAGGAGTTCATCCAACACGAATCCTTCAAAAAAATTGTATGAAACCAATCGTGCAGCCGGATCACTATTTTTGTTCAGGATATCAGCATCCTTAGACATGATAGGACAATACACATTGTTGAACTCATAATCGATTTGCATTTTAATACCTGAAAGCACTTCATTACGCTCTTTTAAGGTGCTATGAGCAGGATATCCGTCAAAATGAAGTATGGGAGTACCACCGGTTCCATAAACTTCTACTATTGCTTTTTGCCCGAGTGTTGGGCTGTTCCACTCCATCTTTGTTGGCTTCATATACCTGAATTTAGTTGAGTTTTAGCTTATTACCATCTGAAAATGCACAGGATTATTTTTTCTGCACAGTAATGCATAAGAATACTGTAAATCCAACTTTGGAACAAGTCCTTTCAGTAAATTAATCCGCTTATTTATATGGAAAAGCGCTTTTATATAGATAGACAGTTTTTGACACATTCAGTTTCAAAAATCTCATGTACATCTTGAAAACCTTATACCAATCTTGAGATTTAAAGAGAATAAATCGTGCTAAGCTGCTTTAATCTTAATATATGGGGCGATGTCATTTCCACGAAGTGAGATTTGTGGATTAATAATGCGGATTACATGCCTTTCCACCAAATACGAGGTAAAATAGAGAGTTTTTCCGTTGTAGAAAGGTATGCTCGCTGCGTAAAGACCTGATAATTATTTTTTCTGATTTTGTTCAGAATCCGGCTATAGTTTTGTCGAGCCAGGTAAACGGCATAACGACTGTCAGCGGAGAGTAAAGGTATTCCTTTATCCGATTGTTCGTAATAGCGTTCAGCTCTTTGGATTTGAAATTCCAGAAACTCAATCATATTTTCATTCATCGTATGTGAAAATAAATCATCCTCTGTGATTCCAAATTCATCCAATTCATCTGAAGGCAGGTAAATACGACCCTTTGTCAGGTCTTCCCCAATATCACGTAAAATATTGGTCAATTGCATTGCAATTCCCAAATCGACAGCATGTGGCAGAGCATTTTTATCTTTGTATCCAAAAACTTCACTCGTCATTAATCCAACAACCGAAGCCACTTTGTAAGAGTAGTTATAGAGTTCTTCAAAATTCTGATATCGTTTTTTGGTTAAATCCATTGAGACACCTTCTATTAACTCCAAAGGCAACTCAATAGGTATATCGTATGTTTTAAGGACATCAGAAAGCGCGACTAATATTTCATGCTCATACGTTTCACCGTTATATGTACCAATTAACTTTTGTTTCCAGGATTCAATTAATTTCACAATCTCACTTTCGGTCAATTGCTGCTTATTCATAAGGTCCTCCGCCTCATCAACCAAATCATCTATAAACCGGCAAAGTGCATAAATAGCAAAGATACTTCGTTGTTTTTTATTGGGCAGAAAACGGGTAGCCATGTAAAATGTCTTGGCATGTTCCCGGGTTATGACTCTACAGCGCCTGTAAGCATTTCGTAATTGTGGCGCATGTACTTCCTCAATCACATCTCTGTGAAAAGCGGTTTTTTCATACACAGGCCTGACAATATTATAAGGTAATTTTAAAATTCCGTTCATAGCGTTTTTAATTTTAACCTATAAAGCAGAATCTGCTTACATCGTTCCCATAGGTAAGATTCATTTTTTGAGATGATTAACATTTACGATTAACAGAAGGCTTTGAAAAACCAGGAATTTTGTTTGTATTCAACGCCAGAGCAAAAATAAAACCGCAGTATAGCCACTCTATTCGAGGATTTTATTTTTGCGATAAGGCAGAAGACGGACAAAATAACGGTTTTGCAAAGCCTTCTAACACATAAGCATATTGTGCTGATATAGAGCTGTAAACTACAAAATGATAATTATTTTGATGATAAGTAACATTTATTTAATACAATTTGATTAGTTTCTCAACTGTAAATGCAGAAGGCTTGCACCTTAAATATTGATAGTGAATGCCCTGAAATACTTAATTTAATTTAGTTTTTTACACAAAACATTGATAAGTGTCTGAAAGGAAATTATCTTTTTTTCGAAAATTTAAAATTATTCTGAAATTATAGCCGTGAAATTTGTACATTAACTTTACAAAAAATATTGAGTGTTGAGTAGAAATGATAATTGATTCGAATCATTCCAATAGTTCACGTTTGAGTTTGTATAGCAAAATAAATGGTTATGCATGACTTTTGGTATCTGAACATAAAACGACCCACAGTTACACATTTAAAGAGTATTGAGTATGGGAAAAAAAATAACAATCTATGATGTTGCCAAGGACGCAGGTGTGGCCATTTCAACTGTTTCCAGAGTATTAAACGAGTCTCCTTATGTATCGGAAGATACGAAAGCGAAAGTTAAGCAAGCCATAGCTAAGCTTGATTTTCACCCGCAGGTGAATGCGAGAATGCTGGCAAAACGTCAACCCCAAATTATTGCCGTTGCTGTTCCTACATTTACAACCCCCTTTTTTAATGAAGTTTTGAAGGGTGTAAAAGATGAAATCAGTAAATTAGATTTAGATTTTATTATCTATAACACGGGTTCTGATGACCCGGAAGAAAATTTCCGCAGGTTTATAGATCGTGGTATCCCTGATGGATTGGTTATTTTTTCCATAGATGTGACTGAAGAGATTGATAAACGCCTCAAGGATTATGACATTCCAATTATATTAGTAGGTGCCAATCACCCAAATTATGACTACTTCTATTGGGATAATTACAAAGGTGGTTTTATGGCCGGTGAGCATTTAGCCAAAAACGGTTTTAAAAAAATCGGGATGATTCGCTCTCACACAAAATCAAGAATATCGGATCAGCGCGAAAATGGATTCAGAGCTGCATTGGAAAAGCATGATATCACACTTGAAGATAAATACATGGTTTCGGGGATTACGCGAAAACATGCGGGTTTTAGTGAAGAAGCCGGTTTTGAGGCCATTAAAATCTTGTCTGACAGAGACGCCATTCCGGATGCACTTTTTTGCTCCAACGACACACAAGCCATCGGTGCCATTCATGCTCTTAAACAAATGGGTAAATCTGTTCCCGATGACATTGCCATCATGGGCTATGATAATATCAAAATAGCGCGTTATCTCGATATAACAAGTATTGATCAAGCCATGTACGATGTAGGTACCAGAGCAATTCAACGCCTTGCTGAGCGGTACAAAAACAAAGACATACCAATTAAACAAACCGTAATAGAGCCGGTTTTAATCGAACGTAATTCTACAAAAAACAAGTCTTGAACAGCGATTCATCTCTTCTCTTCCAGTACTGTTTACAAACAACCTCTGTAGATGGATTTCACCCACCTTACCGGGGTAAAGTTCGTGATGTATATTCACTGCCAAATGAGCGACTTGCCATTGTGGTAACGGATCGTATTTCCGCCTTTGACCATGTGATGCGCGAACCTATTCCATTTAAGGGACAAATTCTGAATCTGTTGGCAGCGTATGCAATGGAAAAGGTTTCCGATATCATACCAACGCATATTCTGAATATCCCACACCCAAATGTTACGATTGCCAGAAAATGCGATCCATTACCGGTGGAAGTTGTTGTGAGAGGCTACCTTGCAGGACATGCGTGGCGTGTGTATCAAGCGGGTGAGCGTGCGCTTTGTGGAGTCATGATGCCTGATGGAATGCGCCAAAACGAAGCGTTTCCCACCCCTATTATCACGCCAACGACCAAAGCCAAAGAAGGCCATGATGAAGATATTTCAGCTGAGCATATTTTAGAACAAAACTTGCTTTCTGAATCTATTTGGAAACAAGTTGTTGAAAAGGCACAAGCTTTGTTTAAACGAGGTTCGGAAATAGCCCGGGAACGCGGCTTAATTTTAGTGGATACAAAATATGAATTCGGATTATTTGAAGATGAATTAATTCTGATTGATGAAATTCATACTCCTGACTCTTCCCGCTTTTTTTATGCTGAAGGATATGAACATAATCTTAAAAATAACAAGCAACCCGAACAGTTATCTAAGGAATTTCTAAGAGAATGGCTGATAAAACGCCATTTTATGGGAAAAGAAAATCAGGAATTACCCACTCTACCGGATTCCTTTCGTCAAGAGATTTATTTCAAGTATTCAGAACTGTATCATCTATTGACCGGTGAGTCCTTTACACCAGTTTATACCCCGAATTTCGATACGGTCCTGAAAGATATTCTGTTTCAGGCATCCAAATAAGGACATCATAAAATCATTTTAAAATCTCAAAATGGTGAGTTATTCTCCTGAAACCTTCATCCCTCTCAAAAACCGAAGAAACTGTTCGACCGCTTTACCCCGATGACTGATTTCATTTTTTTCCGTTGAACTCAATTCAGCAAAGGTTTGCTGTTTACCATGTGGTTTAAAAACAGGATCGTATCCAAAACCTTTATCTCCCCTTACTTCGCGTAAAATAACCCCTTCGCAAACTCCTTGAAAAATAAACGTACCTTCTTCTGAAATATAGGCCAATGCTGTTCTGAATTGCGCTTTCCTATTTTCGTAAGGTTCCATTTCCTTTAGAAGTTTATACACATTCTCCTGATAAGTGGCTTTTTCACCGGCATATCTCGCTGAGCGCACACCCGGACGCCCCTCAAGTGCTTCAACTTCAAGTCCTGTATCATCAGCAAGACTTGGATAACCAGTCATATTAAAGGTGTAGAGAGCTTTCAGGTAGGCATTTCCTTCCAAAGATTCAGATGTTTCCGCTACATCCGACAATTCGGGAAAATCTAAACTGGACCGCAATTTTATGCCAATAGAAGACAAAATAACATGTAATTCCTCTATTTTGTTGGTATTTCTGGAAGCCAGTATAATTTTTTCCGGATATGTAAACCCCTGAAACATATTAAAAGCTTTTATCGGATTGAAGTGGAATAGCACTTAATGCGCGAAATTCGGTGTAACGGTCAGCTATTTCAGTTGGGGTTAAATCGAATAAGCGTTCAGGGCCAAATTTTTCTACACAAAAACTGGCCATTGCAGAACCATAAATAACCGCTCGGCGGAAATTGTCATCACTTAAATCACCGCTTCTGCCTAACCATCCGGCAAAACCACCAAGAAAGGTATCGCCAGCTCCGGTCGGATCAAAAATATCTATAATAGGATATGCTGGTGCAGAAAATATACTTGAATTCGCGAATAAAAGAGCCCCATGTTCACCTTTTTTTATAATCAGAATTTTTGGGCCCATATTCCGGATTTTATCAGACGCTTTCACCAAATTGGGTTCTCCCGATAACTCTCTGGCCTCAGAATCATTAATAATGAGCACATCTACCCTATTCAGTGTTCGCATTAATTCTTCCCGGTCGCCTTCAATCCAAAAATTCATGGTATCCAAAATAACCAAATCAGGATTATTGACCTGATCTAACACTTTGCCCTGCAGTGCCGGTGCAATATTTCCAAGACAAATAATTTTGGAATTACGGTACTTCTCCGGAATAACAGGATTAAAATGTTCAAATACATTGAGCTGTGTGTCAAGTGTATCGCGGTTATTTAAATCAAAATGATAGCGTCCCTTCCAGAAAAACGTTTTCCCGCTTTCATCAATCTGAAGACCATCAATATCAATTTCCTTATCTTTAAAACGTTGTATATCTTCATCAGAAAAATCGTTACCAACCACACCTACAAGGTTCATGGGTTTTTGAAAGTAACTTGCGGTTAATGAAATATAGGTTGCTGACCCACCAAGGATTCTGTCAACTTTTCCAAAGGGCGTTTCAATGCCATCATAGGCAACAGATCCAACTACTAAAATGCTCATATATTCAGGTTTTCGATGTACAAAATGTTTAATTTTCGGCTTAAGGTAAGAATGATAATCGGGTGTTGAAAGTGAAAGAATTTTTTTTTGGATTTTTATGCGGCTTGATTCATCATTCAATATCACTATTAAACGGGGAAATTCAAAGTTAGTCAAAAACAACTTAAATGCGCTGTTTAATGGCGTTATTTGTTTTGTTTTTAAAAACCTACCTCCCCCCTCTATTTTATTAGAACAAAGCTATTTGGATAGCAGGGGGTTTGCCCCGTTTTTTCAATTTTATGTATGTCCTTCTACAGTTTTGCACCATCCACAATACTTCAAGGTTACTGATCAGGTGGATCCTTATCAGCGCCGCTATGGTTGAAAACGCCTTTTTGCTCTCGGATTTCACGCGTAACACTTGCAATAACAATTGAGCAATCAATGTACACCATATTTGGGTTTTAATCCCGTTCTCGGTCTCTGAATAAAAATAATGGAGCTGGAAGTTCTGTTTCAGTTTTTTGAACAGCAACTCGATGTTCCAGCGCAACTTGTACAGAAAACAGACTTCTTCCCTACTTATTCCAAAATTGTTGGTGATAAACTCATACACACGCCCTTTATCATCCCGGTAGGTGACTTTTCGAAGGCATAGGGTTTGCTCTTGCTTATTCTCTTTGTAACACAGATGGATATACTCTTCGCTCAAAACACCCGGTGTGCCCTTTTTCAGCTCTTGAGCAAAAAGCACCTCTTGTACAGTATAAACAGCATTTTTTTTCAGTCTGCACACAAAATTGATGCTCTGCTGAGTCCATTGGGCAAATTGTAGATAATGGTTATAAGCCCTGTCAAACACAATCATGCTATGGGCTGCCAGATGAAGGTACTTCAGAAAGTTCTTGTCATGCCTTTTGGCCTCGCTGATTTTGACAAACTCAGGGGTGTCACTATGGGCATCGATCATCATGTGTACTTTCAGCCCGCCCTTCTTCCTGCCTTCGTTCTTGGGATTCCTCCCAACTCCCTTCATGATGTCCGAAAACAATCTTATGGTGCTTGAATCAAAAATGAAAAGCTTTGAAAAGGAGGTGTTATCAATACGGCTGACCGACAAAAGTGGCTTAAAATGTTCCAAAAGCATAAAGTAAACGGCTTCAAAGAACCCATTATCCCTTCCTCGCAATCCATCACCCGCTGTACTCTTGGCGGGCGATCTGTCCATGCCTAAATGGTTAAGCTTTCCGTCTAATCCCTGCATTCCATCACATATTTCCGCCATAGAATCACACCTACTAAAGGCACCAAAGAGCATAGTGACCAGCTGTGTCCATGAATCAAACGTCTTGTAATAGCGGTCTGATTTATGTTTTTTCATCAGAAGGTCAAACTTATTGCGTGGAATAAATTCTAGCATTTGTTTGAAAATTGGCTGACCGACTAATTTCTTTTCCATATATTTATTGCTCATATCTTTAGTTTGTGGTAAAACCAAAGTATGAAAAAAGGAGCTATCTGTAAATTGGATAGCTCCTAATTTATTTTTTTAGTCGGTTAGTAGTGATAAAGATTCAAGATTGTCAGAAACCTTCCTGACCAATTGACCGATACAAATCTTTGAAATATTGTCATTCTGATAAACCATTTCATGCACTACACTCATAGACTTTACTCTTGATTGCAGGTCTCTAATAACAAAAAGTGTTTCCTTATTAAGGTTGCTGTACTCAATCTGCAAACCGAGTAAACTATAAATGATGGCCATATTATTTTTTACCCGATGGTGTATTTCTGAAAGAAGTACATTCTTTTCATCAAGGTTTTTCAAAATAATTTCTTCTGCTTTTTTTAGTTCAGTAATGTCTTCCTTTACAGCCAGATAATGAGTTGTTTTACCTTCCGAATTAATTACTGGTGAAATACTGGCCATTTCCCAAAACAGCTCACCATTCTTCTTTTTATTATAAAGTTCACCTCGCCAAGTTTTGCCATTCTTAATGGTCTTCCAAAGCTCGATATATGTTTCAGATGACTGTAACCCTGATTTTAATATGCTTGGTTTTTTTCCTATGGTTTCTTCAGATGAATAACCGGTTGTCTCAGAAAATATCGGATTAACATATTCGATATACCCTTTAAGATTTGTAATTACAACACTTGCCGGATTTTGTTCAATGGCTCTTGAAAGCTTCAGTAACTCTATTTCAGCATGTTTTCTTTTGTTAATATTATTCAAATATCCGTTCCATAAAATACTGCCATCAGACTCTTTCTGCGGGATTGCCGTTCCTTCAACCCAAATTACTTTTTTGTCTATTCCTTTAGAGGCATCTTTTATAATTATTCTAAATTCATCCTGCCAAGGTTTCAAAGATTGAGCTGATTCTTTGATGCATTTTTTAAATTTAACGATATCCTCTTTATGAACTTTTTTTAGTGCAGGTTCAGCAGAAATTTCCAGAATTTCAGGTTTCAACTTGAAAATTCGACGAATACTAGTGCTTAAATATGGAAAATGAGAAGATCCATCAGGCTTCAAACGAAACTGAAAAATAAGTCCGGGTACTGTATCTCCGATTTGTTCAAATCGATCAAGAAGTTGTTTTCTTCCTTCTTCAGTACGTTTTCGTTCGGTAATATCGGTACCAAAAAAGGAAGCCCCTGTTATTTCATTATTTTGTAGAATAGGTGTACCACTTACCTCAATATATATAACATCAGCTAAAGTATCTATAGGTTCGTCAAAAGTGAGGCATTCACCACTAAAAACTTTGTCGTACCGCTCTTTCCAGACTGGACGAATAGGTGCGGGAAGATTATCCAGAATGTTCGAACCTAATTGCAGTCGTTTTCCAAAAGCTAAAAAATAGGCTTCTGAAAAAACATCATTGATATACGTAATACAATAGCTTTTATCTACTGACCAAATACTATGCAAGGTGTTTTCTAAAACAGCATTAAGATGGGATTGTGATTTTATTAGTTTTCTGCTTAATGATACATTTGCTTCTTTTTCAGAGATGAGCATAAGCTGAGTTCCAAGCTGATGGATTATTTTACTTAGCTCTATCTTGAATGCTTTATCAAACGGTAATTTTCTACCAAGAATTAAACGGCCGTAATCTGCCATCGGGAAACTATAGTACCAACTATCGTTATCAAATAACTCTGTAATATTGAGCTTTACGTCAGAAACTCCTTGGTTTAATTCCTGAACAGTGTTTAGCCATTTAAGGTTTTTTTTATAACTAACAGGTTTAATTTGTGTAATTCTATCTTTGCGAGAAACTGCAACTAAAAAACACCTGAGTTTTTTTTGGTAAAGAGGCAGTGCATTCAAAAGTGTATGTTCCAGAGACTTTTCAGAAATCTGATTTATTGCTATCTCAAATAAAATTTGTGTATTTTGCTCATTTTTCATAACCACTCCTTAGTATCCTATTTATAAAGCTTTAAACAAGTATTTTCAGAAATCATTAATACACGAGATTAATTTAAACATTGAAATCACTATGTATGCAAATGGTATAACATACTATTATTATTAAGCATGTTGTTATTAATAAATTATAAAATCCTAACGAAAAAACTTTTATGTTCTTAATTAGTTCTTCAATTAAGTTCCTTTATTGCTTGGTTAACTTTACGAAGCTTTTCTTTCACAAAATCAACAATCAATATTCTTGTGATTTTATCACCGTCAACAGGGAAGTTTTCAAGTTCACGGATTTTACTTTTTAGTGATTCGATTCCCATGTTATCAATACTTGGCTTCATTCGATGTGCCGTTTTGTTGATTTGCTGATAATCTTCACGTTTTAACGCATCGTCCAACTCGATGATCGCTTTTTCTGATAGTTTCACAAACAACTGCAACATGTTCTCTACAAAAGTCTCATCACCGTGGCTGAGTTCATTAAGTCCTGAAAGATCAAAAAGGGGCTGATCGAGACTCTCTTCGTCATCTTTAGCATCGTTTTGTTTAAAAAAAGGAATCAATTTTGAATACAGATCTTCTTCACTGAAGGGTTTGGTTACAAAAGTATCCATTCCTGCCTTTAAATAACGTTCTATGTCATGACGGAAGGCATTGGCTGTCAATGCAATAATCGGCGTTTCCAATTTATAGTCATTTCTGATTTGCAAGGTTGCCTCCAAGCCATCCATAATAGGCATCTGAATATCCATTAAAATCAAATCATAAGCTTTTTTGATGGCCTTTTCTACAGCTTCCTTACCGTTAGTGGCTTCATCTACAATACAACCGAAGTAATGCAACGATTGTATCGCAATAAAACGATTCATGTCGTTATCTTCAACGATTAGGACATGCTTGCCTGCAAATGCACCTTTCTCAATTTTTCCAGCTGCGAACCGTAGTTTAGTAACATCACCCTTTGGAAGAAGCAGCTCAAAGGTTACCGTTGTACCACTTCCTTTTTTGCTCTGTATTGTAATATCACTCCCCATCAAAATTATCATTTCGCGGGCAATGGTCATTCCGAGTCCGGTTCCCTCATATTTGCGGTTGGCTTCGCTTTGTTCCTGTGCAAATTTATTAAACAGTTTATCGAGGAATGCATCACTCATTCCTATGCCGGTATCAGTTACAGATAATCGAATACGTTGTTCGTTTGGATAGTCATCCAACAAATCCACACGGAAATCAACAGAGCCCTGATCGGTAAACTTAATAGCATTTCCAAGGATGTTGATTAACACCTGTCTGATTCTGCCCTCATCGCCGATATATGCTTCATGTAAGTTCTTATCGACAACTATTCGAAAGTCGATGTTTTTTTCCTTAGCCTGACTGTGCAATATACTATATGCATTGGTTGCTACCGCCGAAATACTGAAATCCAATTTTTCCAGCGTTAATTCACCAGACTCAATTTTGGCCATGTCCAAAATGTGGTTTAGAATGGTTAACAGATGTTTTGCTGCTGAATCGGATTGTGCCACATAAAAACGCTGATCAGCTCCAAGGTTTTGCTTGCCTAGCTCGCGAATCATTCCAATAATCACATTTAAAGGTGTACGAATTTCATGACTCATATTCGCAAGAAATACCTCTTTCGATTTCGCGGCATCTTCGGCAACCGATTTAGCTTTAGCCAGTTCTATTTCCAGATTTTTTTGCTCGGTGATATCAAGATGGATACCAATGCTTCCGGTTTGCTGTCCCCGGTCGTTGTAGTTCGATGCCCCGCTTATAAACCACCAATGTGATTGTCCGCTTTTATCGTGAATGCGGATTTCATAACTGTCTGCAATGCCTATTTCCCTACTTTTCTTTTTCTCCTGAATTAAAGAGTGTTTTTCTTCAGGCACAAATAATTTGCTCGCAACGTGCCCTTTTAATTCATTAAGCGTATAACCCGACATTTCGCAGAACGTTTGGTTGGCAAAAAGGATAGTATCATTATTATCTACCTCAAGGAGCCCTAAGTTCATATTCGCAATAATATTTCGATACTTTTCTTCCTGAAGTCGAAGTTGTTTTTCCCAATGTTTTCGGTTTTGGATATTAATGAGCATTTGCCCGAAAAGATGTAGTAGACGTTGTTCTTTTTCGGTGTAAATATGATGTTTCCTTACCGAGTCAAATCCTACAAAACCAATTAGTTCACCCCGGTCTTTCATGGGGATTGCTATAAGACTTTTTATACCCTGCGGCTCCAGAACTCCGCGTAATCCTTGTTCTTCATGAGCCTGAAGTGCCATTACATCCGGCACGTAAAAGGTCTCGCCCCTTTGGTGCGCCTCTACCCATTGCGGGAAAAACTCCATCGGCATTTCCTGAAGATTTTCGATTTCAGGCTCAATTCCCTCATTACACCATTCGTAAGTGTTGGAAGTGGTTTTGGCATCAAAATTGTAATCAAAAATATAAGATCGGTCGGCCTTAACAAAACGCCCCATCTTTTCGAGTGACTCATTAATCGTGTTCTCAACATCTTTTAAGTCCAGATTTATATACGTTGATGCAATATCAATCAAAACTTCTTGTAAAAGCAGTTCTTGGTCCAGTTCATCTTGTGCTTTGTATTGAGAAGTCCGATCCATCATAATGCCATCAATGCGCAACGGGTTCTGATTTTCGTCAAAAATGATCTTGGCCCTGTTGCGTACCCATTTAATCTCACCGGATGGTTTTTCAATCCGATATCTCTCGCTAAAAGCACCCGTTGTTTCCAGTTGCTTATAAATTTTGTGAATGATAGCACGGTCTTCCCAGTAAATGGCCTTTTCCCACCAAGTATTATCTTCCATCCATTTTTGAACGGGTATGCCATACATGCCAACTACAGAAGGACTAACAAAAATCACTTTATAATCGGGGAGGCGAACCGACCATATCACATCCTCAAGCTCATTAAAAATACTCTCAAGCTTTTGTCGGGTTTCGCTTACCTCTTGTTGTTGGGAGGTATATTGAAGGTTTTTACCAAGTTGATGAATAATCTTCTTTAGTTCGAATTTCAAATCTCTCGAAAGCGCGTTTTTTTTACCTAATATTAAGCGGCCAAATTCAGCCAATGGGTAAGAATAGTAAATCGAATCTCCCTGTTCTATTTCAATAATTTGATCATCACTTTTTAAGAGCTCTGACTCAAGCCTAGTATAGGCCATATTCCAAGCGGTATTTTTTTTCAAGGCGGCAGGCTGCATATAGATTAGATTGTTTTTATGCACAACTGCAGCCGTAAAACATCCCAGTTTTTTTAAATAAACAGGTAATGCTTTTCTTAGGATGTCATCTGCACTACCCTCCGGATTTTGATTAAGCGCGATTTCCAGCAGAATTTGTGTGTTTAATCTACCCTGTTCCATTTTGCAACAACTATAGTTTTATTAAATAGTTCAAGCACTGTATCTCCCGGGTTGGCAATTTCGCCAATACTAAGTACGCCGTTCATAGGTTTTTGCTTGTTAAGCAGGGCGAGTTCCTGTCCGAATTCGTCCTGCATGTAAAGTACACGGGAAATACAATCGACACAGAATTGTTCGTATGCTTCACTATTTACATGCTTACCAGGGGCCGATACTGCTGTTTTTGCACCTTCAAGCAGGGAATCCATATTACCATTCATAATGCGGATATATTCCCCCTCCGGAACATTATCCACGATATGCAGCTTACCGTTTTCGGTAGCGTATGGGTCGCGAATAGTCATCTCAGAATCCAACCTTACAAGACCAAGCGGATAGGATTTTGCAATATCAAAAAAATTCTCAGCTGAGATATCCGCATCAGAATGCGCTTTAATTTGTTTCTTGTACACATCGAAAGCAGGTTCCCAGTTAAGACTAATAATCGAATTACCATCCGTTTCGGTTACTTTAATTGGCTCACTGATGGGTGTCCAGCCGTGTGCAACACCTACACGAATATCAGTATCCATCACTCCAATAACTGCAGCATTTTTAGCAATGGTATCCTGATGAATAATACATGGAAACGGTTGAAAACTAAGAGAACCTGCACCCCCACCAACGTAGTTGGCATCCGGCCCCCAGCAGTCGTAAAGACTATCAATCAGAGTAGATTTGTGAGGCGCAAGGGCATCTGTAAAACAAAATATGCCGGGATTAACGATGGTCAGAGCTTCGGCATGGTTTGCTATCGTTTCATTTATTTCATTGATATCTTCGCTCAAATCAACCAACACCGTTTTAAGTTCGTAGCAAAGAGGAACGACCAAGAACCCTTGTTCATGGCGCTTTCCATCTGCAATAATCTCCGGAAATATTCCCCCAATTAGCGGTTTGGGAAACAGCTTTAAAAGAGTTTCCAATTCCTCTTTTTTCGGTTGGTCTTTATCCGCCAAAAATAACAGGACTGACTGGACTTTCGAATGATTCTGCATCTCAACAAGTGTTGATTTTAAATCATTTAGGTTTGCACAATACATAGGTTTTATTTATTCGGTTATAATTTCCCCACTTTTCAGCAGGTTATAAATTGTTGATTTTCCGACATCGAGAATCTCTGCGGTTTTCACCACATTATTATCATTTTTAGTGAGGTAGTATTTTATGATATCGTTGGTGTGTTCGCGTAGGGTTTTGGCACCTCCGATCAACATATCACTAGGTGTGGTACTATGATAGGTAATGTCACCCGGCTGAATTTCATCATCCTCACACATCACAACAGCAAGCTCGATTATAGCTTTCAGTTCACGAACATTTCCGGGAAAAGGATAAGAAGCTAATTTTTCGCGTGCAGCCGGTGAAAGAGCCGGAGCTTTTATGCCGTTTTCTTTAGAAGCTTCTTTTATAAAATGTTTTGCAAGAAGGAGAAGATCATTATCCCGTTCTCTTAGTGGCGGGAGTTCGATGGGTAGGCCAATAATTCTAAAGTAAAGGTCTTCCCTGAAATTTCCTTTTTTAACTTCTTCGGATAGATTTTTATGTGTGGCAGAAATCAGACGCACATCAAATGGTATGGCTTTATTGCCGCCAACTCGTACAACTTCACGTTCTTGCAAAACTCTGAGGAGTTTTACTTGCAAGTTCATGTCCATTTCCGCGATTTCATCTAAAAAAATTGTTCCTCCGCTTGCTTCTTCAAACTTTCCTTTTTTCAGAGAGTCGGCGCCGGTAAAAGCTCCTTTTTCATGTCCGAATAGTTCACTTTCCGCTAATTCTTGGGGAATGGCAGCTACGTTGATGGCAACAAATGGCTTTTTCTTCCTTTCGCTGTTGTAGTGGATGGCTTTTGCGAAAACTTCCTTCCCTGACCCTGTTTCTCCTGTGAGAGATACATTAATATTTGTTCGGATGGCTTTTTCCAGCAGTTTGAATGTTTTTTTGATAGCCGGACTTTTGCCAATGATATCATTTTCAAAACTGAACTTTGTTCCGAGCTGTTCTTTAAGGGTCTCTACTTCGTCGCGAAGATTTTGTGTTTCACGAATATTGAGAACCGAACGCCAAAGTAAATCTTTGGTATGCGCATCCTTTATAATATAATCACGAGCTCCGGCTTTAAGTAAGTTTACAGCAACAGAAATTTCTTCCTGCCCACTGATTATTACTACCGGAATACTGTTATTTCTTGATTGGATTTCTTTTAACAGCGTTTCCCCTTTTATATCCGGCAGACCAAAGTCCATACAAATCAGATTGGGCTTTTTGTACATTTGGGTTAGCATGTCGCGGCCTTTTTCGAATAGCTCTACTTGAAAATCAGGGTTTAGAGAAAGGTGATGCGTTAGTAATTGACCATACCATGGGTCATCTTCGACGATAAATATTTTATATGACATAGTTTGTTTTCCTCATTTAGTAAAATCCAACTCTTATAAAATTTAATCGGTTTTCCAATTATTAAACATAGTACAAATTATGGAATATCCATAAACAAAAGTTAATGAGGTAGAAATCAACTACATAAAAGTGCCCTTTATTTATGTCTGAAATATCGTTTGTAGAGATGCTAAAAGCATAAAATACGATGAATACGAATTCCAAAATATGGAATAATATTTTTTAATTTGGAATCTATTTGGTTTGAATATTTTTATAAGTAATTGAAAAAATTAGAATAAGAATAGTTGGCACGGCACTTGTTATAAAGATGCCAAACCCAAAATCTAAATCAATTTTTAAAAAATGACAACACAACACTCTCTCAACTTATTCCTCGTAGATGACGACCCATTTTTTGTATCGCTTCTAAAGCAGAGACTTTTAATGAAAGGTTTTGAGCAAATAAGCACGTTTTCTAATGGTGTCGATTGCCTTAACGCGCTCAGCGCTAAACCGGATGTGATTTTTCTAGACCATTGTATGGATACCTTTACCGGTTATGAAGTGCTAAAGAAAATAAAGCGTCAAGATCCAGATATTTTTGTAGTGATGATTTCTGGTCAGGAAGATATCAAAACAGCCGTTGACTCCCTCAAGCATGGCGCTTTTGACTATATCCTGAAATCAGAAAACGATGATGAAAAAATCAGCGACGTTTTACACAAAATTGTACAGGTAAAAGAATTGCAAGCGCGGAAAAAACCGGGCATCCTCAAATCCATCTTCAGCATTGTTTAGAGCCATGAAACAGTATTATTTCATTATCGCATTATTATTTGCCGGTATTTTACTTCAGTCATGCAGTGTTACCAATATGTTTACGGAGCCGGGCGGCAAACCCGATACCTCAATTGCAGCTCTTGATAGCATTTTTTATGATAATCCTGACTATCAATACCATATTCAGGTAGATGATAAAGTCAATATTAGTGTATGGCAGCATGATGAGCTTAGCATCGGATCGGTATATGGCATATACAATTCTAATGAAGTCTATGGGAAATGGCTGCTCGTTGATAAAAATGGCAATATCGAGGTTCCTCGTTTGGGCACCATCCATGTTGAACACATGACAGTAATAGCCTTAAAAGACTCACTTGCTAATCGATTTGCAGAATGGTTGGTGAATCCCATTGTGGATGTAAAAATCATGAACAAACAAATAAGCATTCTGGGAGAAGTCTTGAACCCACAGGTCATAACATTAGATACCGAACAAACACGCCTGCTGAATATTATTGCAAAAGCTAATGGTTTTGAGTTTTATGCAGATATAAAACATATCAAAGTACTTCGACAGGTTGGTAAGGATGTACATGTGGCAAATATCGATCTAAGTCAGGGCGATTCCTACCTGAAAAGAAATATAGCCTTGTATCCGGGAGATGTGGTAATAGTGCCTGCCCGTAACGCGAAACGAATTGATCGTCAATTATCAAACATCATCCCATTTACATCTGTGGCAACCGCGGTGGCCATCTTATTCAACGCTTTTTAAGGCTAAAACTATGGAAGAAAGCTTACGCATATTAAAACCCTATTTAAGAGGACTGCCACTTATAGTATTCGCAATGATTACCGGATATTTGATTATGGCACAATATCTAAAGTATGTTACTCCAAAATTTGAAAGTGTAACACGCCTTAGGCTTGCTGATATTGGTGAGGGAGTACCTAATAGCAATTTATTTAAGGATTTTGATGTATTTGTGACTTCCAATAAAATTGCAGCTGAAATTGAAGTACTAAAATCTCAAATGTTGCTTGATAAAACCCTGAATCACCTTGATTTTGATATCGAGATGTACCGGGTTGGTAAAATGCGTACGACTGAACTTTATAATGACTCCCCATTTAAAGTAGAGTTTCTTTCGCTTGAAAATCGGCTTTATGACCGGACTTTTAATCTGCAAATCAGTCAAATGGATTCCTTCACTTTGATACATCCTGATGGAAATGAATTCCATGCGGCCTTTGGTGATACGCTTGAATTAACAGATGCAAAACTTATTCTTTCATTAAACAAACCGTTTATAGATTCCCGCAATAATGTTGATGTATTTGATGATTATCAGTTCAAAAAACTAAGTCGATCCGAACTTATTTCCCAGGTTAAAGGCGATCTTTCTGTTATGCCTGTTGATAAAGATGTAGCTGTTATTCGTCTGATTTTTGCATCACCGCATCCGGTTAAAGCCGCGCGACTCCCCGATATTCTGGCACAATCCTATATCGAAGACTACATCAATACGAAATCTGAAGCGGCACGGGTAACGATGAATTTTTTGGATGATCAGGTGAATGAAGTAAGTCGAAAACTGTCTCAAATTGAACGTGATATCGAGGCGTATCGGAATCAGGAAAACATCACGAATATCCGACAGGAGTCAGAAACCATTCTCAGAGAAGTATCGCAGATGAAAATTCAGCAGACGAATTTGCTGATGAGTCTTGAAGCTATCAATGAACTTAACCGGTATATGCAAGAGGGAGCTGATAACTTCGAAACGTTAGCACCTAATTTTGAGGCGTTTACAGACTTGTTATCTACTGAATTGATTAAAAAAATCAAAGAACTTAGAGCCGAGAAACGTGATCTTCTGCTAATTTTTACCCCAAGAGAGGAACGGGTTCAGGTCATTGATCAAAAACTAGATGATATCTATGCCTATTTACTCGAAAGTATTTCAAACACGCGCAGGAATTTGGAAATTAAATTTGAAAACTTGAGTCGTGATATCACATTGGCTGAACTTCAGCTGATTGATTATCCTGAAAAAGAGCGTCTTTTAATCATATTACAACGTGAATTTGAAATCTATCAAGCTTCCTACAATTTCCTGAATGAAAAGAAAATTGAAGCCGAAATTGCACATGCCGCCTCTATTTCATTTCATCGAATTATTGAACAAGCAAAAGTGCCTAAACTTCCTTTTTCTCCCAATTATGTTGTGCTAAAAATAGTAGCTGCTTTATTGGCAGCAGGGGGGATGATTGTTTTGATTTTTTTGGTACATACCATCAAAGCTCGAGTGAATGATAAGCTTACAATCGAAACAACATCAGCCATTCCTGTTGTAGCTTCAACGCCAAGGCTAAAAAATATACGATCTCTACAAATGCATTTTCTCCATCAGGTTAATCAACTTGAGGTGAAAAAACTATTGATGGATAAAAACATTTATGCTGTAAATGCTTTTTCTGATAAAGAAGGCCGATCATTTCATGCTTTGCACTTAGCAGAAGCTTTGTCAAAACAAAACCGGAACATACTTTTTATTGATACTGAAAACACACTTGGTTTAAGTAATGGTGATGCCGGAGTATTGGAAAGCCTGTCAACAAATCTATCCATCGTTCACCTCAATAAACCGGAGTATTTGTTCTACACCAATGAACAAATATCAACCCTGATCAAAGATCTTGGAAAAGGTTTTGATATGACCATCATTTCTAATGCTGATATTGGCACACAATTATCGCTACAGGTCATGAAATCGTCTGATGTCAATTTTGTAGTGGTTGATAGCAGATTAACTCCCTCCAAGCACATACCATTGGTCGATTTATTGAAAGAGGAATTTGGTTTTGACCAGATGTACTTTATCCTGAATCGTTTTGCATACAATCCAAACATTGTGTTTGAATTTCTGGGATGGGTACAAAAGAAAGCCGGCCTTAAACAAAACCTCTTTAAGTCAGTTACTTATGTTTAGCCTGCTTCAAAAGTATAAAACACCACTACTCCTATCAGATCAGGCGATTTTCAGCGGAACCAGTTTTCTTGTAACCATCTTATTGGCTCGTAGTTTGTCGGTGGTGGATTTCGGGGTGTACGCAGGTCTGATATTAATCCTTTACCTGATAACAAGTCTGATTAGTGCGTTTGTAGTGCAACCGTTACAGGTTAGTCTTCCATCAGTTGAAAATAAGCCTGCTTATCTATCATTTACATTTTGGATTCAGTTGATCAGCTGCGCTTTTTTTGTCGGGTTGATAGCCCTGATGCTTATACTCCCTTTTGAAATTTTTGCTCCGTTTGCAAAACTTGCACTGCCATCAGCAGTTCTTTCAGTCGGCTTTATCATGCATGATTACTTCCGTAAGCGTCTATTAGCAGAAGATCGAGTTCCCGCCACTCTTATATCAGATGTAGTGTTAATGATAGGTCATGGTATAGCTATCGGATTTATCTTCATAAATCAAACCCTATCTCTACCTCAAGTAATAGCGTTGCTTGGTTTTGGATACCTTCCATCTTTAATGGCAGGCATCGTTTTTGTAGCACCATCCTTTAAAGGATTAACCAACTGGATTGAATACTCTAAATTACATCTTCATCAGGGTAAGTGGTTGTTCTATTCCGCGTTGGTGCAGTGGTGGGCTGGAAATCTATTTGTAGTGGCATCAGGATTTTTTCTGGGTTCCGCAGCACTTGGTGCGCTCCGTCTGGTCCAATCGCTATTTGGTGTGCTGAATGTACTTTTTCAAACTTTTGAAAACTATGTGCTTCCTCAAACTGCAAAACGAATGCATCAGTCGGCAGATGAAGCACGCCGGTTTCTTAAAAAAGTAAGTGGACAATCACTCTTAGGAGTTGGTGTTCTGCTGCTTATGCTTTTTCTTTTTTCGGATATCATAATCGTGCTGGCTGGGGGAGAACAATTCCGGGAATACGGTTTTTTGGTTAAAGGAATGTCGGTTTTATATGCGCTAATTTTTGCAGGGTATCCGATTCGAATTGCAATTCGGGCACTGGTTCTGAATAAAATATTCTTCAAAGGGTATGTGCTTACATTCCTGTTTGGGCTACTGACTTCTTACTTACTTCTATTTTATTTCAACTTAGCAGGTGCTGTTGCCGGGCTAATTCTCTCACAAATGATTCTATTAATTTATTGGCAAATAGAGCTTCAAAAAAAAGAATTTATTGTATGGAAATAATTCATCTCATTCTCGGTAAAGCGAATCCGGAACGCATGAATGGCGTCAACAAAGTAGTGTATCAGCTTGCCACGCATCAAAGCAGGCAAGGCAGAAATGTTTCAATCTGGGGAATCACAAAAGATCTGACCAGAAACTTTGTAGAACGTACATTTGAAACCCGACTTTATCCTGCTTCCAAAAACCCATTTGGGGTCTCGCTTCAACTTCGTGAGGCAATAAAAAAGAAAGCGGGCAAAAATGTAGTATTTCATCTACATGGAGGATGGGTTCCTGTGTATGCAACTCTTTCAAAGCTTTTTGAAAAGTTTAATATCCGCTTTGTAATTACGGGTCATGGCGCCTACAATTCCGTAGCTATGCAGCGAAGCAAATGGATAAAGAAAACATATTTCATGCTGTTTGAAAAGTTGATTCTGCAGCGTGCCTCTAAGGTGCACAGTATTGGTCAGAGCGAGGTAGAAGGATTACAAGCAATCTATCCTAATCAAAAAAATATGCTTTTACCTTATGGGTTTGAATTGCAATCATCCGGTTTTCAACAAAGACCAAATTCTGACGGGTTTACAATCGGTTTTGTAGGGCGTTTAGACACCTGGACCAAAGGATTAGACCTTCTGATAGAGGCATTTCACGAATTCCAAAAAAGGGACAATAATTCCATATTATGGATTGTGGGTGATGGGCCCGGACGTGCAGATTTGGAAAAATTTATAGCAGAAAATAAGGTCGAAAATGTGGTTTTATGGGGTAGTAAGTTTGGGGATGAAAAAGATAAACTGATCTCGCAAATGCATGTATTTGTTCATCCTTCGAGGAATGAAGGACTGCCGGCATCGGTGTTGGAAGCCGCAGCAATGGGGGTTCCTGTAATTGTTTCAAAACCCACTAACGTAGCGGAAACAGTAGCTAAATATAAAGCTGGCACGGCACTTGCAACTAACACATCAGAAGACTTAAAAGAAGCCTTCATTCAACTAAAACAAACCAACAACGATATCATGAACAAGTACTCTGAAAATGCCCGGAAGATGGTCGCTGAAGCCTACTCATGGGAGAATCTCGTTAATACATTTGATGCGCTTTACAGATAACTAATTTTGACCGCAACGATTTCTCATACTAAAGATCACACGCAGTTTCTAAATACGATAAACTGGTTGCTGCTTGCCATCATGTTTATGATGATTGCGGCTTTTTTTACGTGGAGTGAAAACGTGACCATCACACGAGTGATAAAAGTTATCGCGCGCATGGGTATGTTGGGCGCTTCATGGTTGGTCTATATGAAAATCAGAAACTATGGCGCGGTAGATTCTTTGAGACCTCAGAACATACTTGCAATCGGTTTTTATCTTGCTTATCTGGGGCTTGGATTAGCTTCTTTTTTGTGGTCATCGAACATTGGAGTAAGTGCTCTTCAATGGTTTATGACCTCCCAAACACTCATTTTTTGCTTTTTCTTTATTAAAAGCCTGTACTTGCTCGACGAGTATTTTCCGGGTCATAAGATTCGTCTTTACAACATTATTGGGAATGCGGTTTTTATTATCATCGCCATTTTTTTAGTAGGAATGTGGCTCAATCCTGATGATTTCATCCGCTATACACACGGAGGAACCGAAGCCAGGCTCGGTGGCTTTATCATGAATCCTAACGAATTGGGAATGCTTTCCGGTGTTGGTGTGGCTGGTTTATTATTTGATATCAAACGAAATCATCAAAAGTGGCAAACCGGGATTAAAATTATCCTTTTGTTTTATGCACTTTACCTTACCGGTTCCCGCTCTTCGCTTATCGGTGCTCTTTTGATTATCCTTTTTCATATTCAACAGACCAATAATACGCGTTTAAAACTTGCCATTATTACCGGTATGGTTTTGGTCGTTCCTGTTTTAGTTAACTCCGTTATCCTAAAAGAAGGAGACGCCGATCGCCTTGAAGAGGTACTGAGTATGACGGGACGCCTTCCGTTTTGGCAAGGGCTTATCAACGAAGGTTTACCCCGTGAACCTTGGCTCGGTTTCGGATTTATGCGTATTGATTACAAAGACTATTTCCAATCCCGCAACAGCTATCCCGGAATGATGACCCACAACACATTTATTCAAGTGCTAATGAATCTTGGATTTGTGGGGGTAATAATTGTGACATTTCAAATGATTTTTACCTTCAGAGGAATCTTCAGGGAAGAGAAAGAAAAAAAACTCATGCTCCTGAGTATGATGATTCCCATCATGATTAACTCATTCACTGAATTCGGAATCTTCGGAGAGTCCAATTTCGGCATTCTTTTTTATCAACTCATCATCATGTACATCGTTTTTAAACGGAATCCGCTTATTACGACTGCACAGAAACTACATCTCAAAATCAGAAGACCAGAATTAATACTATCGTAACTATGAAAGACCTGTTAGAAATACTAAACTATAAAACTGACGTATCAGAAAAAGGCACCGCGTTGGATGTCTATTCTATTCAGAACCGTGATGGTTCTCCGCGCTGGGTGTTCCCCGCCCATGTTAAAAAACCTCTTTTCCTGAAATTTTATCATGTAGAAGGATTACGCTCTCGTGTATTCGCTCTATTATCGAAAATTATATTTCTTTTTGGTATTCAATCCTTTGTTTATCGCAAAGAGACCTGGAATCTAAATCCTGCTGTACCGGAAAACCTGTTAGCGCATAATCTGCTCCAAACCCAATGGGCACTTTTTACAGGTACTGCCGGACCGAATAACAAATTGGTACTTTATTCTGAAAAAGAATCGGGGTCCTGTTTTATGAAAATTCCGGCAACAAAACGCGCAGCAGAAATTGTAGAACGCGAGCAAGCGGGAACCCAAAAAGCTGCTGCTATTTTACCTGAATCGTTTCAGGTTCCTGCAATCAAAATGCATGATAATGGAATTCTTGAAATGGAGGATATGAGTAAAAATGGAAAACGCACGAATATATTTTCAGATAAGCATAAATGCTTCTTGAACGAAATGTATCTTAAAACGGCTCAATTGGAAGCTCCGGCTAAAGTAAAATGCTTGAATGAAAATGCCCGATATCTGGCTGTTGCTCAAATGAAAAGTGATCCACGAATTCCCGAAAACCTCCTTTTTAAACTTAAACAACTTGAAAAGGAATTAAGATATATACCCGTTTTATCTGCACTTGGCCATGGAGATTTCACCCCTTGGAACATTTTTGAAAAGCAAGATATACTGTCTGTTTATGATTGGGAACTTGCGAGTGATGATTATCCTCTTGGTTTCGACGCATTCCATTTTGTAATTCAAAAAGGCATCATGATTGAGCGTAAGTCGTGGAAAGAAATTCGCAAAGAAATTGAAACGAATGTTGTTCCTTGGTTCAAAACACTTATTAGTGGAACCGGAACTGATTGGGAAAACTATCTGAAATTGTACCTTTTCGTGAATATCAGTAAACATCTAGATATTTATATGCGTCAGGAGCAATGGCACGATCAGGTATATTGGTTGATGCAAACCTGGAATGAGGCATTGAGTGATGTAATCGCGTACAACGGAAATGCAAGAGGTCTTCTCATTAATGATATTTTTAGCATGTTGCGTAATAAAAGCTATGCCACCATCAAGTTTCCGGTAATTCCTGCTCATAGCCTTAGTCCGTATTCAGATATCGATATCTGCATTGGTCATAGTGAGAGCAAAGAGCTTGTAAACCGGCTTATGCAGCATCCGCTTGTGCAAAAAGTAATGCAAACCAAAAGTTCATTCATGTCACAAGTTCAAATCATTTTGATTAATAATGAAATCCTGAATCTCGATCTCATCTGGCAACTAAAATGGAAACAGATGGTAATGATGGATGTTACGGCTGTACTTGAACGTGCCCAAACCAACGCGTATGGGATAAAAGCCATGCATCCATTTGATCTGAAACAATACCTCGGACTTTTTTATGGCTTAAATAATGCAAAGGTTCCTCAAAAGTACGAGCACCATCTTAGCCTGGATACAGAGCAGTATTCATTTGTGAATTCACTTATAGAATCAGCCCATAAACAAAATATCATTCCTCAAAAAGATCTTATGGAGACCTTGAAAAAACAGCCATCTAATAAAGGCTTAAACGCCATCAAAAATAAATTATCCTATTTATTTGATACTGTATACAAACTCTTCAATCGTCGGGGAATGATTGTAACGTTCAGCGGGGTAGATGGAGCAGGTAAATCCACCATTATAGAACGGGTGCGCCACGAGTACGATAAGAAATTACGGAGAAGAGTGGTTGTACTTCGTCACAGACCATCCGTTTTGCCGATTTTAAGCGCATGGACTAAAGGCAAAGCCCAAGCAGAACAGGATTCAGCGAATACGCTGCCTCGTCAGGGTACGAATCAAAGTGTAGTTAGCTCGTTGCTAAGGTTCGCCTATTATTATACGGATTATCTTCTTGGACAATTTGTGGTGTATCTACGCCATGTATTGCGCGGCGACATTGTTTTATACGACCGCTATTACTTTGATTTTATCAACGATAGTGTGCGAAGCAATATACGCCTACCGGAAAGATTTTTACGTGCGGGCTACTTTTTCCTGATCAAACCAGATTTCAACTTTTTCCTTTATGCTGATGCCGATACTATTTTGGCTCGCAAACAGGAATTAGATAAGGATACCATAAAGGTACTCACCAGAAAATATCTAAAGCTGTTTAATACTCTTGGTCGCTCAAAAAGAGCTTCGGAGCGTTACATTGCTATTGAGAACAAATACCTGGACGTTACCATCAATCAGATTATAAAAAGAACAACCGGAAAGGCTGCCTGAGAATGAAACGCCTGATTGAACGAGTTATACGTTTGCGAAATCCAGAGTTTAGGTTTGATGAAAACCTCAACAGCTCCGCACTATTTAGCTTCGTATGGTCACAATTGTGGAGTCTGATTCGTGGCTGGAAGTTGCTTTTTAGTTTTCGCAACCCCAAGTTGGCGATGCTGGGCAAACGAGTTAGCTTCTTCAACCTCACAAAAATAAGGTTCGGACGATTCATGAAACTCGGTGATCAGGTTTTTCTAAGTGCTCTTGGCAGTGAAGGAATCACATTCGGTGATAATGTAGGGATTGGCGCCTATAGCAGAGTGATTGTTTCAACTTCTCTGAATCAGATTGGCACTAATATCCGCATCGGAAACAATGTAGGCATTGGCGAATATGCGTATCTTGGTGGTGCCGGAGGACTTGAAATCGGTGATGATTGTATTGTTGGGCAATATTTTAGCTGTCATTCGGAAAATCACAATTATGAAAACATGGAATTACCCATTCGTTTACAAGGAGTAAATCGAAAAGGTATTAAAGTTGGCAAAGACTGTTGGATTGGTAGCAAAGTAACCATTTTGGATGGGGTCAATATTGGCGATGGATGCATTATTGCAGCGGGTTCAGTAGTTACAAAATCGTTTCCGGCAAACAGTATTATTGGTGGCGTGCCGGCCAAAATCTTAAAAAGCAGGGGACAACAAGCATGAAAACAATACTTGCCACAGCCTATGCAATCAATCCATTTAAGGGATCTGAAGATGGCATGGGATGGAACTTCGTAATGCAAATTGCACGCTTCCATAAAGTGATTGCGGTTACTAGGGAAAACAACCGTCAGCATATTGAAAGATATATGAAGGAAAATCCGTCAGAATTGTATGAAAATACAACGTTTCTTTACTTCGACACTCCTTTATGGACTCGTTTCTGGAAAAAAGGTGGACGCGGTGCCATGCTTTATTATTTGTTGTGGCAGAGAATGGTGGTTTCCTTTATCCGTAAGAGCGGAGTTGAATTTGATGTAGTTCACAATCTGAATTTCCACAATGATTGGTCACCGAGTTTTCTGTGGAAACTAAAAAAGCCATTTGTTTGGGGCCCGGTGGGACATCACCCTTTAATCCCCAAACAATACCTGAAACCTTTCTCATTTAACTATTATGCAAAAGACCGGTTAACGTGGGCTGTTAAGCAATTCTTCTGGAAGTGCTCACCCGCGTTACGAAAAACCATACGTAAAGCGGACGTTATTCTATCAATGAATACATCGGTTAAACATATTTTAGGTTTAGAAAACAAAGCTGAATATGTTATTCCTTCTGCTGCCACACAGGACTTTGGCTGGGAGGAAAACGTGCAATCCGATTCATTTTCATTGATATCGGTGGGAAGGCTTGTTCCCCTTAAAGGATTTGACCTGACCATCCGGTCTTTTGCAACCTTTTTCCATACACTCTCCGATGAGGAAAAAAATAAACTAACGCTTACTATTGTTGGCAGTGGTCCGGAAGAGTCCCTATTGAAAAAAATGGCGAAGGATGAAGGCGTTTCAGATCACGTAACCTTTATCAGCTGGATTGATCGCGCTGATGTTATGGAGCTTTTTCGTAAAGCATCTGTGTTTATTTTTCCCTCTCACGAAGGAGCCGGGATGGTTGTTCCTGAAGCCCTCTCATTCGGGGTTCCCGTCATTGCCCTTGACAATGAAGGTCCGGGAGAATTCATCACACCTGATTGTGGCATAGCCGTGCCAAAAGGTAACTACGAAACCACCATTCAAGAATTGGCAAAGAGCATTGAATCCCTCTATTGGAGTCCAAGCAAATTAAACTCTCAGAGAAAAGCAGCTCGCCAACGTTTTATAGATTATTTCCACTGGGATCGACGTGGAGAGCAATTAAAATTCATATATACTAACCTATAAAACTATGAGAATATTTGCCTTTCACTTATTAAATGATTTCAGTGGTAGCCCTAAAGTATTAAGTCAGTTGATTAAAGGCTGGGATATAAATCATATTGATGTGCAGGTTTGTAGCAGTTTTCAGAACAACGGGTTTTTATCGGGGATACCGCCTTGGATAAAACGAAGAATCGTTTGGTACCGTTTTTATGATAATAAATTGCTTAGGGTTTGGGCATTGGTCATGAGTCAATTCCTGTTACTGGTAAAGTTTTTCTTTATCGTAAAAAAAGAGGATGTGATTTATGTCAATACGGTATTGCCATTTGGAGCCGGACTTCTCGGGAAACTAAAAGGCTGCCGTGTGATTTATCACATCCACGAAACTACCATGAAACCTGCGGCGCTAAAAAGCTTTTTATTTGGCATCGTAAAACTGACTGCGGATGATGTAGTTTATGTATCCCAATACCTTGCAAGTCAAGAGCCCATGCCCGGAAAACAATCACATGTGCTTTATAACGCCATCCCGGAAGAATTTGTTGAAAAATCACTGCGCACCCCACGGGATAAAACGATGCCACAAAATGTGCTTATGGTGTGTTCGCTGAAAGTTTATAAAGGTGTATTTGAATTTGTAAGACTCGCTAAGAAATTAAAACAATATCGTTTTAGACTGATTTTAAACGCACCTTTACAGGAAATAGAAGTGTTTTTTAAAGGAGTTGAGCTACCTGAAAATCTTGAGTTTTATCCAACCCAACGCGATGTGATTCCGCATTATGCCTGGGCAGACTTAATTATGAATTTGTCCCATCCTGATAGTTGGGTAGAAACATTTGGCCTGACAATCATAGAGGGGATGGCTTTTGATATGCCGGCTGTTGTACCACCTGTTGGAGGAATAACCGAGGTAGTTGATAATGGTTTTAACGGTTTTCATGTTAATCCTCATGATATTGACGAACTAAAAAAAATAATTCAGCAATTATTTCTAAATGCAAGGGATTATGCTCGTTTTAGTGAAAATGCCGGGGTAAAGTTAAATCAATTCCGGGAAAAAGCTTTTATTGAAGGAAGTTTAAGGATACTGGAAAAAAAGTAAAATCAACTTTATATGCAACTGTACATAAGGTTGGCAACAGCAATACCTTTAGGGAAATGAAAACCATTACTACTTTTATGATGAAAAAGTAGTAATGGTATAGATTGCAAATAGTACTGGGAATACAGCAAGGAAATACAAAGCTGAAGGAGGGATTTAACGAGTACAATGCTTGAAAATATATAGATAACATCCACAATCACTACACAATCACAAATATTTGTAACTCATAAATATCTATGCATTAAATGTGTTAGATTTGATTTTTATTTCATGGATTATATACTTATAAATCAAGAACAAATGTATACTCAAGTTCTGTACGTGATGTACTTTCTCCGGTCGCATAGGTTTGGACAGTTACATGTCCGTCTTTGTTAATAGTCATCACTCTGAACATGGGGGTATGATTTGTTTCATCAGGGATTTTTGTACGTTCGAGTGCAGGAATATGAAGATAGTGAACATGACCAATTTTTTTGGAGTGGTTCACCCTTTCCATATCCATGTGTAAATCTCCGGAAATAACAACGGCAAGATTTTCTTGTGGTATAACCTGATCAATAAATAGTTGGTTACTGATACCTTTGTCGGGATTTTCGGAATAGACACCCTGTTGCGCTCCATGAACCACTAAAATGATTGGTTTTGGAGCTAACCGTTGTATTTGTTCAAGAATCCATCTGGCACCGTTGTCATCAAAATCACGACCACGATCAGGTGATGCAAATATAAATGCCATTTTATCATGGTTGATAACATAACTCGGGCTTTTTATGTCGCTGTTCCATTGTTGAGCAAAGTAAAGGTAGCGTTCAACCGTGCTACCATGCTCCTCGTTACCCATGATGGGATAAAAAGGTGCATTTAATTTTTGGAAGACTTCGGTTGCCGCTTCATATTGTATTTCAGTTCCTTTATGAGCAATATCACCAACACCAATAATAAAATCAATGTGTTGAGTCTATATAAGTGTGTTCATTTGTTCAATAGCAGCATCTGTATGTGGAAATAATGCACACGGTTTGGGTTCACCATCCCCAATAAAAGCCACACGAAGCAATGTGGAATCATCTTCAGCATGATTTCCGGTAATTGAGAATTCTAAGACATCCGTAATAGTGCTATCGGATTTGTCAATATCAATGTAAGTTGAGTCCCCATTATCGCAATTTCCCAGGCATCCTACCAAAAACAGGGCAAGAAGAGTAATCGAAAGTTTAAAAATTTTATACATACTTATATTTAATTAGTGTTTAAAATAATTATTAGTTTACGTTTTTAGATAAAGTGGCAGGTGGTCGGTTTTAATACTGTTTATTTTGTATTAGCAACCATCTCTCTTTTATATACAGAGATGCCTTCCTTAATTGTTTCGAGCACAATTATATCCTTGATATCATCGATCTCAATTTTTAGTGGATTTGAATCAAGAATTACTAAGTCGGCAAGTTTACCTACTTCTAAGGTTCCTTTTTGATCTTCCTCATAATGTTGATAGGCAGACCATTCTGTAATGCACTTTAATGCTTCATAAGGTGTTAGTCTTTCGTTTTCACCAATAATTTCTCCAGACCTCGAAACTCGATTCGTAGCTGACCAAATAACTCTCATTAAATTAGGTAAAGCCACAGGAGCATCTGTATGAATAGTAATTTTCAAGCCTTTATTTAATGCAGTTCTTGTGGGGCTTATTTTATTACCTAAGCTGTCGCCAATTAATTCCTTATGCCAATCACCCCAGTAAAAAGTGTGTAAGGGAAAAAGTGACGTGATAATGTTTAAGTCTTTAAATTCATCAAGTTGATCTTCTCTAATGTATTGGCCATGAATAAGAACATCTCTTCTGCCATCATTCCCATATTTTTTAGTTACCTTTTTTAAGGTTCTAATCATTTGATCCATTGCGGCATCTCCATTTGCATGGGTATGGATTTGCCAATTATTTCGAAAAGCATTTCCATAAATACTTTCAACATCTTCGTCAGACGGTATAGCTGGATAGCCTAAATAGCCTTCCACTGCGCCATCCGGTGGGATTAGATAGGGCTGAGTTCTCCATGCTGTTCTGCCTTGGGGTGAACCGTCAAGTGTGAGTTTTACTCCTCCAATTCTATAATGATTTTTATAGGATGGACTGTACCAATCTGTTTTTAGTAAGGAGTCCGCAACAGAATAATCAATATAGCTAACCACATCTAGCTTTAAGAAATTAGTGTTTGCAGCATGCTCTAAGAAGAGATGGGAATTCGGCATTGCTCTTCCTTCTTGAACAGTGGTATAACCATAGGACAATGCCATATTTTGGCCTGCTTCAAGAAATATTTTTAGAGCTTCTTCTGATTTGGGGCCTAATACCATAGGCATAAAGGGGATTGCTGCTAATTCTTCTAAAACACCATTGGGTTCGTTTGTTCCTGGCATTCTTCTTATAACACCACCCTCTGGATCAGGGGTTTCCGAATTTATATTTAATAATTCTAGACCTTTGGTGTTGACAACGCAAAAGTGGCCAGAGATATGAATTATCATCACAGGATGTTCGGTAGACACTTTATCTAGATCTTCTTTGGTGGGAAACCTCTTTTCTTCTAAAACGGAATCATCAAATCCCATCCCAAATATCCATCCTGTGAGTTCAATATTTTCGGGTGTTGCCCAGTCTTTTAAGATCTGAATTAGTGATTCAATATTATTTGCTTTAGCATCTGGAGGGGGAAGTATTTGAGCCCCTATAGACTGGCTAGGGAATCCAGCAAAATGCGCATGAGCATCTATGAAACCTGGTAAAAGTGTTTTTCCATTGAGGTTTTTAGTTTGCGCAGAACCAAATAGTTCTTTTGCTTCATTAAGATTGCCAACAAACACTATCGTTTTACCATTTGTTACTAACGCTTCTACATAAGTAGGTTCGTCACCACTCATTGTAATTATGTCGCCTCCATAATACAAAGTTCCATTATCTTTTAAATTGTTTGATTCATTTGAACAACTCGCTAAGAAAAATATTATCGTTGAAAAAATTAAAATCTTCTTCATTTGGTGACTCTTTAGTTTTTTTGCTAACAACGGACTAAAATGAACTCTATTCAGCTTAGTCCGCTGCACGCTTAATTAATTATTGGTTTACTCTAATAATATCAAAGGGTATGACGATATAATATGAATATGTACTAAAGTAAAATATTCACATAGTGTTTATGAATTTAACTAAAAGTACTATTCTATCATACTTGAACAGACTAAAAATAATATTGATTATTTACAGAGAAGGTAGAGAACGATCGCGACAGTATTTCCGACTCAGGGCTGTCTATCGGGATGTATTCGGGTTACCGGGTAGAGACAAACATACAGATGCATCAATCAGTTAAGGGTTATAAGCAATACAAACCATTCATTTTATAGCCGAGTATCATCAGGGTAGATACAACAACATCTGACGACTCTCAAAACAGGAAGCATATTCCATTATTTGGAATAAATAGAAAATAAAATTCCTCTAAGTTACTGATATTAAATGAATATTAATTTCTGGCATCAAGATTGTAATTACAGAATCAAATAAATCAACGCAAAAATATTCAAACAAACCCTTTCAAAAATATGAAGAAGAAATCAGTCGCTATTATCGGAACTGTGGGTGTTCCTGCAAATTACGGTGGTTTTGAAACGCTGGCCGAGCATTTAATTGAGCATATCGGAAACCGGTATGACCTGCATGTCTATTGTTCAGGGAAGAAGTACGCTAAAGAAGAGCGCAAAGAAACCTATAAAAATGCTAAGCTACATTACATTCCTCTCGATGCCAATGGCGTACAGAGTATCCCTTATGATACTTGGTCTATCCTACACGCCTTATTTTTTGCTGATGTGTTGCTCATTCTCGGCGTTTCGGGTGCTTGGTTACTACCCTTTGTGAAACTTTTTACCAACAAGAAAATCATTATATCGATAGATGGTATCGAGTGGAAACGCAACAAATGGAATATGTTTGCCAAGTGGTATTTATTTTGGGCTGAGGGTCTTGCCGTAAAATATTCGCACATTGATATTTCTGATAACGAAGCCATTCAGGATTATACCGCACAACGTTACAGCACGTTAAGCCGGATTATTGAATACGGCGCAGATCATACGATACCTTCTGATGGCCATGCAGATAGATCTGATTATCCGTTTATGGCAAATCCCTATGCTTTTAAAGTTTGCCGTATAGAACCGGAGAACAATGTGCATGTGGTGCTCAAAGCCTTTTCTGAAATGCCGGAATACCGTCTTGTTATGGTTGGCAATTGGAACAATAGTGAATATGGCAGAGACCTTAAAGAAACATTTAAGGAATTTCCGAACATTACGATTCTTGATCCTATTTATGATCAGCAAAAACTCGATTTAATTCGATCTAATGCCGTTTTATATATACATGGACATTCAGCCGGAGGAACGAATCCTTCATTGGTTGAAGCCATGTATTTGGGGCTTCCTATTATCACCTATGGGGTTTCTTACAATAGGGTCACAACTGAAAATAAAGCACTCTATTTCAATACAGCAGATGACCTGAAGCAGATTATCCAAGCTTCAAAACTTGCTGATATTCGAAAATTGGGACTAACCATGGGCGAAATTGCGAAACGTCGCTACACATGGAAATTGATCGCTGATAAATACGACGGCCTGGTTCAGGAAGCCTTGCAGGCAGCAAAGAAGCCATCCGTAGCTGCTGCATCTGAGGAGCTTTCCTACGATGAGTTGCTCAATCTGGGTCTTTCGCACATTAAGTACACCGAAGGTTTTTATTCACAACGCTAATTAATAAAAAAACTATGTCATTGTTCAGCATCATTATAATCCCTGTTATTTCATTGGCTATTGTGCTCGCAATCATGCCTCTACTCAGATTAGCAGCCATTAAACTGCAGTTGGTTGATAAACCCAATGCAAGGAAAGCTCATAAAGGACAAGTTCCGTTAGTGGGTGGTCTGGCAATTTGGTTTGCCACTATAGCTACGCTTCTAGTAGTTAGTCCTTCTTTGAATTCTATTTCAGATATTTCATTTATGCTCATTGCAGCTGGTATCCTGTTGGTAATCGGTGTGATAGATGATAAAGCCGACCTGCGTGCTTCACTTAAACTCACCATACAAATTGCCCTAGCTTATTATGCTTTTTCCAATGGAATCCGCATCGAGACGTTGCATGGTATTGTTGGTATTTATGAAATTCCGGTCATATTTCAGTACATCATAACACTTATTGTGATTACAGGTGTTGTTAATGCTTTTAACCTCATGGACGGTATCGATGGTCTTGCCGCTGGACTTGCATTTGTCGCCTTTATGCTTTTTGGCTGGATGGCGTTTATTACCGGAGAACTCATGCTGTTATATTTGTTCCTGACCCTGATTGGCGCTTTAATTGGATTTATGCGATTCAATTTTAGCACTAAGTTAAAAGTGTTTATGGGTGATGCCGGTTCACTTTTTATTGGTTTTATCATGGTTCTTGCTGCCATATCCCTCATACAAGCTGCTCAGGGCACACCCGATATCCAACTTGTATTATCTGTGGTCGTGGGAGTTTTAGCTCTGCCGGTACTCGATTCGCTTCGAGTTTATCGCCGTAGGGCAAAAAACGGGTACAGTCCATTTCGGGCAGATCGTACTCATTTCCATCACCTTGTGTTGCAACTTGGCATTAAACATCGTTCTGCAACACTGTTTATTATCATATTTTCTGTTTTACTTATATCGCTCAGTATTGCCATAGGCACGCTTACAAGTTTCACTCTGATGATTCTTTCCTTGATGACTGCCTTTATTTTTATCTCTTGGTTGCTTAGTCTAAACAGTAAAGTAGCTTTCTGGAAAGACAAAGTGCTCAAAATGGAAAAAGGAATTAATGAGTAATTCAAAAGTAAGAGAGGGATAACCGCAGAGGACGCAGAGTAAGGGAAGAAACTCCCTTAGCGATTCTTAGCGCGCTTTGCGGTTTATAAAAATAACCGCAGAGGACGCAGAAGAACGCAGAGTAAGGGAAGAAACACCCTTTGCGGTTTATAAAAAATAACTGCAGAGGAACGCAGAGGAATTTATTTTAATATTCTTTGCGTCGCTTAGCGCACTTTGCGGTTATAATAATTACCGGATTTATTCATTCACAAAATCAATAATCGATTGCCTTTCCCTGTTCACGGTAAGTTTTGTTACATCGGGGCGGGAGTAGTGTCCAACTGCGTCAAAGTTTTGGCGCTCTTCCAGGACTCGATTGAAATCCAGCGTTTCTATTATCAATCCTTCTTTATACAACACGGGCTCTACAATCCATTTTCCATCTGGACCGGCGATACAAGAACCGCCATCAGTTAAAATTTCGGGTGTGTTTTCAAGTATGTTGGATAGGTGAGGGGTATCATCCGGAAAATCTACTTTTGTCATTAATGCGGAAACGGATATCACATAAGATCGGGCTTCTAAAGCTATAAATCGTGTGATATCAATAGTATTACGCTCACTACCTGGCCAAACAGCAATATGGAGATCTTCCCCTAAACCATAAAGAGCCGTTCTAGCTAATGGCATCCAGTTTTCCCAGCAGTTCAATCCGCCAACGGTGAATTGCTTTAATGGATGAACTCGCAACCCGTTTCCATCTCCCTGTGACCACGTTAATCGCTCATCATAAGTGGGTTGCAATTTCCTGTGGACAGATTTTATTTCTCCGGATTGATTAATGTACACCAATGAGCAATACAGGCTGTGTCCACCGCGATTCTGGGCTCTTTCAATAATGCCCAGATAAATGGCTATGTTATTTTCTTTTGCCAATTTACATACCTTATCCAATTCGCCGCTTTCGATTTGAATGGAATTCCTGATGTAATGAGCATGAATTTCCTTCTGAACGGTTGAGTTCCATTCCGCACCATTGGTCAAAGCTATCCAAAATGGGTATCCCGGAAGCAGACCTTCACCAAATACAATGAGTTCGCAATGCTGCTTGCCTGCTTCTTGAATGGATGATAAAATCTTTTCTAAAGTCCGTTCTTTATTCAGCCAAACCGGAGAAATTTGCGCTAATGCTACTTTTAAGGTATTTGTGGATTCAGGCATGGTTATTTGATTTGATTATAATCGGTAGATAAATGATACTTAACGATGTTGACTTACTCATTCAATGTAGCACTGAGTTGACCATTTTTCAAATGAGATAAATTGTTCTGAACTTCATTTTCGATTAAATCAAAATACTCACCAATCTAGTGCAATATGGCTTGTCATGCTTACGGTGGAGTCAGAACCGGTTCCGTGCGTTTGTTGAAATTGAATCTGAAAACTACCTTTGGGTGTTTCGTTAAAAGAAATGGAGAACCATCCACGTACCCAATCGGGTTCCGTACCTTTTATGGAGACAATCTGATAGGTTCCGTTGATTTCATTCAAATCTAAATCTACAGTTAATTGTACAGGCGAATCACCCGTTTCAAACAAGGGATTTGAATAGTATAAAACAGCATCCCAAGTTTCGTTAAGTGCACCATCTTCGGTAGAAACGGATATTTGAACATCAACTTCAAGCCGTGGCTCACATATCATGGCTATTTCATTCTGTCCCTGAATAAACTTTGATGTAATTTCCCGGATTTCTCCGCCATTCCATTGTATATCTACAAAAAGCTCCGTCTCGCCACCCCTAGGAATCTGCACGAGAAACTCATCAGAATCTGACCATTTCACAATGCTGCTAAAGCCATCTCCAGCACTATCAAGTAATTCCTGTGCCGTTGGCAATCCATCTATAGTGCTTTGTTCGTTTACACTACCGAGAATTCGTACGGTTTCATCACACCGGCTAAGCAGGGTTTCGGTGTCATCTTTATTTGTGCTGTTAACCGAACATCCTGCGGAAATAATCAAAATAATGCACAGCATACCAATAGTTGAGGAAAGCGGTGATTTCATATAATTTATGTTTGATGCTAAAGTAACGGGCTAAGTTTTTCGGAAGACGCTGTAAACAATCAGAACATACCAACTAACGGAAGAGCTCAATCAACGTGTTCAGATAATGAAATGTACGAAGATTAACCTCTCATAAAAATAAACCCCCGACGTTTTTCAACACCGGGGTTCTCTCTCTTGATTGTTTGTCTTTTGGGCAAATATGTTATTTATTTCACTAAAGTTATTTTTCGGGTTGCCACTCCAACATCGGTTGACATCCGTACCAGATAAATACCGCTGGCATATCTGGAGGCATTCCAGCTTACGCTATGCGTACCAGCAGATTGCTCACCGTTGACCAAGGTTTCCACAAGTCGTCCGGTTATATCATAGACCTGAATCCTTACTTCTGATCTACGTAATACATCAAACTGAATTTGAGTGGTTGGATTGAACGGATTTGGATAGGCCGTTGGTGGCTGAATCTGCTCTCTCGTGCGGAATATGGTGTGTTGAGTGGTATTCGTGATAATCGGCGCTTCAAAATCGAACACAATCTCTGCCGTATTATGAATTCGCTCACCGGGTTGAATGTTTGCATGTGGACGAATACTGTATTTGAAATATCCATGTGCACCAATGGAATCTACTTCAGCGGGAGGTAAGTCAATATTCAGATAGGAAATTTCAAGGAGTCCATCGGGATTCAATGTGTAACTTGACGGATGACTTGTTGATATCATATTAAATGAATTCAAATCGAGGTTTGGGGAAATCTGATTGTCAATAAAGACATAGGTTGCTGCCCATGTTCCCATATTCTCGAAACGAATGGTGTAAGTAAGCTCCTGATCTTTTTCAATAAAGCCCTCAGGACCATCACCCATTGGACTTACGATGATATCATTCGGATCAATGGCTCCGACTACTACAATTTCTTCACCAAAATTATTGTTGCTTTCATCAAGATCTGTACCAACTGCAGAAACCATCGCCCAAAAGTTCAGTACCTGCCCAGTATATGCATCTAAGCCAATACTATCAGTAACAGCAATGGAGATCGTTTCGCCCGGTTTTATTTCAGGAAGTTTCCATGTGTATCTTTTTTCTGAACTAATGTATTCAGAAGCAGATTTAACAACATAGCCTACTTCCGGATAGTTAAGATTCAATCGGCCATCGAGTGCAGTAGCCGTACCAATATTACTAACTTGTACAATTGTTTGGTTAGTAAAGCCCCTCCGCCAAGCAGTTGTGGCAAAATTAACCGCTAAATCATACCCATTAGAAACCGGCCGCAAAGGCACGGGAACAAAAATACTATCTATACGTGGCTTAACATCTACATCAATATTGCGATTCACATACCAGTTTTTGAGTCCTACAGGATCAATCGTGTATTTTCCTTGGTTAACTCTAGTAGTAAATGATCCATTTGCATTACTTGAAACGGATTGTCCGCTCTCAGACAATCTCATGCGAATATTACCAATAAGTGGTTCTCCTTCATCCCATATTCCATTATTGTTTTCATCATGGAAGGTTACACCATGTAAAGCAGTAGCATCTTCCTCCATAATGGAGTGATATTCATTTATACGTAGATTGTTTGCCAACACCTGACGATAACCTGATGGCCAATGAACTATCACACTATCCACTCGTGCGGCATTATCTAAACCGAAATGAATGCGTGACGTACTTTGACTACCAAATCCGGTTACCGGAAGCAATGAACGTGTTTGCCAAGTGTCGTTTGCTTTTATTGATACACGCGCTCCAATGGCAGAACGATTACTGGAGCGGCCAGTAAGGGTGAAGCCAATCCAGTTATTACCGTTTGAATTGTTATTACAGAATAATCTGTTCGTTTGATTGGACTGATTGAAAATCATCACATCAAGGCGGCCATCGCGATTTACATCACTCACAGCTGCACCATAAGAGCGTCCGGTGTTTCCACCGATAAGTTCACCCGGTTTGCGTTCAAAGCCACCGTTTCCATCACTTAAATACAATGCGTTTGAACCCTGATCGTTGGTCACCAGTAAGTCGAGGTGACCGTTGTTATTGGCATCAAGCCATACAGCGGCATGATTATGACCGCCTTGTTGTACTACAATAGCATCATAGACTTTGGTAAAAGTGCCATCGCCATTGTTTTGATAGAGGTTGTTATCCTGACCGGATGCATTCACTACATATAGATCCGGAAAACCATTGCCGGTATAATCTCCCCAAGCAGCGCCAACTGAGTTATAGGCATCTGTTACAATTTCGCCTTCCGTAATTTGTTCAAACTGAAAACCGCCCACATTTCTGAATAGTGAATTAGGACGATCATTTCCATTTGGGATAAAGATATCTACCAAACCGTCATTATCGAAATCAACCATAATTGGAGCCATTGCACGCTCAGTTACCGTTGTAACCGGTGTGTTTTCAACTCTAGTAAAAGTATTATCACCATTGTTTTTATACAGATGATGGAAGCGGGTCGGGAAGAAATTGGTGATTAGTAAATCAACATATCCATCATTATCAAAATCTGCAAATACTGCGCCATGAAAATATTGAGGATGTATTTCGATACCTGAATTCGGTTGTGGGGAAAAATTACCGTTTCCATTATTCACATACAGCATACTGCGCTTGCCGGTGGCATTTACAATAAAGACATCCGGCCAACCATTGTTGTTGACATCCGCCCACACAGCTGCTACGGTGTTTGCATTTTCGTTTACAAGCGGCCCATTCGTAATGCGTGTGTATGATCCGTTTCCGTTGTTGCGATAAAGCTCGTTGGGTTCATTCGGATTTTTATTGGTTACAAAGAGATCGTCGTATCCGTCACGATTGAAATCAATCCATGCACCATTCCAGCTGTCGTTGCTGCCGGTTACAATCGGACCTGTACCGCAAACTGCAAATAATAGGTTGCTATTATCATCGGAGTTATTTTGGATTCCCTGAGAAGATACCGATTGCTGAAATGTACCATCGATTTCACCGGAAACTACGGTTTCAATCGATATTACTGTTCCATCAGGCACGGGAGTTCCGTCGTTAAATGTAGGTTGAACAACCACAACGGTTTCGATTTCCAGATCATCAGTTCCACTGATATCCGTCACATTATTAAATGTGATGGTTGAGCCATTCTCATCTATTTTTATATCTCCATCCCACTGTTGTGTGGTGGTATTGTTTTTAAGGGTACTCTCTGTTGGTATTAATCCTGATCCTACATTTACTTCAATCTTAGGATTTTGAATGGATGAATTCGAGTTATGAACAATTTTTGTATTCAACGTTACATTTTCCCCCGGACTCGCCTCAGAACCTGTTGTTTGGGTCTGTTGAGTGAACCCCTGTGGAAGTGATGAGCCAAAGTACGTCATCCAATTATCATTAAAATTGGTAGATAATACCGCAATGTTTTCGGTGGCTTCAATAATAACATAAGGTCGGTCCGGCCCGTTTGGTGTTCCATTACCATTATAGATACTTCTCCATTCATCCATATTAAAAAATGCATCCGCGTAGCGATTGGCTTCAATTTCGTAGGTACGGGTTAAAACCTGCCCATTCGTTTTGGCATCTTTTATTGTAACTGTGGTGTTTTTATCACCTGCAAAAAGATAAAAGTGAGTCACATTTCCGATGAAGGTTTGCCCCGTAAATGGATTTACCACATTACTTTGACGGCTTGGAGGTAGCATGTATGCCAAAAATTCGGTACCTGAAGACGTTCCATTGGCTGAGGAGACCATTGTTGCCATATCGGATGTTGTATTTGAGCCGGTTTCCATCCAATTGGCCTCAAATACAGAAACCCGTTTACCCGCTGTGCCTGTTACCCGAAAAACGGTTGGATACGTAACATTTCCATGCTGTTTCCCTACCCAATCGGCCGGTTCCATTGCGTTTAATGTCCATTCTTGCATCTGAATCCATGAGCCGTTGTTATAGCGCTCCAATTTCACCTGATTGTTATCATCCCATGAAATGATACGAATTTCCTGTTCTCCACTCGCCTGATACGGAACTGCAAAATAGAATAACTCGCCAGAACCACTTCCGTTCGAAGATGGTACATAAGCACCGCCATCACGCGAATTTTGCATGAGCGAACCGTATTGAACGCTGACATCCTTATTTGTTTCAACCATATAGGTATGCCCGGATTCGAGCAGTTTACGACCTTCCTGATAGAAATAAATCAGGTCTTCACCAGGGTTTAAGGTGCGCTGTGCAACAATGGTACGTTGGTTCACATCAACGTGGGTGTGACCGGAAAGCAGGGTCGGGGAGAGGGAGATGCGTGAGATGGTAACGGTCGTATTTTCTTCATAAGCAAATACGTTGATATCCCGTCCGTTTGATGAACCTTTAGGAGAGTAGATAAAGAATTTTTGACCAACTGACTTTTTATTTACTGAAGGAACAAAGTCATGTTGCCAATCGCTATCGGTTGACATCTTCGCTTTTACCAATTTATCGCTGTTGATGAAGAAATAATCTCCATTGCTTTTAAGCACACCGCCTGAGGCATAGCGCGCATCATCATTTATTCCACCTTCTGCGATGTAAACGATTTGCGATTGACCCGCCATCAACATTCCGGAAACAGAATCGTCACTGTCGCCATCCATATCGTCGTCAGTAATCTGAAAGTTGGTACTATCTGCAATAGCTGTTACGATTAAAGAAACATTACGTTTTAATGGTTCATTATTTGGCGGGACAAAAATATTGAAATATGTAGATGGCTCACTTTGGCCAAAAAGGGTGTTTACACTAACCAATGTAAAAATTACGAACAGGAAAATGTGTTTCATCTTGAGTTTTTGTTTCTGAGTTAAGGTTTTGCAGAAACAAAAGGCAATTCCTGTACCAAAGTTATGAAATAAATCGTATAATAATATTATTACTTAACTTAAGAATATTATAAAAAGGTTGAAACATTCCATTATCCGAATGAAATTTCCAAATAATGGAAATATATGCTTAATTTTGAGAATTTTTGAATATGTCCCCATCTGCGATTAAATATTTTATAACCCGCCCCGAAGTATCGGGACAGGCGGCGCTGCGCTAAGCTACGCAGAGGAATAATTTTGGAGTAATAATTCTAATCAACCTTTAATATTGCTTTTAGCATCTCAAAACTCAATGGTTTTGAGATATATCTGTCCTCAAGACCCATTTCCTTAGCTTTTTGGTAATCATCATCGCTTAGGGAACTGGTGAGTATATAAGTGGTTACGTCCTTGCTTTTGGGTAGTTGTATGAAGGCTTCATAAAATTCCCAGCCATCCCATACAGGCATATTCAAATCCAGGAAAATGATGTCAGGAAACGGTTCTCCATTATCAGAGCGCTGTTTCATAGCTTCATAGGCGGTTTTCCCATTCATATATACAGAAATAGCTTTTACTACGCCGGTTTTTTCTAAGAATTTTTTGGATAGAAAAACCTGTACCTTATCATCTTCTATTAGAATAACTTCATTTATTGTTTTCATTTGGCAAATAAATTTTAAATGTTGATCCCATATTCAGTTCACTTTTTGCTTCAATATGCCCGCCCATAGCCTCAATCTGATTTTTTGCAATAAATAAGCCTAAGCCTTTAGTGTCTGTACCTTCATGAAACTTTCTGTACATATCAAATACTTTACTTCCATGTCGTTTCAGGTCGATGCCTAATCCATTATCTTCCACACTAATGACGGTGTAATCAGTTTCTTCTATTGCTGTTATTTTAACCCAAGATGTACGTTCCGTACTATGGTACTTGACTCCATTTGATAACAAACTCATAAATACTGCATTAAGATACGCTGGAAATGCACGTACATTAAGTGACTCGGGCACTTCGTTATAGATTTCGACATCAGCTTCTTTAGCAAAGATACTTACTCCGGATATAGCCTTTTTAGTGACCAAATAAAGATTAATCTCTTTGAGTTCCAGCTTCGTATTTAGTTTGATATTTAGGACCTGATTCAAATGACCTATAGTCTCTTCTAAATTCTCAGAAGTTTCTTTTAGCATTTGCACAAATTGATTTTGATAGGTTTCCGGCTGCTCCATTTCAAATACCATCAGAATACCAAGCATATTGGCTGTGTGAATTCTCAGATTGTGCGAAACGATGTGCGTAAAATTGCGAAGGCTCTCGTTTTGTTTCTCCTCGATAGCTAGTAATTGCTTTATCCGTATCAAATTGTTCTGGTAATCGGTAATGTCTCTTACCGTCACAATTACCCTATTATCACCAAAAGCTACTGTGCTAGCACTAAAATATTTAGTTTCATGGTTAAGTACCAGATTGTATTCAAAACTCACCAGTTCTTTACTGTTTAAAGATTGTTCAATGGCATCCAATTGTTTTTTAGTGACACCAGGGGGCAATATTTCACTAATATTTTTATTCAAAAACTCAATTGGCATTACTAATAACTCTTCGATTGATGAAGATTTAAAGTCAAGGAAGGTTCCATTTTTATCAAGGACGAAAACCATATCGGGAATGGTTAGCAAGAGTGAGCGGTGGTATAACTCACTTTCACGAAGTTCAGTTTCCGCTTGCTTTAAGTCTGTCAAATCAACATCAATGCAATACAGCTCTTTTTCACCTTGCGGATTATCTATCATCACGTGATTGGAATAGACATAAATAGGCTCACCGTTTTTCCGTTTGAGTGTCAACTCTGCAGAGGGAATTGCAATACCTTTATCAATCCAATTCTGAATATCATTAATAACAAATGATTTCATCTGATCCGGGATAATGAGGTCTTCCAGCTTTCCACCCATAGCTTCCTCTTTTGTATAACCATATACAATTTCGGAGGCTTTATTCCAGTAGATTACATTCCTGTTATGGTCGTAGCCCTGTACAGATATGACCGGTAATGTTTCAAAAATCATACGGAAACGCTGTTCACTTTCAAGTAATTTATTTTCTATCAGTTTTCTGTCGGTTACATCAATGTTCGTGCCTCGAATACCTACAAAATTGTTATCACCATCATAGGCAGGCCTGCATACATGCTCAATGTAGCGTATATCTCCATTTTTTGTACATATTCGAAAATTGCATTCATCAGGGCCATGTTTACTCCAGGTTTTATCTATATGCACTTTATAATGCTTTATATCATCAGGATGAATTATTGCATGTAACAGAGTTGGGTCTGCATCAAATTCTTCCGCAGTATAACCGGTGATGCGTTCGCATGATGGTGAATTATATACAAAAGAGCCATCCTCACGTTCCCAAAATTCCCAGTGGTATGTATTTTCAGAAACAATCCTGTATTTCGTCTCGGATTCTTGCAGGCTACGCAAGGCTTCCTTCTTCTCCGTAATATCCTCTTTTACAGCCAAATAGTTAACAATCTTTCCTTCTGCATCAAATACGGGTGATAAGGTGGCATCCTCCCAATAGAGTTTCCCGTTTTTCTTTTTGTTATGCAGCTCTCCCCTCCAGACTTTTCCAGCTGATATCGTATCCCACATTTCAGTATAGAATGATTTTGAAAGGGTACCTGATTTAAGGATATTCGCATTCTTGCCAATGACTTCTTCCTGAGTGAAACCGGTTAATTCTGTAAATATGGGATTTACATATTCAATACATCCATCTAAGTCAGTAATAATAATACTAGCAGGGCTTTGTTCTACAACTGTGGATAGTTTTTTTAGATTAATTTGAGCCTGCTTCTGCTCGGTAATATCACTAAAGGTACCTACTATTTTCGTAACCTTATCATTTTCCATTACAGCTTTGGTACAAGTTCTAATCCATTTATCATTATTTTTCACTAGCAAACGGGGAAATTTAAAGTTAGTCAAAAACAACTTAAATGCGCTGTTTAATGGCGTTATTTGTTTTGTTTTTAAAAACCTACCTCCCCCCTCTATTTTATTAGAACAAAGCTATTTGGATAGCAGGGGGTTTGCCCCGTTT
>Ga0208623_100289_pt1 | contig 45347 bp, 43 predicted proteins | sample HotLakConsUCCL28_FD_184737 | JGI IMG/M metagenome (GOLD analysis project Ga0208623, IMG submission 184737) | Hypersaline microbial mat communities from Hot Lake, Washington, USA - Hot Lake Consortium UCC-L28 (SPAdes) (version 2) ...
CACGTTTGGGGTGGGTTTTTTGATGCGGGGGGCTTGGGTGCGGGGAGCGCGCGCAAGCGCGCACGCCACGTTTTGGGGGGTGAATCGGTGCTTGGAATTCCGTCATTTCAATTTTTTGGAGATCCGTTCTAATAAAACTTACTGCTCCTGCGTTGTCTTCCTATATGAAAACCAAAATTCTCGTCACCATTTGTTTTGCGGCGGCTCCGGCCGCCTTCGCCCAGCCGGCGATCACCGTTTACAACGACGACTTCGGCGTGGTCCGCGACACGGTCCCGCTGGACCTTTCGAGGGGCGTCAACGAAGCCAGCTACAGTGGGGTGACCAGCCAGCTCGAGCCCGAGTCGGTGGTGTTGCGGGATCCCTCCGGCAAGGTGGACCTGAGCGTGATCGAGCAGAGCTACCGCGGCGACCCGGTCGACCAGATGCGGCTGTTGCAGATGTTCGAGGGCAAGACGATCGCTTTCCAAAGGTTTCTGGGCGACGAGGAGCTCCTGGTCGAGGGACGCATCATTCGCGCGCCGTCCATGGTCATGAAGCGTAATCCGCATGGGGGCGAGTATGCGACCCAGCTGGAGCCGATCGTCGAGGTGGAGGGGCGCTTGATGACCCAGCTCCCCGGCCAGCCGCTGTTTCCCGACCTCGGGGACGACTCGGTGCTGTTGCCGACGCTCGCTTGGAAGCTGTTTTCCGACCGTGCGGCGAAGCTGGAGGCGCAGTTGAGCTACCTGACCGGCGGCATGTCCTGGAAGGCGGACTACAACCTCGTGCTGCCCGAGGAGGGCGACGCCGTCACCCTGACCGGTTGGGTCTCGATCCAGAACGACACCGGCACCCGTTTCGAGGACGCGAAGATCAAGCTGATCGCGGGAGACGTGAACAAGGTCGAGGACGAGCGCAACCGGGCCAAGGGGATGGTGATGGAGATGGCGCGCGCCTCCTTCGACGCGGCTCCGGAAGTCGAGGCGAAGAAGTTCGACGAATTCCACATGTACACCTTGCCCCTGCCGACGACCCTGCGCGACGCCGAGACCAAGCAGGTCGAGTTCGTGCGGGCGGAGGGCGTGCGGACGAAGAAGCGCTATGTCTACGACGGCGCGGACATCCCTTACAACTGGCGCTACTTCGGCGGCGTGAATCAAAACCAGAACTACGGGCAGAACGCGAACCCCGACGTCGCCATTTACCGCGAGTTCGTGAATTCGGAGGCCAACGGTCTGGGCGTGGCTCTGCCGGCGGGGAAGACCCGCTTCTACCGGATGGACAGCGACGGGCAGCTGGAATTCACGGGCGAAAACACGATCGACCACACGCCGAAGAACGAGACCGTCCGCGTCTACCTCGGCAATGCCTTCGACTTGGTGGGCGAGCGCAGCCAGACGGATTTCTTCCGGCACACCAGCCAAGACTTGATCCGTGAGACGGTCGAGATCGAGATCCGCAACCGCAGCGAGGAGCCGGTGACGGTGCAGGTGGTCGAGCACCTCTACCGCTGGTCCAACTGGGAGATCACGACGAAGACCCACGAGTTTGAAAAGACGGACGCCCAGACCATCGAGTTTCCCGTGACCGTGGCGGCCGACGCAATCGAGACGGTGCGCTACACGGTGGAATACACCTGGTAGCGCGAACCCGATGGTCCCGCAGCCCTGCTCGTAAGAGCTTGGAGCGGGATCAGTGGCGGACGCGCATTTTTTCCGCGCGGTAGATGGAGCGGAGGTTTTCGAAGTCCTCCCAGCGGCTGGCGCTACGGATGCAGTAGTCGTAGCGGTCGCAGTGCTCGATCTCGTCGATGGCCACGCGGAGACGGCGCTGGATCTCGGCCTCGTCGTCCGTGCCGCGGCCGCGGAGGCGCCGCTCGAGCTCCTCGATGCCGGGGGGCATGAGGAAGACGCTGGCGACCCGCCCCTGGAGCTGCGGATCGGTCTCGGCGGCCCGGCAGAAGGTGGCGGCGCCTTGGACGTCGACGTTCAGCAGCAGGTCGCTGCCTGCGGCGAGCTTTTCCCGGACCTCGCTTTTGAGAACGCCGTAGTGGTTGGAGTGGACGCGGGCGTGCTCGTAGAAGTCGCCTGCCTCGATCTTCCGTTCGAAGGTCTCTTTGTCGAAAAAGTAGTAGTCGACCTTGTCCTGCTCGCCCTCGCGGGGAGGGCGCGACGTGGAGGTGACGACGCGGCGGAGGGAGGGCTCCTCGGCGAGGATACGCTCGCACAGCGTGGTCTTGCCGCTGCCGGCGGGGCCGGAGACGATCAGGAGCAAGCCGGGTTGGACGATACCGGTATCCACGGAGGGCTAGTAGGTGAGGGCGACGACGGTGAGGAGCAGGCCGTAGGCGGCGAAGATGCCGCCGAAGATACGCGGGCGGATGCTCCGGCGGTAAAGCCAGCCGAGGAAGTCGCGCAGTTTGTAGGGACTGGCCCCGAGGATCAGCGCGACGACGATCATGGCATAAACGAAGCCGACCAGAAAGAGGCGGGCCATGGGGTCCTCCATGAAGGCGGCGTCGAGCAAGGCGCCCGCGACGAGCAAGATCAGGGCGGCCAGTCCGCGGACGGCGAGGAAGTCGGGCACGAAATAGAAGGAGCCGACCGCGACCGCCAGAAAGGCGATGAAAAGCAGGTTGCGGTACTGGCCGAAATCGGCCGGACCGAGGTGGAGCACCTTGTAGAGGAACCAGGCGGAGGCCGCGCCCATCAGCAGGAGTGCGGCGGCTTGGGAGCGGGGAAAGGCCTTCGCGCTTTTCTCGGTGGCCGCGCCGCGCCAGAGGAAATGACCGCCGAAGGCGAGCAGGAAGATCCCGGTGAAAAGCGTGGCTTGGAAGAGGGACATTTGGGAAACGCGGAAATTTGGAAAAGCTGAAAGGCTGAAATTGGAAGAAAGAGAAGAGAAAGGAGGAATGGGGGCGGGGGAAAGCGGAAAGTGCGTTGCGAGGGGCGGGGATTTCGCCCATCCCTTGGGCATGGATCTCCAATTAGCCGGTTCCGTCAAGCCGATCGATCTCGTGGTTTTCGACTGCGACGGCGTCTTGCTCGACAGCATGCCCGCGAAGATCGAGGCCTTTCGCCGCTGGGTGCCGGAGGCGCATGCGGACCGGCGCGAGGCCTTTATGCGCTATGTGATGTCGGGCTTCGGACGCAGCCGCTCCTACCACGTGCGGCATTTTTACGAGGAAATCCTCGGCGTCGAAGTCGACGCGGATTTCCTCGCGCGGGAGGTCGACCGCTTCACCGAAATCTGCGAACCGCTCTGTGCGGCGGCGGGCTGGCGGACCGGTTCGCGGGAGTTCGTCGAGGCCTGCCGCGAGGCCGGCGCGAGGCGCTACGTGCTTTCGGGCACGCCGCAGGCCCCCCTCGAGGCGATGCTCGACACGGCGGGCGGCACGGCGCTCTTCGACCGGATCGTCGGCTCGCCGCCGGGCAAACCGGAGAGCATGGAGCGAATATTAAAAGAGACCGGGACCCCGGCCGCGCGGGTTGTCTTTATCGGGGATGCCGATGCCGACCAGCGGGCCGCCCGGCATGTCGGCGCGCATTTCGTTTATTTTCCCTCCGAAGCGGACGCCCCCGAGGCCGAGGTGGCGACCGAGGTCGGAGACTTGCGGGAGCTGCTGCCGGGCGGAGGCCGAACGCTCAAGAAATAGGCGGTGTTTGGCTTGGGAGCGAAAGGGTTGGAAACTCAAGACGAAGGTCCCCGTCGCTTACGAGCGGGATAAGCGCCAGTCCGAAATGGCGAAAGGTTGAAAACTCATCGGCCTGGCCTGCTGCGTGTTTTGAGGCTTTTTGCGGCGCTCGAGCCGTCTTTTGAGGTCGAACCGTCGGGGGTGTGCGGGCGCCGGGTGCTGCCTGAGCCAGCGTTGGTTTTTTTCCAGCTCTTGGGTTGTCGGGTCGAGGGGCGAGGCCGCTCGTCAACTTTGGGGCGATTGCTCGTCGGCGAGAACGTTGTCGGGCGGCCTCGGCCCCCGACCTTGGGACCGCGGTCCGGATTCTCCCGGGCCTGTCTAGTCGGCCGACCGAGAAGCCTCGGATCCGCTACGGGGCGGGGGCGCTCACTTGGGTGACTTCGTAGCCGCGTTCTTCGAGGAGGTGCAGCAGGCCGTCTTCGCCCACGAGGTGGCCGACGCCGACGAGGACGAATTCCGTTTCGGGGCTCTCGAATAGGGCCTCGATCCGGGGGAGCCAGCGCGTGTTTCGGTCGGCTAAAAGGCGTTGGTAGAGATCGGGATACGTCGCCAGGTCTTCGACGAAAAGGCTGTCCAGCCGGTCCAGATCGCCCCTGCGCCAGGCGCGGATGAGTCCGTCGAAATAGGCTTCGATCTGGTCGAGGTCTTGGAGGGAGTAGAGCATCAACTCGCTTTCCATGCCGTCGCCCATCGAGGTGATGAGCTCCAGTTGGAATTCGGCGGTTTCGAGGCCGGAGATCGGCTTCCCGTCGGCGACGGCCTTTTTATGGTAGAAGAAATCCACGCCCTCCTGCGAGACGCCCGCCTTTTGCAGCTCGTGCAGGGCGAGCATCATGGCCGCCATGCCCGGCTTCAGGCCGTTCAGGATCGCGATGGGGAAGCCGCTTTCCGCACAATGCGCCTCGAGGGCGGCGTAGGCTTCGGGTGAAAGTTCGGAACGGAGCGTCCGACCGTCGTCGTAGCGTGCGCGGGCCATCAACTGCGTGGCGAACTCGGGCGATTGGAGCTCGGCGGGATCGGCCTCGAAGACCAAGCTCTCCGCCACAGAGTAGGCGGCGTCGAACTCGGACGGCAGTGGGAAATCGGAGGACCGCAGGATGTGGCAGGTCCCGCCGAGATAGACGGTGGCGCCTTCGCGCTCGGCCTTCCAGACGGAGCTTTGGGCGGAGAGGGCGGGTGCGAATGCGGCGAGGAAGAGGGAGAGGAGTCGGACCGGATTCATCGGTGGAGCTGGTGGGGGCTGAAGTCGGCTAGCCAGTAGCGGACGAGGGTGAAGGCCACTAAAGTCAGGAGAACGGAGAGGAAAGTTCCGATGATCACGTATTCGGCGAAGGCGGTGTCCTCCTCCATGCGCTTGAAGCGGGCCAAGCCTTTGACGCGACGATCACGGTGGCGGCAAGGGCGGCGTTCTGCCAGAGGAAGCAGAAGCGGCTGAGAAAGAAGACGAAGGCGAAGATCAGCACGGGGCCGGAGGATCGGGCTTGAGCAGGAGGGTCAGGCGCGCCTCGACCGACTCGATGAGCCGGGTCCATTCGTCGAGGCGGGCGTCGTGGATGTTCTTGTAGACCGCCCGTTCCGATATGGCCAGCGCCTTCGCCATTTCTTTTTCCGTTTGGCCGGTCAGGAGCCGGGCCATGATCTCCAAGCGGTTGGCGTTCCAGGAATCGGTGCCCGCCCAAAGGAGGCGGGCCGCCGGGTCCACCAGCGCGCGCATCGGCCGGGAGAGGCCCGAAAGCACGAAACCGTCGCCCGTCTTCTTGAGCTGCTCGATCCCTTGGCGGGCGCTGTGGAAGACCGGACCGTCCATCCCGATGGCCTGTTCGCGGTTAACGGCGGTGCTCAGCTGCCCGACGCTCAGGGCGAAGCGGCAGGCCACCGGGTGAAGCAGGGCCCGGATCTCGAAGAGGCTTTGGAACAGTCCGCGCCCGGATTGGAAAAGCGCCTGAAACTGGTCGCCGAGCGTCAGGGTGAAGGGAGAAAGGACCGATTCCGATGAGGAAAGCTCCGCCAGCTTGCGTCGCAGCTTCGCTTGGAAGGCGGCCCGGTCGCGGATCGCCTTCGAGGCCACGAGATCGCCGATTACGGCCAAATAAAGCTCAGGTGAAGCCGGCACGAAGTCCAAAGAATCGGAAAGGTTCAATTTGTCAAACAGGAACCAAAGTAGTTCTTTATGAGTAAAAGAATCAAAATGGTTCAAATCCGTCGCCGTTTTTCTAGAGGAGCTCAAACCGACCGGAATCTCCCACGGCGACTTTCACCCTGCCTGTCGGCAGAACCTGCGTTGAAGCGTGGACTCGAACCGTGGAGGCAAGCATGCTAGGGTCAAGGTCGATGGTTGATGTTTTTGATCCGGAAAAGCGCAGCTGGCTAATGTCCCAAGTGAAAGGCAAGGACACGAAGCCCGAGTTATTCGTGCGTTCCTTGCTGCATCGTCTAGGCTATCGATTTACCGTCAACGGACCCAAAAACCGCAAGCTTCCGGGGAAGCCCGACATCGTGCTGCCGAAATACGGCACGGTGATCTTCGTGCACGGCTGCTTTTGGCACGGGCACCAAGGTTGCAGACACGCCCGCATCCCGAAATCACGCACCGAGTGGTGGACCGCCAAGATCGCTCGCAACCGCGAGCGGGACCGGAAGCGTCTCGCCGAGCTGGAGGCCTTGGGCTGGAATGTCGTGGTCCTCTGGACCTGCGAGTTCGACCGGGTGCCCAAGCGCGAACTCCTCGCCATGGACTTGCCCGGCCGGATCGAGACCGGCGGCACCGAGGACGCCTGGCAGGCCGCCGCCGAAGCGCCCGGGCCCTATGGGCGGTGTTGACGGGCCGCTCCGGGTGATGCGGATTGCAAAGAGCCTGATGGAGAAGCAGAGAACACGCAAATGAACTGTAGGGGACAATCAGGAAAGCCAATAACAAGCCAGGCAAGCGGGGACACCGATGATGTTCGCGTCGAGTTTCTCTTTTTGCCTTCCCGGCCTGGCGGAGTGGGGCTGGGTAATGAAAAGGGACTCCGGATTGCGAGTGATGACGTAGCCGAGATCGATGGATTTCTCCTCCATGAATCGGCGGAGCCCTTTGAGGTCACTATCGCGGATCGACTTATCTTGATATTTGACTTCAAAAGGAACCACGCGTTCGCCGATTTCGGCGATCAAATCGACCTCGAAAGTCTTTCTTCCTTTCGACTGCCAAAAATCTCTTCCCAAGCCTCGAGGGTATTGTTGATTCCTGCCAACTTGAGTAGCGGGTGGTCGAAGGTCGCATAAAGGATCTGCGAAGGGGAGGATCCCGATCGAAGCAGATTCCGGACGGTCTGACGAAAAAGCGTGGTCTTGCCCACTTGGCGGGGGCCGGACAAGAGCAGTGAGCGGCTGGTTGCTCGATACGAATGTCCTTTCGGAATTGCGCAGGTCACGCTGCGCAGCAGTTGTCCGGGAGTGGGTGGATGCCCGCGAATTCGATCAGCTGTATGTCAGTTCGGTGACCTTTGCGGAAATCCGCTTCGGCATTGGACGTCTGGAGGATGCGAATCGCCGTCATGCGCTGAACCAATGGCTGGAGACCGAGCTGCGGCCGTGGTTTGGCGAGCGTGTGATCGAAATCGACGAAAGCGTAGTGCTTCGGTGGCGAGAGCTGGTCGAACTTGGATGCAAGAGAGGCCGCACCTACAGCCAACCGGATTTATTTCTGGCTGCGGCAGCCGGTGTCCACGGCCTGTGTCTGGCGACGCGGAATATAAGTGATTTCGAAGATACCGGCGTGGCACTGGCCAACCCCTGGCGTCAGGGATGAGGTGGCTCGATGCCCCCGGGCCGGGCGAGCTGCTTCCCGCGGGCTTCGAGGCGGAGCGCTTTGCGCTCGGCGTAGTCCTGCATCTGGTCGCGGTTGGTGGAACCGACTTAGGGCATTTGGTCGGATTTTTAAAATAGTAAACAAAAGAGCATTATTTAGGCTTGATCCGATCGATAGCCGGCTTCAGTTTTTGCATGGCTTGACCGGATGTATTCAGGGCGGATTTCTCTTTCCTATCACGGATGCATCTATTGGCTAGGGGTGAACATCATGGCGGAACATAGACCAATCGGAGTCGATCTTTTTGCGGGCGCGGGCGGCATGAGTCTGGGCTTCGAACAGGCGGGCTTCGATGTGCTGGCGGCGGTGGAGATCGATCCGGTGCACTCGGCCATTCACCAATATAATTTCCCCGAATGCGTTGTCCTTCCTCGATCCATTCAGGACATCTCTGGTGATTTGATCCGCGAAGCGTCTCTCATCGGAGATCAAAAGGTGGATGTGGTTTTCGGGGGTGCCCCTTGTCAGGGCTTTTCCCTTATCGGCCAGCGGGTGTTGGATGATCCGCGTAATTCTTTGGTCAAAGATTTCGTCCGCATCGTCTGCGAGCTGGATGCCGCATATTTCGTTTTCGAGAACGTCAAGGGTTTGACGGTCGGCAAGCATAAGAAATTCCTATTCGAGCTGATTGAGACCTTCGAGGCCAAGGGCTACGATGTTCGTCAGGAATGGCGGGTCTTGAATGCCGCGAACTATGGTGTGCCCCAGGACCGGCAACGCCTTTTCCTGCTCGGCGCGAAAAAGGGATTGGAAGTGCCTCTCTATCCCGAGGCGGCCACTGTGCAGCCGGGTAAACACTCGGATCTGCTCAATAATGCCGGGCCGACTTGTTTGGATGCGCTCGACGACTTGCCCGATGCGGAACTGTTCGATGCGCTCTGCAAAACGGATGAAACCAAGGTGCCGAATTGGACCGCACATTCCCCATATGCCCGGGAGATGCGCTGCGAAACTCCCAAAGCATGGCACAAAGGGTACCAGCGCAAATTGAATCCGGAGGTGCTCACCTCCAGCTATCGGACGGAACACAGCAGTATTTCACGCACGCGCTTCGCGGAAACCGAGCCCGGCACGGTCGAGCCGATCTCGCGCTTTTTCAAGCTTCTTCCCGACGGGGTCAGCAACACCCTGCGTGCTGGCACCGATGGCGCGCGCGGCGCATTCACCAGTCCACGGCCCATCCACTACAAGCACAACCGCTGCGTTACGGTTCGCGAAATGGCGCGGTTGCACGGCTTTCCCGACTGGTTCCGCTTCAACCACACCAAATGGCATGGTGCCCGGCAGATTGGAAATGCCGTCCCACCACCGCTTGCGCGAGCCGTGGCCTCGGCGGTGATCGAGGCAATGGATCTCTCAGTCGCCCGCCCCAAGCGCATGATCGAACTCGGTGACGAAGCCTTGCTTCGTATGGATATGACCCAAGCCGCCAAATACTGGAACGTGCCCCCACCTTTAAGCAAGCGCACCTTAAAAAGCGGCGCGAAGAAACGCACCCAGGCACAAACCGAGGAAGCGCGCCTAAAACTTTTGGCCTCCTGAAATTATGGCAGCAAAGAAGACCGCTCCGAATCGTTACTCGTTTTGAAAATGTCCGACATTCCAAAAATGTTGCACTTCAACACGCAAATCCCCGGTAGGTCATCGCGATTCAAAGCCCAGAAAGCGGAGCAAGCTCTCTTCGATTTTGGTGAGCATAACCGGACTGACCTTGCCGATGCGTTCACGGATGCGGTCGCGGCGGACGGAGGTGATTTTATCGACCATGACCTGTGAGGGCTGATTCAGGCCATTGGCTTTGCTGCCTTTGAGCGGGATGCGAAAGAGGGGCGTCTCAATCAAGTGCGAGGTAATCGGAAGCAGGGTGAGCGATGGATGCGCCTCATTGAACAGGTCGGATTGAATGACCAGCGCGGGGCGTGGTTTCCCGTAGTCGCCCGCGATCACACAGAGAACGATGTCTCCGCGTTTTATTTCCATTGGTCGAGATCCGCGTCCGCCGCCCAGTCGTCGGCGTCTTGTCGAGCGGCGATCTCGGACTGACGACGCGCCTCCGCCGCCAAGTCGGATCGCGCATCGTGCTCCAGGTAGTTCTCCAGGGCTTGGGTGATGATCCAGTTCTTGCCCCGCTTCTCCTTTTTCGCCTTGAGTTCAAGCGCACGGCGGAGCTTGGGGCTCAGTCGGATGCTGGTGGTGATCGATTCACTCATCGCACTTGAGGTTGCTTGCAACACAGAGTATTGCAAGTAGTGATTTCAATACCCCCGGATCGGCACCAGCCACTTCTCGCAGACTTCGAGGCTGAGACCTTTGCGCTGGGCGTAGTCCTGCATCTGGTCGCGGTGGATGGGGCCGAGGTGGAAGTATTTGGCTTCGGGGTGGGCCGAGCAGTAAGCGTGCACAGCGCCTCCCAAAACAATGAACAAAATTTCAATTACAGCTTGCGCGCCTATGTTACATCGGTAGCTTCTTGCGCTATGGCGAAAAGTGACTCAGGACGCATTGTGATCGAGGTGGATCCGGCTTTGAAGGATCGTTTGCACAGCGAGCTAGCCGCATCGGGCATGAACATGAAGGAGTGGTTCCAGCAGCGGGCGGAGGCCTTTCTGGATGGATCGGACGGCGGTCTGCTGGCAGAATCTTCAGCGGCCTATGGTATGGAGTCCCGCCCGGATATTCTGGAGTCGTTGGAGAGGGTTGATGTAGACGCAACAGGCGTGGCCTCGGTGGTTTCTCTGTTTTCCGGTTGTGGAGGCATGGACTTGGGCTTTCAGGGGGGGGTTCGACTTCATGGGCGTGGCGTATCCGGAACACCCGTTTGATATTGTTTGGGCGAATGATTTCAATGAGGCGGCTTGCCGAACGTATGCGGCGAATCTCGGGCATTCGATTCATGCAGGGGATGTCTGGGATCATTTGGACAGCCTGCCGGAGAGTGCGGATGTGGTGGTCGGCGGTTTCCCTTGTCAGGATATTTCCGTCAATGGGAAGCGTGCGGGTGTCGCGGGCAAGCGGAGTGGTCTTTACCGGGCGATGGTCGAGACGATCCGCCGGACCCGCCCGAAGGTCTTCGTGGCGGAGAATGTCAAAGGGCTCTTGATGGAGTATAACCGGGCGTCCTTGCATCAGGTGTACCACGATTTTTCAGCACTGGGCTACCGGGTGGGCTATCGCTTGTACCGCACTGCCGATTATGGTGTGCCCCAGTTGCGGGAGCGTGTCTTCATCGTGGGCACACGCCCGGATGTTGGGGATTTCGTGCCTCCGCTGCCGACTCACGCGAAATCCGATTGGGTTTCGGCGCAGCGGGCGATCGGCGATTTGGAAGCTTGCGGGAAGGATGCCGAAACGAACCACATATGGAGCCTGGCCAAGAAGAGTCCGGAACAGGGAAATCGGCGTTTAAAAGCAGACCGTCCCGGACATACGATCCGTGCGGAATGCCATGGCAATATTCAGTTTCACTACCGCCTGCCCAGGCGTATCTCGATGCGTGAGGCGGCGAGAATTCAGTCGTTTCCCGACACCTTTCGATTCGAATGCGGCCTGCGGGAAACAGAACGTCAGATCGGGAACGCGGTTCCGCCCGTCATGGCATGGCATATCGCGAATGCCGTGGCCAAGGCTCTGGGCTTTCCAGAGCAGCGACTTGTCCTGCCAGCACTCAATCGAGAAACAGATGATCGGACGGCACCCAATCTTGAGCTAGAGAGTCTGCTCGTTTGAGCCATTCGGTCAGTCTTTTCGACTTCGGGCACGCTTCGCCCCAATATTCCTCGAACAGCTTGTCGTCGAGTTCTTCTGCGGACCGCCGGATCTCATCTTCAATGTCGAGGAGAGCCCGCAAGAGATAATTGCCGCCGCGCTTTGAGTCGGAACGTAGCGCGACGCTGCCTGCCGAGAACAGACCCCTGACTTGTGAGCAGAGGACGTCGTGATGGGTGCTTGTTGTGGAGGCCGCGAGGGGAGCGATGCGGAGCGCTCGGACCGAAATCGGCACGGTTAAGACGATTTGATGGATTATAGCGTTTTTGTGGATCTATGTTCACTTTTTTCTTGATACTATGGTATCATTTCGATGGAGTGCTCGTATGGGTGAAAAGCAAAAGAAAAAAGGAATCGTTTATCGGATGTCCGAATCTGTGCACAATGACTTGCGGAGCTTGGCCTACCAGCAGCACACTTCTATTCAGCAGCTTCTAGATCAGGCGGTCGAAGAGCACATGACCCAGTATAATTTGAAGTTACAGGCGAAGCCGCTGACTGATATTGAGCGGGACCTGCTTGATTGCTGCGAGGGTCGAAAATTCAAAACTATTTTGGCCGATCCGCCCTGGCAATTTCAGAACAGAACCGGGAAGGTTGCGCCCGAGCATAAGAGACTGAATCGCTACGCAACAATGTCATTGAATGAAATATGTGATTTACCGGTTGATAAAATCGCCGATGAAACCGCGCATTTATATCTCTGGGTTCCGAACGCTCTCTTGCCTGACGGATTGCGGGTGATGGAGGAATGGGGCTTTCAATATAAATCCAATATCATATGGCACAAGATCCGGAAAGATGGTGGTTCCGATGGGCGCGGCGTTGGCTTTTATTTCCGCAATGTCACGGAAGTGCTTCTTTTTGGAGTTCGGGGAAAAAATGCTCGAACATTGGCTCCAGGCCGTTCGCAGGTTAACATGATACAGTCGCGCAAACGCGAGCATAGTCGGAAGCCGGACGAGCAGTATGAGTTAATCGAGTCGTGTTCGCCTGGTCCGTACTTGGAACTTTTTTCGCGAGGAGTTCGTAAAAACTGGAAGGTTTGGGGAAATCAGGCGGATCATGAATACAAACCAAGCTGGGCGACCTATAAGAACCACTCGCAAAGTGTTGCGTAAGGCTGGATTCTTGACCTTTCTGCCTGGATGGAACTGACGGCAAGCTACGAGGGTGTGGTTCCGCGAAGGATTCTTGGAAGATATCAATTCCGTGAAGTCCGAAATGCGGCTGCAATATTAATGGCGACCAGCCCGCAGATATGGGAAGAAATTTTAGCGGTTCTAGAAGCGTTTTCCTTGAGCGAATCGGACATTCGTGCGGCAGGTGGCAATAAGTCTGACATCGCGGCCCGGTTGGACGAGTCGTTTCGCGAGCTTGGCTGGCGCGAAGGCAGGGTGGATACTTTAATTAAGCTGAAAGTGGCTATCTCTCCGTACCGTAGGGCAGGAGAGACCACCGGCACGACTCTAGAGTCGGTCGTTGAGAATAAGGGCTACAAAGTTGATAATTTCAAAGAACGCGTGGCACTGGACGTTGAGTGGAACGCCAAGGATGGAAATTTGGACAGAGATATCGGAGCATATCGCGCACTCTACGACGCGGCCGTGATTGATGCTGCCGTGCTGGTCACCCGAACGCAGTCCGACTTGAGAGACTTGGCTGTTCAGCTGGACGTCGACTCAACCAAATTTGCAACGACAACGACCACGAATCTAGATAAACTTCTACCTCGGTTGACGAGAGGAGATGGTGGAGGCTGCCCCATATTGGCCATAGCCATTTGTGCGCGAACCGTCGAACTCTAGACCAGAACGGAAACGCGCGTTCTCCCTTTTAGTAGCCGCGGATCGGACCGAGCCATTTCTCGCATTCCTTCAAGCTGAGGCCTTTGCGCTCGGCGTAGTCTTGCATCTGGTCGCGGGCGATGGGGCCCACTTGGAAGTATTTGGCTTCGGGGTGGGCGAAGTAGAGGCCGCTGACGGCGCTGGCCGGGTGCATGGCGTAGTTTTCGGTGAGGCGGGCGCCGGTGTTCTTCTCGGCGTCGAGGAGGTCCCAGATCAGGGCCTTCTCGGTGTGGTCGGGCTGGCTCGGATAGCCGGCGGCGGGACGGATGCCTCGGTACTGCTCCTTGATGAGGGCCGGGTTGTCGAGGGTTTCGTCCGGGGCGTAGCCCCAGAGCTCTTTGCGGACGCGCTTGTGGCAGTATTCGGCGAGGGCTTCGGCGAAGCGGTCGCCGAGGGCTTTGATCAGGATGGAAGTGTAGTCGTCGTTGGCGGACTCGTATTCGCGGGCCCAGTCCTCGACCCCCTCGATGCAGCAGACGAATGCACCGCAGGCGTCGGTCCGGCCGCTGTCCTTCGGTGCCACGTAGTCGGCGAGTGCGAAGTAGGGGCCGTCGCCGGATTTGCGCTTTTGCTGGCGGAGGGTGTGAAGGGTGGCGAGCGGGCTGCCGTCGCCTGGATTGTAGAGCACGATGTCGTCGTCCACCGAGTTCGCCGGGTAAAGGCCGGCGACGCAGCGCGCGCGGAAGCGCTTTTCCCGGATGGCTTCGGCCAAAAGCTGTTGCGCGTCCTCGTAGAGGCTGCGGGCCTGCTCGCCGTACTTCGGGTGCTCGAGGATCTTCGGAAAGACGCCCTTCAGCTCCCAGGTCCAGAAGAAGGGGGACCAGTCGATATGCGCGGCGATGGTGGCGAGGTCGACGGAATCCTCGACCGTGAGACCGGGCGCCCGGGGCGCCTCGGGCGCGTAGTCGGCCCAGTCGGGGCGGAAGGCGAGCCGGCGGGCCTCCTCGAGGGGAAGAAGTTCGGTTTCTTTTTGCCCGGCGGCGAAGCGTTCGCGGCGCTTCTCGTGCTCGGCCTCGAGTTCTCGGACGTAGGCCTCGCGTTTTTCCGGGTTGAGCAGCTGGTTGCAGACGCCGGTCACGAGGGAGGCGTCACCCACGCGCACGACCGGTTGGCTGTAGTGCGGGGCGATCTTGATCGCGGTGTGGGCCGCGCTGGTGGTGGCGCCGCCGATGAGCAGGGGCTGGGTGAAGCCGCGGCGCTCCATCTCCTGCGCGTTGAAGATCATCTCGTCGAGGGAAGGCGTGATCAGGCCGGAGAGGCCGATGATGTCGGCGCCCCATTTCTTGGCCTCGTCGAGGATCTTGTCGCAGGAGACCATCACCCCGAGGTCCTTGACCTCGTAGTTGTTGCAGGCCAGGACGACTGCGACGATGTTCTTGCCGATGTCGTGGACGTCGCCCTTGACGGTGGCGATGAGGAACTTGCCTTGTGCGCGGGTGTTCGGGTTCTCGGCCTTTTCGGCCTCCATGAAGGGGGTCAGGTAGGCCACGGCGCGCTTCATCACGCGGGCGCTCTTGACCACTTGGGGCAGGAACATCTTTCCGCTGCCGAAAAGGTCGCCGACGATCTTCATCCCGTCCATCAGGGGGCCCTCGATCACCTCCAGCGGGCGGCCGAGCTTCCGCCGGGCCTCTTCGGTGTCGTCTTCGATGTAGTCGACGATGCCCTTGACGAGGGCGTGGGCGAGGCGGTCCTCGACCGGATCCTCGCGCCAGGCGAGCTTGGCGGAGTCGTCCTCTTTCTTGTCGGAAGCCTTGACCGTTTCGGCGAAGGTGATGAGCGCTTCGGTCGCGCCGGGGTGGCGGTTGAGGAGGACGTCCTCGACCCTTTTGAGCAGCTCCGGCTCGATTTCCTCGTAAACTTCCAGCATGCCGGCGTTGACGATGCCCATATCGAGCCCGGCCGTGATCGCGTGGTAGAGGAAGGCCGAATGCATGGCCTCGCGCACCGGGTTATTGCCGCGGAAGGAGAAGGAGATGTTGCTGACACCGCCGCTGGTGCGGACGCCCGGGCAGACTTGCTTGATCTCGCGGACGGCCTCGATGAAGTCGACCGCGTAGTTGTCGTGCTCCTCCATGCCGGTGGCGACGGTCAGGATGTTGGGATCGAATATGATGTCCCGCGGGTCGAAATCGAGGCGCTCGACAAGAAGGTCGTAGGCGCGCTTGCAGATGCGGACCTTCTCCTTGCGGGTGGCGGCCTGGCCCTGCTCGTCGAAGGCCATGACGACGACGGCGGCCCCGTAGCGCTGGCAGAGCTTGGCCTGCTCCAGAAACTGCTCCTCGCCTTCCTTCAGGCTGATCGAATTGACGATGCACTTGCCTTGGACGCATTTCAGTCCGGCCTCGATGACCGACCATTTCGAGCTGTCGATCATCACGGGAACCCGGGCGATGGCGGGCTCGGCGGCGACGAGGTTGAGAAACTTCGTCATGCAGGCCTCGGAGTCGAGCAGGCCTTCGTCGAAGTTGACGTCGATGATATTGGCCCCGTTTTCGACCTGTTGCTCGGCGACGGCGAGGGCGCCGTCCCAGTCGTCCGCCTGGATCAGTTTCTTGAAGCGGGGGGAGCCGGTGACATTGGTCCGCTCGCCGACCATGACGAAGCTGTGGGCGTCCTCGATATTGTAGGCCTCGAGCCCGCTCAGCCGGGTTTCCGGATCGAGGGAGGGGATGGGCCGGGGGCGGTACTGCCGGACCTCCTCGACGACCGCGCGGATGTGTTCGGGCGTGGTGCCGCAGCAGCCGCCGACCATGTTGACGAGACCGTCCTTGGCAAAACCGCCGACCGCGCTGCCGGTGTGCTCGGGCGTTTCGTCGTAGCCGGTCGCGGAGAGCGGATTCGGGAGCCCGGCGTTCGGGTAGACATGGACGTAGCATTCCGCCACCCGCGAGAGCTCCTGTAGGAAGGGGCGCATGAGATCGGCCCCGAGCGCGCAATTGAGCCCGACGCAGAGCGGTTTGGCGTGACGGATGGAGTTCCAGCAAGCTTCCACCGTCTGGCCTGAAAGGGTGCGGCCCGACTGGTCCGTGATGGTGACGGAAACGATGACCGGCAGCTGTTCTTCCAGCGTGTCTTGGAAATCGGCGATGGCGTGGAGGCAGGCCTTCAGGTTCAGCGTGTCGAAGACGGTTTCGGGCAGGAGCAGGTCGACGCCTCCCTCGACCAAGGCCTCGGCCTGTTCGTAGTAGGCGCGGTAGAGTTCGTCGTAGCTGGTGGCGCGGTATTCCGGGCGGTTGACGTCCGGCGACATCGAGGCGGTGCGGTTGGTCGGGCCGATCGCACCGGCGACGAAGGTCGGACGGCCCTCCTTTTCCGAGATCTCGTCGGCCACGCGGCGGGCGAGGCGGGCGGCGGCGAGGTTGATGTCGCGCACCCGGCCTTGCAGGTGGTAATCGGCCTGCGCGATGGTGGTGCCGGAGAAGGTGTTGGTCTCGACGATGTCCGAGCCGGCCTCGAAGAACGCCCGGTGGATGCCCTCGATGATGTCGGGACGGGTGATGCTGAGCAGGTCGTTGTTCCCCTTCAAATCGCCGGGAGCGTCGGCCAGCGAGGCGTCGCGAAAATCGGATTCCCTGAGCCGGTGCTGCTGGATCATCGTGCCCATCGCCCCGTCGAGGAAGACGATACGCTCCGCGAAGAGCTCGACGAGCTGGCGGCCTTTGGCGGTGTAGGGCTTGGCTTTGGCGGAAGAAGTCATAAACAAATCAACGTATCATTATATATTGATGCGTCATTGCAAGGGTTGAATTCGTTTTACGGAGAGCCCGCCCGAGTGCGCTTGGCATCGCCGCGCAGTTCGCTCCGGCGGCGAACGACTTCAGCGGCCGGTCGTCTCCCAAGACGCTGGGAAAAGGCCGATGCATCGAGCGGGTGGTTGTGCGGCGGCGGTAGCGGTGCTTTGCGAGGCGGAGTCGTTGTGCGGACTGGGGCGGTCCGGGGGGCGAATTCGACTGATTGATCGAGGCGACTGTGCTGGTCCATGGCCGGACGCTTGCTACTTTGGACGTATGCGATTTCGAGCAGTTGCCGGGACTTGCGTTCGCGGGCAGGTTTAGAAGGCCCCGCTGAGACGGAAAAGGAGCGACCCGAACTCCTGGCTCTCGCTTTGGCCCGTGAACTCGTCGCTGCGGAAGGTGCGGGAGAGGCTCAGTTCGCAGCTACCATAGCGGAGGCTCAGTCCGACCAGCAACTCGCCGACAAAGGACTCGGCGTCGACGCCGGTGTCGAAGTCGCGGAAGAGGGGGCCGTCGAGGGTGATATCGTGGACCACGGCGGTGCCGCGCAGACCGGCGAAGCCGAGGATGGAAAAGGGCGACTCCGCAGGATCCGCCCGGCGGAAGAGCTCGTGGCCGTAGCTTCCGAGCTGAAGCCGGGGCGTGGAATAGGTGGCGGGGAGGTTGTAGCCGGCGCGGAGGAGTGCGCCCAGGTAGGCATCCGTCCGAAAGTTTCCGACGGCCGCGCCCCATTCCCAGTAACCGTCGACGCCGAACTCCGGTCCGGGGGGAAAGCCGAAGGAGCGCTTGTGATCGAAATGGAGATTGAGCGTCGCCTCGCCGGGAACCTGGCTGTCCCAGCCTTGAAAAACCGGGCTGTCGGTAATCTCCTCGTGGACCCAGGTTTGCAGGTCGTCGGCATAGCTGTTCGGACCGGTCGTGCCGAGGGAGAGGGTGACGCTGCTCACCGACCTTTTGCTTTTGGCATGGAGGGAAAACTCGAGGCCGAGCCAGCCCGCATAAGGCCGCTCGCCATCGGGAGCAAAGGGCGCGAACTCATCCTCCGCGGTAAACATCAACTGGGTCAGGCCGAAGCCCCAGGCGAAGCGCAGGTCCTCCGTCCCACCCAAGCGGAACCCGCTGAGGAAAGTCGAGTCGGATGCCCCGGAGAGCGAGTGAAGGCTGCGCCGGAGCAGATGGTCGGTCTCCGCGCCCGGCTCGAGCTCACGGAGAAATGCGAGCCGAGCGCCATTGGTGTAACCGCGATCGCTGCCCGCAAAGATGTCGTTGTCCCACTGCGTCAGAACCTGCCACGGGCGGTCGTGGGCGCCGGGGCGTGCGCCGAGCGCCACGCCGAACAGGCAAAGAGAAAGAAAAAGGGCCCTTGCAAGCATTCAAAGGGTTTTGCGAATCCGTCCGCCCGACGCGAACGAAATCGAGCTCCAAGCAAGAAGCCGTGCGGGGATTAGCTTTCGATAACTAGGAACAGAGATAAATCAGTTGGCACCGGGTTCATAACAAGGGACAGGGACAATTTAATTGACGGCAGGTTTCCATAAATGACGGCGACAAAGTGGAGTTGGCTCTTGGCCTGCCACTCGGCCTGACCGATGCCGGCCCAAGCGCGGAGGTATATACGTCGGGCGGGAAATCTTCGGCTACGGTGCGGGCCGAAGGGACGTCAATAGGGAGCTGGCGCGGACCTGCTTGGGGGCCAGCGGGAGGGGGCGGCGCCGTTCGTGGACGACGGAACGGACTTTGCGGCGGCGACTTCGGGCATGCTTTTGGCGAATTGTTTCTGGAGGGCGGCGGCGCGGGTCTTCGAAGCTGCGATGGGCGGCGCGGTAGGTCTTTGCGGATTGGTGGTTATGGGCGCGGTAGTCGGTTCATGGGCTCTCGGGCTGCCCGCTCTCGATTTTCATGCCCCGCGTTCGACTTAATGGCGACGATTGCATTTCGTTTCCGGTCGATCGTCTTGGGGAAACCGACCCTGCATTCGTTTGCGCCCGAGCTTGATCTGGGATTCGATCACGATCCCGAGTCGGCGGCCTTCGCGGATAAGAGCTTCTCCATCCGGGCCGAGTAGCTTTTTTTTTGCGTGTTTGAGCCTGAGGCGGGAAAGGTGGTCGTGCAGGCGCCGTCGGTTCGCCGGTTTCGTGGCCATGGTGATATCGGGAGGGAAGCTCCGCTCAAGCCCCTCTGACGCGAAGGTCGAGCCTAAGCCTCGCCGGCCAGTTCTTTTTCAATGAAGCGCGCTTGAGCGGTCGTGCAGGTGCGATTCCTTTGAACAAGCTGAGCGGTGAGGGAGAAGCAGGGGCCGACCCGGTCATTCAGATCGACGAGGATGTAGGCGGTTGGACCCGTCTGGACGGGATGACGGTAGCGAAGCTGAAGGCTGCCGGTGGCACCGTAGTACCCGGCGGCCATCAGCGTGCAGGTGAACGCTTCGTCGATCAGGAACGCGATCAGTCCCCCATGGACCATGCCGTTGAAACTCGTCATCGCCTCGGTGAAATCGACCGAACTGCGCAGACGTCGAGGACCGTCGAGCGTGAAGTCGAGCCGGAGCTCGGGATGGGTGCAAGCGAGGCAGCGCCGGTGGCCGTGCTGCCTGAGGCGGTGGAGACTCAGGATGCTGGTGCGGTTATCGATCATTGTGTTTCGGCGCTGCAACGGGTGCCATGGTCGTGGTCGTGATCGTGGTCGCGACCCTTCGAGTGGTGGTGGCAGATGGCGGAGTCCGGAAGGTCCGCGCATCGGCCGAGGCGGAAACCATCGAGCGCCTTGAAGACGGTCCGTGCGCGGGTCTCGAGGACTTGCAAGCCGGCTTCGTGGCAACGTCCGAGGGCTCCGCGGCCCATTGCGCGGGTGAGTATCACGCGCGCCCCGGCTGCGGCCAAGGCCCGTATGGGCGCGCATTCGCCGGGCCGCCGGGCGGTTGCGGACTCGAGACGCACCGCCTGCGATCCGTCACTATCGACGACGAGGAAGGCGGGTGCTTGGCCGAAGTGGGGGCAAAGGCGCGGATCAGCGTCGTTTTTGGCAAGGATCGGGAGAGCGATCCTCGGGGAGGGGCGTCGGGATTCGGTTGGTTGGGTGGGATTCATGGTTTCGAGAAAAGGTCGATGGCCTGCCGCAGCCGAAGTCCGGTCGCGATCAGGGGCTCGATGCCGGCTTTGCCGAGGGCTTCCAGCGCTTCGCTGCCGTAGCGGCCGGCGACGACCCGTCGAACTCCGGCGGATCTTAAGGTTTCGGTGGCCCGCAGGGCCGAGCCACGGCCTGCGAGCGCGCCCGGATTGTTCAGAAAACGGAATCCGGCCGGGGCCTCGGGCTGGCACACTGCGAAGTAGGCGGCCCGCCCGAAGATCCGGGAGATCGTCGTTTCGGCGGAGGCTTCTTGGGTGGTGAGAGCGAGTAGGCCCGGTGCGTCGCTGGAAGGGGCTCCGGGGGTTTGGGGAGGGGCCAAACTCGACTTCGGGCTGGCGTCCAGAAGAAGGGGCCGCCGCCGCTCCAAGCCCAAGGCGATCGCCCGGCGGGCGCACTCCAGCATGCGGCCGCCCGTGCTCTTCGAGACGCCCATCCGTTCGGCCGCTTCCTTCAAGCTGAAGGCATGGCCGTCGACCAGCCGCATCATCTCGAAATCTTCGATCGCGACCTCGGCGGAGGGGAGGCGTGCCTGCGTCCAGCCTGCGGGGATGAAGAGGGCGGCTTTCGGAACCTCTTCGAGGGTGCGCGCTTTGGTGGGTCGGGCCATTGCCGGGTCGGGGTCAAAGGGGAAGGGTGAAGCTCTGGCCTGCGTGGCATTCGAGCACGGCTCCAGGAAAGGCGGACCGAAGCCGTGCGGTGGCGGCGTCTCCGGTGCAGTGGCAGGGGGCCAAATGGGTCGGGCGAAGACTTCGAAGGGCCGTAATCGTTCGGCGCATGCGTTCGGAAGAGGCGTGAAGCAGGTGCATCCCTCCGAAGACGGCGTGAAGCGGACGGCCTGGCGCCAGTGCTCGAACGGTTCTCAGGATGTTGATGAGGCCCGCGTGCGCGCAGCCGAGAAGGACGACAAGGCCCTTGCTGGTATCGAAGAAAAGGGAGAGATCGTCTTGAAGCGGGTCCGGGCGGGAGCCCTCGGGATCATCGTAGAAGTCGCCTCCGCTGTCCTCGAAGCGATTGCGCCGCGGCACCTCTCCGGTCGTCCAGATTCCATCGAAGAGGTGGCAAGGCTCCCGCGTGAGGTGAAGGCGGTCGGCGGAACGGCTGAAGGCGCGAATAAAGGCGGGGTCGCCGACCGGCTCGACGCGGCCATTGGGTCGGCGCTGGAACTTCGGCCGGAGCGCATCCGGGTGGAAAAAGATGTCCGCGGACGGAGCCCGTGCCAGTGCTTCGGCCCAGCCGCCGACATGATCGTAGTGGCCGTGGCTGAAGACGATCGCGCGGACCCGGTCCCAAGCGACCCGCATCCGGGAGGCGTTATGGCTCAGACACATGCCTTGGCCGCAGTCGAAAAGGAGGGATTGCTCCGGGCCCGCGAGTAGGAAGGAAAGACCGTGTTCGCCGAGGATGCCGGCGCCGCGGGCCGTGTTTTCCACCAGCACGCTGAGCCGGGCGCCATCGAGGCGCGGAAGGTTCTCCAGAGGGCGGATGCGCATAGGGGAAAAATTGTGGGAACTGTCCCATAACTCAAGGAGTGCAACGGACCGTCCCGCACTTATTAGAAAGTCTAACAAGAGCCCTGCGATCGGCTTGTGGTCGGTCGTCGTTCGGACCTTTGAGTCAGTAATTAAAACCAGGCAAAAAATTTTAAAAGTAGCCAGGCAAAAAATAGTTGTCGGCCGTTGCCTGGTGATTGGCCTTGGTCCGAGGCTTGGAGCTAAAATTAAGGCCGGGTAAAAAATCAAAAGTTAAGCCAGGCAAAAAATACTTGCGCGGGGTCAGGAGGGGCGGGAGGAGGTTTCCCGGCCGGGGCGGGGCGGGGCGGGGATGCGCGGGTTTGAAGGACGAATCGTCTCGCAAAGTGCCGGGAAGATCCGCTTCCCTGAAGGAGATCATGCAGCGCATCCGCAACCGATTTCCGAACGTCGACGAGCAAGCTTGGCCTTTATTGGAGGCTTGGGCGGAGCTGATTCGGGAGTGGAACGGGAAGATCAATTTGATCTCGCGCAAGGACATCGACCACCTGGAGGGCCGGCACTTGGCGCATTGTCTGGCCATTACGAACCACCTGAAGTTGATGTCGGGGGCACGGGTGCTGGATGTCGGGACGGGGGGTGGCTTTCCGGGGCTGGTGATGGCGATCTGCTATCCGCAGGCGCAATTCACTTTGATCGACTCGATCGGGAAAAAGATCGCCGTGGTCCGGGACATCGCCGCGAGGTTGAATTTGAAAAACGTGGACGCCCGGCAGGTGCGGGCCGAGGCGGTGAGCCGGCAATTCGACTTCATTACGGGGCGGGCGGTGAAGAACCTGCCCGAGTTTTTCGGCTGGATCCGCGGCAATCTGCGGAAGGGGCAGCGCAATTCCCTGCCCAACGGAATCCTCTACTGGAAGGGCGGCGACTTGGAGCCGGAGTACGAAGCGCTGGGCATCCGCCCCCGGCGGGTGATTGATTTGGCCGCCGAGCTGGGGGGTGAATTCTTCGCGGAGAAATACATCCTGCACTTCGACGCCCGGGACGCCCCGCGGGCGAAGGGTGTCGGACGGTGATTCGTGGCGCTGCCGCCGTCGGCCGCAGGGCGGGGCATCCGCGCGGATCGCCCGCCGTTGGTTTCAGCGGGCGACAGGGAAGCCGGCACGTTCCGGGTAGTGCTCGATGAACTCGAGGAAGAGGTCTTTCGCGATGGGGCCGGCGGTGGAGCCGCCGTGGTAGGAATCGCCGGCGCTGGTGCCCTCCACCATGACGGCGACGGCGATCCGGGGGTTTTCAACGGGGGCGAAGCCGATGAACCAGGCGAGGTTGACCTCTTCGCCGTGGGCGCGGAAGTCGGCGGTGCCGGTTTTTCCCGCGATGCGCAGTCCGTCGATGCGGACGAGGCGGCCGGTGCCGTCCTCGCCGACGACGCGTTCCATCCCTTCCCAGAGCTCCCGGCGCTGGGCGGGGCTCAGGCCGATCGGCTCGCCGCCGTGGTCGACTCGGAGCGCTTCCTCGCGGGAAAGGGCGCGCAGGGTCGGGACGGTGAGGGTCTCGTCGCGCGCGATGGAGGCCATCGCGGCGGCCATCTGAAGGGGGGTGAGGAGGAGGAAGCCTTGGCCGATGGAGGTATTGGCGGTGTCGCCGGGAATCCAGCCGGCCCCGACGCGCTCCCGTTTCCACTCCTTCGTCGGCACCACCAAGCGGCTGGTTTCGAAGGGTATCTCGATTCCGGTCTTCCGGTCGAGGCCGAAGCGCCGGGCTTCGGCGCTGATGACATCGATCCCCATTTCAAGGCCCTCGGCGTAATAGAAGACGTTGCAGCTGCCTTCGATCGCGGCGGCGAGGTCGACCAATCCGTGGCCGTTACGGGCGTGGCAGCGGAACACACGGTTGCCGACCCGGTAGACTCCGGCGCAATCGTGCTCGGCCTGCGTTGTGATGCTGCCGTTGCGCAGTCCGGCGATCGAGGTGATGAGCTTGAAGGTGGAACCGGGCGGGTAGGACAACTGGTGGGCGCGGTTCAGCCAAGCGCCCGCCTCGTTGATCTCGTCGAAGGTGGCGCGCGGGATGTAGGGACTCAGCCGGTTGAGGTCGTAAGTGGGATGGCTGGCCAGGGTCAGGACCTCGCCCGTTCGGACGTCGAGCGCGACGACCGCTCCTTTGCGCTCGCCGAGGGCGGTCTCGGCGGCTTCCTGCAGATCGATATCCAGGCTGGAGATCAGCCTCTCGCCTTGCTTCGGCGGATTCATCTCGAGGCGCGTGTCCTGGAAGCCCATCGGGTCGACCCGCCAGATCTCCGTGCCGGCGGTTCCGGTGAGTAATTCGTCGAACGAGCGTTCGAGCCCGGTCTTTCCGACCTCCTTTTGAAAGGTAAAGGTTTTGAGACCGTCGTCCGGAATCTCCGAAGGGTCCGGGTTGACGCTTTGGACGTAGCCGAGGGTGTGGGCGGCGAGGGAACCGTAGGGGTAGTAGCGGGCGGTGTCGGTATGGACCCGGATGGGGGAGTCGGTGGGGATTTGTTCGACCAGCCGGGCGTATTGGTCGGGGGCGAGGTCCTCGACCAGCGGGAGGGGAAGCAGGAGCCGTTCGTTGAAATGGCGGATCAACCGGATGCGGGGCAGCCGGTCGTCGCGGCCGGTGATGCGGTTGATCCGGTCGATATGGGCATTGACGACGTTCTCGCGCGAGACCCAGACGAGCTCGCTGTAGTCCGGAAGCGGCGGGTCCGCCGGGCGCTCGGCTTCCGGGGTCGATTCGTAATCCTCGCGCAAGCGCTCGCGCTCGGCCCGGATGAGGGTGGCGTACTCGCGACGGAAGTCGGGACGCAGGTCGTCGAGGTAGACGACGGCCGAGTAGTGCGGCCGGTTGCCGACGAGCAGACGGCCTTTGCGGTCGTAAATATCGCCGCGCGGGGCGGGCAGCAGGATGCGCCGCTCGGTCTGCCGGCGTTCGATCACCTCGTAGGCTTGGCGGGCGATCAGTTGGCGCCAGGCGAGGCCGCCGAGCAGGAGGAGGCTGATGCCTAGGGTCAGCCAGAGGAAGAAAAGGATGCGCGGGTTTTCCCGGCTTTGGACGTCGTAGGAATCCACTGGGAGGTCGAATCAGAAGGAGCGATCGCGAGGCTGCCGTGCGCGGGCGGGGGCCTGCGTCCGCAAATCGTTAAACAAAGGGGAGGTCCTCCGGTTCCGTTTCGAGGTGGCAGAGCTCGAAGAGAAGCCGCTCCAGGTTGAAGAACCACGGCGCCACCACGAGCAGAGCGAGGTGCGAAACCAAGAGGGTGACGAAGGCATGCAGCCAGAAGCCCGGGCGGTCGAGCGCGCCTTGGCTCGAAGCGAGCAGGAGCAGGAGGACGGCCGCCAGATTGGCGAGATGGGCGAGAACGACCGGGTGCAGGTTTTGTTCCGCGCGGAAGCGAATGCGGAGGAGCAGCAGCCAAGTGCCCATCGCAAGGAGGCCGATGGTGAAAAGGCCGAAGGGGCTGGGGAGGGCTGCGTCGACCCAGAGCCCGGTCAGCAGGGTGCAGACGAAGAAGGCGTTGCGGTGGAGGTAGAGCGCCGGGAGGACGACCATCGGTCCGATCAGCACGAGGTAGAGCGACCAGCCCGCCAGAGCCGAGTTGACCATCAGGGTGAGGTGCAGCAGAAGGGCGTTGGCCCCGAAGAGGATAAGAACGCGGGGATCAAAAAGCATCGGCGGCATCCCCGGGTTCGAGTGGGGTGAGCGGAACCAGTACGGCGACCTCGTAGAGGCTGAGCAGGCGTTCGTCCAGCAGGACTGCGCCGGTTTGAAAAATTCCCGTGTTGCCGGGTTCGAGCCGGGGGACGGTGCCGATCGTGAGGCCCGGCGGGAAGGTGCCGCCGAGACCGGTCGACACTAGGCGGAGCGGGTCCTGCGAGCTGGCGCTGAGGTCTTGCGGGGCGTCGCGCACCGAGCCGACCGGCCGCCCGAAGCCGGTTTGTCCCCGCCCTTGGTAGACGACCGGGCGCTCGTCGCCCTCGAAGCTCGCGGCCATCCGGAAGTCCGGGCTGGTCACCAGTTCCACCCGGCTCGTGTAGGCCCGGACCTCGATCACCCGTCCGACCACGCCGCCGGAGAAAATGACGGCGGCCCCGACCGGGATGCCGTGGTCGCGTCCCTTCCGGATGAGAACTTCCTGCCACCAGGCGCTGAGGTCGCGGCGAATGACGCGGGCGACCTCGTAGCGGAAGGTTTGCCGGCTGGGCAGGTCGAGGATGGACTCGAGCCGGCCGATTTCCGCCTCCAGCGCCTCGGTGCGCTGGACCAGCACCTCGTAGTTGGCCTTGCGGCGGGCGAGCTCCTGGCTGGCCGTGATCAATTCGACCTTCGAGTGACTGCGCCGGGCCCAGAAGCCCTCGAGGTCGTCGAGGTAGGAGCCGACCACCCAGGCGGGGGCTTGGAACTCGGCGAAGCTGACCCGGAGGAAGGACTTAACGAAGGTCGGAACGAGCCACCAGGCGAGGAGGAAGACTCCGAGGGCGACCAAGGGCTTCAACTTGTCGAGGCGGGGCATCGCCACGGCGGGGCCTTAGCTTTTCGGGGTTCCGGTGAGGTCCTTCAGGAGAAAGGCCAGGTCCTGCAGCACCATGCCGGTGCCGATGGCGACCGCGCTCAGAGGATCGTCGGCGATGATCACCGGCAGGCCGGTGGAGTCGCTGAGCTGCTGGTCGAGACCTCGAATCATGGCTCCTCCGCCGGCGAGCACGAAGCCGCGGTCGACGAGGTCGGCGGACAGCTCGGGCGGGCAACGCTCGAGGGCGTTGCGGACCAGCTCGGTGATGGACGCGATGGTGTCGGAGAGGGCCTCGCGGATCTCCTGCGAGGTGATCGTAATGGTCTTGGGCAGGCCGGCCACCGAGTCGCGGCCGCGGACCTCCATGGAGACCTCTTCCTCCAGCGGGAAGGCGGAGCCGATACGGATCTTGATCTCCTCCGCCGTGCGCTCGCCGATCATCAAATTGTAGGCCCGCTTCATGTAATTGCCGATGGCGGTGTCGATCTCGTCGCCCCCCACTCGGATGCTTTTGGTATAGACCACCCCGGCCAGCGAGATGATGGCGACCTCGGTGGTGCCGCCGCCGATATCGACGATCATATTGGCGGCCGGTTCATCGATCGGCAGGCCGACCCCGATGGCGGCGGCCATGGGCTCCTCGATCAGGACGACATCGCGGGCGCCGGCGCGGATGGCGGAGTCCTTTACCGCGCGGCGCTCGACCTCGGTGATGCCGGAGGGCACGGCCACGACGATACGCGGAGCGACGAAGGTTTTGCGCCGGTTCACCTTGCTGATGAAGTAGCGCAGCATCGCCTCCGTAATTTCGAAGTCGGCGATCACACCGTCCTTCATCGGACGGATGGCGGTGATATTGCCGGGCGTGCGGCCGAGCATCTTCTTCGCCTCCGAGCCGACCGCGCAGACCTTTTTGGTGGAGCTGTAGATGGCCACCACGGACGGCTCGCGCAGAACGATTCCTTTGTCCTTGGCGAACACCAGGGTGTTCGCCGTACCCAGGTCGATGCCTATGTCGTTGGAAAGTAGTCCCAGCACGTGAATTCAAGAGGTCGCTGCGGTGAAGTCCGCACGGAACGCAGTTTTTCTATGAAAGATTTTGAAAGTCAAATAATTACCTTGGGATGCGGGATACGGGATGCGGGATAGGGGATACGGGCGGAGTGCCGCCGGGCTCGGCGAGCGGAGCATGCCTGCGGGGGCGGCCGGGACGCGCCTAGGCGGAGATCTTGAAGAAGATGCGTTTGCCGGCTTGGTAGACTTGGTCGGTTTCGGGGCGGGTGATCGGGCGGTTGGGATCGTCTTGTTTCTCGCCGTCGATCCGGACGGCGCCTTGTTGGATGAGCCGGCGGATGGCGCCCTTGCTCTCGAAGAGTTCCGATTGCGCCATGACCTCGACCAGGGGCGCCTCCGTGGCGTCGCCCAAGAGGTCGCTCCAGGTGAAGCTCGGCATGTCGTCGGGTAGTTGGTTCTTCGAAAAGACCTGCTCGAACTGTTCCAGCTCGTGCTTGGCCGCCTTCATCGAGTGGAAGCGGGCGACGAGGGCGGAGGCGAGGCGTTTCTTGGCCTCCATGGGGTGTTCGGTTTCGAGGCGTTCGATTTTCTCCGGACCGATTTCGAGGAGCAGTCGGTAGTAGTCCCACATCGTATCGTCGCTGATCGACATGACCTTGCCGAACATCTCTTTCGCGCTGTCGGTGAAGGCGATGTAGTTGTCCGCGCTTTTCGACATCTTCTTCACCCCGTCGAGTCCGACGAGCAGGGGCATGGTGATGACGGCCTGTTCCTGTTTGCCGGCGTCCTTCTGCAGCTGGCGGCCAACGAGCATGTTGAAGAGCTGGTCGGTGCCGCCGATTTCGACGTCGGCATGCAGCACGAGGGAATCGTAGCCCTGGATGAGCGGATAGAGGAATTCGATGATGGAGATGGGGCCGTTGTTCGCGTAGCGTTTGGCGAAGTCGTCCCGTTCGAGCATGCGGGCGACGGTCATCTTGCGGGCGAGCTTGAGGCAGTCCTCGAAGCTCATGTCGTCGAACCACTCGCTGTTGTAGCGGACGATGGTCTTGTCCTCGTCCAGGATTTTGAACGCCTGTTGGAGGTAGGTGCGCGCGTTCTCGTCGATCTCCTCCCGGCCGAGCTGCGGGCGGGTGGACGAGCGGCCCGAGGGGTCGCCGATCAAGGTGGTGAAATCGCCGATGATGAGGACCGCCTCGTGGCCGAGGTCTTGGAACTGGCGGAGCTTGTTGAAGACCACGAGGTGGCCGAAGGTGAGGTCGGGCCGCGTGGGGTCGACGCCCAGCTTGACCCGGAGCGGGCGGTTGCCGTGGAGACGGTCCTCCAGTTCGGCTTCGCCGATAATGGTGTCGGTATTGGTGCGGATGGTCTCGATCAGGCTCATGGCGGGCGCTTGGTGGAAGAGAGACAAAGTGGAAGGCGGCCGGAGCGGGTAAAGGAAAAAGCGTGTCCGGCGGCGGCGGAATCAGCGGATGGTGATGTAGGGCTCGATCGGGCGGTGGTTGGCGGCGCGGGCGACGAAGCGGTCGCGCGCCGCAGAGTCGGCAAAGAGGTAGAGCGCGTAGCCGCCCCAGCCGCCTCCGCAGTATTTGCGGGCGAGGCAGTCCGGCGCGTCGGGCAGCTCGGACATTCCTTCGCCCAACTGGGCTTGGTAGCTCAGGTCGACGGCCTCGCCCAGCTTGGGGACATCGCCCGCGAGGACCGCGTCGGCGGCGCGGCGGCCGGCTCTTTGGATCAGGTCGTAGTCGCGCGAGTTGTTGGCGGCACCGGGTGTGTCGTGGGGGATATCGGTGTGGAGCAGCGCCATGCACCCCCTCAGGAAGTCGCCATTCCGCTTGAAGTGGAGCACCGGTTTCGGGCCGCTGCGCCAGACGCAGACGCCGGTTTCGCGGATGATCGCGGGGTCCTGCCAGCCGACCCCCAGGTTCAGTTCGCTCTCGACCCCGTCGTTGCCGTTGAGCAGCGCCCAGGCGCCACTGCCGCCGAGTCCGGATTTTTGCTCGTAGTTCCAACTGGTCAGTGACACGAGAGGCGAGATCGCGCAATTGACGATGTAGGCGCCTTCCCGGGCGAAGCGGGGCACGTCCAACCAGCCGCCGCCGAAGTCCACCCGCAGGGGCGCTTGGGCGGCGGTGCGGATGTTGCGGACGATCGAACTGCTCGAGACCGGGGTGAAGGCCGGCGGAGTTTTCGGTAGGACGACGTATTCGGCCCCGACCAGTGCGCAGAGTTCACGCTTCTTCGGGCCGTATTGGTCGTCCTCGGTCACGGCCAGGACCTTCGGGCGGAGCTTGAGGAAGTGATCCTTGAAATCGAGGCCGTGCTCGTCGCAGCCGCCGATCACCACCTCGTCGACCACGGACAGGCTACGGATGAGCTCGAGCTTGTGGTCCTGAGGGAGAGAGGTGCGGCGGTTCTTGTGCTCCCACAGCACCTTGTCCGAAGCGAAGCAGACCGTCAGGTGGTCGCCGAGCGCTTTGGCCTCCTTGAAGAATTGGATGTGCCCGGCGTGGAGGATGTCGTAGCAGCCGGAGACGAAGATCGTTCTCATCGGGGAAAACGGTTGGAGCGGAATACAGGTTCGAACCAATGAAGACGAGCGGACCGGATCAAAGCCGCTGTCGCACCGCTTCGTAGAGGCAGACGCCGGCCGAGACCGAAACGTTCAGGCAGTCGACGACCTCCCCGTGCATGGGGATGCGGATCAGGCGGTCACACAGGTCTCCGGTGACCTTGCGCAGGCCCCAGCCCTCGCTGCCGAGAACGAGTGCGGTCGGGCCGCGGAAGTCGACATCGTAGAGCAGGTCGTCCCCGCGGTCGGAGGTGCCGACGAGTTGAATCCCCCGCTGGCCGAACTCCCGCAGCAGACTTGGGATGTTCTTGACCTTGAGGAAGGGGACATCGTCCGCGCCGCCGCAGGACACGTCGCGGACGGTGGGCGTAATGCCGCAGGCCCCTTTGACGGGCGCGACCACGGCGGTCACTCCGGCACCCGAGGCGGTGCGCAGGCAGGCGCCGAGGTTGTGGGGGTCCTGCACGCCCTCGAGAACCAGGACGAGGGGGTTGCCGGCTCCTTCGATCAGGTCGAAAAGATCGGCCTCGCTCTCGATGTGCACGACGGCCCCCTGCTTCGAGTGGCGCGGCGGTTTCTTGATCCGGTATACGGAATTGCGTCCCATGTCGGCGAGCAAATCGGATTCGAGACTCCGGGTGAAGCGGAAAAGCTGGCTTGGGATCGGATGGGTTGAGATTCGGAAATTTGCCTCGGTCCTTTAGAGACGGCCGGGAAAGCGGGCAGGGGAGGTGGTTTCCGGAGCGGCGGCTGTCGGCTCCGGTCCTCCGGACAGGCGCAGAGCTCCGGCATTGTGAAAGGCCCTGCCTCCTTGCCGGGGGCCCGGAGGGGCTCCGCGTTCCCGACACGTGCGATTCTCCAAGGTCCGGCGACAGCTTTGATCGCAAGTCTGCTGCGGCGGCCGCGCCCCCAAGGCTTGACTTGACCGCCGGGTCTCGTTTTCTCAGCTTCCTTTTCGAAAACGCCAAGGTAGCTCAGTGGTAGAGCAGAGGACTCATAAGCCTTTGGTCGGGAGTTCAAATCTCCCCCTTGGCACCATTTCCAGGTCTTGGACCAAGCTGGATAAGGGGCTGTAGCTCAGTTGGTAGAGCGCGTCGTTCGCAATGACGAGGTCGTCGGTTCGATCCCGATCAGCTCCACCAGGCTTCGCCTTTCAGGCTACGCATGGCGCGGCCATGGCTCGATGGATGCGGCGGGAAGGGCGGAGAGCGGAGCGGGACGGGGGCCGGCGGGCGGGCTCGGCGGGCGGCGGGCGGGCTCGGCGGGCGGGCTCGGGGCCGGGGGCGTTTCCACTCGATTGATCGCGGGGCGTGATCGGCCCTACGGTCTTTGATCCGGCGGCGGCTGCGGCTAGACGGTCAGGTTTTGGCTGACTTGGAAGACGCTCGTGACGATGCCGATGGCGATCAGGGCGACGAGGGCGAAGGCGCCGAAGAGGGCGCCGGTGGAGACGAGCGTGGTGAGCTGACCGAGTCGGCGGGTGAGCTCCTCGCGGAAGCCCTTGGTCACCTCGTTCATGCTTTGGGCGAGGTTGCCGGTGTTTTCCCCCACCGCGAGAATATCGAGGGCGAGGTCGGGCATGAAGCGGTTCCGCTTGAAGGCCTGGGCGATCGAAAGGCCCTCGTTGACCTGGCCGCGGGCCACGCGGAAGCGTTCGCGCAACTCGGTGTTCTGGATCGTGCGCTCGGTCAGGTTGAGGGTCTCGGTCGTGTTGATCCCGCTCTGCAGCAGGGTGCTGACGAGGTTGCCGGTCTGAAAGAGATCGGCGTAGTAGGCGATCTTCCCGATCAGGGGAAGCTTCAGCAGCCAGCGGTCCGTGACCGCGCGGCCCTTGGCACTGCGCCGCCATTGGGAAATGCCGATGGCGCCAAGGATAAGTGCGGCGAGGACGAAGGGCCCGTAGCGGACCAGCAGGTCGGAGCCGTCGATGAGGATGCGCGCGGTCAGGGTCATCTCCCCGCCCAAGCGGTCGAGCATGCTCTGGATCTTCGGGAGCAGGACGGTCAGGAAAATAATCACGACGATCACCGCGACGCCGCAGATGAAGCCCGGATAGGCCATGCTGGAGACCATTTTCTGGCGGATCGCCCGTTTCTCGTCGAGGTAGTCGATGACTTTGCGGAGAATGGGGGCGAGGCTGCCGGTCGCCTCCCCGGCCTCGATCACGTAGGCGATGGACCCGGAAAAATAGCGCGGCTGGCGGGTCAGGGCGTTGGCCAGGGTGGAGCCCTCGCTGAGGTCGCGCCAGAGCTCGTTGGCGAGGCGCTTTTGCTCGGGGTCGCTCAGCCGTTGGCTGAGGATGCGGATCGAGTCCCCGACCGGCAGGCCGGAGCTGTGCAGTTCGAGCAGGCGCTTGAGCAGGGACAGCCCGACCTTTTCGCGTCGGGGGGAACCGCCGCGCGCGGCCTCGCCTCGCGGCTTCGAGGCGGAATTCGGGCGGAGCGCAGCGAGGGAGTCGACCAGCTTCTTCGCGCTCAGGCCTTTCGTCTCCGTCGCCTCTTCCACCGAAATTGGCGTCAGGCGCTGGGCTTGGAGGCGCTGGGTGACGTAGCGCCGGTCCGCCGCCTCGAGGGAGCCGGTCGAGACGGAGCCGTCCCGGGCGCGCGCTTTGTAGTGGAACTGGGGCATCGAAGGAGAGGGTAAAGGAAGCCGCGGGGCCGGGCGGAGTCGATGCAAATTTCCAGACCTTCAAGGCCGTGCCCCTCCGCCAGCCCTCCCCGCGGCCGTGTCAAGTATTTGTTGCCCGGCCCTACTGGAGTACTACTGGAGTATTCGATGCCTCGACTTAATTAAACAGACCGAGGTCAAGTAATTATTGCCTGGCACTAATTAAGATTTATTGCCTTGTCTTAATAAAAACGGACCGGGCAAGTGTTTACTGCCCGGCACTGATTTGGACGGGCCGGAGCCGTGGTCGGGTCCGGTGGGAGTCGGCGGCGGTCTCGTCCCCTACTTGTCCTCGGAGGCGCCGTGGAGCACCTCTTCCAGCGTGAGGCCGGTCAGGCGGTGGATGCCGCGGAGGAGCTTCCAGAGCGCGAAGCCCATGATGGCCATGCTGGGGAGGACGATGACGGGCCAGCTCCAGGCCATCATTTTACTGACCTCCGCGTTGAAGGCGTCGGTGCCGCTCGGGCTGGTCACGATCCAGCGGGCGAGGACGAAGTTCAGCGCGGCGCTGAGGAGAAAGGAGGCGGCCAGGAGCCAGGTGCAGAACTCGAGCAGCTGGTCGAACTCGCGGGCCTTGCCCTTGCTTTCGAGGGCGGCCTGGACTTTATCGACGTCCATGACCTCGGGATTGTAGAGGAGGGTCCGGACCAGCGGGTAGGGGGTCTTCAGCGAAATTAAGACGGCGAGTCCGAGGAGGGCGGGGATGGCGGCCTCCTTGACCGCGAACCAGCCGGTTGGGATGGCCAAGATGCCGATGCCGCCCGTCAGGAGGACGCTGACCAGGCCGACGATGGAAAAGAGGTTGTATTTGCCGCGGGTGAAGTAGTCGTAGGCGAAGTAGGTGACGGGAAAGGCCAGCGCGATGACGAGGATGGGCACGGCGACGTTGGCGAAGTAGGGCTCCAGCGTTCCGCCGAACCACTCTTTGCCCTTGTTCAGGATGAGAATGGGCACCAGGAGGTTGAAGCCCAGGTTGAGGAAGGGGTTCTCCTTCTTGACCGGCGCCCGGCCGGAGCTTTTCGCGGGGGCGGACGAATTTTGCGGGTCGGGTGTGTTGCTGGGTTGCGGATCGGGCATCGGAGGGCCTAGGCTTTGTCGCGAAATGACGAACGCAAGCCCTATCCGCTGCCTCATCACTGCCGGTCCGACCCGTGAGTTTCTCGACCCGGTCCGCTTCCTCAGCAACCCATCGACGGGGAAAATGGGCTTCGCTTTGGCCGAGGCCGCGGTCGAGGCGGGGTGGACGGTCGATTTGGTGGCGGGGCCGGTGGCCTTGGAGGAAGCCGACGGCGCGATCCTCTATCCGGTGGTCAGCGCGGAGGAGATGTTCCATCAGGTCGACGCGCTCTTCGACGCCTGCGATATCCTGATCATGGCGGCGGCGGTGAGCGACTTCCGGCCGAAGGTCCGGCACGCCGAGAAGGAGAAAAAGGGCGAGGCCTCGATGACGGTGGAGTTCGAGCGCACGATCGACATCCTGAAAACCGTGACCGAGCGCAAGCTGCATCAGACGGTAGTGGGTTTCGCCGCCGAGACGCGCAACCTGCAGGACTACGCCCGGCAGAAGATGCAGGCCAAGCGTTGCGACTGGATGGTGGCCAACCGGGTTGGCCGTCCGGGGGCCGGCTTTGGCGCGGACACGAACGAAGTCCTCTTGATCGCGGCCGACGGCAGCAGCGAAACGATCGGCCCCGCCGCCAAGCGGGAGATTGCCCGCGAGCTGGTGGCCCTCTTCACCCCGACGCCGCTCCGTGAATCATGAAACACTCCGGACTCGACAAGATCCTCGGTCGGATCGAGGACCTGGACTCGGTCAACCTGGGCATCCTCGTGCAGCGCCTCGCGCGGGAGCGACGGATGCAGGAGACCGTCTTCAACACGATCCAAGACGGGATCATCGTGATCGATACGGACGGGGTGGTGCAGTTCGCGAACGCGGCGGCGAAGACCATGATCGGCCTGAAGGCGGAGGATGTCGGCGTGGTCCGGCTGTGGAAAATGGTGCCGGACCTGGCTCGCTCGCTGGACGCGGAGAAGGTCGACGCCGGCCGGGTCTCCAAGCCGGTGCTTTCGCGCGAGCTCGAGCTGAATTACCCCGAACGCCGCTACATCCGGCTCTACATGGTGCCGATCGACACCCAGGTGGGGCACAAGGACAGCGGCGGTTACGTGGTCGTGCTCTCGGATGTGACGGAGGAGAGGGTCTCGATGGAGGAACGGATCGAGAACGAACGCACCGGATCGATCGTTCGTCTGGCCGCCGGAGTCGCCCACGAGCTCGGCAACCCGCTCAATTCGCTGACCATCCACCTCCAGCTGATCGAACGGAAGCTGCGCAAGCTCGGGCTCGGGGAGGAGGGCCGCAATCTCTCCGAATCGATCGACATCTGCCGGGGCGAGGTGGCCCGGTTGGACTCGATCATCACCCATTTCCTCGAAGCCGTGCGCCCCCGCGAGCCCGAGCTGAACGAGCTGAATCTGATCGACCTGATCGAGGAGGTGCTGAAGGTCCAGGAAGCCGAGCTCGCGGACCGGAAGATCGACGTCAACGTGGAGGTCTCGGACCAACTGCCGGCCATCCTCGGCGACCGCGGCCAGATCAAGCAGGTCTTTTTCAATATCGTGAAGAACGGGATGGAGGCGATGGGGCCGGGCGGACGCCTCCGCGTTCTCGCCCGAAGCGACGACGAGTCCGTCTATCTCCAGTTTATCGACACGGGCGCCGGGATTTCGGAGGAGGACCTCTCCAAGGTCTTCCAAGCCTACTACACGACCAAGAAGGACGGCCACGGTCTCGGCATGATGGTCGTCCAACGGATCATGCGCGACCACGGGGGGCAGATCGGGATCGAGTCGCACAAAGGCTCCGGCACCATCATCACCCTGCAGTTTCCCCAGCGCTACCGTCGGACCCGGCTCCTCGAGGGACGGGCGGGGGGCCGCTGAAATCTTTTCCCCGAGGGGCATTTTTCCCTTACCTTTACGGTTTGGCCTGTTAGCTTCCCGCACTTCACCCAGTCTCAACCATCGTTCGAACATGAAAACCTTCCTGCTCCGTTTTTCCGGCCTTGCGCTGATCGCCTCTTCCCTCGCCTTCGTCGCCTGCGGGGATTCTTCCACCTCGGGCCCGGGCGCCTCCGGCGAGATTCCCGACGCCCCCGACGCCGCCGTCGAAATGATCGCGCGGCAGCTGGGCGAGGGCAACACCGGCATCCTCTGGCAGGCCATGCCCGCCAGCTACCAGTCGGACATCGATTCCCTCGTGCGCCTCGCCGGAACGAAGATCGACCCCGAGATCTACGACCAGTCCTTCGCCCTCGTCGGGCGGCTGGGCGAAGTGGCGGGCAAGCAGTCCGAGTTCATCGCCAACAACCAGTTCTTGGCCCAGCAGCCGGACTTCGACAAAGGAGCCCTGCAGGCCTCCTTGCCGGCCTTCGTCGACTTGGTCGGGACGCTTACTTCCAGCGAGATCGCCACGGTCGAGGGCCTGCGCGGCTTCCAAGGGCAGCGCTTTTTCGAGACCACGGTATCCGAATTTTTCGACAATGCGATGACTCTGGCGGAGCTCTCGGAAGACGCCGAGGCACCGGATATGGACGACTTGAAAGCGCTCGCGGTCAAGCTGATCGACCGGACCGACGAGAGCGCCACGCTCGAGATCACCGTGCCCGGAGAGCCGGCCGAGACGCAGCTGTTCACGAAAGTCGAAGACCGTTGGGTGCCCGCCGACATGGCGGCCGGCTGGAGCAGTTCGATGGCCGAAGCGAGAAGCCAGCTGGAGGCCATCGATCCCGAGCAGACCGCCGCGCAGAAGCCCCAGATCATGGGTGTCCTGACGATGTTCGAAGGCGTGCTCACCCAGCTGGAAGCGGCCGAGACCCAAGCGCAGTTCGACCAAGCGCTGCAGGGCGCGATGATGCCGATCATGGGGCTAATGATGATGGGCGGCGGCATGGGCGGCCCGCAGGGCGCGCCGGCCGCTCCGGATATGCCCCAGATGCAGACGCCCCCTGCACCCCCGGCGCAGTAAGCGCCTCCATCCGGCCGACCTGACTTCCGGCCGTCTCGGGCGGCTGGCGGAGGGTTGGACCCTGAGGCGTTTGCGCATGACTCCGGCGACGCTCGCTGAAGCTTCGCGCTACGGCGGGGCCACCGCTTCAAAACGCGGGCTCTGCGCCTGGATTTTTGACTTTAAACCCGAACCTCCTCCCTTCCTTATTTTTTCCATGAGCACGATCACACCCGACCTCCGTTCCCAAATCGAAGAGATCACCCGCCGGGCGGGCCATGTCTGGAGGTATCTTTGACGGCGCGAAGAAGCTGAAGCGGATCGAAGAGCTGGAGGCGAAGATGGCCGAGCCGTCCTTTTGGGACGACCAGTCCGCCGCCCAAGCGGTGATCGGGGAGGCCAATCGCCTGAAGCAGACGGTCAACCCGGCCAAGTCCTTCCTCGCCGAGGTCGAAGATCTCAAGGCGATGCTCGAACTGGTCGACGAGAGCGGCGACGACGAGTATGCGGCCGAGGTGGCGCGCACGGTCGAGCGGCTCGAGCCGAAGCTCGACCAACTGGAGCTCGCTTCCTTCCTCAGCGGTCCCCACGACAACAGCAACGCGCTCCTCACGATCAACTCGGGGGCCGGCGGCACCGAGTCCTGCGACTGGGCCGACATGCTCCTGCGCATGTACACCCGCTGGGCGGAGCAGGCCGGCTTCGAGGTCGAAGTGCTCGACATCATGCCGGGCGAGGAAGCGGGCATCAGCTCCGCCACCATGCGCATCTCCGGGCCCAACGCCTACGGTTACGCCAAGGCGGAGCGCGGGGTGCACCGCTTGGTCCGGATCAGCCCGTTTGACAGCAACGCGCGGCGCCATACTTCCTTCTGTTCCGTGGACGTGATCGCCGAAATCGAGGACGACATCGATATCGAGGTCAACGAGGCCGATATCCGGACCGACGTCTACCGCGCCAGCGGCAAGGGCGGCCAACACGTCAACCGGACCGAGTCGGCCGTCCGCCTGACCCACATCCCCAGCGGCATCGTGGTGACCTGCCAGAACGAGCGCTCCCAGATCAAGAACAAGGCCACCGCCCTGCGCACTTTGAAATCGCGGCTCTTCGAAAAGACGCAGGACGAGAAGCGCAGCGAGATGGAGAAATTCTACGGGGAGAAGGGCGAGATCGCCTGGGGCAACCAGATCCGCTCCTACGTCTTCCAGCCGTATCAGATGGTCAAGGACCTGCGGACCGGGGTCGAGACCGGCAACGTCCAAGCGGTGATGGACGGCGATCTCGACCCCTTCATCCATGCCTGGCTGCGCGCGGGCGGGCCCACCAGCCGCCGGCCGGCGGGCGAACGGGAGCACGGGGACGATGACTGAGCGCGGCCCGGCATTGAGCTACGCGGCCGCGGAGAAGGCCTTTTCGGACCAGAGGCTGTTCGAAAACAAGACCTGGCGTTACGCCCCGAGGGCCTTCCCGCTCACTCCCGCCCAGCTCAAAACGATCCGCCAGATCGGGCAGGCCTGCTACGATTTCTACCGGGCGCAGGAGACGCTCTACCTGCGCTCGGCGGACGATAAGAACCTGCTCCGCAACCGCCCCCTGCGCGCGCCCTGGGTGGCGGCCTACCTCGATCGCGGGAAGCCGCCCGCCCTCGTCGAGTACGCCCGGGCGAAAGCGCTCCGCGGGACCAGCCCGGTGGTGATCCGGCCGGACCTGCTGATAACGGAGGCGGGCTTCGCGCTGACCGAGATCGACTCCGTGCCGGGAGGCATCGGCCTGACCGCCTACCTCAACCGACTCTACGGCGAGGTGCACGGCGACGCCCTGGTGGGGGCGGGCGGCGAAGACATGTTGGAGGCCTTTTACACCGCGCTTTGCGCCAAGGCCCCGACGGTCAGCGTTCCCTACATCGCCATCCTGGTGAGCGACGAGGCCGCCACCTACCGTCCGGAAATGGACTGGCTCGCGCGGGAGCTTCGCAAGCGCGGGCGCCGCGTGCACGTCTTCCACCCGGACGAAGTCATGCCCCTCGGCGAGGCCATCTGCGTCGACACCGGAGGCGACCCGCAGCAGGTCGATGTGATCTACCGCTTCTGGGAGCTCTTCGATCTCGCCAACGTGCCCATCGCGGAATTCCTCCTGCAGGCCAGCGAGGCCGCCCAGCTCAGCCTGACGCCGCCCATGCGCCACTTCCAAGAGGAGAAGCTCAATCTCGCGCTCTTCCACCATCACGTGCTGGAGGACTTTTGGCGGGAGAACCTGCCCAAGCAGTCCTACAAGATCCTCCAGCGCGTCGTGCCCAAGACCTGGGTGATGGACCCGGTGGAGCTGCCGCCGAATGCCGTGCTAGACGCGCCCTTCGTCAACGGCAAGCCGATCTCCCGCTGGGAGCAACTGGTCGATGCCGGGAAAAAGGAGCGAAACCTGATCATCAAGATCAGCGGCTATCACGAGACCGCCTGGGGCGCCCGCAGCGTCACCCTCGGCAGCGACAGCTCGCGCAGCCAGTGGGAGGAGGCGATCCACCGCGCCGTTACGATGGCCGACACCTCGCTTCACATCCTCCAGACCTACGAAAAGCCCGTCCGCATCCGCCACGAAGTTTACCGCGAAGACGGCAGCACCTACCCGATGGAGGGCCGGGTGCGCCTCTGCCCCTACTACTTCGTCGACGACAAGGAGCAATCCGCCGACTTGCACGGCATCCTCGCCACCTTCTGCCCGGCGGACAAAAAAATCATCCACGGCATGAAAGACGCCGCCCTGCTCCCCTGCGTCGAAGTGGAAAAGGACGCAAGCGCGCCCTCCTGAAGTAGCCGAAACCCTGAGGTCGTGGAGGGCGGGATGGAAGAGGCGCTTCGTTCCAAACTTGGTAGTCAAGCCATGCTTGGCTTGGGAACCGCGAATAGACGGGTCAGAGGCGGGCTTCGGCGATTCGGATCGGGCCGCCGGAGAGATGGTTCGCTCAATCCTGCCTCTGAATCCCTGCCCGATTTGTGGTGAATCGTGACGGCATACCCGCCTATTTGCGATTCCGACTCAACTTTGCGCTTCAGCTCTTAATTTCGCAGTTCGAACGGCCGCAAAGAGGCGCAAAAGGCTCAAAATGACCCTTCCCGACACTCATGGCGGGATCTGCGCCACGCCATTATGGCAAAAGGGGCGACATCCCAGCCCATCCCGCTGCGTCTTTTGCGTAGGGTTGCGGCTGTCAACTCATCTTTTGAGGTTCAAGGACTCACCGGCTTGGTAATCCGGGCCGTTCAACAGTTCTGCGGGAATGGCCATGGTTTCGCTAGAAATTAGGCTTTCTTTGTGCTTAGGTGAATCTTTCCGTGCCATTCGGAACCGTCCTTCGGGGATCGGACCGGGCGGCCAACCAACATCCTCGACCAAACGATTTTCATGAGCAGTTCGAAAACAACGAAGACCACCAAGAAATCCGCCGCTAATAAGGCTCCGGCCCGCAAGCCCCGCGCCAAAGCGCCGGAAGGCGAAAGCGCCCAGCGCTTCGACCTCGGCACGACCCGCGAGTCGATGCGCGAGTCCATTCTCAACCACCTCCAGTACACGCTCGCGCGGCATCCCGAGAACGCCAATAAGGACGAATGGTGGACGGCGACCTGTATGGCGGTCCGCGACCGCCTGTTGGACCGCTTCATGAAGACCCAGGAGGTCCACCACGAAAAGAAGGTGCGCCGCGCCTACTACCTCAGCCTGGAGTACTTGATGGGACGGCTGCTGGTGAACAACCTCCACAATGCCGACCTTTTCGAACCGACCAAGGGCGCCCTCGAGGACCTCGGCCAGGACTTCGCGGCGATCGCCGACGAGGAGCCCGATATGGGCCTCGGTAACGGCGGCCTCGGCCGTCTGGCCGCCTGCTTCCTCGACTCGCTGGCCTCCCTCGACCTTCCGGCCGTCGGTTACGGCATCCACTACGAGTTCGGTCTGTTCCGTCAGGAGTTCAAAAACGGCTTCCAGATCGAGCATCCGGACAACTGGATGGAAAAGGGCTGCCCCTGGGAGATCATGCGCCCGAACTTCGCACAAGAGGTCAAGCTCTACGGCCGCGTCGAGCACCGCATGGACGACAAAGGCCAGTTTCACCCGGAGTGGGTCGACACCAAGACCCTCGAAGGCGTGCCCTTCGATATTTCCATCGTCGGCTACGGCGCCGGAACGGTGAACTTCCTCCGCCTCTGGGAATCGAAGGCGTCGCAGGAGTTCGACCTGACCATTTTCAACGAGGGCGGCTACGTCGAGGCCCTGCGTGAAAAGGCGATGGGCGAAACCGTCTCCAAGGTGCTTTACCCGAACGACAGCACCGAGAGCGGCAAGGAGCTGCGCCTGGTGCAGCAGTACTTCTTCGTCAGTTGCTCGCTGCAGGACATCATCCGCCGCTTCCGCGCGGCCCACGGCACGAACTGGGACGAATTCCCGAACTACAACGTCATCCAGCTCAACGATACCCACCCGGCCGTCGCCGTGCCCGAGCTCATGCGACTGTTGGTCGATGTCCACGGGGTCGACTGGGACCGCGCGTGGGACATCTGCCGGGACAGCTTCAACTACACCAACCACACCCTCCTCCCGGAAGCGCTTGAAAAATGGAGCGTGCCGCTCTTCGAGCGCGTCATCCCGCGCCATCTGGAAATCGTCTACGAGATCAACCGCCGCTTCCTCGAGGAAGAGGTCGAGGCCAAGTGGCCCGGTGACGACGGCAAAAAGGCCGAGCTCTCGATCGTCGAGGAGGGCCAGCCCAAGATGCTGCGCATGGCTTACCTTTCAGTCGTTGCCTCGCGGCGCGTCAACGGGGTGGCCGAGTTGCATACCCAACTCCTCAAGCGCCACCTCTTCTCCAGTTTCCACGCGCTTTATCCGGAGAAGATCATCAACATGACCAACGGGATCACCCCGCGGCGCTGGCTGCTGGCCTGCAACCCGGGGCTCAGCGCGCTGGTCTCCGAGATCGTCGGCAAAGATTGGCCCAGGCAACTGGACAAACTCCAGAAGGTCGCGGAGTTCGCGGACGACGCGGGATTCCAGAAGCGGTTCATGGAGATCAAACGCCGGAACAAGGCGAATTTCGCCGAGTTCGTGAAGGAAGACTGCGGCATCGAGATCGATCCCGACGCCCTCTTCGACGTGCAGATCAAGCGCCTGCACGAATACAAGCGGCAGCACCTCAACCTGCTGCACATCCTGACCCTCTACCGCCGCCTCCTGAACGACCCGGACCTCGATATCTCGCCCCGCGTCTTCATCTTCGGGGCCAAGGCCGCCCCGGGCTACGCGCTGGCCAAGACGATCATCCGTGCGATCAACAAGGTCGGCGAGAGGATCAACCGCGACGAGCGCATCCGCGGCAAGTTGAAGGTGGTCTTTCCGGACAACTACCGCATCACCCTGGCCGAGCGGATCATCCCCGCGGCCGACCTTTCCGAGCAGATCTCCACCGCCGGCAAGGAGGCCTCCGGAACCGGCAATATGAAGCTCGCCCTGAACGGGGCGCTCACGATCGGGACTTTGGACGGCGCCAACGTCGAAATTCAGGAGGAGGTCGGCGAAGAGAATATCTTCATCTTCGGACATACCGTCGAAGAGGTGGAGGCGCTCCGCTCCCGCGGCTACAACCCCTTCGATTACTACAACAGCAACTGGGAGCTCAAGTCGGTCATCGACTGGCTGCGCTCGGACTTCTTCACCCCGGGCGAACACGACGCCTTCGCGCCGATCTGCGGCAGCTTGCTCGAGGGCGGCGACCCCTTCCTCGTCCTGGCCGACTACGCGGCCTACGTGAAGGCCCAGGAAGAAGTGGACCGCGCTTTCAAGGACAAGAAGCGCTGGGCCCGCATGGCCATCCTGAACACGGCCCGCGTGGGCAAGTTCTCCTCCGACCGGACGATCCGGCAGTACGCCGATCAAATCTGGAAACTGAAGCCGGTGGAGATCGGCTGATCGCCCGGATCAGCCGTCCATGTCTTGCTTCCGCACGAGGATCTTTCCTTCGAAGATCCAGCGGTAGGGGCGGCTGCTCCCGCGGTTGATCGGTTTGCGGGTGAAGACCAACCGTCGCTGGCGTTCGTCGACCGTGATGACGGCGGTGTAGGTCTCTTCGCCGCAGTGCTCGGGGTCGGGCAGGGTGAGGATGGCTTCCTGCAGTTGTGCGACGTTCGGGATGAAGCGTCCCCCGCGGCGCTCGCCGCTGGAACGCTCTTTGGAGGAGCTTGCTGCCTTGATCTTCATCGGGGAAATAAGGGGTTTCGGGTTTCATCCGCAAATCCGCAGTGGCTGACAATCCAAAAGCGTAGGCGAAGCTCTTCCCTGAAGTCGGCGAAAGGGCGCCCGGCGGGTGGCGGCGGGCGGCTTGCCTCGCGATCTTTCGAGTGCCGGCGATGCTCCGGCCGATCACATCGAGACGCTTTGCCCGAAGATAGGGCTTGATCTTGCCGGAAGGCTGGGCAAGTTCTGCATCATTCGGCGCGGTAGCCAAGTGGTAAGGCCGAGGACTGCAAATCCTTTATCGCCGGTTCGATTCCGGCCCGCGCCTCCATTTTTTCTCGGAGTCAGGCCAAAGTTTTGAGACTGGAGCCGGTGGTGGCGTCCGGAAAAACGGACAAGCGGAGGCGGGTGCATCCGTAGGGGACCAAGGTGACGGTCTCGACTTCGGGTTCGAGCCGCTCTGGGAGTTCCTTCGGCGAGGGAAGCGGCGGGGTGAATCGGAAGTCGCCTCTGAGGGTTTCGGTCCGGACCTTGTCGTCCAAGGGCTGGAAGCCGCCGTAGATCTTGCACTCGATCTCCTTGCTTTCGATCAGGCTCCAGTTGCGGATGCGGCGGGCGGGCACCTTGAGTTCGACGGGCGCGTTTTCGGCGGCCCAGGGATTGCCTTGGCCGAGCTTCTTCGCGACGAGTTCGACGCATTCTTCGAGGCGGTCGCGGTCGACCGCCAGTGCGTAGTTCCAAGGGCTTTCCGGAAGGATATTCCAAGCTGGAAAACGGTCGGTGGAGCGGATGTCCGGCTGCCGCTCGCGGCGCTCCTTGATGCGGAGGCTAAAGACCAGCGGTCCGCGCTCGAGGACGACTCCGCCGCCCGGCCAATCGAGAATTCGAAGGCGCATCGGCAGCTGCAGCTCGATCCGATCGCCCCGGCGAAAGCGATGGCGAAGTGAGAGGAGGCCGCTCTCCGCCTTCGCCTCGACGATCGAGTCGTTCAGCTTCAGGAGCGGCCGGGCGCACCAGTTCGGGTTTCGGAAACGGAGGGTGATCCCGGTCTTCTCCGGTGCGTCCTCGATCGTGTAGAGGATGCGGTCTTCGAAGGGGTAGGCGGTTTCGGCGCGGATCTGGAAGGCCTCCCGCCCGACCTTCGCATCGAGACGGCTCGGGCCGTGGAGCAGGGCCACGAAGGTTTCCGGCCCTTGGCGCATCCACATGCGGGCGGCGAAGTTGGGCATGAAGCGGTGCACGTTGGCCGCGCAGCACTCGGTACCTGGATTGGGCCGGTAGCTCATGAACTGCGAACCGCGTTTGAAGTCCGTATGGGCGGAGCTCTGATCGGCGATGACTTGGTTGGGGCAGGAGAAGTACTGGAGCGCGGAAAAATCCTCGGTCACGGAGCCGGGGCCTGCGTTGAAGCAGATCTTCTCGATCTTGTCCGCATAGGCGGTATCGCCGCTTGCCGCCAGCAGGTAGCCGAGGGTCCAGGTGTGGTCGCTCACGTTGCAGGTCTCGTGCGCGGCGAGGGCGTCGTTGCCGTCGAGAAATTCGGCGCTGCTGTGGAGACCGGAGGCGAGTTCGTGGTCGAGTTCGATCTTTCGAAAGCCCTTGACCACCGCCTTGAGGTAGGAATCGCGACCGGTGTAGGCGTAGAGAATGGCGGGCAGCTTGCCCAGTTCGTTGTAGGTGACCCCGTGCTCGTTCGGGACCCGGTCGCTCGACATGTAGGGTGCCGAGGCCGAGTCGCCGCCGGAATGGGCGCAGTAGGCGTCGTAAGTCCGGACCGCGAGATCGAGAAGAGAAGTGTCACCGGTTTTTGAATACGCCCAAAGCATCGCTTCGACGTTCGTGACGTTGCGGTGCAGGGAGTGGTCGATGTCGGTGCCGCTTTGAAAGTGGCGCCGGATGGCGGGCGGGATGCGCTCGTCCCCGGTCGCGCTGTGCCAGGCCATCATGGCGCGGAAAATCACGGTTTGCGGCCAGCGGATGTATTGGTGGACCTTGTGGTCCTGTTCGCCGAGGTACTTCATCGACGGTCGCCCGAGGTAGCCGTCGGGCTCGGCTTTGGCGAGGATGGTTTCGATCACCGCCTGGGCCGAGGCCATCATTTCCTCATCCTCGATCAGCGCCCCGCAGCGCACCACGCCGTCGATCCAGTAGGCCCATTGTTCGAGCGTCACCCAAGTGGCTTCCTGCCCCGGGCGGCCGGTAAAGTGGAAGACGGGCTCTTTCTGCTGGCAGCCGGGATCATGGCTGAGCACGCCCATGAAATCGACGCCCGGCGCCCAGCCCACGGTTGTATCGCAAAAAGGCATGCCGCCATGCTGTTGGTGTCCGGTCAGGCCTTCGCGCTGGGCCTGAAGGAAGTTGCGGAGCCAGCCCTCGGGCCGGACTTCGGCCAGTTCGACCGGTTCGAAGGCGGCAAAGCGCGCGGGAGAGCCTGAAGACATGGATCGGGAGATTGTTTCCCGGCGATTCGAGGCGCAAGCACCTTCCCCAAATCCCATGCCCCCTCCGCCCGGGCTCGCTCTGCCGGCCGCGTCGACCGGGGGGCGGCCTCGCCGCACTGAAGCGAGCGGAATCCGTAAAGTCGAACTGGTTGCTTCGCCCGAGTGAGCTAAAGAAGGATTCGCGCGATGCTTAGGCGATTCCATCGAACTCAATCCAATACCTGAATCCGTGAGATAAATTATTTTGGCCGCAGGCCAACTTATTTCTGGCCGCGATGTGGGATTTTGAGTCAGCGACGGTTTCAATTACTCAACGAATGGATGCGGTGACAGAGACTTCTTCGTCAATCGCTTACTAAATATGCGTTATTATTGAATCGGGGGCACAGTTGTCCCGCTCGTGCTTGACGAGATTGTC
>Ga0208623_100294_pt1 | contig 44882 bp, 34 predicted proteins | sample HotLakConsUCCL28_FD_184737 | JGI IMG/M metagenome (GOLD analysis project Ga0208623, IMG submission 184737) | Hypersaline microbial mat communities from Hot Lake, Washington, USA - Hot Lake Consortium UCC-L28 (SPAdes) (version 2) ...
TGCTCTGCAAGAAGAAGTCGGCGCGATGCACAGGGGACGGCGTGCGGTCATCGTGGATGGACGCGCGCGTGATGCAATTCGCGACGAAGAGCGTAACCTGCGTGGCGGCGGCGGCCTGAATTTCGAGGCCGGACCGCTGACTGATCCGGCCTCCATCGCACAGCTTTTCGACAATCTGCGTGAGCGCGCCGATGCATCCCGGGCAGATGGTCGGGCGGATATTGCGGACGCGATCATGCGCCAGTTGAGCGAGCGCTATCCCGATGCTGGGCAGGCCGGAGGCGGCGTGCAGGGGCCGGACAGCGTACGCGACGGTTCCGGTGCGGGTGGAGGCCTCCTGCGCGAACTCGAGGATGCCAGCCGCAGAACCGGCAGGCCGCTTGAGGAGCTCGTGCGCGAACGCGCGGAGGAACTGCGCGCTGCCGGGCAGGGTGAGCAGGCGCTGGAACTGCAGCGGGCCTTCGCACATGCCTATCCGAACCTCGCGGGGCCGACCGGTGGCAGGGCCAATGCGCCCGTCGAATCCTCGGCGGAACTCAACCGGATCCGTCAGACCACGCCGGAAGAACTCGCCGGCGAGATCAACGGGGCCGGGGATCTGTCCGGCTATCATGAGGAAGAGTTGAAGGCGATCATGCAGCGCCTGCTGGGCGCGCAGCCGGGAAGCGAGAACATCACCGCCGCGCTGGAGCGGATCGGGCGGGCACTTCCGGAGGTCACTGCGGAAATGCTGAACGAGCTGCAAAACCGCTCAGTCCAGAACGCCCTGACGCGGGCGGTGATGAATGGTGAGGTATTGCGCGATATCGCGCGCAATTTCATCATCGCGAATCCCGAAGGCGCGGCCATCATCCTCTTCGATGGCGACAAGTTCAGTGACTACAACAACGCCACGAGCTTTATCGACGGTGACCGCGCCATCGAACTGATGTCGGCCGCAGTGGCAAGTGCTGCCGAGAACCTGCGCGAAGAATTTGCGGAACTGCGAATCACGATCCTCCCCGCCCGTGACGGAGGCGATGAATTCGCGGTCGCGTTTATACCTGACGGCCCTGAAGCGGCTGCCAACCTGGATTTTGCGATGCGGCTTTTCATGAACGAGCTCTATGCCGTGATTCAGCAGCATAATCGCGACAATGAGACGCCGATTCCCACGCTCAGCGGCGCTGGGGCCGTTATCAACCGGGATACGCTCGAAGGCACGCGTATGAGGGCAATGCAGGAGGGCGATGACGAACTTGCAGGGAAGACTGACGAAGAGCTGATAAACCGGCTCTATGGTGTGCTGGACAATGTGCCGGGACACGAATTCAAGAATGAAGAGAGGGGTGAGGATTACTATCAACGCGGCGGTTTCGTCTCGATCGATCCGATAACCGGAGAGCCAAACGGGCCGCCCATAACGGCACCCTACTATCCGAATCCGGATTCTGCGGTCGCACCATCTTATCGATGGCCACAGGGGGGCACGCCTTCCGAGGATTTCTACAATCCGGATGTGACGTCACAGTCGCTACCCAATCGGACATGGGGTGATTTCGCTCGCCCGCAGCATCTGGACAATACGCCGTCATTGAACCCGGATCCGCCTCCCTTCGTCATTCCGGATAGCCTCGCGGCGGAATTCGACAATCTGACCCCCGGCAATACGCCTATCGAGAAGCTGCAGCACCTTGCTGCCGCCGATGGTCTCGAGCAACCATTCCTCAGGCTCGTCGAAGAGGGGATCCGGGTTCAGAACCAGCCTGCGATCCACGAACACTTCGCCGCGCTGTTCGATGCGGCTGAAGACGGGACCGGGCTGACCAAGGTCTATATCGAGCCGCGCCAGATGAAGGCGCTCAATGACGAGGCCTTCATCGAATTGCCGGATGGCACCCGCATGGAAGTCGGTCATGCCGGCGGGAACGAGATGCTGGACGATCTCTGGCGCGCTCTGCATCAGGCAATGGTGGAGTTCTTCGGTGCGGACTATCGGGACAGCGGCGCTGCGGGTGGCCGTGATCGCTCCAAGCGCCAGATGCTGGTCCTGCCACCCGGCACCGACCAGCAAACCGCGCAGGATCTGATGCGCCGTGCGCAGGAAATCTTCACGGGCATGATGCCGACCTTCACAGGCCCTGACGGTAATGATTATCCGATCATGCTGGAGGGTGAGGACGGCTCCGCCGTGCCTTTCCACTACAATCTCGGATATGCTGCAGCCGAGATCACCAAGGGGGACTACGAGACGGGCCCGGAGGGGTATAACCCCGCTCAGTCGCGGTATGACGTCGTGCTGTCGCCGGAGGAGACGCCGCGCGATTACCATGGGCCGCTTCCGAGCAGGAGCCCGCTGGAGATCGCCACGGGCTTCGTCGACGGCGCAATCACGCGTGATGCCCAGGGCAATCTGCCACTTGCAGAGCAGAACCTCATGGATCAGATCAACAATATTCCGGGCTTCAGGCTGTATACTTCGGCTGACCAGCCGCAATGACCGTCTGCGGGACACTGATCTCGCATGCAGACACACGAGCGATGACAGAGTCTCCCGCCCCGCCCTGATTTCAGGGCCGGGCGGGCGGCGTGAGGCCAAACCCGCCATCATCTTCCAGCCCCGGCAACCGCAGATCGTCGAGGCGTTGCTCGACCTCTCCCGCCGTGAGGCCCGGCCCGGTGCGCTGGTAATGGGTCACCATCTGCGGAAAGGCCAGCACGATGGCGATCATGGCGAGCTGGATCAGGACGAAGGGAAAGGCGCCGCGATAGATCGCGAGCGTATCCACCCCTTGCCGCCGCTCCCCCGTCTGCGGATCGGGCCCATCCTTCGCGGGCACCACGGAGCGCAGATAGAACAGGGCGAAGCCGAAGGGTGGTGTCAGGAACGAAGTCTGGAAGGCGAGCGCGAGCAGCACGCCGAGAAAGATCAGATCAACGCCTAAAGCCTGGGCGGGCACGATCAGAAGTGGCACCAGAATGAAGACGATCTCGAAAAAATCGAGAAAGAAGCCGAGCGCGAAGACAAGCAGCGCCACGAAGACGAGAAAGCCCGTCACGCCGCCGGGAAGCATAAGCAGCAGGTCCTTCACCCAGATATGACCGTCGACGCCGTAGAAGGTGAGCGCGAAGACGCGCGCGCCGATCAGGATGAAGATCACGAAGGAGCACAGCTGCAGCGTGCCCTCGCAGGCCGAGCGCAGCAGCGGCAGATCGAGCCGGCGGCGCGCCATTGCGAGGATGAGCGCGCCCAGCGCCCCGAGCGCCCCGCCTTCGGTGGGTGTGGCGATGCCGACGAAGATTGCCCCCAGCACCAGCAGGATCAGCGCCAGCGGCGGCACCAGCGCCAGCAGCACGCGCTCGGCCAGCGGCGCGATCAGGCCGGGCAGGAGATGGCGGCTCACGAGCGCGATGGCGAGGGCCGCAAGCGCGCCGATCGCCCCGCCATAGACGAGCGGTGCACGCGCCACATGCGGTGCAAGCGCCCAGGTCGCGATCAGGGCTGTCGCCGTGGCGATGGCCAGCGTCACGATCAGTGAAACGAGTCCGGTTTCGTCGGAGCGCGCCTCGGGCGGCAGGGCGGGGGCCATTCGCGGGCGGATGAGGCTGATACCGAAGACGTAGAGGGCGTAGGATCCGGCGAGCGCCAGCGCGGGCAGCAGCGCGCCGGCATACATGTCGCCGACGGAGCGCTGCAACTGGTCGGCCAGCACGATCAGCACAAGCGAGGGCGGCATGATCTGCGCGAGCGTCCCGGATGCGGCGATCACCCCGGTGGCGAGGCGCGGATCGTAGCGGTAGCGCAGCATGATCGGCAGCGAGATCAGCCCCATGGCGATGACGGCGGCGGCGATCACGCCCGTGGCGGCGGCAAGCAGGGCGCCGACGACGATGACCGCATAGGCGAGCCCCCCGCGCAACGAACCGAAGAGCTGCCCCATCGTGTCGAGCAGATCCTCCGCCATGCGCGAGCGCTCCAGCACCAGCCCCATGAAGGCGAAGAAGGGGATGGCGAGCAGCGTTTCGTTGGCGAGAACGGCAAAGAGCCGGTCCGGCAGAGCCTGCAGGAAGCCGGGCGGAAACAGATCGAGCCAGATCCCCAGCATCGCATAGGCCAGCCCGAGCGCGGCGAGGGAAAACGCGATCGGGTAGCCCAGGATCATGATCGCGATCAGCGAGCCGAACATGATCGGCGCCAGGTTGGCAATGATGAAGGCTGTCATGACCGGCGTCGTCTCGCCCCTTGCGCCCGCGCCGCGCCGCGCACCGGTCGTGCAGGCGCGAGCGCGCGCTCAAGGTGGCGGGGCCGGCGCGGCCCGTCAATCCCCGCGCCGGTCTTCAACCGCCTCAATCCGCCTCAATGCGCCAGCAGAAGGGGGGTGCGTGCATGCTCCATCAGCGTCCGGGTGACGCCGCCGAGCACCCATTCCCGCAGCCGCGAATGGCCGTAGCCGCCGGCCACGATGAGATCGGCATCGCTGCTCCTGGCTTCCGCGAGGATTGCCTCGCCCGGATCCGCGGAGCGCAATTCGTTCAGGGTGACCTTGACGCCGTGGCGATCGAGGTGGCTGGCGAGGCGGGTATCGAGCGTATCCTCCGAGGGGTGTTTCTCGGCGGTGACCACCACCACTTTCGCCGCCTTTTCGAGGAAGGGCATGGCTTCGGCCACGGCGCGTGCGGCCTCCCGGCTGCCATTCCAGCCGATCACGACCGTCTTGATCGGGCCCGGATCCCGCTCCGGCGCCGCCAGCAGGACGGCGCGCCCGCTGCCGAACAGGACGGCCTCGATCAGTCCCGTCCAGCGCGGTGCGGCTTCGGACGGGCGCAGGCCGATGAACAGATCCGCGTGGCGCGCGGCGCGCGCGGCCTGATAGCCCGCCTGGTCGTCGACAGCGTCGATGCGCTGCAGATCATAGGGGAAACGAAGGCCTTCCAGCCTCTTGCGGATCGTCTCTTCGGTGCGGTCTCCCTCGGCGGTGGCGCGCTCGACCAGTTCGGCCATGGCGATCGCGCCGGTGCCGGCTGCATCCGCCGAAATCGAAAAGCCCGGATAGGCATTCACGAACAGCGCCCCGATATGCGCCTTGTAGCGATCGGCCAGCGCTTCCGCGAAACCGAGGCGATGCGTATCATCCGCGCCGCCGTCGAGGTGAACCATCAGATCCTTGAGCATCACGGCAATATCCTTTCATGGCTCGCGCCATCCTCTGCCAGGCGCAGACCCGGCGCCTTGAGATTTCGCAATTTCCGCAAGGCAAAGCAAAAGACCGCCACCTGATGAAGGGTGGCGGCCGTTCTGTGCAAGCCCGTTCAGTGCAAGCCCGTTCAGGCAACATGCGTCAGCGCTGGTGTTCAGGCATCTCGTTCAGCGCTTCCTCGGTCACATCCACATAGAGGCGCAGATCATCGGCGCCGTCATGCAGGATCGTCACCTCGTCGAGGCCGATCGCCACGGTATGCTCGCCGAGCCCGAGGAAGCCGCCGACATCCACGACGACATATTCCAGCTGGTTATCGGCGCCGGCCATGACGTCATCGACATTGCCGACATCCTCGTCGTTCACGTCATACACATTGGCGCCGAGCAACTCATCGACCGAGAAGTTGTCCGCCTCGGCGCGGCCGTAGCCCTCGCGCTGGAGGTCCGGGGCGGTGAACATCTCGCGGCCCTGACGCCATTGCTCTTCACCGGCATCATGGGCGGGGCGCGACTCGGCCATCATGTCTTCGCGTTCCGCGTCCTGCCCGGCGGTTTCGTCCTCGTCGGCCTCCTGCTCAGCGGTTTCCCGATCGGCGAGGCCCGCGCCCTCCGCTTCGTCCCCGGTGCCGTTCATGACCGTGAGATTCTCGAAGGCCTCACGGTCGAATTCAGGCGCCTCTTCCAGCGACTGCACGTCGATTTGCGCCAGCACCATCACGCTTTCCGGATCATCGGCATCGCGGGCAAAACCGAGCTGGTCGAGGCCGAGCGCCACTTCGCGCTCACCGATTCCGAGAAAGCCGCCGACACCGACGATGATGCCGCGGATGTTGCCATCGCGATCGATCAGCACGTCCTGAACGCCGCCGATCTCCTCGAGATTCTCGCGCTCATCCGCATTGATCATGCGCACGGCACGCATGTCCGTGCTCCCGGCATCACTGCTCATTGCAAGATCGTCACCATGAGCAAAGACTGAAGCTTCCATGATTTCGCTGGCGAGCACATCAGCTTCATGTGCTGTTTCGATGAACGTGGCCATGGAGCGCGTTTCATCAGTCATCTGAGCATCATTATTTGAAGTCTGCCCGATTGCAGGCATACTGACCAATAGAGCAATGGCAGACGTAGCGATAAGATGTTTCATGTTGCACCTCCTGATGCTAATTTTTCAGAAACGACGCTTGTCATTCTGTATTCGGAGGGACAACAGCCGGTCGAACATTCTGTTCCAGATAATTCTACGGCCAAGTTTGCTTTTTATTTATATGAAAATTGCAAGAAACGATTTCATGGCGCAAATATCTGGCCATTCAGTTTCTGATTGTGCGCAACCAAACTGACATGCAGACGGGACTGCTCAATCGTCACCCGGCAGGTCCAGCCCGGCATTGCGCGCATAGACCTTGGCCACGGCGGCATCGTCCTCGCGACCGAGCCCGGAGCCGGATGCGGCGAGGAATTGCTGCAGGGCGGCGGCGGTGAGCGGTGCGGAGAATTTCGCGCCGCGCGCGATCTCGAGCACGATGCCGAGATCCTTGGGCCAGATATCGACGGCGGAATGGGGCGTATAATCACCCGCGACGATATGGGGCGCACGATTCTCGAACATCCACGAGGTGCCGGCGCATTGCGGGATCACCTCCAGCGTCTTCTGCGCAGAGATCCCCTGCGTCATGCCGAAGGTGACCGCCTCGGCCATGGCCGCGATATGCACGCCGGCGAGCATCTGGTTGATCGCCTTCATTGCCGAACCGGCTCCGGGCTCGGGCCCGAGATCGAACACGGTCTCGGCAACCGCATCGAGAACAGGCTTTGCCGCAGCAAAGGCCTCCGGGCTTCCCGACGCCATTACCGAGAGCGCCCCGCGTGCCGCCTTGGCGGCGCCGCCGGAAATCGGCGCGTCGAGATAATGCAGGCCGCATTCGCTGCAGCGCGTGGCGAGAGCGCGGGCCTGGTCGGGAGCGATGGTCGGGCAGGCGATGATCACCGCGCCCGGGCGCAGATGTGCGGCGATGCCGTCCGCGCCGAACAGCACCGCTTCGAGCTGCGCGGCATTGAGCACGACAATTACCGCCGCATCCGCCTGCGCGCCCGCATCCGCAATACCGGCCCGCCGCCCGCCCTCGCCGACGAGATTCCCGACGGGACCGGGGGCCACGTCGAAGCCGAAGACGGTAGCGCCGGCACGGATCAGCGTCGCGGCCATGCCGTAGCCCATGGAGCCGAGGCCGAAAAAGGCGATGGTCTGATCGGAAAGGCGCATGGCGGGGCTCCCGGAGATTGTCGAAGACGTTTCTGCGATTGTTTCATGCTGCGCCTGCGCTTTGAAGCCGTGCAGATCGCCTTTGCCCCTTTGGGCTTTCACGGATGCTGCGATGCACAACCCGGGCGCGAAATTCATGCGCCGCAGCATTGACAGCGTTCAAGCCGCGCCGGTACTTTTCTCCCGTGCCGGCGATGCGATCCGATCGGCGCGCACAATGTTTCGCAAAACAAGGCCAACAAAACCCGCAAGCGAAACAGGCAGGCCCGGCGCGGCAGCGAACCGGGCGGTTTCGGGCAGGACGCTGACGCGCGATGATCCTCTACACATACGATCCCTGGCTGGTGCTGGCATCGGTTGCCATCTCGATGATGGCGGCCTTTACCGGGCTGACCCTGACGCAGGGTCTGTCGCGCCTGACGAAGGGTCAGCGTCAGGCGCGGATCGTGATGGCGGCGATTGCGCTCGGCGGCGGCATCTGGTCGATGCATTTCGTCGCCATGCTGTCGATGCGCTTTCCGGTTCTGGTCCATTACGACATCCTGCCGACGACCGCCTCCGCCCTGATCGCGATCCTGCTGGCGGGAATCGCGCTGCTGCTGATGCATTTCGGTCCCCGCACGCACGCACGCATGGGGCTCGCCGGCGCGATCCTCGGCACCGGCATCGTGACGATGCATTATGTCGGCATCAACGCCATAGAGGGCTGCCGGCCGGTCTATGAGCCGGCCGGATTCGTCATCGTCGGCCTGATCGCGGCCGGGATGGGGGCGGCGGCGATCGGCATCGCCTATGGTCGGCGCACGCGGCGCAACACGTTGCTTGCCACCCTCGTTTTCGGTGCCAGCGTGGTGGTGGTGCATTTCTCGGCGATGAACTGGACCGATTTCGTGGAGGTGAGCCGCGCCGCCTTCGACGCGCCCGCGCTCGCCAATGCCCAGATCGCCCTGATCGTGCTTCTCGCCGGATTCGTGATCTCCGGCGCCTTCCTGCTCACGGCGGCGAGCCTGCTCGACGGCCCGGCGGAGGCGGTCGCTGCGGTGGAAGCGATGCCAGAGGATACGCCTCCTGCGGTGCCCGCCGCGCCACCTGATCCAGCCTCCAAAGAGGGGGAGCCGGCGCCGCCCCGGATCGAGAAGCCGCACGATCCTGCGCCGGCGGCGCAATCTTCCGCTTCCATACGTGTGCCTTATGAGAAAGACGGGACGACCTTCTTCGTGCCCGCAGGCGAAGTCTTCGCCCTGCGGGCGGAGGGGCATTATTCCATCGTCTACATCGCCTCCGGGCGGGTCTTCTGTCCGTGGTCGATCTCGGAGGCGCAAAAGCGCCTGCCGGCCCAGTTCCTGCGCGTACACCGGTCCTATCTGGTCAACGCCGCCCGCGTTGCGGGTTTCCAGAGGCGCAAGGATAACGGCTATTGCCTGCTTGACGGCAGCCCCTCTCTCGACCGCGTCCCCGTCGCCCGTTCACGCATTCCGGAATTGCGTGCGGCGCTTGGGTTGACCTGATCTTTTCGCGCGCCGGATCGCGCGCTGCATGCCCGGCGCGCGATTGGGCCGTCAGCGCTGCGCCTCCTCCGACCCGGGATCGTCGCGGGTTGCCACGCGACTGGGGAGAATCAGGATCGCGGCGAGTTGCAGTCCGGCCAGCGTGCCGAAGACGGCGCTGTGGGCGAAGACGCGGTCCGCCCCCTCCCAGGGATCGAGCAGCACGCCGACGAGCCATTGCAGCAGGAAGGCGCTCGAAAAGACCAGCATGTTCACGGAAGTCGAGACCCGCCCGCCCAGTTCCGGCGGGAAGGCCGCGTTGAGAACCGCGAAATAGAGCATGCTGCTCAAACCGAAAAAGGCGAAAGCCGTCCACAGGGCGATCTCGGGCACCGGCAATCCGAAGACGAGCGCCGCCTGCACCGCGATGAAGGCGAGCGAAAAGCCGAGTGCCGTGCGCAGAACAGGCACGCCGCGCTGGCGCAGCCGGTCGGCGATCAGCCCGGTTCCGAGTGAACCGAAGATGATCCCCGTCGTCGCGATTCCGAGAATCGCCGCGACATCGGCGGCGGGTACCCCGGCGACATCGCGCATCCAGATCGCGGCCCAGAGTCCGTGATAGGCCAGAAACGTCGCCTGGCTCAGCACCACGAGGGGCGCGATACGCAGAAAGACCGGCGAGCGAAAGATGCGCGCTGCGCCGCGAATCGCCGCGCCCCAGCTCTCCGACTGGCCCGCTTTTGCGTGACGCGGCCCCACTGCGAAGAGCAGGACGGCGACCGCAACCGTCATCACCGCGAGCGCAGTGAAGATCATGCGCCAATCCGTCACCGTCAGCGCGATCTGCACGGGCGTCGTCGCGGCGATGGCGCCGAGACCACCCATCGCGATGATGATCCCGTTGGCCAGCGGCAGACGGGCGGCGGGAAACCATTGCACATTGGCCTTGAGCGCCGCCATCAGGCAGGCCGAGACGCCGAGCCCGATCAGACCGCGTCCGATGGCCAGCGCCGTGATCGAATCGGCCATGGCGAAGACGAGTGCACCCCCGGCGGCGACGACCAGCAGGGCGGCCTCGACGATGCGCGGGCCATAGCGATCAAGCAGGATGCCCAGCGGTATCTGGAAGAGCGCGAAGGTGAGGAAATAGGCGCTCGTGACCAGGCCGAGATCGCCCGGGGTGAGATCGAGCGACGCTGCGATTTCCGACCCTGCGACGGCATTCACGGTGCGATAGAGGAAGCTGAAGAAATAGGCGATGCCGAAGGGCAGCAGGATCCGCCCGATCAGGGCAGCCGTATTCGTTCCGCCGGACGGGGGTGTGATCGCGGGCATGTGCGCCCTCCCTGTTCGCCGCCTGGTTGGAATTGCTGTATCATGTGCGATACGCCACCCGGTTGCGACATGCCGGGCCGGCAGCATGGATATTCCCGCTGGCAGCCTGGTGCAAGGCTGCCCGCCGCGCGCAGGTGCCGATTCCCTTCGGGCCGCTTCGCGCGTGTGGTTTTGCGGCGCGGTGGCCGGTCATGTATGGAGGTGACCGGTGGCGGTGATCGTGCGCGCGGTTTCACCTCACCCTTGATCCCTCCCCTGAGGCGAGGGAAACCGGTCGGGCCCTTCATGACGGGGATGGAAATGGCATGAACCGCTTCGATGACGGCGAGGAATCCGGCGCACATCGCCCGCACACGGCGTTGACAACCTATCGGGCCATGTTCGATGCCGAGCATGAGGAGGCTATTGACGAACTCGCGCGGCCCGCAGTGGCGCTGTTTTCTTCCGGCGTGATCGCGGGGATGTGTGCCGGCATCAGCGTGCTGCTGCTCGGGATGATCGTCGGCGCATATGGCGGCATGATCGGCGAGCCGCTGCAACGGCTGCTCTTCGGCTGCGCCTATGCCGTGGGCTTCATCATCGCCATTATGGGGCGCACCGATCTCTATACGGAATATACCACCATCGCGATCTTCCCGGTCCTGACCGGAGAGCGCGGCGTCGGCACGCTGTTGCGGTTATGGGGACTGGTGCTCGGCGGCAATCTCGCCGGCGGCTTCGTGCTTGCACTCTTCATCACCGCCATGGCCCCGGCACTGAGGATCGCCGACCTCGATGATTTCGTGCTTTTTGCCGTCTATCTCGGAGCTTATCCGCTCGGCGTGATCGCCTTGAGCGCGGTGCTGGCCGGATGGCTGATGGGGTTGCTCTCCTGGCTGATTGCGGGCGGGCGCGATTCGACCAGCCAGTTTCTCTTCATCTCGGTGATCGGCGTCACGATCGGCGCCCTTGGTCTGCATCATTCGGTTACGACGTCGATTGCGCTGTTTGCCGGGATGATCTCGGATTCGCCGATGGGCTGGCTGCGGGCAGCAAGTGTCTTTGCCGCGATCGTCATCGGCAACGCGATCGGCGGGCTTATCTTCGCCGTGCTGGTGCGCGAGGGGGTCAAGCTCGACGTGCGCGCGGGCCGTGAGCGCGATCGCTGAATCGGAAGACGCCTCAGAATTTCCCCGGGCGCACCACCTCGACCTTGCTCTTCAGCAGGACCGAGCCGTAAGCCTCCAGGACCGGCGAGAGCTCACGGGTGAAGGCCTCGGCCTTCTCGCGATTGCACACGGTGATGAAGAGCACCTTCGAGGCGGCCCCCGTCACCTGGTCATCGCGCCAGCGCCCGCTGCGCCCGGAGCCGCTGAGCGTGGGCAATACGGTCCAGCCGGTGAGGCCGTGGCGTTCAGCGGCTTCCTCGACCCGCCGCACCAGCGGCGAATCGAGCAGGATTTCGACCTTGATACGCTCGAGATCCACGGGATCCGGGTCGCTCATCACACCACCTGCGTCGCGAGGAAGACGAAATACGGTATGCCGATGGTGATGTTGAACGGAAAGGTCACCGCCAGCGACATGGCAAGATACAGCCCCGGATCGGCCTGGGGAAGAGCCAGCCGCATCGCCGCCGGCACGGCGATATAGGAAGCACTTGCCGCCAGCATGCCGAGCGCCGCTGCGCTGCCCGTATCGAGCCCGATCAGCGCGCCGATCAGCACGCCGATCGTGCCGTTGATCACGGGGAAGATGATTCCCAGCCCGGCCAGCCGCCAGGTCAGCGCTCGCGATTCGCGCAGGCGGCGTATGGCGACGAGGCCCATATCGAGCAGGAAGAGGCAGAGCATGCCCGTGAAGATATCCTGAAACAGGGGCGCGATCGGCGCAAACCCGTCCGTCCCCGCGATCAGCCCGATGATGAAGGAGCCCATCAGCAGAACCACCGAGCCGTTCAGAAGCGTCTCGTGCAAGAGCCCGTTCCCGGACTGGACCTGCACGCCGCCGCCGCGCCGGGCGAGCATCAGCCCGACGATGATGGCCGGCGTCTCCATCAGGGCGAGCACGGCGACCATGTAGCCCGCCGGCGGCATCCCGCCCGAGCCGAGCACCTGCGATCCGGCGACGAAGGTCACCACGCTGACGGAGCCGTAATGCGCCGCGACCGCTGCTGCATTCACGGTATCGAGCCGCCCGAACCGCTTGAGGGCGAGAAACAGCGGTATCGGAATCAGGAAGGAGAGAACAAGCCCCGCCAGGGCCGCCAGAGCCATGTCCGGCGTGAAGCCGCTCTGCGAAACCTCGACGCCACCCTTCAGGCCGATCGCGGCCATCAGATAGAGCGAGATGCCCTTGGCAACCGCCTCCGGTATCGCCAGGTCCGATCGCAAAGCCGCTGCCAGCGCCCCCAGTATGAAGAACAGGATGACTGGAGAGAGCAGCGTTTCGAAACCGGCAGGCATCAGCGTCCTTGACCCTTGCAGTGAGCGTCGCGCGTGGATAGGCCCTGATCAGCAGTCGCGCAAGACTGTTTTCGCAATTCCACACCGGAAATCCGTGTTCAGGCTTCGGGAGGCAGAACGCTGCTCCAGGTTGTCGCCCGATCATAGGCGTGAGCGATTTCGAGCAGGGCGCGCTCCCCGTGATTGGGCCCCCAGATCTGCATCCCCATGGGCAGGCCGGCCTTGCCGAAACCAACCGGCACGCTGATTGCCGGACAGCCCGACATGGTCACGGGCACCACCACCTCCATCCAGCGGTGATAGCTGTCCATCTCCCGCCCGCCGACCCTGCGCGGCCAGGTCTCTTCGATGGCGAAGGGGAAGACCTGGGCGGTGGGGAGCAGCAGGAAGTCAAAGCGCTCGAACAGGTTGCGCACATACTGGTACCAGGCACTGCGCCGCGTCGAGGCTGCCGTGATATCGAAAACGCCGAGCTTCAGCCCGCTCTCGATCTCCCAGACGGCTTCGGGCTTCAGCTGGTCCCGGCGCGACCGATCCTGATAGAGCGGCAGCAGGCCGGCGCCGACCTGCCAGTGCCGCAAGGTGCAGAAGGCCTGCCAGACATCCCCCATGTCGTAATCGACCGAAACCGCCTCGACATGGCAGCCGAGATTCTCGAAGACCGGCAGCGCCGCCTCGCAGAGTGCAATGATCCCCGGCTCGAAAGGCAGCCTCCCGTCGAGATCGCCCAGCCAGCCGATGCGCAACCCCGATACGTCCCGATCGAGCGGGGCGGCGAATTCCGCGCCGTCGCCGTCGAGGCCGAGCGGCTGGCGCGGATCGTAACCCGCCTGCACCGCCAGCAATTGCGCCAGATCGGCGACATTGCGCGCCATCGGCCCGTTCACGCTCATGCCGGGCAGGAAGACATCCTCGGTATTGGCGGGAACGCGCCCGAAACCGGGCCGCAGGCCATAGACGTTGTTGAAGGCGCCGGGATTGCGTAGCGACCCGCCGAAATCGCTGCCATCGGCCACCGGCAGAAGCCGCGTCGCCAGCGCCACCGCCGCGCCGCCGCTGGAGCCACCTGCGGTATGGTCGGGGCTCCAGGCGTTGGCAGTGGGGCCGAAGACGGGATTGTAGGTATTGGAGCCGAGCCCGAATTCCGGCACGTTGGTCTTGCCGATGATGATCGCGCCCGCATCACGCATGCGCGCGACATAGGATGCATCGCTGTGAGCGATACTGTCCTTCAGGAGCGGCGAGCCCCTGGTGGTGGGCAGGCCGCCCGCATCGGCGAGGTCCTTGATCGCCTGGGGAAAGCCGTGCATCCAGCCGCGCGACTGGTCCGCAGCGAGTTCATCATCGCGCTCTCGCGCCTCGCGCATCAGTTCCTCGCGCGGGCGCAGCGAGACGATGGCGTTCAGCTTCGGATTGAGCGCATTGATGCGGTCGAGATAGGCCGCCATCACCTCGGTGCAGGAGAAATCGCGGGCATGGATCGCGCGTGACAGCGCGACGGCGTCCATCATCGGAATGTCGGCAGGCTGGCTCATCGGGAATCTCCACAGGCGAGGAGGCTCCAGAGTGTCCGCGCGCGGCCCGGTTTGGAAGCGCTGCCCCCGCAAGCCCGGATGCGCGCCCGGTCACCGCGCCCGAACGCTCATCCCGGTGTGCCGAGGATCGCCAGCCAGATCACCGTCGTGAGCATGGCCATCACGGTGGTCAGGAACACACCGCCCGAGGCGAGCGCCACGCCTTCGCGATAGCTCTGCGCCAGCAGGTAGGCGTTGATACCGGTCGGGCAGGCCGCCAGCAGCACCGCCGTCGCCGCCCAGACCGGCGGCAGGGCGATCAGATGGAAGACGATCACATAGACGATCAGCGGCTGCACGACGAGCTTGAGCACAGTGATCAGGGCCGGCCGGCGCCAGTCACCGCCCAGCCCGTAGCGATGCAGGGCGATGCCGGTGGCGACCAGCGCGCAGGGCACCGCCGCGCCGCCGAGGATTTCGAGCGTGCGCCAGACCGGTCCCGGCAGGTCAAGCCCGGACATGCGCATGGCCGCACCGGCGAGGATTGCCAGAATGATGGGATGGCGCAAGAGCTTGAGCAGGATTGCCCGCCAGGAGGTCTGTCGGCCTTCCAGAAACAGCGTCGCGACGGTCAGGGTGATGGGCAGATGAATGCCGATGAGCAGAAACAGCGGAGCCGCCGCCGCCTCGCCATAGGCCGAGAGCACCAGTGGAATGCCGATCAGCACCAGATTGGCCTGGCCGGCGGTGAAGCCGGCCACCACCGCCCCGGCATGGCTGTCGGCGAAGAAGAAGCGCGCGGCGAGATCGGCAATCGCCCAGACCACTGCGAGCGCGAAGAAATAAGCCCCCCAATAGGCCCAGGGCTGCACATCCGGCAGATCGGACCGCGAGAGCGTGGAAAAAAGCAGTGCCGGGATCGCCATGATGAAGACGAAACGCGAGAGCGTCTCTCCGAGACCGTCATCGACAAAGCGCCCGCGGCGCACGCCGTATCCGAGCGCGATCAGGGCAAAGATCGGAAAGACGATCGCAATCGAGGCGAGCATGCAAAATCCGCCGGGTTCAGCGCCCGGAGCCCTGCGCGAATCGCGTCGGTCCGCCGGCACGTTCGATCAGTTCATTGATCTCGTCACGCTGCTGGTTGAACAAGGCGAGGTCCCTCCCGTCCAGCTCGCGGCTGCGGGGGACGCGAATCTTCAGCGGATCGACGAAATCGTCGTTGACCAGAACCTCGTAATGCAGATGCGGTCCTGTGGAAAGCCCGGTACTGCCCAGCGCACCAATGACCTGCCCCTGGGTCACTTCTGTCCCGACCTCGATCCCGCCAGCGATCCGGCTCATGTGGGAATAGGTGGTCACATACCCATTGGCGTGCTCGATTTCGACCCGGCGCCCGTAGCCGCCGGACCAGCCTGCCTTGATCACCCGTCCATTCCCCGCTGCGAAGATCGGTGTCCCGGTGCGCGCGCCGTAATCGATGCCGGTATGCATGCGGGCATAGCCGAGAACCGGATGGCGGCGCATGCCGAAACCGGAGGTCATCCGCCCTTCCGCCACGGGTTTGCGCATCAGGAACTTGCGCAGGGAGCGCCCTTCGGGGTCGAAGAATTCGATGGTTCCGTCTTCCGGATCGGTGAAGCGGTAGACCCGGCGCGTTTCTCCGCCGATGGTCAGCGCCGCCGAGAGCAATTCCGGCTCGGACAGGTCTTCTCCCTCCGTCATGAACAGGTCGATCGAATCGCCGATCGAGACGCGACGCTGAAAATCGAGATCATAGGCGAAGATCTGAATCAGCGTCTCGACGAGTTCCGGCGAGAGGTCGTGCTTGAACGCGGTCTCATAGAGACTGTCATGGAGCCGCGCTCCGGACGCGCGCCCGGAGCGGTCGTCATTGCCGGCATCCGCGATCTGGAAATCCGCCTCGGTGACATGCACTTCCGCGAAGCGCCCGCGATCATCGGCCGCAATGATCGCATTGACCCCGCTCTCGCCATAGAGGACGAGGCGCCTGAGGTCCCGCGCGGCGTTCGGGCGCTCGGCGGGAGCGACGAGGGCGCGCGCAGCGAGGCCCGGCTGCATGGCCGCGACCGCATCTTCCCCGCCGATCATGCCGATCGCCTCCTCGATCCGGTCTCGCGCGACGCCCTGTGCGGCGAGTTGCGCGACGAAGGGCTCACCGGGCAGGACGTCGATGCTGATCTCGCCCGGGCGACCCTCACCCGCACGGCTGCGCCTTTTGGCGACGGTGGAGACATTCTCGGGGATGATGCGCACTTCGATCGCATCGAAGGGTTCCGTCGTCGGCTGTGACAGGCCTGCGAGATCACCGAAGCCCGGCTGGACGGCGCCCAGGGAGCGACTGAGGAAGGTCTGGGCTCCCATCGGTGCAATCGGACGGCGTCGTGATTCGCGCATGAGCGACAATTCCTCCATCACCTGTGCCGCCGCCTCGTTGTCGCTCAGCGCGGGAGCGGAATCCGTGAAGGCGTCGTGATCGAGCGTGCGGCGCATGAAGGAGACCTCGGCCTCCTCGATGCGCGGCCCGACATCGGCGACACGGCTGACGCTCTCCGAATCGTCTCCCATCAGGCTCATCGGATCGAAGCGTGGTATATCCGTGGCATGTTGGCCGGCGGTGAGGGAGAGATTGGTGGCGATACGGGTGAATCCGCGAATCGAGACCACCTCGCGATCACCGACCTGCGTGGTCACCGGTGTGCGGTAGGTGTTGCGGGCTGCGACAGTGTAGTCGGTGCGTACCAGCTTGTCGTCCTTGACCGCCGTCTCGGCGGGCTCGCCTGCGGATGGCATGAGCGCGGCGAGGGCGAATTGTGGTGTCAGGATCGGCGTGGAGCGCCCTTCGAGGGCTATGTAGATGGCGCTGCCGAGCAATGCCGCGCCCGTCATGGCCGTCATCACCGCGCCGGCGAGCCAGCGCAGGTTGATGCCGCGCCGGCCTTCCTCGAAACGCGTTGCGCCGGTGGGATCGAGGGGCGGCTCATGCCCGACGGGACCTTCCCCGTCGCCCGCTCGGGCGCGGATGCCGCGCCGGGCCGTTGCGTTGCCGCGTAATCGCGCCACGTTGCCGCTATGCATATTCATGAGGCTGCTGTCGCCATGTTCCCGTGAACCATGCTTCTGGCAATTTCCGACGAAGGCGGGCCGCATACGGCACGATGAAGCTGCAACATGCCCTTTCGCATTGACGAAATCAACGCAATCGACGCCTTCACCCCTGATGCCCGCCTTTGGCGACGAAAATGCGGCAGACGCGAAGGCTTTCTGCAAGCCCTCGCGCAACCCATCAGCACCCGTGCCGGATGATGCTGTCGCGAACGGGTGCGGGGGCTTGTTCCATTATCGATGGTTTTGGTCTAGACGAGCGCCGGGGCGCCGGTTCGCGCCCCGGATTCGGAGCCCCATGATGTCACGACCGGTCGTTACCCGTTTTGCCCCTTCGCCCACGGGCTTCCTGCATATCGGAGGCGCGCGCACGGCCCTGTTCAACTGGCTCTACGCCCGCCGCATGGGGGGCAGGATGCTGTTGCGCATCGAGGATACTGATCGCGCGCGTTCGACTGAAGCCGCGATCACGGCAATTCTCGACGGTCTCTCCTGGCTGGGGCTCGATCATGACGGCGAAGTCTTCTATCAGCATGCCCGCGCCGACAGGCATCGCGAAGCGGTCGACCAGCTGCTCGCCGCCGGCAAGGCCTATCATTGCTACGCCTCGCAGGACGAACTCACCGCCATGCGCGAGCAGGCGCGCGCCGAGGGGCGCCCTATGCGCTATGACGGGCGCTGGCGTGATCGCGATCCCGCCGAAGCGCCGGACGGCGTGAAACCGGTCGTGCGCCTCAAGGCGCCACAGCAGGGTGAGACCGTGGTCGACGATCAGGTCCAGGGCCGCGTCTCCTGGCAGAACAGGGATCTCGATGATCTCGTGCTGCTGCGCTCCGACGGCTCACCCACCTACATGCTCGCCGTCGTGGTCGATGATCACGATATGGGCGTGACCCATGTGATTCGCGGCGACGACCATTTCACCAACGCCGCCCGCCAGACCCAGATCTACGAGGCGCTCGGCTGGGAGGTGCCCGTGATGGCGCATATCCCGCTGATCCACGGACCGGACGGCGCCAAACTGTCGAAGCGGCACGGTGCGCTCGGGGTCGAGGCCTATCGCGAGATGGGCTATCTGCCGGAGGCCTTGCGCAATTATCTGGTGCGACTCGGTTGGGCGCATGGCGACCAGGAAGTATTCTCGACGCAGGAGATGACCGAGGCCTTCGACCTGCCGCAGATCGGGCGCTCGCCGGCGCGGTTCGATTTCGCCAAGCTTGAAAATCTCAACGGCATCTACATGCGCCAGAGCGACGATGCGCGGCTTCTCGAGGCGCTGGAGGCGATTTTGCCGCAGATCGGTCCCGAACGCGGCCTGTCCGCACCGCTTTCGCCGGAATTGCGCGCGAAATTCCGCGCTGCCATGCCCGGCCTGAAGGAGCGGGCCAAGACATTGGTCGAATTGCTCGATTCCGCATCCTTCCTCTACGCTGAACGGCCATTGCAGCTCGACGCAAAGGCTGCGAAAATTCTCGATGCGGATGCATCTGCGCGGCTGGCGGCCATCCTGCCCCGGCTGGAGGCCATTGCCGACTGGAATATGGAGACCACCGAGGCAGCCGTGCGCGCCCATGTGGAGGAGACAGGGATCAAGCTCGGCCAGATCGCCCAGCCTCTGCGCGCGGCGCTTACCGGCAAGGGCACGTCGCCGGGATTGTTCGACGTGATGGCGGTTCTGGGGCGGGAGGAATGCCTGGCCCGGATCGCCGACCGGATCACGGGCTGAATGCCGCGCTGCACAATCAGCCTGCAGCCTTGTGATGCGGGTGGTCCGGGTCGCGTTTTTGTGCGTAGCGGGAATGCGCCCGCGCGCTTGAATATGGCGGGTGGATCGGGTACCCAGACGCCAACGCTTCAACAGCGCCGCCATGCGGGGCGCGGGCCCAGTGCACCATGAAGGTACGGGCCGGCCTCGACGCTGCGGTACATAACGAAAGGGCCATTGTCATGGACGGCAAGGACAGCACGCTCAAACTCGGTGGAAACGAGGTCACGCTCCCCTACAAGGAGGGTACGATCGGGCCCGGTGTCGTCGACATTTCGAAGCTCTACGCCCAGACCGGCGCCTTCACCTATGATCCCGGCTTCACCTCGACGGCGAGCTGCGAATCCTCGATCACCTATATCGATGGTGACGAGGGCACATTGCTCTATCGCGGCTATCCGATCGAGCAACTCGCCGAGCATGGCGATTTCCTCGAGACCTGCTACCTGCTGCTCTATGGCGAATTGCCGACCCCGACGCAGAAGGCGGATTTCGACTATCGCGTCACGCGCCACACCATGGTGCATGACCAGATGAACCGCTTCTTCCTCGGTTTCCGCCGCGATGCGCATCCCATGGCGATCATGGTGGCGGTGACCGGTGCGCTCTCGGCTTTCTATCACGACTCGACCGATATCTCCGATCCGAAGCAGCGCATGATCGCCTCGATGCGCATGATCGCGAAGATGCCGACCATTGCGGCGATGGCCTACAAGTATTCCGTCGGCCAGCCCTTCATCTACCCCAAGAACGATCTCGACTACGCGGCGAATTTCCTGCGCATGTGCTTTGCCGTGCCTTGCGAGGATTACAAGGTCAATCCGATCCTCGCGCGCGCGCTTGAGCGGATCTTCATCCTGCACGCCGATCACGAGCAGAATGCCTCGACCTCGACGGTCCGCCTCGCCGGCTCCTCCGGCGCCAACCCCTTCGCCTGCATTTCGGCGGGCATCGCCTGCCTGTGGGGCCCTGCTCATGGCGGCGCCAACGAGGCCGCCTTGAAGATGCTCGAAGAGATCGGCACCCCCGATCGCGTGGCGGAATACGTCGCCAAGGCGAAGGACAAGAACGATCCCTTCCGCCTGATGGGCTTCGGCCACCGGGTCTACAAGAACTATGATCCGCGGGCGCGCATCATGCAGAAGACGACGCATGAGGTGCTCAACGAGCTCGGCGTCAAGGACGATCCGCTGCTCGAAGTCGCCATGGAGCTTGAGCAGATTGCCCTGCGCGACGAATATTTCATCGAGAAGAAGCTCTATCCGAATATCGACTTCTATTCCGGCATCACCCTCAAGGCGATGGGCTTCCCCACCACCATGTTCACGGTGCTGTTCGCGCTCGCGCGCACGGTGGGCTGGATCGCCCAGTGGAAGGAAATGGTCGAGGACCCCTCCCAGCGCATCGGTCGCCCGCGCCAGCTCTATATCGGCTCCGACAAGCGCGAATACGTGCCGATCGCCCAGCGCGGCTGAGCCCGGCGCGATCGACCGGTCGTTTCGTCTTAGGCCGCCCTCCCGCAGGGCGGCCTTCCTTGATTCTGGGCGCCTGGGTCGGGGAAGGCGAAGCAGAAACCTTAAAAAAATCTTGATGAAGGAAAATTTTTCGTATACACTATTACATATTATTATTAATAATGAAATTAAGGTGTTTTCATGATGAATGTACACGGTTTTTCTTCATCGGATCCAAAGATGGGCAATCTGGCGCCAAGAGAGAAAACAGATTTTTCGCTCCCGCGCGAAAAGAGCGCTCAGTCCGCCGGGGCCATTGCGTCGGGTTGTGTCCCGCCGGGGTCGCAGAGCGGTAATGCTCCGATCGCAATACCGCTTGATAGCCCGTTTACGGATTACATTATCAATCAGGCCGCCCGGAACCTTGACAGTCCGGCGGAATCACTCGTGCTCTCGTATAACCCGAACGGCCAAAACGCCAGCAACTTGCAGGCCGTGCTGCAGCGCGTTCTCGGCACGGTCGTGAAAGAGGACGGCGTTGTGGCGATCGTCGGGAGCGATAGATCTTTCTCCGTCGAAGAGTTTCGGCAGTTGTCTCGGGAGCATGGAACGACCTTCGTCCTCTCTCCGGACGGTGGAAACACTGCTCTGGTCATAGAGCCAAACCGGCCGGATCGTTTGGACCGGGAGGCCTCGATCCACGATGGCGGCGTGCATTCCGGGTGCGGCGGTGTCCCTTCGATCCGGTTGAGCAATTGATCGGTGCCCCGCACCCTCACGCCTCGGTGCCCGCCCCGCAAGTTCTTCGCGGGGCGGTGCTCCAGAGCATCATTCCGGCAGGTGGATACCGGTTGACGGAAAAATGATGTGCTGAGCAACCACTCGGAGCGCCCGGCCTGACTCCGTCAGGTCGGAACGCGCTGCAAGCGGTGACATTGCCGACAGCCACGATCCTTCGATTCTCCTGCCGATGCACGCCATTTCAACGCGGCAACGTGCTCGACCCCATCAGCGTCTCGTCTATGGCGCGCGCTGCCTGGCGGCCCTCGCGGATGGCCCAGACCACGAGGGACTGGCCGCGGCGCATGTCGCCGGCGACGAAGACCTTCTCGGCATTGGTCCGGTAATCCTTTTCGTTCGCGACCACGTTGCCGCGCTTGTCGAGGGCCACTTCCGCCTCGCTGACCATGCCATCATGCACGGGGCTGGCGAAGCCGATGGCAATGAAGACGAGATCGGCCTTGATCACGAATTCCGTGCCCGGGATCGGCTGGCGGCGCTCGTCGACGCGGGCGCATTTCACGCCGGTGACCTTCCCTTTGCCCTTGCCCTTGGTCTTGCCCTCGATGGCGAGGGTCGCCGCCTGGAATTCGCGCTCGGCTCCCTCGGCCTGGCTGGAGGAGGTGCGCATCTTCGTCGGCCAGTAGGGCCAGACCGCGAGCTTGTCCTCGATCTCGGGCGGGCGCGGGCGGATATCGAGCTGGGTGACCTGAAGCGCGCCCTGGCGGAAGGCGGTGCCGATACAGTCGGAAGCCGTATCGCCGCCGCCGATGACGACGACATGCTTGCCGGCAGCGAGGATCTCCTCGACCTCCTCATCAGCCGGCTCGCCGTTCACGCGCTTGTTCGACTGTGTAAGATAGGGCATGGCATAATGCACGCCGTGGAACTCCATCCCCGGCAATTGCGGATCACGCGGGTTCTCCGCGCCGCCGGCCATCAGCACCGCGTCGAATTCGTTGTGCAGGCTCGCGAAGCTCTTCGACACGCCGATATTGACGCCGCAATGGAAGATGACGCCCTCGGCTTCCATCTGCTTGACGCGCCGGTCGATGTGATACTTCTCCATCTTGAAATCCGGAATGCCGTAGCGCAGGAGCCCGCCGGGCTTCGCCTGGCGCTCGAAGACATGCACCTCGTGGCCGACCCGGGCGAGCTGCTGCGCGGCGGCGAGGCCGGCAGGGCCGGAGCCGATCACCGCGACGCGCTTGCCGGTGAGGCGGGTCGGCGGCTCAGGCTTGATCCAGCCCATATCCCAGGCCTTGTCGGCGATGGCCTGCTCGATCGTCTTGATGGCGACGGGCGCGTTCTCGAGATTGAGCGTGCAGGCTTCCTCGCAGGGGGCGGGGCAGATGCGACCGGTGAATTCCGGGAAGTTGTTGGTGGAATGCAGATCGCGCGCCGCCGTCTCCCAGTCGCCCTGATAGACGAGGTCGTTCCAGTCCGGGATCTGGTTGTGCACCGGGCAACCCGTCGGCCCGTGGCAGAACGGGATGCCGCAATCCATGCAGCGCGCGGCCTGCTTCTTCAGATCGCTCTCGTCCGGCGGCAGGGTGAATTCGCGAAAATGGCGAATCCGATCGCCGGCGAGCTGATACTTCTGATCCTGACGATCATATTCGAGAAAGCCCGTGACCTTGCCCATGGGTTTCGTCCCCTGTCGATCCAGATGCGGCCCTGCAGCCGCTTGCTTCATACCTGCTCGGGATGTTCCTCGAGCCATTGTTTCAGTGCCGTGTCGATACGCGATTGCCATCCGGGGCCCGTCGCGCGGAAGCGCTCGACGACGTCAGGCGACAGGCGAATATTGATCGGCACCTTTGGATTTTCCGATCTCGGTCGCCCACGCCTCACCAGTTTGTCGCCCTCCATCAGATCAGCCTGGTCGAACATGGCGTCGCTCCATTCCGGGGCGTCGTCAGGGTCGGTCCAGGGCGTCTTTGGCGAAGAAGGCGTATCGGGCTTTCTCCCTGTCATTGGCATGCCTCATCGAAATGATCCGACGGCTTTCGCCGCGCGGTGTCCAGACCAGAACGACCAACCGGTCATGCAATGGCCCGAGTGTCAGGTGCCGATCCTCGCCGTAATCGAAACGGTTGTCCCGTATTGTAAAATGCAGCCGGGCGAAGACCTTTCTCGCATCATCAAAGTCAAGCGCACGATTCTCCAACGTCAGCGCGCGCTTGACCGGATCATAGCTTATCTTCATCGATTATTTGTATCCACAAAAAACCGATATCAAGGCTCACTCCGCCGCCGCCGGCATGCGCGCACGCTCCATCTCGCGAAGCGCCCGGCGGTATTCGACCGGCATCACCTTCACGAATTTGGTGCGATAGGCTTCCCAATCGTCGAGGATCGCCTTGGCGCGGGTCGAGCCGGTATAGTTGAGGTGGTTGGTGATGAGCTGGCGCAGGCGCTCCTCGTCCTTGCCCGACATGTCGGCCATGACGTCGATGCGGCCCTTGGTCTCCAGATCGCCGCCATGGTGGTGCAGCGAGACCATCAGATCCTCTTCCGCCTCGACGGGTTCGAGATCGACCATGGAGAGGTTGCAGCGCTTGCCGAAATCGCCGGCCTCGTCGAGCACATAGGCGATACCGCCCGACATGCCCGCCGCGAAGTTGCGCCCGGTCTGGCCGATCACCACGACGACACCGCCGGTCATGTATTCGCAGCCATGATCGCCGGTGCCCTCGACCACCGCGACAGCGCCGGAATTGCGCACGGCGAAGCGCTCGCCGGCCACGCCGCGGAAATAGCACTCGCCGGCAATGGCGCCGTAGAGCACCGTATTGCCCACGATGATGGCGTTCTCGGCCTCCACCTTGCTCTCCTGCGGCGGGCGGATGACCAGCTTGCCGCCCGAGAGCCCCTTTCCGACATAGTCATTCGCCTCGCCCTCGAGATCGAGCGTGACGCCGGCGGCGAGCCAGGCGCCGAAGCTCTGGCCGGCGGTACCCTTGAGCTTCACCGTAACCGTGTCGTCGGGCAGACCCTCATGGCCGTAGCGCTTGGCGATCTCGCCGGAAAGCATGGCGCCGACCGTTCGATCGACATTGCCGACCGTCGCCTCGATCACCACCGGCTCCTCATTCTCGATGGCCGCGCCTGATTGCGCGATGAGCTGGCGGTCGAGCACGTCGTCGATTGGGTGGACCTGCCGCTCGGTATGCCGCGTGGCGATCTCGGCGGGGACCTCGGGCCGCGTGAAGATGCGCCCGAAATCGAGGCCCTTGGCCTTCCAGTGGGCGATGGCGTCGCGCTTCTCGATGAGATCAGAGCGTCCGATCAGCGCGTCGAGCGTCGCATAGCCCATCTGCGCCATCAGCTCACGCACTTCCTCCGCGATGAAGAAGAAGTAGTTGATCACGTGCTCGGGCAGGCCCTTGAAGCGCTTGCGCAGGACGGGATCCTGCGTGGCAACGCCCACGGGGCAGGTATTGAGATGACACTTGCGCATCATGATGCAGCCCGCCGCGATCAGGGGCGCCGTGGAGAAGCCGAACTCGTCTGCGCCGAGCAATGCCCCGATCAACACGTCGCGCCCGGTGCGCAGGCCGCCATCGACCTGCAATGCCACGCGCCCGCGCAGATGGTTGAGGACGAGCGTCTGATGCGTCTCGGCAAGCCCCATTTCCCAGGGCGAGCCGGCATGCTTGAGCGAGGTCAGCGGCGAGGCGCCGGTGCCGCCTTCAAAACCGGAAATCGTGATGTGATCGGCGCGCGCCTTCGCCACGCCGGCCGCGACGGTGCCGACACCGACTTCCGAAACGAGCTTCACCGAGACATCGGCTGCCGGATTGACGTTCTTCAGATCGAAGATCAGCTGGGCCAGATCCTCGATGGAATAGATGTCGTGATGCGGCGGCGGCGAGATCAGGCCGACGCCGGGGGTCGAATGGCGCAGCCTGGCGATCACCGCATCGACCTTGTGACCGGGCAACTGGCCGCCCTCACCGGGCTTGGCGCCCTGGGCGACCTTGATCTGCATCTGGTCGGCATTGACCAGATATTCCGTCGTCACGCCGAAACGGCCCGAGGCGATCTGCTTGATCGCGGAGCGCTTGGAGCGCCCGTTCGGCAGCGGCTTGAAGCGCCCGGCATCCTCGCCGCCTTCGCCCGTATTCGAACGCGCGCCGATCTCGTTCATGGCGAGCGCCAGCGTCTCGTGCGCTTCCTTGGAGATGGCACCGAGCGACATGGCGCCGGTGGCGAAACGGCGCACGATCGCAACCGCCGGCTCGACTTCGTCGAGGGCGAGGGGCTTGCGCCCGATATCCTCGGCCTGCTTGAGGCGAAACAGCCCGCGAATGGTGGAGAAGGCGTTCTCCTGCTCGTTCACGAGCCGGGCGAATTCGCGATAGCGATCATCGGCCTTGAGGCGCACGGCATGCTGCAGCGTGGCGACCGTATCGGGGGTCCAGGCATGCGATTCGCCGCGCAGGCGATAGGCGTATTCGCCGCCCACACTGAGTGCATCGCGGTAGACCGGCGAGGTGCCGAAGGCCTCGTCGTGACGCGTTGCGGCCTCGCGCGCGATCTCGGGAATGCCCGCACCCTCGATCATCGTCGCCGTGCCGAAGAAATACTTGTCGATCAGCTCGGATTTCAGCCCCACGGCGTCGAAGATCTGCGCGCCGCAATAGGATTGGTAGGTCGAGATACCCATCTTCGACATGACCTTCAGGATACCCTTGTCGATCGCCTTGATATAGCGGTGGATGACCTCATCCTCATCGATCTCGGCGGGAAGGTCGTCCTTCATGGCGAGCAGCGTGTCGAAGGCGAGATAGGGGTTGATCGCCTCGGCACCGTAGCCGGCCAGGCAGGCGAAATGGTGCACTTCACGCGGCTCGCCGCTCTCGAGAACGAGCCCCACGGAGGTGCGCAGGCCGCGCCGGATCAGATAGGAATGCACCGCCGCCGTGGCGAGCAGCGCCGGGATCGGCAGGCGATCGGGTCCGACCTGGCGATCGGAGAGGATGATGATGTTGTAGCCGCCGCGCACCGCGGCCTCGGCGCGGTCGCACAGGCGCTCGACGGCGCCCTCCATGCCCGCCGCGCCCTGCTCGATCGGATAGGTGATGTCGAGCGTCTTGGTGTCGAAGCGATCCTCGAAATGGCCGATGCAGCGGATCTTCTCGAGATCCTCGTTGGTCAGGATCGGCTGGCGCACTTCAAGGCGCTTGCGCCGGGAGGTGCCCTCGAGATCGAGGATGTTCGGACGCGGCCCGATGAAGGAGACGAGGCTCATGACGAGCTCTTCGCGGATCGGGTCGATCGCCGGATTGGTGACCTGCGCGAAGTTCTGCTTGAAATAGGTGTAGAGCAGCTTCGCCTTGTCGGACAAAGCCGAGATCGGGGTGTCCGTGCCCATCGAGCCGACGGCTTCCTGGCCGGTGACGGCCATGGGTTCCATCAGCAGCTTGAGATCTTCCTGCGTGTAGCCGAAGACCTGCTGGCGATCGAGCAGCGAGACGTCGGTGCGGCTGGCGCGCGCCTGGACTGGGCGCAGATCCTCCAGCTTGATCTGGGTCCGCTCAAGCCATTCGCGGTAGGGCAGCGCCGTGGCGAGCTGCGTCTTGATCTCCTCGTCGGAGACGATGCGGCCTTCTTCGAGATCGATCAGCAGCATGCGGCCCGGCTGCAGCCGCCACTTGTCGACGATCTTCTCCTCGGGGATCGGCAGCACGCCGCTCTCCGAGCCGAGCACGACGAGATCGTCATCCGTGACGAAATAGCGCGCCGGGCGCAGGCCGTTGCGATCGAGGGTCGCGCCGATCTGGCGGCCATCGGTGAAGCAGACTGCCGCCGGCCCGTCCCACGGCTCCATCAGCGCGGCATGGTATTCGTAGAAGACGCGCCGGTCCTCATCCATCAGCGGATTGCCCGCCCAGGCCTCGGGGATCAGCATCATCATGGCATGCGCGAGCGAATAGCCGCCGCGCACCAGGAATTCGAGCGCATTGTCGAAACAGGCGGTATCCGACTGGCCCTCGTAGGAAATCGGCCAGAGCTTGGAGATGTCGTTGCCGAACAATTCCGAATCGACGCTCGCCTGACGCGCGGCCATCCAGTTGACGTTGCCGCGCAGCGTGTTGATCTCGCCGTTATGCGCCACCATGCGATAGGGATGCGCCAGCTGCCAGCTGGGGAAGGTGTTGGTGGCGAAGCGCTGGTGCACGAGCGCGAGCGCGCTCTCGAAGCGCGGGTCGGCCAGATCCCGGAAATACGAACCGAGTTGGGTAACGAGCACCATGCCCTTGTAGACGATGGTGCGCGACGACAGGCTCACCGGGTAATAGCCGGCGGTACGCGAGTCTTCCAGGTCGTAAACAGTGTTGGAGATCACCTTGCGGGCGAGGAACAGGCGGCGCTCGAAAGCGGCTTCGTCCTCCTCCTTGGCCTTGCCGATGAAGACCTGCCGGTGCAGCGGCTCGCTGGCTTTCACATTCTTTGAAAGATCCGCATTGTCGACGGGGACGTCGCGCCAGCCGAGCAGGGTAAGGCCTTCATCGGCGACGACTTTCTCGACGATCTCGACGACCCTGGCATAACCCTCCTCGTCGCGCGGCATGAACAGCTGGGCGACGCCATATTCGCCGGGCTCGGGCAGCCAGATACCGAGTTTGGCGCATTCAGCAGCGAAGAAACGATGCGGAATCTGGATCAGGATGCCGCAGCCATCCCCCATTTTCGGATCGGCGCCGACGGCGCCGCGATGGTCGAGATTGCGCAGGATATCGAGGCCCTGCTGCACGATCGCGTGGCGCTTTTCGTTCTTCATGTGGGCGATGAAGCCGACACCGCAGGAATCATGCTCGTTGGCCGGATCATAAAGCCCCTGTTTCCCGGGCAGGCCGGGAATGGTGATGCGGCGTGGCGTTGCCGCCAGCGTCTTCGCAACCTGTGCGCAGCCGTCATCCGCCCGCTTCGCGGCGTTCGCGTCACCCGGCATCTGATCCGTCATGATCCTGCTCATCGTCGATCCTCGTTCTTCCGGCCTAACCGTATCGAAGCTGGCGCATTGTAGCGCGCCCCGGGTGGCGGTGCCGTCGCCCGGCTCATCTGAAGCCGCAGCCGCATCGCTCGGTTTTCTTTCTGGAGGCTCGGTTGCGCCGTTGCCGGGTCACCCGCGCCTCGCGCGGGCGCCGTGGGCGTTACAGACCCGCACGCACCCGCGACACCCGTGTCAAACGGGTGCTCGGTTTGTGATCTCGTTTCGGGGCGCCATGCGCCATGACCATAACCTCGAGACCTGCACACGGACAGGCAACCACGCCGCGTCCGAAAAGATTGGACAGTAATGCTGTCCTAACGCGCGGCGGAAGTTGCCAGATTTTTCCGCATGACACAAGCGCGTTTTCAACGTCCCTTTGTACGAAGATTTCGCGCCATTGGGAAGACTGCGCAATAATGCGACAAATTGTTGCCCCGCGCCGAAGTCTTCCACAACGGCTGCGATCAGGCGCCGCCAGCCGCAGCGATCTTTTCGCATTTGCGAATACTGTTTGGTCGCACAGGCGGCGTCAACACGCTGGAATCGCGGGCAGGCGGAAAGGCGGGCTGCCTGCGCCGACGCAGTTCAGCGCAGGCGCGCCAGGACCTCGGCTTCGAGAAAACCGGCCAGATCGCTGGTGATGTAATCGATATGGGGCGCCTCGACGGCTTCCTGCTCGAAATCTTCGCGAAACGGATCGAGCGTGGCGGGGGTGACGAGGGTGGTGGTCATGCCCGTATCATGGGGCACGACGAGGTTCTTGGCGATATCCTCGAACATGGCCGCGCGCGACGGATCGACGGTATGGCGCGCGAAGAACATCTCGTAGGCGCGCCGGTCCGGCTTGGGGATGAAATCGGCGGCGATGATATCGAAAACATCCTCGAAATGATCGAGAATGCCGATCTTGGCCGCGACATTCTCGGCATGCTTGCGCGAGCCGTTGGTCAGGATCAGCCGCCGGCCCGGAAGCGCCTCGATCGCCTTGCCCAAAGCCGGGTTCAGATCGATGGCGGAATGGTCGATATCGTGGGCGAAATCGAGAAAGGCGTAAGGGTCGACACCATAGACATCCATCAGCGCCTTCAGTGTGGTGCCGTGCTGATGGTAGAAATATTTCTGCAAGGCGCGCGCCGACATGCCGTCAATGCCGAACAGATCCGCCACGAAGGCGGTGATGCGCGCATCGACCTGCGGCCAGATCCGCGCCTCATGCGAATAGAGCGTGTTGTCGAGATCGAAGATCCAGGTCTCGACATGCGCGAAGTCACGGGCATCGGGGGCGGTGAAGTGTTTTCGTGATGGGCTCGGTGTATCTGACAAGGGATATTTCCGTAGAGGAAGGGGGCGCCGGTGCTCCGGCTGTTGTACAGATATAGTCCCTTGCCGTTGCCGATGCGAGCAGTGTTGCTTTCAGCGCCCCGACAAAATCTCCGCAACAACCTCCGGCAGCGAATCGAAATGGGCGATGACGCGGTCGGGCTCGTAGGTTTCGACTGGCTGATCGGTATAGCCGAAGGGCACCGCGATGACGGGGATCCGCGCGGATTGCGCGGTGGCGATGTCGGTATGCGAATCGCCGATCATCACCGCGCGGCGTGCATCGCCCTTTGCCATCGCGATCGTCTCGGTCAGATGGCGCGGGTCGGGCTTGCAGAAGGCGAAGGTGTCGCGCCCGCAGATCGCGGCGAAGCGCTCGATGATGCCGAGTTGGTCGAGCAGCAGCCGGGAATGGCTTTCCACCTTGTTGGTGCAAACGGCCAGGGTGAAGCCCGATCGGCTGAGGCTGTCCATGGCCGCCACGACGCCAGGGAAGAGCTGCGTCTCGTTGCAGATATTCTGCCGGTAGAGCGTCAGGAACTCCTGGAAGAGCAATTCATGCCGTTCCGGCGTCAGTTCGAGTCCCGCCGATTCGTAGCCGCGCGCGATCAGTGCCCGCGCGCCGGCCCCGATGAGCGATTTCGCGCGCGATACCGGCAGCGTGGGCAGGCCCTCCTGCGCCAGCAACGTGTTGAGCGTCGCCATCAGGTCGGGGGCGGTGTCGGCGAGGGTGCCGTCGAGATCGAACACGACGATGGGATTCATGGGGATTTCCGTCTGGTTGGCGCGGTGGGCGTGCGCATGGCGGCTGCCTTCATAGACCAGCGTGCCGGTGCTGAACAGCGGGGATGAATGCGATCGCGCCTTGCCTTCCGAGCCGTCAGCGCAGGAGATCGAGCCGCGACAGCGTGAGCCGACACTGCCTACACAACTGCTCATTCCTGCCGCCGCGATAATAGCTCAACGCGATCACGGCCCCGTAGAGCGCCCAGGCCTTCGCGCGAAGCCAATCGCTGTCGCTCAGCTCCAGGACATCTCTGAACGTGCTCCTGGCCGAAGGCTCTAACCAGGACCATGCCGTGGCATAATCGACCGCCGGATCCCCGACCGCCGACAGACCCCAGTCGATGACACCGGCCAGGTTTCCGTCAAGCGCGATCAGATTGTCCGCCTTGAGGTCGCCATGCAACCAGACGCCGGCAGCGTCATGTGTCAGGGACGCGGCATCTTCGCAGATTGCGAGGGCGGCGGTGGCGTCGATCTCGTCCGACACCGTCTCGATTGCCGCAACGGTCCGGGCGGTCACATCCGCGAGAGGAACCCCGCGCGAATTGTTGGATGGGCCTGCGACAGGTGCGCCGTCGGTCGCCACGCCGTGGAGGGCTTCGAGGAAACCCGCCAGGGCGATGGCGGCCCGATCCGTATCAGTGATCGCTTCAGGCGTGGCCGTGTCCCCGTGAATCCAGTCGAATATGCCGAATTCCCGATCGATCTCGGGGGCGACATGGCCGCGATATCGCAAAGTCGGGATCTTCAAGGGGAGGCCATCGAGATGCGCAAGCCAGTCGAGCTCTTTCGATAAGAGTGCGACAGCGCTTCGATGCCGTGGGATCCGCAGAACCAGCTCGCTGCCGATCCGGAACATCGCATTGTCGGTGCCCGAGGAATCGACGCGCTGCAGGGGCAGGGCCGCCCATTGCGGCGCATGCTGCGTCAAGAGCGCGCGGATCATGGCATCGTTCATGGTGAGATCGTCAGGATGCATCACAGTCTCCGATCAAGATGCTTCTACGACACCCATAAGACAATGATACTTCTCCACACCCGGGCTCGACAGTCTGATTCCGGCGGCGCGTGACGCTCGGTGCAAACTGATCCTGCGCAGGTTTTCGCAACGACATGCCAACATGGGTATCTTTACCTTTCGCTAACCATGTTGCCGCAAGGTTGAGCCTGATCCGTTCCAACCGATCCGCGAGCCGGAGACTGGCCCCATGTTCCGACGCATTTTCATCCGCGCGCTCGCTGCGGGCCTGCTGAGCGCCAGCGCCGCGCCCGTATTCGCATCCGCCTTCGATTTCGTGCCGGCCCCGCAGACCGACCTCAACCGCGTCTACCGCATCGACAAGGTGACCGGCGCGGTCTCGTCGTGTCAGTACGGGCTGAAGGAAGGCACTGTCGGGATCACCCTGTGCTTCGGGCCGGGCGAGGGCGCGAAGGCGCAGGATCCGGGTGATTATGGTCTGATCGCCTCGCGCCATGAGCGCGAGGGCGGCGTGTTTCGCGTGAACTATCGCACCGGCGAGATGAGCGTCTGTTACGTTTTCGAGGAGCAGGTCGTCTGCACCCCACCCGAAACGGTCACGGCGACGGTCGCGGAAGGCGAGGGCGACACGCCGCAGGTGACGGGCTCCACCAGCGACTGATTCGGGGCGTCACACCAATCCGGCCCTTGCACCGCAAGCCATTTCGTTCGATACCGGGGCCGTGATCCGGATCAGCGAAGGGGCGACGCGCAGTGAGTGCGGATGATCTGAAACGAATGGCGGCGGCGCGTGCCGTCGAAGCCGTCACCGATGGCATGCGTCTGGGGCTCGGCACGGGCTCGACGGCGAAACATTTCGTCGCGCTGCTCGGCGAAAGGGTGCGCGGCGGCCTCAACATCGTCGGTGTTCCCACCTCCGAGGCGACGCATGCCCAGGCGCTCGCCGAAGGTATCGCACTCACCACCCTCGACGAGACACCGGAGCTCGATCTCACCGTGGACGGTGCTGATGAGCTGGATGCATCCCTGCGCCTGATCAAGGGCGGCGGTGGTGCCCTGCTGCGTGAGAAAATCGTGGCTGCGGCCTCGGCGCGCATGATCGTGATCGCCGATGCCGGCAAGAAGGTCGACACGCTCGGGCGCTTCCCGCTGCCCATCGAGGTCAATCCGTTCGGGCTCGAAGCGACGCGCCGCGCCGTGGCACATGTGCTGGAAACACACGGCTTGCCGCCGGCCCTGCGCCTTAGAACCGCCGCAAACGGCACGGTATTCGTCACCGATGGCGGGCACCATATCCTCGATGCGGAGCTGGGCGCGATCGAAGCGCCCGAGGCTCTGGCCGAGGCGCTCGTCGCGGTGCCCGGTGTCGTTGAACACGGCCTGTTCATCGGGCTGGCCACCGGGGCAATTCTCGCCGGCGATGACGGGGTCGTCGAATACGGCACGATCTGATATGCCCGCTTCGAGAAGAACCGCGCCGCCAGCGCTCCAGTTTGCCGCCAGCGCGGCCATGCATGCGAGAGAGACTGCCAATGAAACGTCCTTCATCCGCCCTTGCCGTTTTCGGCCTCGTCTTTGCGCTCGCTTTCGGCGCATTCGCCGGCGCGGCCAATGCCCAGGAAGAGGTCAGCGAGAGCCATCTGCAGGCTGCGCGTGATCTCGTGACCAATGCCGGGCTGACCGATTCCTTCGACGGGATGGTGCCACGCGTCACGAACTCCGTGGCCGGGCGCTTCGTCAATCGCGGCATGCCCAGCGACATGATCCGCGAGGTGATCGACGACCTTCAGCCCGAGCTCGATCTGCAGCGGCGTGTCATCCTGAACCGGGCCGCGCGGATCATGGCGAATCGCTTCACCGAAGAAGAGATCGGCGAGATCAACGCGTTCTTCGAGACCCCGGCCGGGGCGAAGTTCGTCGATCAGCAGCCGGGCTTCGTCGATGACGTCCTCACGACCACCGGTGAGTGGACCGAGGAGCTCGTGGAATATGTCGAAGTGCGCATGCAGGCGGAGCTGTCGCGCCGTGGCGCCGAGAGCGCTGCGGAAGAAGAAACGTCCGGTGCGACCGAGTAATGCGTCCCGTTGACGATTGCGGCAGATGATGTGAGCGAGAGCCGAGAAAGCAGGCAGGATGAGCGATTTCGACGTTGATCTCTTCGTGATCGGAGCCGGTTCGGGCGGTGTGCGTGCGGCGCGCATCGCAGCCGGCTACGGCGCCCGCGTCATGATCGCGGAGGAGTACCGCGTCGGCGGCACCTGCGTGATCCGCGGCTGCGTCCCCAAGAAGCTGATGGTGATCGCCTCGCGATTCTCCGATGATTTCACCGATGCCGCCGGTTTTGGCTGGAATGTCGGTGAGAGCAGTTTCGACTGGTCGGCCCTGATCGCCGCCAAGAACCGCGAGATCGATCGCCTGGAGGGGGCCTATCGCGCCAATCTCGATCGGGCCGGTGTGGAACTTGTCGAGAGCCGCGCCGAGATCGTCGATGCGCAGACCGTGCGTCTTCTGGCAACCGGCGAGACCCTGCGCGCGAAGCGTATTCTCGTCGCAGTCGGCGCTGCGCCCGCCATGCAGCCCGCCATTCCGGGGATGGAGCATACCATCACCTCGAACGAGGTCTTCGATCTGCCGCAGCAGCCGGAGCGGGTCCTGGTCATCGGAGCGGGTTATATCGCGGTGGAATTCGCCGGGATATTCGCCGGGCTCGGCTCGAAGACGACGCTCGTCCACCGTGGCGACAAGCTTTTGCGTGGTTTCGACGACGATCTGCGCACCCGCCTCGGTGAGGCTTACGCAGCACGCGGGATCGAGGTGAAATATTCCACGACGCCGCTGCGGATCGAGAAGCAGGAAGACGGCACGCGTGTCGTCAGCTTTTCCGATGGGAGCGCGGGGCATTATGATCAGGTGCTTCTCGCCACGGGTCGCGTGCCGGCAACGAAAGGGCTCGGCCTCGAGAATGCCGGTGTGCTGTGCGATGAGCTCGGCGCGATCGTGGTGGATGCCTATTCGCGCAGCGAGATTCCGTCGATCTATGCGATCGGCGATGTGACGAATCGCGCCAATCTGACCCCGGTCGCGATCCGCGAGGGTCATGCCTTCGCCGATACCGAATTCGGTGGCAAGGATGCGCATGTCGATCACAGCCTGATCCCCACCGCCGTCTTTTCGACGCCTGAAATCGGCACGGTCGGCCTGACCGAGACTGCCGCGCGCCTGCGTTTCGAGAGGGTCGCGGTCTACCAGGCGGCGTTCCGGGCCATGCGCGCGACGCTTTCGGGTCGGGAAGAGCGCGTCTTCATGAAGATCATCGTGGATGCCGAGACAGACAAGGTGCTCGGCGTGCATCTGCTTGGCCCGGATTCGGGCGAGATGATCCAGCTCGCCGGTGTCGCCGTGACCATGGGCGCGACGAAGGCCGATTTCGACCGTACCATCGCAGTGCATCCCAGCGCCGCCGAGGAGCTCGTCACAATGCGCGAACCGTATGCCGTCTATGACGGCAGCAAGGCGGGGGTGCTATGACGCGCCCGCTCAGATCTCGCCATGGGCCTCCGTCTCGGTAAAATGCGGTGCATATGAACCGGTCGAGCGGCTCGTTTCAGTCTCGAACAGCATGATCGGCTCGGCCTCCACCATGATGGCGCTGCCGGTATTCGTCTGCTCCAGCGTGTAACCGAGGCCGTTGGCCGCGAGCGCGATGCCGCCGGCGAGGACCAGCACGGCCAAGGCACGGCAGGTGAGGCAGAAGCGTAACGGTTCCTCGCTCATACGGCGTTTCCCGAATTCGAGCCGCTTTGACGGGCGTGACGCGAATCAGCCGCACGTCTTCATTGCAATGTTCGGCTCCGTGTCCGGCGCGGGCGTGACAAAAAGTTGTCGAAATCATGATTGCGATACGGGCCTGGGGCGAAGGCGGGTATCCATGCGCCTGCAGCTTGGAAAATGCCCCGATGGCGTTCGCGCGCAAAGGCACTATGCTCCACAGCGAGTCATTGCTTCGTCTGCTGGGAGTCCGTCATGCAACAACGCCGCCTCGGTCGTTCCGATCTCGTCGTCACGCCTCTTTGTTTCGGCGGCAACGTCTTCGGCTGGACCGCCGATCGCGCGACCTCGTTGCGCCTGCTGGACGCCTTCCTCGATGCAGGCTGCAATTTCGTCGATACGGCCGACGGCTATTCGCGCTGGGTGGAGGGGCATCAGGGCGGTGAATCGGAGACGATCCTCGGCGAATGGTTCGCCGCCCGCGGCAACCGTGACAAGGTCGTGCTGGCCACCAAGATCGGCTGCGACATGGGCCCCGGGCGCCAGGGGCTCTCACGGGAGCGGATCATCAGCGGCGTCGAGGATTCGCTGCGCCGGTTGCGCACCGATTACATCGATCTCTACCAGACCCATTTCGACGATGAGAACACCCCCGTTGCCGAGACGCTGGAGGCCTATCACTCACTGGTCAAGGCAGGGAAGGTGCGGGTGATCGGCGCCTCGAACATGCGCAGCGAACGCCTGCAGGAATCGCTCACGACGTCGCATGAGCAGGGGTTGCCGCGTTACGAGACGCTGCAGCCGGAATACAATCTTTGCGAACGCCAGACTTTCGAAAGCACCTTCGCGCCGCTCTGCGCCAAGGAACAGATCGGCGTGATCCCGTATTTCTCCCTCGCCGCCGGCTTCCTTACCGGGAAATACCGCTCCGAATCCGATCTCGCAGGGCGGGCGCGGGCGGCGCGGGCCGGGCGCTACGTCAATGAACGCGGCTTTCGCATTCTCGACGCGGTCGACAGCGTCGCGGCGGATCTGGACATCAAACCCGCGCAGGTCGCGCTGGCATGGCTGATGGCGCGCCCCACCGTCGCCGCGCCGATCGCGAGTGCCACCAGCCTTGATCAGCTGGCGCAACTCGTCGGTGCGCTCTCCGTCAAGCTTCCCTCGGAGGTGATGGTGAAGCTCGACGCGGCGAGCGCCTGAGGCGCCGCCGGTCGCTTCGGCCAGCTCAGAGCCAACCCTGTAATTCGCGCCGCACGATGTGTTCGATCACGCGCATGCCCTCGGTGCTGTCATTGAGGCAGGGCAGATAGGCGAATTGCTCGCCGCCGTGCTCCATGAAGATCTCGCGGTTCTCGCCGTCGAGCTCTTCGAGCGTCTCCAGGCAATCGGCGGAGAAGCCGGGGGCGACGAGGGCGATCTTCTTCACGCCGCTCTCGGCGAGCCCCTTCACCGTCTCGTCGGTATAGGGCTGCAGCCACTCCTCGGGCCCGAAACGCGACTGGAAGGTCAGCTTCCAGCGATCCGCCGACCAGCCCATGCGCTCACGCAACAGGCGCGAGGTCTTGGCGCATTGGCAATGATAGGGGTCGCCCTTCATCAGATAGGATTTCGGCACCCCGTGGAACGAGGTGAGGATCACGTCGGGCTCGAAATCGAGCTTGGCGAGCGACGCCTGCATCGAATCGGCGAGCGCGTCGATATAGACCGGATCGTCGTGATAGGGCGGCGCCACGCGCACGCTCGGCTGCCAGCGCATCTGCATCAGTGCCTCAAAGGCCTTGTCGCAGGCGGTGGCGGAGGTCGCAGCGGAATATTGCGGGTAGAGCGGCACCAGCAGGATCCGGTCGCAGCCCTCGGCGAGGAGCTTCTCGAGCGCGTCCTTTACCGGGGGCTTGCCGTAGCGCATGGCCCAGTCGACGCTGATGCGATCGCCGAATTCGTCCCTGAGTGCAGCCATCGTCTGCTCGGCCTGGGCGCGGGTGATGGTCTTGAGCGGGCCTTCGTTCTTCTCGTGATTCCAGATCGTATCGTAGTCGCGACCCTTCTTCTTGGGGCGCGTCTGCAGGATGATCAGATTGAGGATCGGCCACCAGAGCCAGCGCGAGGTCTCGATCACACGCTGGTCGGAGAGGAATTCCTTCAGATAGGCGCGCATCGACCAGTAATCCGTCGCCTCGGGCGTGCCGAGATTCATCAGGAGAACACCGACTCGTCCGGCCTTCACCGGCGGATGATCCTCCGGCAGGCGGATGGCGCGGTACTCCGCTTCGCGCGCGGGGTCAACGGCGAGGGCGGCGGGTTTGACGGCTTGATTCATGATGCTCTTCTTCGGTTCTGCAATCGCTCTGGGCACGGTTTCCGGGCGCTGCGCGAGAGATAGGGCTTTTGTGGCTGTCTGGAAAGCATCGCGACTGGAAAAGGCCCGGCTCGGGCATTCCGGCAGGCATGCCGGTTCGGCGGCATGGCTCCAGAATAAGGTTTTTCTATATTATAAATATGTATACATCATTAGAAATTATATTTGATATATATAGTTAATAATGTTATTTGTGCACGCGATTTTCCGTGTAAGGAGTTTTCAAATATGATTGCAGGTCTTTCCAATCCGGTTTCGAACCTCCAGACCAATCCTGTTGCGCAGCCCAAGACGGCTGCCACGGATCAGGCCTTCGCCAGCGCGCTGCAGGGCGTCGGAGGCGTCAAGTCCGACGGCCCGGCTGTGCCGGTGAGTCTCGTGGGGACGTTGCTTCCGGAGATGCGTGCGGGTGACTTCGAACAGGTCATGCTCGCTGTGCGCCGCGATGACCCGTCGGCGCTGAACTCACGGGTTCAGGAGTACGCGTTTGATGTGGTGAAAACCCTGCAGGAAGCTGGTATTCCTGTCGACAACAGCGGCAACGCCTATCTGCGCGAGGATGACCGCACGCTTGCCGTTCTTGCCGGGATCATCGCGGGTTATCCGTTCGCGCCGAACGAGGGTGGCGGCTTTCCGACTTATCATCCGCCCACTGATATCGGTCCGCGCCTGAAGGAGCATTTCAGCCCCGCATTCGTCGATCGCATGCTGGAGGGCGCAGCGAATTACAGAGATCCGACGCGTCGCGACAACGCGATCTGACCGACGCGCTTCTATGCCGGGGTTGCTTCATCCCGTCGCAGCCGGCAGCGTCTCGATCGCTGTCGGTTGTGCTGTTTCGGGGGCATTGCGATGATCGGTGGGGTCATCCTGGCTATGCGGGGCAATGCACTATCCGCTTGCGCGCCCAGCGCGGCGCCCACCATCTTGCACCGCACGGCCAAACCGTGAGACCTTCCGGCGAAACATCCGGAGGGACGCATGAAGGCGATCGTCATTGAAAAGACTGAAGCCGGCACCAGCACGGCTTTGAAAGATTTTCCGCAGAGCGATTTGATGGAGGGCGACGTCACCGTACGCGTCAGCCATTCCACGCTCAATTACAAGGACGGCCTCGCCGTGACCGGCAAGGCGCCGGTGGTGCGCCGGTTCCCGATGATCGCGGGGATCGATTTCGCCGGGATCGTCGAGCAATCCGACCATCCCGAATTCAAGCCGGGTGACGCGGTCATCCTCAATGGCTGGGGGCTCGGCGAGACGCATCTGGGCGGCTATGCCGAGATGGCGCGGGTCAAGGGCGACTGGCTGGTGCGCCTGCCCGAGGGCATGACCCCGGCCCAGGCCATGGCGATCGGCACTGCCGGCTATACGGCGATGCTGTGCGTGATGGCGCTTGAACAGCACGGGCTCACGCCGGATCAGGGTCCGGTCGTGGTGACCGGTGCCGCCGGCGGCGTCGGCTCGGTGGCCATCGCGCTGCTGGCCAGGGCCGGCTGGGAGGTGATCGCCTCGACGGGCCGGGTGAGTGAAGCGGATTATCTGAAGGGCCTCGGCGCGACGAGCGTCATCGATCGCGAGGAGCTTTCGCAGAAGCCGCGCCCGCTCGGCAAGGAGCGCTGGATCGCGGGCGTCGATTCAGTGGGCTCGACAACGCTCGCGAACCTGCTCTCGATGACGCGCTATGGCGGGGCCGTCGCCGCTTGCGGGCTCGCGGGCGGCATGGATCTGCCGTCGAGCGTCGCCCCGTTCATCCTGCGCGGTGTCGCGCTTCTGGGTGTCGATTCGGTGATGTGCCCGATCGCGCGCCGCCGCGCGGCCTGGACGCGGCTCGCGCATGATCTCGATGCCGGCGCGCTCGAAGCGATGGCGACGACGATCGGCCTCGACGAGGTCATCGACCGCGCCCCCGACATTCTCGCCGGCAAGATCCGCGGGCGGGTCATCGTCACGATCTGAGGCTGTTGACAGCCGGTGCCGGATCCGCGCGCGGGGATGTATCGCGCGCGCGGACGGCTTATGCTGAGACCTTGCGAATCGGGCGTCATGGGCGCCCGGTCCGGTTATTCGTCGAGACCGCCACAGCATGAGCGTCATCCGCCGCCTCGATCCCGTCCTGATCGACCGCATCGCCGCCGGCGAAGTTGTGGAGCGCCCGGCTTCGGCGGTGAAGGAACTCGTCGAGAACGCCATCGATGCCGGCGCGCGCAGCATTGCGGTCGAGATCGGTGATGGCGGGCGGCGCCTGATCCGCGTCACCGATGACGGGCGCGGCATGGACGCGGGCGATCTCGTGCTCGCGGTAGAGCGCCACGCCACCTCCAAACTGCCCGAGGGCAACCTCTCCGATATCCGCACGCTCGGCTTTCGCGGCGAGGCGCTGCCCTCGATCGCGGCAGTGAGCCGGCTCAGCATCACCACCCGCCGCGCCGATGCGCCAAGCGGGCTGATGCTTCAGGTTGATGCCGGCACACGCGGCGAGCCGCGCCCGGCTTCCGCTATGCCCGGCACGCGGATCGAGGTGGCAGATCTGTTCATGGCCACGCCGGCGCGGCTCAAATTCCTCAAGAGCGATCGCGCCGAGGCGCAGGCGGTGGCGGAGGTGGTCCGCCGCCTCGCCGTGGCGCATCCGCAGATACGCTTCTCACTCACCGGCGAGCATCTGACCGATTTCACCTGGCCGGCGGAGGAGGGGGATCGCGACGGCAACGGGAACGGCCTGACGCGCCGCCTCGGGCGGGTGCTGGGGCGCGATTTCCCCGACAATGCCATTGCCGTCGATGCCGCACGCGAGGGATTTGCGCTCGCTGGGATGATCGGCCTGCCGACCTATCATCGCGGCAATGGCGCGCAGATCCATTTCGTCGTCAATGGCCGCCCGGTGCGCGACAAGCTGCTGCTTTCGGCGGTGCGTGGCGGTTATGCGGATGTGATGGCCTCTGATCGCCATCCCGTGCTGGCTTTGTTCATCACCTGCGATCCCGCCATCGTCGACGTCAATGTCCATCCGGCCAAGACCGAGGTCCGCTTCCGCGAACCGGGGCTGATCCGCTCTCTCATCGTCTCCGCAATTCGCGATGCGCTGGCCCGCGCCGGTCATCGCGCGGCGACGACAGGCGGGACGGAGATGCTCGGGGCGATGCGGGCGCATGTTGGAGGATACGGCGGATACGGCGCGCGCGGCTTCACCCCGCCGCCGCGACCATCGCGCGACGCCGCGCTCGCCGATAGCTGGCAGGCGCCGCATGAAGGCTTTCAGGGATATGAGGCGGGCGGCTTCGCCGAGGCCGGGCAGGCGGCTTTCGAGGCCTTCGCCCCGGGGGCGGATGGTCGGCAGGTGGATGTCGTCGGGTCGAATCCCGAAGCCGGGGAGCGCGCCGGGGAGGATGCCGGGGAGCCCGCCCGCGAGGCCTATCCGCTCGGCGCCGCGCGCGCCCAGCTGCACGAGACCTATATCGTCGCGCAGACGCGTGACGGCATCGTCATCGTCGACCAGCATGCCGCGCATGAGCGCCTCGTCTATGAGCGTCTCAAGCGCGAGCGGGCGCAAAGCGGCATCGCGAGGCAGCTGCTCCTGATCCCGGAAATCGTCGAGCTTGATCCGCTCGACGTCGCGCGTCTGGGGGATGCGGGGGAGGCGCTGGCCCAGCTCGGCCTCGTGCTCGAACCGTTCGGGCCGGATGCGGTTGCGCTGCGCGAGGTGCCCGCCGCGCTCGCCGAGGGCGATCTCGCGGCGCTTGTGCGCGACGTGGCCGATGCGCTGGCCGAGACCGGCGAGGCGGCGCCGCTGACGCGCCGGCTCGACGCGGTGCTCTCGCGCATCTCATGCCACGGCTCGATCCGCGCCGGGCGCCGTCTGCGCCCGCAGGAGATGGATGCGCTCCTGCGGGAAATGGAGGCGACGCCGCTCTCCGGCCAGTGCAACCACGGCCGCCCCACCTATGTCGCGCTCAAACGCAGCGATATCGAGCGCCTGTTCGGGCGGCGGTGATCAGGCGCCGGCGGTTCCGTTCGCCTCCTCCTCATCCGGATAAAACCCGCCGCATTCGCGCTCCCATCCGAGCATCAGCGCCGGCATGTCGGGCGTGTCGAGCTCGCGCGCGCACCAATCGGCATGCAGATTGTCGATGATCTCCTGCGGGTTTTCGCCATAGGCATATTCCGGATCGTATTCGTAATCCCCATAGCCATAGGTCATCGGCACCATGCCGTGGCCGATCAGGACGGTGAGCAGGTAGAGCTTGGCCTCGACGAGCTCTTGGCCTTCGAATCCGAAGTTTGTTGCGAGATCATGGTTTAGATGATGGATATCATTGGGAAATCCGCCTTCCCAGTCTCCAATTTTCATACGTATATACTCCCTGAAATTCATGGAATCGTCGTAGATCATTTTTGTCATTTTGCCGAAAGTGACCATTTTTACAGCGTGATGCCGAATGAGTGCATGCTGCACGTCAGAATATTCCGGAAAGAGTTGGTTCTTCTGCATGAATTCGAAGCCCTTCCAGTCAATGCGACTTTGGAAATGTACTTTATGGATTCTTCCAGATGCACCTCCTGGCCAGCCGATATCGAGCGTCAGACCATTGCTTCCCCGGCTGTAGCGCACATTCACCGTGACGCCGTCCGGCCTGATATAGACCTCGCCCCGGCCCAACTGTCCATCGATCCGGCGCGCGCCGCGTGTCAACTGCGCCAGAAGCTGTGTGAACTGGCTGCGATTGACGGTCCTGATATTCGCATCGCGTGTGCCATGGACGTGGCCAACCGGCCTGCCCAACGGGTAGAGGATATGGTTGATGTTCTGCTCCCGCAAGAAGACCGGGCGCAGTTCCTGGAGGCGTTGCAAAGCCTGGTCGCCGCGATATTGCTGGTCGCGGATGGCGCCCGGAAGTCCCTGCGAGATCGACGGGTTCGGGCGCCAGTTCGGGTCATATTTGCGGACCAGATCCGTCAGCATGTTCGCGCGCCGCGCGCTGCTGTGATAGGCGATGTATTCCTGACGCGTGACCTCGATCCGCCTTCCCTGATGCATGACGATCTGGTTTCGCGGCGCCGTGCCACGATTCTGCGGATTGTTCCGGCGCGGCGTGCGACTCACACGCTCCACACGCGCCCCGCCGCCACCACCACCGGATGTCCATTGTCCGCCATCGGGAGACCCCGCCGGAACGCGCGGCTGCGTGCGCCAGTGTTTGGGGAGTAACGGATCGGCGGTCGCGTCGTTTGCGTGGTCCGGCCCGGTTTCGCGCAGACTCGCCGTCAACCGCGAGAGGGCAAGGCGCGCCGTGATTCCGGCGATCTCGGATTTCAGGCGCAAGCCCGCCCAGTGGTGAGCATCAGAGGTCGTATCTCGGCTCATATCATGTCCTTTGCATGCATTGCTCGGGACAGTTAGGCATCATAGGAATATTTTCAAGTCTGTGATTCAGTATCCCGGCCAGGGCGCCCCCCGGACGCCCGCGCTTCTGCGGATCCGGGTGACGGCTTCGCGGATCGCCGCGTTTTCGCGCACGGCCCGGCGCCCGGCTTCGACGACGAGATCGACCTGCCTTGCATCGAGGGTCAGGCGCGTTGGCACGCGGTTGAGCTCGCGCTGATATTCCGGTTCGAAATCGCGGAAGGAGAGCAGTTCGACGGTGATGCTCACGTCACGGCAATCCCACCCCGCCGCGCTGCCGCGCAGACGCGCGACCTCGCGTGCGGACAGGCTGCATCGGAAGTGGATGATCTCCTCCTGCCACGCGCGCACGGCCATGGCCAGCGCATCGAAACCCTTGCGCACGGATGAGCTGATCGCGGTATGCGACAGGGCTGGGACGAGCTCGGCGAGGCCGGGCCCGCGCTCGCGCATGCCCCATTCCGGCGCCGGTGCCTTGCCGGCATCCGTGACGATGAAGAGCAGCTTTTGCAGCTTCACCGCCTGCTCCGCCGTCAGCGGCCCGAAGGGCGTATCGGCGCTCGCGCGTTCCAGCGCGAACCCGGTCACGCCGATATTGTCGGTCAGCCCGCCATCGAGAAGGCGCACCGTCGCAAGCCGGTCATCCTCGCGGTATGTGCCCAGCGCCTCGGCATGCGCCCGCAGCCGCAGCGAGGCGTGGGGATCGTCGATGGCGCGGGTGAGCCAGGACGGCCTGGCATAGCCGCAATCCGGACCGTTCGCCGCGACGTCGATCGGCGCGAAGGCGACGGGGAAGGCGGCGGAGGCGGCGACCGCATCAGCGATGCGCACCTGGTCGAGGTCGCTGCACAGGGCGGCGAAGGTGTCATGGGTGAAGATGAAAGGCACGCCGTTATAGATATCCGAGGCTGTCAGCCAGATTTCCGGCGCGCGATCATGGTTGAAATGCGCATAGGTCGTGCCGTCGAACAGGTTGCCGTCGAGCCAGTCGGCGAAGCCGCTGCGGTCGTTCACGCCGCCTTGCCAGGCGCGGATCAGGTTGCCCGGCGCGGCCATGCTGGTGCGCAGAGTGGCCTCGACGTCCTGTGCGAGAAACCGCTCACGGAAATCGTGGAATTCGCCCGGTCCGCGATAGCCGAAATAGGCTGCCGTTACGGCTCCGCCGGAGGTGCCCGAGACCATGCGGATACTGTCGGTCACCTTGCGCCGGCGCGGCTCCTCGTCGATCACCGTCTCGTCGAGGGCGCTCAACACGCCATGCGCGAAAGCCGCCGCGCGCATCCCGCCCCCGGAGAAGGAGACGCCGACGACAAGCGCGCCGTCATCGCCGAAATCATTGATGAAATGCGACGAGACCTGCGTCACCTGCGGGGTGAAGACGTTGATCGGCCCGGTATCGCGGGTCGCGCAGCCGCTGATCGCGAGCATCAGGGCGAGGCAGCCGATGAGGCGCGACAGGGGCTTCGCCATGCCGTCTGATCGCGCAACCGCGCCGGATGCAGAGGGTCTCAGCCCGTATCCATGCAAGGAATGACCCGGCAAATCCGCCCCCGATACCCACCGGCACGCCGCATCCCGGGAATCGGAGCGACCATCCGGCGCAATTCTTACGCAGGATGGTGATGGCGGTAAAGCGCCGCCGGGCCGCCCGGCGACATCCGGCGGTCGCGCGTTGCCAGCGTGCCGCACCGGGGCGATCTGCTTCATCCGCGTTGCTGGTCATCATCGTGTGGTGCGCTGGAGCCGACTGTGATTCCGGCGCTGATGGGCCCGGCGGCCATGAGCATTGCCGGACCGGCGCGGCATCGCACCCGCTTGCAATTATCCGCCTGATCCGCCACTTCATCCCCCGAAGCGGGCGCATGTGATGGCGCGGCGGGATGTGAGGGTGGCCGGATGAGCGGAGATGCGGGGCTCGG
>Ga0208623_100296_pt1 | contig 44313 bp, 43 predicted proteins | sample HotLakConsUCCL28_FD_184737 | JGI IMG/M metagenome (GOLD analysis project Ga0208623, IMG submission 184737) | Hypersaline microbial mat communities from Hot Lake, Washington, USA - Hot Lake Consortium UCC-L28 (SPAdes) (version 2) ...
GCAAACCAAAGATCGTCGCCATCGTCGCCACAGCCCGAAAGCTCCTCACAATGCTCAACGCCATCATCCGGGACAAAACGCCATGGCAAAAACAAAACGCTTGACCCGAAAGACAGTCGCTCTCCACGGCGAGAGAGGGGGAGTTCGGGCGCGGCCTTCAGGAGCCGTTCGAGCCTCCGTCCGGGCTAGCGTAATCGTGAGCGGCATCTGCCGGCGGTTGGGTTAGTCTGTGCGCCATTGCATGAATGGGAGATCGCATGAGCCTGTCGTTACCCACGCGTCGCGGATTCATCGCGGCGACCGGCGTGTTTTGCGCCTCCGCTGCCATTCCGGGCTTCGCTTATGCTCAGGGCGCGGCGCTGGCAATCCCGTTTGGAGCCGATCTGGCGCGGGCGGGATGGGAGCATATGACCTTCCGGCGCATCCCCGCGACCGATTACGCGGGTGCGGGGGAGCGTGAGCTCGCCATCGAGGCGCGGGCGAGTTCGTCGCTGATCCATCGCGCGCTGCCAGAGCCCGCTTTCGATGCGCGGGGCGCATCATGGCGCTGGCGGGTGGATGAGGGCGTGCCGGCCACCGATCTGTCGCGGCGCGGCGGTGATGACCGGGCGATCGCGCTCTATTTCGCCTTTGCCCCGGAAAGCGCGCGCGCCTCCGCCGCCGCCGGGCGCACCAGCCTGCGCCGGCTGCTGCTTTCCGGGAGCGGCCAGTTGCTCGTCTATGTCTGGGGCGGGGGCGAGCCGCGCGGCACCATCGTGCCCAACCCCTATACGCGCGGGCGGGGCGTCTATCTGATCCAGCGCCCGGCAAGCACGCCGACCGGGCAATGGCAGAGCGAGAATGTCGATCTCGAAGGCGATTATCAACGCGCCTTCGGGCAGGCGCCTGGCATCCTCGTCGGCCTCGCCGTCGCCTCGGATTCCGACGATGTCGACGGGATCAACCGCGCCCGTCTGGCGGATCTGACGCTTGCGGGTTGAGCGCCGGATCAGATCAGCGCGAAGCGGTCGACATCGACGAGCCCGCGATCCGAAATCTTGAGATGCGGGATCACCGGCAGCGGCAGGAAGGCGACCTGCAGGAAGGGCTCGGCCAGGGTCACGCCGAGAGCGCGCGCCGCCTCGCGCAGCGGGATCAGCGCGTCGCGGACCTGCTCGAAAGGCAGATCGCTCATCAGCCCGGCCACGGGCAGCGCGAGCTCGGCCCGCACCGCGCCATCGCAGGCCACGACGAAGCCGCCGCCAATCTCGCCCAGGCGATTGACCGCCAGCGCCATATCGCGCGTATCAGCGCCCACCACCGTAATATTATGGCTGTCATGGCCGACGGAGGAGGCGATGGCGCCACGCTTCATGCCGAAGCCCTTGACGAAGCCGCGCCCGATATTGCCGTTCCGCCCATGGCGCTCGACCACGCAGACGCGCACGATGTCCTGGTCCGTATCGATATCGAGAATGCCGTCATTGAGCGGCAGCGTGGCCTCGAGGTGCTGCGTGATGATCTGGCCCGGGATCACGCCGATCACCGGCTGCACCGCCGATTGCGCCGGGGCGATGAAATCATCCGCGCTGACGGGCCGCGCCTTCATGCTCGACAGCCCGATCGGCGCAACCGCTTCGCGGGTTGCGAAAAGCGCGTCATCGACGCGCCGCCCGGCGCTGAAGACTTCCTGCACATCGCAACGCGCGAGATCGCCGATCAGCACGATATCGGCGCGCCGCCCCGGCGCGATCATGCCGCGATCATCAAGGCCGAAGGCGCGCGCGGCGGTGAGGGAGGCGGCGCGGTAGACCGCGAGCGGCGGGCAGCCCAGCGCGATCGCGGTGCGGATCAGATGGTCGAGATGGCCTTCCTCGGCGATGTCGAGGGGATTGCGGTCATCGGTGCAGAAGGCGAGAAACGGGCTCGTCGCCACGTCGAGCAGCGGGGCGAGCGCGTGCAGATCCTTGGAAACGGAGCCCTCGCGGATCAGCACGGTCATGCCCTTGCGGATCTTCTCCAGCGCTTCCTCGGCGCTGGTCGCTTCATGCTCGGTGCGGATGCCGGCGGCGATATAGGCGTTGAGCCCGTCCCCGCGCAGGAGCGGCGCATGCCCGTCGACATGGCGCCCGTCGAAGACGTCGAGCTTGTCGAGACAGGCGGGATCCGCGTTGATGATACCGGGAAAATTCATGAATTCGGCGAGCCCGATCACCTTGGGCGCATCGCGATAGCGCGCGAGCGCTGCGGCGTCGATCGCTGCGCCGGCGGTTTCGAGATCGGTGGCGGGGACGCAACTCGAAAGCTGCACCCGCAGATCCATGATGGTGCGATCGGCGCAGGCGAGGAAGTAATCGAAGGCATCGGTGCCCAGCACATTGGCCATCTCGTGCGGATCGCAGATCGCCGTGGTGACCCCGTGCGGGAGCACGCAGCGGTCGAATTCGAGCGGCGTCACCAGCGAGGATTCGACATGCAGATGCGTATCGATAAAGCCGGGCACGGCGATCAGCCCCTGCGCGTCGAACAATGTCTCGCCCTCGAACCGGCCATAGGTTGCCACTATCGTATCGCCGCAAATGGCGATGTCGGTCTCGGTCAGATCGCCGGTGACCAGATCGAACAGGCGGACATTGCGAATCACCGCATCGGCGGGTTCCGTGCCCGCCCCTTGCAGGATACGCGCCCGGTTGCGTGCTTGTGACGATCCGTCTGCAATCATGATCCGCCTCGCTTCATCATTGTGCGCAGAGTGAAGCAGCGTTCGGGATTGTCAACGCGTGCATGCGGCAACCGCTACCCACTCTCGTCAAACGCTGCGCGGGGCTCTATCCTCGCCATGACATGTCATGGGCGATGAGGTGAGATGTGAGCGCTGACGAGTATGGCCTGCGCGAGGGTGAGGTGGCAGTCGATCTGCCCGAGGCTTTCGATTCCGGGATCTATTTCATCGGGGAGATCGGGACGCCCTGGAAGAGCCGCGCCGATTGCCCCAAGAATCCGGGCGAATCGGATGCGATCTGCACGATCCGGCTCGATCCGCGTTACGCGGCGGGGCTCAAGGATCTGGAGACCTGTTCGCATGTGATCGTGCTCTATTTCATGAACGCGGCGCGCCGCGATATCGTCCTCCAGCGTCCGCGCCATTACAGCACTGGCCGCGGTGTCTTCGCGCTGCGCAGCCCGGCGCGGCCCAATCCGATCGCGCTGTCGGTGGCGCGGCTCGAATCCATTGAGGGCAATACCTTGCGCGTGCGTGGCCTCGATTGTCTCGACGGCACGCCACTCGTCGATATCAAGCCGTATTTTGCCAGCATCGACGCGCGTCCCGAGGCGGTCGTCGGCTGGCGCGAGGCCGAGGGGCGGTAACGCGGGGCGTTGCGAAGGCCGAGGCACTCACCCCGCCCGCAGCAGCCGGACGCCGGCATCGCGCTCAAACAGGTAGAGCAGGGCGCGCAGGGCGTCGCTGCGGGTGCCCTCCAGCTCGCGGTCGCGTTCCATGATGAGGCGGGCCTCGTCGCGGGCGACGGCGAGCAGATCGCCGTCGGTTTCGAGGCGCGCGAGCCTGAATCCGGGCAGGCCGGATTGGCGGGCGCCCAGCATCTCGCCCTCGCCGCGCAGGCGCAGATCCTCCTCGGCGATGCGGAATCCGTCCTCCGTTTCGCGCATGATCTCGAGGCGCGCCTTGGCCGTCTCGCCGAGCGGGCCTTTATAGAGCAGCAGGCAGGTCGAGGCGTCGGCGCCGCGCCCGATGCGCCCGCGCAGCTGATGCAACTGGGCGAGGCCGAAGCGCTCGGCATGCTCGATCACCATGATCGTGGCCTCCGGCACATCGACCCCGACCTCGATCACCGTGGTGGAGACCAGGATCTTTGTCTCGCCGGCGATGAAACGCTCCATCGCCGCGTCTTTCTCCGGCCCGGACAGTTTGCCGTGGACGAGGCCGACAGCCTCGCCGTAGATGCGCCGCAGATCCTCCGCACGCTCCTCGGCGGCCGCGAGGTCGAGCGCCTCGGATTCGCCGACCAGCGGGCAGACCCAGTAAACCCGCGCGCCGCCATCAAGCGCCCGCCCGATGCTGCCGACGACTTCGCCCAGGCGTTCGAGCGAGATCAGCTTGGTGGCGATCGGTTTGCGTCCGGCGGGTTTTTCGTCGAGGACGGAGATATCCATATCGCCGAAATGGGCCAGCGCCAGCGTGCGCGGGATCGGCGTTGCCGTCATGACGAGCACATCCACCGCCTCGCCCTTGGCGCCGAGCGCCAGGCGCTGATGCACGCCGAAACGATGCTGTTCGTCGACCACGGCGAGGCCGAGATCCTTGAAGATGACGTTCTCCTGAAACAGCGCATGCGTGCCGATGACGATGTCGATGCTGCCGGCGGCGAGCGCTTCGAGCACGGCGCGGCGTGCGCTCGCCTTGTCGCGCCCGGTGGTGAGCGCGATGCGCAGGCCCTGCGCTTCCACCATGGGTTTGAGGCGTTCATAATGCTGGCGCGCGAGGATCTCCGTCGGCGCCATCATCGCCGCCTGCCGTCCGGCCTCGATGGCACTCGCCATGGCGAGCAGGCCCACGACGGTCTTGCCGGCGCCGACATCGCCCTGGAGGAGGCGCAGCATGCGCTTGTCGCAGACCATGTCCTCGCGGATCTCGCTGACGGTCCGCGCCTGCGCCCCCGTCAGCGGGAAGGGCAGGGCCTGCGTGAAGGCCTCGACCAGGCGCCCGTCACCCGCATTGGTGCGTCCAGGCTTGCGGCGCATGCGCGAGCGCACGATGGCGAGGGCGAGCTGGGAGGCGAGGAGCTCGTCATAGGCAAGCCGCCGCCGCGCCGGATTGCGCTCCAGCGCCTCGGCCTTCGCCGCCTCGGCGTCGGGCGGGCGGTGGAGCGCGGCGAGCGCCTCGCGAAAGGGCGGGAAGGCGTTGCGCTGCATCCAGGCCAAATCCTGCCATTCGGGGAGCTCGGGAACCCGCTCCAGCGCGGCATTGGTAAAGCGCGCGATCAACCGCGAGGTCAGGCCCTCGGTCTGGCCGTAGACGGGTTCGACGCTGGGCAGCTTGTCGGCCTCTCGGGCATCGAGGATGCGATCGGGATGCACCATCTGGCGCCGCCCGTCCCATAATTCGATCTTGCCCGAGATGATCTTTTGTGAGCCCACCGGCAACAGGCCCTGGATGCGCTGGCGGGGCATGTTGAAGAAGATCAGAGCTATATCGCCGGTCGCATCCTCGACGACGACGCGATACGGGGCTTTCGAGCGATTGAGCGGGCCCGGCTGGTGATCGACCACGGTGACGGCGAGCGTCACCTGCTCGCCCACCGGTGCCTCGGCAATCGAGCCGCGCAGCCGCCGGTCGATCCCGCCGGTGGGGATGTGAAAGAGCAGATCGACGATCCGCGCCGGCTGGCCTTGCGCACCGACGAGCCGGTCGATCAGGGGCGCGATCTTGGGCCCGACGCCCGGCACGCTCGTCGCCGGGGCGAAATAGGGGTCGAGTATGGCGGGACGCAGGGACATCTGTGGATCGGCGCTCGCTCGGAATGGCTGGTTTTCGCACGCAGGCAAGCTATATACCCCGTCAGACCGAACCCGGCGAGGCCTTCGCGCGATTTCGCCCAAAAGGCGCGCGCAGGGTTTCCGTCCAAACGCATGCGTGGCGCCACCCGCGCGATCCAAGGAGACTGCCTCATGACCGGCACCACCCGCTCCAGCGCCGATCTCGACGTGCGTCGTCGTCGCATCCTGTTCCGCTCCTGGCATCGCGGCATCCGCGAGATGGATCTGCTGATGGGCCAGTTCGCGGATGCGCGCATCGGCGAGATGACCGATGCCGCGCTCGACATTTACGAAGCGCTGATCGAGGTGCCCGATCGCGACCTGTTCCGCTGGCTCACCGGCGAGGCCCCGGTGCCTGAAAATTACGACACCCCGGTCTTCCGCGACCTGAAGGGTTTCCATCAGCATAGCGGCCCGATCAACGTCTGACGCGGATCGTCTCAGCCCGAGCCGTCATCATGCGTGTGCCGGATCCGGCGCACAAGCAGCGCGAGGGCGATCAGGATGACCGGAATCGCCGCCGCCGTCACGATGGTGGGATCGACGGCGAAGCCGGCCTCGCGCGCACCCGTGAGGCCGCGATGCAGAAGGCCGCTGATGTAATAGGTGATCGCCGCGACGGAGAGGCCCTCCACCGTCTGCTGCAGCCGCAATTGCGTGCGCGCACGGGCATTCATGGTCTGGAGCAGATTGCTGTTCTGGCTCTCCAGCTCGACATCGACACGTGCGCGCAGAAGCTGCGCGGCGCGGGAGAGCTTGCGGGAGAGGTTGGCCTGGCGCTCCTCGGTCGACAGGCAGGTGCGTATTGCAGGCTGAAGGCGCCTGTCGAGGAAGGATGACCAGGAATCATAACCCGTGACGGGTTTTTCAGCGATCGCCTCCAGCCGCAGCCGCACGAGATCGCCATAGGCGCGCGTGGCGCCGAAGCGATACAGTGAAGCGGCCGCGTCGCTCTCCAGTTCAGCGGCGAGACCGGTCAGGGCATCCAGCAGCCGGCGATTGTCGGTAAAACCCTTGCTGTGGCGCATCTCTTCGAGAAGACCGGGCAGGGTGGTCTCGATCCGCCGGATCGTCGGCGCGAGGGCCTGCGCTTCGGGCAGGCCGAGCAGCGCCATGGTGCGATAGGTCTCGATTTCCAGAAGCCGCTGCACCAATGCGCCGCCCTGGGCTGGGCTGAGCCCGCGATCCTCGACAAGGATGCGCACGAAACCATGCGCGTCCGCCCGGAAATCCGTGATGACCCGGGCCGCACCGCCTTCCACATCGGCAATGGCGAGATTGGCTTCACCGAAAACGCTCTTCAGATCAGCCGACCCGCCATGCAGGGTAAGGTCCACGGCGACCATCAGAAGGCCGCAGCCGTTGTCATCGTCTTGCAGATCCTGCAATCCGTCCATGACGCGCGCAAGACGATCCGGGGCGGGTTCATGCGTATCAGCTCCGCTGCCCCCGCCGCCATTGCCGGGAAATTCCCAGGTATAGGTGGTGAACTCGCCGTGACTTTCGAAGCGCAGGGCGACGCCGGAGCATTGCGCGCGATGATGGCGTGCGCTCTCGGCAGGCAAGGGCAGGCCGCGCGCTTCGCACCATTGCGCGAGCCGTGCCCGCGCCTGGCCTGCCGCTTCCTCATCGGTCATGAAGGCGAGATGGATGACGCGATGCGGCGCTGTGAGTGGCGCGAACGGACGCGCATGCATTTCCGCCAGCAGTCGACCGCGCAGCGGATGTTGTCGGAATTGCAGCGGGGGTGCGGGTGCGTCACCAGCGTGATGCGTCTGCGCGCCACTCATCTTTTCAACCTCGCCGTATTGCGCGAACTGCACCATGGCCGAAATCTCGGCTTTCGCCAACCACGCGACGTCACACCATGCGCGTCGATGCCGGGATATGGGGAGCGCGTCGTCGCTTCTCGCGCGCTTGCGAATGGCGGCTGAGAATGCAAATGGTGTACCTTATACCAGGGCCGGCCATGGAGCCCGCCCAGAGCGAGTCGTTCCATCCATGTCAGAGACCAAACCCTTCGGCGCATTTTCTCCTTCCGGATCCGTGGCGCGCATCATCAGATGGACGCGTGCTGCGTCTGATACCTGGCTGTCGAAGCGCATGACTTTTCTGTTGCGCCGAATCGCCCTGAAGAGGCTTGCGGGTGCGCCGGTCGACATCGAGACCTTCGGCGCGAACATGCGGTTGTTCCCCTACAACAATGTCAGCGAGAAACGCGTTCTCTTCACGCCGCAATTCTTCGACCCGCTGGAGCGCGAGATCCTCGCAACGCGAATCCGGGACGGTTTCATTTTCGTCGATATCGGAGCCAATATCGGCGCCTATTCGCTGTTTGTGGCCATGCATGCCGGAGCGCGGGCGCGCATTCTGGCCATCGAGCCGCAACCCGATATCTTCGACCGCCTCGTCTTCAATATCCGCCAGAACCCTGGCGCCACGATCAAGGCTGTCGATTGCGCCGTCGCCGACAAGCCGGGCGAGTTGACCCTGTTCATCGATCCGCGCAACAGCGGGGAATCCTCGGTGAAGGTTGTGGGTTCCGGCCAGGCCGGCGCGATCAGGGTTACGGCCACGACCTTGCAGGAACTGGTCGAGGCGGAGGGCTACGAGCGCATTGATGCACTCAAGCTGGATGTGGAGGGCGCCGAAGACATCATCCTCGAGCCCTTCTTGCGCAATGCTCCACAGGTGTTGCATCCGCAAATGATCATCATCGAGGATGGTACCGAGCGCTGGCAGACCGATTTGCCGCGTTTGCTCCAGGAGGCGGGTTACCGCGAGATCGCACGCACGCGGCTCAATCTGGTTTACGAGCGCGACGCATGAGCGCTGCCCCGGAAGCGGCTGGCGACGGGGGCGTGGCCATTGTCGGCGCCGGCCCGGCAGGACTGATGGCGGCGCAGGCTCTCGCCGAGCGTGGCCATGCTGTGGTGATCTTTGAGCGCATGCCTTCGCCCGCGCGCAAATTCCTGCTGGCCGGGCGCGGCGGGCTCAATCTGACGCATAGCGAGCCTCAGCATGCCTTTCTCGCGCGCTATGGTGAGACACCGGAGCTGCTGGCGAAGGCGATCACGTCCTTCATGCCGCAGCACTTGCGCGATTGGAGCGTTGCGCTCGGCGAGCCGACCTTCGTCGGATCGAGCGGGCGGGTCTTTCCCAAGAGCTTCAAGGCCTCGCCGCTGGCGCGCGCCTGGCTCGCCCGGCTGGCCGGGATGGGCGTCACCCTGAAGACACGCCACCGCTTCATCGGCTTCGACGGGCCGGACGGGCTCATCTTCGAGACGCCCCAAGGGGAAATACGGATCCGCCCGGCAGCGACGCTGCTGGCGCTGGGCGGCGCGTCCTGGGCCCGGCTCGGCTCCGATGGCGCCTGGACCGTGCCGCTGGGCGAGGCGGGTGTCACGATCACCCCGCTCGCGCCGTCCAATGTGGGCTGCGAAATCGGCTGGAGCGAGACTTTCCGTGAACGCTTTGCCGGTGCGCCCCTCAAGCGTATCGCGCTGGCTTGCGGGAGCATGGTCCAGCGCGGCGAGGCGGTGGTCACCGAAACCGGGCTCGAAGGCGGGGCCGTCTATGCGCTCTCGCAGCCCTTGCGCGAGCAACTGGCGCAGACGGGCGCGGCGGTACTCGTGGCCGATCTGCGGCCCGATCTGGGCCTCGCGGAGATCGCGGCGAAGCTCGCCCGCGCCGAGGTATCGAAGCGCCGCGACACGCTCAGCAACCGTCTGCGCAAGGCGCTCGCCCTCGATCCCGTCGCGATCGGCCTTTTGCGCGAGGCGCATGGCGTCGATCTGCCGCGCGGGCCGGAAGCGCTCGCTGCGGCGATCAAGGCTGCGCCGCTCACCGTGACGGGTTTGCGCCCGATCGAGCGAGCAATTTCCTCGGCTGGTGGTGTGGCCTTTCCAGCCATTGATGATGCGTTCATGCTCAAGGCGCGCCCGGGGACCTTCATCGCCGGTGAGATGCTGGATTGGGAAGCGCCCACGGGCGGTTATCTGCTCCAGGCCTGCTTCGCCACCGGCGTTGCGGCGGGGGAGGGGATCGCGGCCTGGCTCAAGGCGCGCGAAAGCGCATGAAGGTCGCCGAAGATGCTTGAGAGCCGGGGCTTGCCCGGCTATAAGCGCCGCACCATCTATACCATTCCAAAAAGAACGGATCTCCCATGGCCATCGAGCGCACCTTCTCGATCATCAAGCCCGACGCGACCAAGCGCAACCTGACCGGCGCCATCAACGCTGTTTTCGAGGAAGCGGGCCTGCGCATCGTCGCGCAGAAGCGTATCCTCATGACCACCGCCCAGGCGCAGGAATTCTATGCCGTGCACAAGGAACGCCCGTTCTACGGCGAGCTGGTCGAATTCATGACCTCCGCGCCGGTCGTGGTGCAGGTGCTGGAAGGCGAGAATGCCGTCGCTAAGCATCGCGAAGTGATGGGTGCCACCAACCCGGCTGAAGCCGCCGAGGGCACCATCCGCAAGAAGTTCGCGCTCTCCGTGGGCGAGAATTCCGTGCACGGCTCCGATTCCGCCGAGAATGCCGCAATCGAGATCGCGCAGTTCTTCTCGGGCATGGAAATCGTCGGCTGATTTCGCTGTGCTTGCCGGGCGACATCTTGTCGCCCGGATGTTTTCGCTCTTGTGCCGTATCGGAGTGACGCCATGGAGACGCCTACGGTTGCCCTGCATGTCTGGGTGCTCGGCGCCTTCGATCCGGTGCTGATTGCCATTGCCGCGTTTCTCGGCTGGAAGGCGGACCAGTTCGCCAAGGTCTTCATCGCGGCGATCGCGGCCCTGCTGATCTCGGTGCCCGTCTCCTGGGGCATCAATGCGCTCGGCCTGCCCTGGATCGCACCCGTTGGTGGCGAGCAGCCGATGCTGCTGCAAGTGCGCACCGGCGGCGCCATTATCTGGGCAAGCCTGGCCTATTTTGCGCACAGGTTGCGTGATCGCGCCAAATCCTGAACTGGTCTACTGCGCGTCGATTGTCGGCTCGCCCTGCGGTAGCGTTGCTGTCGGCGCCTGTCCGACCTCCGTGGTGCCGAAGGTCAACAGGCTGATCAGGCCGATCAGCACAACCGCGCCGATGAGCACCCAGATCCAGAGCGAGGATGTGCGGCGCGCGGGTTTCGGGCGCTGGTCGATCTGATCGGGATCGTGACCCGGCTGCATCAGGTTCGGGTTGCGATGGGGTGCGTTCGGATCATGCTCCGTGGGCCGCTGCCCGGGATCGCGCTGCGTCATGACGGGCCTCCTGTAGGCTTTCTCGGTTCGGTATTCTCGACAGGTAACGCGTCTGCGGGCGCGAAGTTGCATCGGATTTCCGCAGGGCGGATGCATGTCGAGTCTTGCAGTGGGCGGCGCGGGAGGCTAACCGGAAGCAGGTTGTTTCGAAGGATGGATGTCTCATGAACGCGCCGGTCGATCACAAGAAGCTCATCAAGGGCGCCACGGGTGATTGGGAAGTCGTCATCGGCATGGAGATCCATGCCCAGGTGACGAGCAAGGCCAAACTGTTCTCCGGCGCCGCCACCGCCTTCGGTGCGGAGCCGAATGCGCATGTCTCGCTGGTCGATGCGGCGATGCCGGGCATGTTGCCGGTGATCAACCGGGAATGCGTGCGCCAGGCCGTGCGCACGGGGCTCGGCCTCAGGGCCCAGATCAATCTGCGCTCCGTCTTCGACCGCAAGAACTATTTCTACCCCGATCTGCCGCAGGGCTATCAGATCAGCCAGTACAAGTACCCCATCGTCGGTGAGGGCGAAGTCGTGGTCGATATGGCCGATGGCACGCAGATCCATGTCGGGATCGAGCGGCTGCATCTGGAGCAGGATGCCGGCAAGTCGATCCATGATCTGCACCCCGCCCAGAGCTTCGTCGATCTCAATCGCTCCGGCGTTGCGCTGATGGAGATCGTCTCCAAGCCCGATCTGCGCTCCTCGGAGGAGGCCAAGGCCTATGTGACCAAGCTGCGCACCATCCTGCGCTATCTCGGCACCTGCGACGGCGATATGGAGAAGGGCAATCTGCGCGCGGACGTGAACGTCTCCGTGCGCCGCCCCGGTGATCCGCTCGGCACGCGCTGCGAGATCAAGAACGTCAATTCGATCCGCTTCATCGGCCAGGCCATCGAGCACGAGGCGCGCCGGCAGATCGGCATCATCGAGGATGGCGGCACGATCGACCAGGAGACGCGGCTGTTCGACCCCGGCAAGGGCGAGACGCGCTCGATGCGCTCCAAGGAAGAGGCGCATGATTACCGCTACTTCCCCGATCCCGACCTGCTGCCGCTGGAATTCACGCAGGATTTCGTCGACGAGCTCGCGACGCATCTGCCCGAGCTGCCGGACGAGAAGAAAGAGCGCTTCATCGCCGCATACGGCCTGTCAGTCTATGATGCGGGCGTCCTGATCGCCGAGCGCGAATCTGCCGATTTCTTCGAGCGCGTCGCCAAGGGTCGCGACGGCAAGGCAGCGGCGAACTGGGTGATCAACGAGCTGTTCGGGCGCCTCAACAAGGAAGGGCTCGGGATCGAGAACAGCCCCGTCTCCGCCGACCAGCTCGGCGCCATCGTTGATCTGATCGGCGAGGGGGTGATCTCCGGCAAGATCGCCAAGGACGTGTTCGAGATCGTCTGGAGCGAGGGCGGCGATCCGCGCGCCATTGTCGAAGAGCGCGGCATGAAGCAGGTCACCGATACTGGCGCCATCGAGAAGGCGGTGGACGAGGTGATCGCGGCCAATGCCGGGAAGGTGGAGCAGGTCAAGGCGAAGCCCTCGATGCTGGGCTGGTTCGTCGGCCAGGTGATGAAATCGACTGGCGGCAAGGCCAATCCGCAGGCGGTCAACGCCATGCTCAAGGACAAGCTCGGCATTGAGTGAGCGTGGCATGAGCGTGATACGGCCCGTGCGCGACGGGGATGCACAGGACCTGTTCGGCCTGCTCACCCTGTGCTTTGCGGAGTATCCGGGCTGCTTCACCGATCCGCATGACGATCTCCCGGATCTCCTGCGTCCGGCGAGCCATGCGGCGGAGAACGGTATCGATTTCTTTGTGATCGAGGATGATGGCGGGCGCGTCTGCGCCTCCATCGCCATGGATAATCCGGCCCCGCAGACGATCGAGATTCACCGGCTTTACGTGCGCCCCGATTGCCGGGGCAGGGGGCTCGCGCGCATGCTGGTCGACCATGTTGAAACCCGCGCCCGCGCCGCCGGCGCTACCCGCATCATCCTGTGGTCCGATACCCGCTTCGAGAACGCGCACGCGCTCTATGAAAAGCGCGGGTATGTGCGCGCCCCGCAAGCGCGGGAACTCGGGGATGTGTCCGGCTCGGTGGAATGGTTTTTTGATAAAAAGTTGTGATTTGTTGATATAGGCACGTATAAATAGCTTCATCCGTCTATGGCTCGCTCCGTCCTTTGCGCCGTGGCTGATGGAGCGTGTTCTTCGAACGCCAGGCTCAGATTGAAGGCGCTGGACCCATCCTCGCTGCAGCTTGCCTCCGTGGTCGCTATGGAACATGACGAGCATCACGAATCCGCCTCCTCAGCCCGATAAACCCGGCTCATCAATCGTCACGCCGCGCCGCCTCGCGCTTTCCGCCACGGCATTGCGGATGGTTTCGCTGCGCTTCATCAGGCGACGGAAGCTCGGTTCGTCGAGGACGAGCAGGGCGCAATGGCTGATCGCGGTGACCTGGATGTGGCGGGTCTGGCGGCTGAGCAGGGCGAGCTGGCCGAACATCTCGCCGCGTCCCAGCCTGTGCTTCTGGCCTGCTGTCACCACCTCGACCGCGCCGGAGGCGATGAAGCAGACTTCGCGCGGCGTCTGCCATTTGCGCACCAGAACCTCGCCCGGCTGCACGTAGCGTGCCTTCAAGACCCGCACGAGTTGCGCGCGACTGGACTCGCTCAATTCCGCAAACAGCGGAAAACGGCGAATGAGTTCGGTCTTCTGCACGGCCAGATCGAGTGCGGGGCGCGTTTCGGCGCGTTTGCGCTTGTCTGCGAGTTCCTGCTTGAGCGTCGTGAACAGTTCGCGCCCGATCAAGCCGTCCTGACGAAGGGTATCGTATTCGCGCTCCTCCAGCCGCAGGGCGATGCGCCGGATGAAGCGCCGCTCGATTTCCTCGGCGTAGCCGGGATATTGCAGACGTAATCCTTCGAGCGCCGATTTCGTCTCATCCTCGCGGCGCTTGAGCAGTTCATGCAGCAGATCCGCCACGCGCCGTCCGTGGATACGCCGGATCTTGCCGTCGATATGGCCGTGCAGGTCGCGCAGGATCAGCCGCTGGTTGAGCATGATCTCGAACCGGTCCGCCGTCATCCGCGCCAGCGGGCCGGACATGCGCAGACGGTTGTGAAGCAGCACGGCAAAGCCGTACCAGCGTCCCCGCGCGAGGCTCACGCGACCCGTGGCACGGTACTGGTCGCGACCACCACTGCGTGTTCGCTCGATCAGGCGATCGGCATCCGAGAGCATGCGCTCGGCCAGCCGCGCCGAGATCAGCTGTTCGCGGAACGTGTCGAGGATCATGTCGCGCTCCCGGCCCGCCAGAGCGACGAGGCCGAGCGTGATGCGGTCACGGTCGAGAATATCGTCCAGTGTCTCCGCCTTCTGCATGGCGGTGTCGAGGCGCGCGGCAAAGCGTTTGGCCTCGGATCTGACGATCTCGCGGTTCAGTTCATGCCGTTTCGCCGTGCCGGCGACCTCCTCGCGCACATTGGCGAGCGCCACGGCGATGACCTGGTTGGCGAGGGCGCGATCAAGCGGGGATAACTTGTCGAGCCCGAGATACGTGATCACCCGGCGCAGCGTCGTTCCCTGAACCAGCAGCGTGAACAGCGTGAAGCCTGTGGCGAGGATGCCCACCTCGCGCTTGATGTCGATGGTGACGCGCAGGTTTTCTGTCACTGCCAGGGCGAGGGCGAGGGTGACGGCGCCGCGCAGCCCGCCCCAGAGAATCGCGACCCGGTAGGCCGGCTCGACCCGCGGCGAGAGCCCCAGCCAGGTCAGCGACGGCAGAATGGCATAGAGAATGAACAGCCTGGCCGCCATGGCCGCGACCACGACGACAGCGATCAGAAACAGATCCCATGCCTGAATATCGGCGAGAAGCCCCGGCACCAGCAGCGCCGCGAGAAGGAAGATCAGTGCACCCGCCCAATGCGCGAGCAGGTCCCACACCTCACGCAGCCAGGCCCAATTGGCCGGAGAGAGCCGCCCGGGGCCGAGATAGTTCAGCGTCATCCCCGCCATGACCACGGCGATCACACCTGAGAATCCGAACCAGCGCTCGGCGATCAGATAGGTGAGATAGGGCAGTGCGACGCTGAGCGAGATCTGGGCCAGTGGAAAGCGCCCGAGCCAGGCCAGCGTCATCGCACAGAACCGCGCCGCAACCCAGCCGACGGTGAGGCCGCCGAAGATCAGGACGGGAAATGTGACCAGCGCGTCGCGCAGGGTGGGGTTGGGCACTCCCATCATCACGAAGGTCAGGAAAAAGCCGAAAAGCGCGATGGCGGCCGCGTCGTTCAACAGGCTCTCGCCCTCGACGATCCGCGTCAGCCGCTGCGGCGCGGCAATGTTGCGGAAGATCGAGACCACGGCTGACGGGTCGGTCGTCGCGACGATGGCGCCGAGCATCAGGCAGGCCGCCAGCGGGAGGTTGGTGAAGGGCGTGAGCGCGAAGCCGATCGCGAATGTGGCGACGATGACCGCGAGCACGGCCATGACCAGGATCGGCACCCAGTCATCCGCCATGCGCCGCAGGTTCAGTCCGAGCGAGACCTGGAAAAGCAGCGTGGGCAGAAGAACATAGAGAAAGACATTTGAGCGGATGCTGAAATCGAAGACGAGGAAGGTCTCGGGAATGCCGAACAGAAACGGCCCGGTATCCACTGCATAGATCGCAAGAATGCCGATGATCACGCCGATGATGGCCAGGACCACGGTGTAGGGCAGTCTTGTGCGCTCGGCCAGTGGCTCGCTGAGTGAGATGATGATGAAGAGGCCGGCGACGACGCCGACGATCGTGATGACATCCATGATCTGGCCGAAGGCCGGGTAACGGCGCGAGAGGAACGCAAAGCGCGTGCCCTGTTCTGGCCGCGGCGAGGCTGCCCGTCAACCGCTCATGCGTGCCACGCGACATGGATAAGCCGCAAAGCGCAGATATTGCGCGCAATCGCTGCAGAAGGCATCCTGATAAAGGGCATCTTGTCGCAGCGGGAGGGCGCGGGCATGACGATTGACGGTTCGGGTTTGCCGATGCGGCTGGCTGCACTGTTCTGCGCGCTGTTCCTGCTGATCGTCCCGGCGCTGCCGGTCGAATCCGGCCCCGCGAACGGGGCGCAGAGCGCTTCCGGTATCGACGCGGCCCTGACGGCGCAGCCGCTCATCATCGCCCCCGCGCCCATGGAGGGCGAGGAGGGTCTCGGCACGCCGGCAGGCCGGTCAGCGGTTCCGGTCCTGTCGCCGACATGTCTGACGGTGCTGCCTGCCGCCGTGCCGGCGTGCAAGCGCGCCATCGCGTTCCGGGCTCGCGCGCCGCCGCTCTCCGTCTGATTGCGACCATTCGACAAGGCGGGATCCGTCTCGCGGATCCGGCAACGCAATCGGCGGCCCCCGAGGCGGCCTTACCGGAAAGATATCGATGTCCATTCAAGCAAAACACGACAAATCCTCGCGCTTCGGCGCCTGGCTCATCGCGATCAGCGCCGTTATCCTCGTGGGTACGGAAGTGATCGGCGTGGCAGCCGCGAGCGCCTGGGCGATCGGAGGGCTTTTGCAGCTCGGTTCCATCCTGACCTGGGTGCTCGGCGCCATCCTTTGTGCGGGCGCTGGTTGGGTAACCTGGGTCTTCGCCCGCAATGCCTGGCGTTTGGAGAGCGAGGCTTGCGCCGCGCCGCCGATCGCTTCGGGCCCCCGGGACTGATCCGCCACCGCGCGCGGCGGCACCATTGCCGCGCGCGGCAGCCGGCCACCTTTCCGGAACGGTCGGCGCGCAAAGCCGTTGTGTCGGTAAAGCCAATCCGAGGAGAAAGCCGATCATGATCGATGACGCAAGCGAGATCCGGACCCTGCGTGAGGCCCTGGCGAAACCGCGCAAGCATCGCGACATGGCGATTGCGCAGGAGCCGATGCCCAATCACAGCAAGACGCCCGGCGGGCCGAACCAGACCCCGCTGGCCTTCCGGGCCGCATGGGAGCTGGGGGATCGCCCGCGCCGGATCGCGTTGCTTCTGGATGATTGTCAGGAGGAATATAGGCCTTATGCCGGCGAGATCCTTCCGAAACTCGCCCGTATCGTGAACGCGTTTCGCGAACGGCGCGCGCGCAACGAGGGCGTCTGCATCGCCTGGAGCATCTGGAGCCGGCGCTTTGACGATGGCATTTCCAATGCCATGGACCGCTGGTACGGACCGCGCGGGCTCGATCCGGACAATCCCGAGAACGCGGCTTACGTCTTCACCGGCGCGCCCGGACTCGAGCCGCTCGCCGAGATCGCGCCAACGCCGGAGGAGCGCGACGCGGGCTGGCTCTATCATGGCAAGCATCTCGACATGTTCTGGACCTTCGACGAGGCGGGCCGGTCCTATCTCGACGAGAAGCTGAAGGCGCTCGATATCGATACCATCGTCATCGTCGGGCTGTGGACGGATGAATGCGTGCTCAGCACCGCCTATGCCGGAAATTCGCGCGGATATGACGTCGTGGTCGTCGGCGATGCCGTCGCGACGGCCACGGCCAATCAGGAAATTGCGCTCAAGGTCGCGAGCAGTACGGTGGCCAAGGTGGTCTCGACGGACGAGATCGTGCGCTACCTTGAGGAGGATTTTGTCGCCGGCAAGCCTGGCGCCGTGAAGGGCAAGTCGCATCCGGACGGACGCAGGGAGGGTTAGGCGCTGCCTCGGGCGCATGACGCAATTAAAGATTGACAATTTGCTCGAAAGCACTCTTTAAGCGTGATCCAAAGTGATGTTTCGGCGCGATGAGGTATGGTTTGCGTGTAAAACGACATGACGATGTTTGCCTGATCTTCGTGCGCCGGCCAGGCATTCTCCCGATCCTGCTCGCGATTCTCACCTTCACGATGCTCACCCTCGCCATACGCAGCTTGCGCAGCGACGATATGGGGGCGGGTGTAGCTCTCCTCGTCCTGAGCGGCTTCTGCGCAATCGGCATGATCGCCATGACCACGTTTCAGGAACTGCGTTTCGATCGTGCTGCGGGGATCGTCGAGCGGCATACCCGCAGCTTCTTTGGTGCGCAGCGGGTCCGTGTCGCGCTTGGCGATATCGAAGCCGTATCGGTCGATCAGGGCGATGGACGACGCGGGCGCCGCTATTATCGCCCGGTTCTTCTCCTGCGCGATCCGCCGGGCGGAAAGTTCGCGCTCGGCAAAACCTTCAGCCCGTTCCGCGAAGCGCTTCACATGACCCGGATGATCGAGGCCTGGCTTGGACAGATGCGCGCGTCAGGACGCCGTGGAAAGCCGGAGCATCATGCCGTCAGGTGGATACCGGCTGACGGGGACAATGATGCGTCGAACAATGACCTGGAGCGCCCGGCCTGACTTTCGTCATGTCGGAACGCGCTCCAGAGCATCATGCCGTCAGGTGGATACCGGCTGACGGGGACAATGATGCGTCGAACAATGACCTGGAGCGCCCGGCCTGACTTTCGTCATGTCGGAACGCGCTCTAGAAGAATGACCGCACGAGCCCGCCGACGAGCAGGTTCCAGCCGTCGATCAGGATGAAGAACAGGATCTTGAAAGGCAGGGCGATCACCGTGGGCGGCATCATCATCATGCCCATCGACATCAGAATCGTCGCAACCATGATGTCGATCACCAGAAAGGGCAGGGCGATGATGAATCCGATCTCGAAGCCGCGGCGCAATTCCGAGATCATGAAGGCGGGGATCAGCACACGCAGTTCCACCTCCTCCCGCGGTTGAATGGTGCCGAAGCTCTCTTCGGCGAGTTCCACGAACATGGCGAGATCCTGCTCGCGCACATGGGTGAGCATGAATTCGCGGAACGGCTCGACCGTGCGTGCGAAGGCTTCCTCTTCGGTGATCTCGTTTTGCAGCAATGGCTGGATACCGTCCTGCCAGGCCCGGTCGAAAGTGGGGGCCATGACATAGAAGGTCATGAACAGGGCCAGCGAGATCAGCACGAGATTGGCCGGCGTCGATTGCAGCCCGATCCCTGAGCGCAGGAAGGAGAGCGCCACCACGATACGCGTAAAGCTTGTCACCATGATCATGATGCCCGGCGCGATGGAGAGCACCGTGAGCAGGATGATCAACTGGACAATCCGCCCCGTGGTCGAGGCCTCGCCATCGGGAATCAGGTCGCCCAGATCAATCGTCTGGGCCTGCGCGGTCTCTGCCGTGAGAAGCCAGACGGCAAGGCCGAGGCCGAGAGTGAGGGCCGGGAATGCGCCGCGCATCGGTGTCATTGCACGACCAGTGTCTCGAGAATGAGCTCGCGCACACGCCCTTCCGAGCGGATCGTGGCGCGCTCCGACAGATCCTCGCGCAGGAATTGCAGGCCGCTGGCCCCTTCGAGGCGGGCAAGGTCGAGGGTGCGCAGATAGGCCATGATGTCGCCCGAGACCTCCGCCGCGAGCCGCGTGCGCGCTGCTTCATCGGGCTCGTCCAGGACGAGGGCGATATCCGCGCGGATGAAGGTCTCCTGTGGATGGCGCAGATTGGTGACGATGGGTTCGAGGCGGAAGAGGCTGGTCCCCGGTTTGTAGCGCATCGGCTCCGGCGCGGGCGTGGTCTTCGTCTGCTCGACGCTCAGCGCCCGCTCATGCACAATGAAGGCGAGGCCCAGCCCGGTGCCTCCGGCGAGAAGGGTAAGGAGGGCGAGCGCGGCGAGAAAACCGCCCCGACCGGGTTTTGCGGCTCCCCCGGTATGGTTGCCGGACGGACCCGCCCCGCCCCGTCCCGCCATGCCGGGATCGTAGACGTCCCGATCCGCGATCGTCGTGACGGCCTTGCTCATGACGCGCATCTCCTCCGGTTACGATCCGTGCCAGGGCTCAGAACGGCGTGACGCGGTCGTAGACCTGCTGGCCCCAGCCCGGCTGCTGCACCTCCATCGAGCGCCCGCGCCCGCCATAGGAGATGCGCGCTTCCGCAATCTTCTCGTAGTCGATGGTGTTGCGCGCGGAGATGTCGCGCGGGCGCACGATGCCCGCGACATTGAGCACGCGCATCTCGTAATTCACGCGCACCTCCTGCGAGCCGCTGATCATCAGGTTGCCGTTGGGCAGGACATTGGTAACGACGGCCGCGACGTTCAGATCGATGCGCTCGGAACGATCGATCGTGCCCTGGCCGCGCGAGTTAGTGCCCGAATTCACCCCGGCGCCGAAATCGCCGCCGACGCCCGGTCCGCCGAGATTGCCGCCGAAATCGAAGCCAATATTCGCTCCCGAATCCCGCGAGCGGCCCGTCGCATTGTTGAGGCGGGCCTGATCGGCCATGCGAATACGTACCGTCACCACGTCGCCGACCTTCAACGCGCGGGCATCGGCGAAGAGGTTTTCCCGGTTGTCGCTCCACAGGGAATGGTAGGCGCGCTCGCTCTGATCCGGGAACGAGCCGGAGGGGAGGGAGGCGTGATAGGCGGTCAGACCGGAGCCGACCGGGGTCATGCCCGGCTCGACGCCGACCTCGGAGAAATCGGTCGCGCAGCCGGCAAGCAGCACTGAGCCGGCCAGCACCGGCATGATGGCGGAACGGGTCTTCATAGGGCATTCTCCTGGTCGAGGGCCGAGCCGGCGACGGTGCGGGTGAGGAGGGCCGCACGGTCCGGTTCCATTTCGTTGAGGATGGCACTGGCCTGACGCGGGTTGAGTTTGGCGATCACGGCGCTGGCGGTCGAGTTATCCATGACGGCAAGCTGGGCGGCTGCCGCGTCGGGACGCATGCGGGCATAGATTTCGATGACGCCTTCCTCGGCGCGGCGCAGGAAATCTTCCCGCCGCGCGAGGTAGTCCTCATAGGCCGCACGCTCGCGGGCGAGATCTTCGAGCCGCGCTTCAATGCGCGCCTCGATTTCGAGCAGCGCCTGCGCCTGCCACGCGGCGCGGGCTTCGCGGGCGGAATCGTGAATGGCTTCGCAATAGCGCAGTTGATCGGAGGCCTGCTCTGCGGGAACGTCCTCGGCAAATGCGGCGGTGCTGACGAGGCTGAGGATGAGGATGAGACATCCGATCCCCGCGAGCCTGTGGCGCAGCCATTCCCCGCAATACGACTTTCGCCTGATGCTCGCTGTTGCTGCCTTGACCATCATTTATGCCGCACCCTATCCATTGCCTGTGGCAGGGTGTAAGCCTTCAAGCTTGCATGAGGCTGGAGCCGGGATGTAGCAGCGATCAACGTGACTTTTTGCGAGGAGGCGCGCTAAACTCGCGCTTCCGCCGGGATCGCCAGAGGGCGCAGCATCCGCATCGGCGGCGCTATCGGTCGCAGCCGCCATGCGCGCGTGAGTGCGAAGGCTGTACGGGATTGCGGGCTGTGGGGGCCTTGAAGGTTGTTTCGCCGGAATCCGGCGGCGCATGCTTAGGGGAGTTGAGGGGCATGGCTGGAATGGGTGGGGAGACGACCCCCCTGAACGTGCTCGTCGTTGACGACGATCTGCTGATCCAGATGGCGCTCGCCGATATGGTCTGCGAACTCGGGCACGCAGCCGAGTCCGTGACTTCGGCGCAGGAAGCGCTTGATCGTGTGCTTGCGGGCGAAGCCGTGGATCTCGTCATCACGGATCACGCCATGCCGGGTATGACCGGTCTTGAACTCGCGCGCAAATTGCGCGCCGAGCGTCCCGAATTGCCGGTCATGCTCGCGACCGGCTTCGATGAGCTTCCAGGTAATGAGCCGGATGACGACTGGCCGCGTCTGCGCAAGCCCTTTCAACGCGAAGAACTCGTCACCCTGATGACCCGTCTTTGCGGCGCGTGACGGGGCCGCAGGGGATCCATGCGGCCCGATCACCGCTTTGCGATTACTCTTGACGGCGTTCCAGGCGCTGCGGCTCGGCCATTTCCGGCGTGCCGAGCCGGCTCGTGCGCTGTTGCGGCGCGGGTTGCGTGACAGGCTCGCGCTGAGCGGCGGGCATGTCCTGCCGACGCAGCGCGACGTCGTAATCATGGGTCACGGGCGGCGGGATCACATGGGTGCGCACGCTGCTGCGCGGCGCGATGCCACCCTGATGCGGGGGCGTGCCATGGCTCCAGCTGTTGCGGCGTGACGTGCGATAGGCAGGCTCGCGATAATCGCGATAGCCGCGTGCCTCAGCCTCATGGACATACGGACCCCGGGTCTCGAATTCGAAGGAGATGAAGGGCAGAATGCCTCCGCGACGCGGCGCGACGGGGCCGCCGAAATCCAGATAGCGCCCCGATACCCAGCCCGTCGCATTGCGCTGGCTGACATTGCACCAGGCGCTCCCGCGCGTGCAGTTATGCACCAGAACGGGGCTGCCACGGCGCAGCACCGTGATCACGGGATACTGGGTCGAGGGGCCCGTGCGCATGTTGAGATCGTTCACTACGACGGCGCGTTGCGCCTGGGCCGATGTGGCCGGCGCGGCGAATGCGAACAGGATTGCGAGTGCCAGAAGGGCAGCGCAGGAGCGCGCGAACCGGTCGAGCCGGCAGGCCCCGCCGCGCATGATGGCAGATGTCGTCTTCATCGGTTGACCTCGCCTCTCATCGTCCCCGGGTCCAGCCCGGAGCAATAAACCGCAAGGATCGCACATGCCGCTGCGGACAGCCCGCCCGCTTCGTCACGCCTGACCCTCCCCGGCTGACGGTGCAGTCTCTCGCTGCGTTCCACAACCTGATGCGAGCGTCGCGCCCCGGCAAGCAAACGTCAAGGGTTCGATGCTAATTTGATGCGTATGAAGCAGAAACAGATCAATTCCGGACAATCGCCGGCGCAGCCGGATCGCCGCCGCCTGCTCACCGCAGGACTCGCCGTACCGACCGGTCTCGTCGCCGCCGCCGGCGCGCTTGCCGCCGGGGCGGGGGCGGCGCAGGCGGGCTCCGGCGCGAGCCCGATGCTGCGTGATGCCCGCGAATTCGGGATCCGACCCGATTCCGAGGCCGATCAGGCCCCCCTGCTGGAGGCGGCGTTGCGGGAAACGACACGCTCCGGAGCCGGCCTGCATCTTCCGCCGGGTCGGTATCTGGTCGCGGAAGCGCGCCTGCCGGACGGGGCGACGCTGGTTGCAGGCGGCGGCGCCGTGCTGGTTCAGGCGGCTGACGCGCCCATCCTTCACGGGCGCGATCTCGCGCATGTGCGCCTCGCGGGGTTCGGCCTCGAGGGCGCTTCCGGTCATGCTGCGCCGCTTCTCCGGCTCGAACAGGTCACGGATTGCCGGTTGCTGGAGATCGCGGTCGACGGCGCAGCCGGCACGGCTTTCGATCTCAGCGGCTGTGGCGGCCTTGTTGCGCAATGCGCGATCAGTGGCGCGCGTATCGCGGTTTTCGCCAACGACTCCAGCGGCCTTGCCGTCACGGGCAATCTGATCCGCGATTGCAGCGATAACGGGATCCTGGTCTGGCGCGCGTCGAAGGGCGATGACGGCACGCGCGTGCATGGCAACCGGATCGAGCGGATCGGCGCGGCGAGCGGCGGGTCGGGTGAATACGGTAATGCCGTCAACATCTTCCGCGCGGGCGGCGTGATCGTCTCCGACAACGTGATCCGCGAATGCGCCTTCTCCGCCATACGCAACAATGCCGGTGACCGGGTGCAGATGATCGGCAACAATTGCGCCGATTTCGGCGAGGTGGGGCTGTTCACGGAATTCGCATTCGAAGGCTGTGTCATCGCCAACAACATCGTCGAGCGGGCGGCGAACGGGATCGTCTCGACCAATCTCAACGATACCGGACGGCTGGCCGTCATCGCGGGCAATATCGTGCGCGGCAGCTTTCGCCGCCCGGACCCGCTCACCGGCGAGATTCTCTACGGCAACGGTATCTATGCCGAAGCAGACGCCGCGGTCACAGGCAATGTCGTCGAGGATGTCGAGGCTGCGGGGATCGGGCTGGGCTACGGGCCGTATCTGCGCGATGTCAGCGCGGCCAACAACGTGCTGCGCGATTGCGGCTACGGTTTCGCCGTGTCCGTCGTCGATGGCGTGGGGCGCGTACAGATCACGGGCAATCTGATCTCCGGAGCGCGCGAGGCGGCGATCATCGGCCTGCGCTGGACGGAGCCGGCGACGGGGGAACTCCTCAATGGGTCAGATACAGTACCCGCGCATGTCCTTCTGAGCGGCAATCACGCGCATTGAGGCGATGCCGGCTCCGGAGGGATGCGCGTCCGACCGATACTTGCTCAAGTCAGAGTTGTTCCCGCGTCGCTTTTCCGGCATGGGGCTTGCGTTTTCACGCTGCATTGCAACATATTCTGCATTGCAGAGGATCATGTGATGAAAATGCGGGCAATATCTGACGAAGGTGATGCCGTGCAGGCAAAAGAGCGTCATCGGCTGTATGAAGACGCGATCGCGCTGGTCATCGGGACCCTGCTGGTCGCGCTCGGGATCACCTTCTATGCGCAGGCGGAAATCCTGACCAGCGGGCTCGCCGGGCTCTCGCTTCTGCTCGATTATGCAAGCGGTTACGGGTTCCCGGTAATCTTCTTTCTGATCAATGTACCGTTCTTTCTGCTGGCGCTGCGGCGTCTGGGGATGGCCGCGACCTTGCGGACCGTGCTCGCGATCGGTCTCGTCTCGGTCTTCACGCGGTATACGCCTGAATGGGTGCGCGTCGACGCGATCGCGCCGCTCTATGCAGCCTTGTTCGGTGGTGTGGTGACCGGTGTGGGACTGCTGGTGCTGTTTCGCCATCGAACCGGGCTCGGCGGCGTCAATCTCGTGGCGATCGACCTGCAGGAGCGCTTCGGCCTGCGCGCCGGTTATGTCCTGCTCGGGGTCGATCTCACCATCCTCGTCGCCGCCGCCTTTCACCTGCCGCCTGACAAGCTCGCGCTCTCGGTGCTCGGCGCCGGCGTTCTCAACATGATCCTCGCGCTCAACCACCGCCCGGAGCGCTATCGCGGGCGCAGCTGATCGCGGCGAAGACGCGGTCGGGCGTGGCCGGCATGTCGAGATGCCTGATGCCGTAGGCGCGATAGAGGGCATCGACGACGGCGTTCATCGTGGCCGGCGTGCCGCCGATCGTGCCGGCTTCGCCCGCGCCCTTCATGCCGAGCGCGTTGGTGGTGCAGGGCACGTTGCGCGTCTCGAAATGGAAGTTCGGCAGATCCGCCGCGCGCGGCAGCCGGTAATCCATCAGCGAGGCGGTGACGAGCTGGCCGCTCTCATCAAAAACGACGCGCTCATGCAGCGCCTGGCCGATCCCCTGTGCGAGCCCGCCATGGACCTGGCCGGCAAGGAGGAGCGGGTTCATGGTCATGCCGAAATCGTCGACGATGGTATAGCGCAGGATCTCGGTCTCGCCGGTCTGCGGGTCGATCTCGACCTCGCAGATATGCGTGCCGTTGGGATAGGTCGCCTCCGGTGGCTTCCATTTGAAATGCGTCTTCAGCGATGCGCCCGCATCAGCGGCCTGGGCGGCGATCTCGGTGAAGCCGATCGCCTTGTCGGTGCCTGCGACGCGCACCGTGCCGTCGCTGATCTCGACATCGCTCTCGGCCGCTTCGAGCATCCGCGCGCCTTCCTCCATCAGCTTCCGGGCGAGTTCGCGCGAGGCGCCGTCCACCGCCGCGCCACCGACGGGAACCGAGCGGGAGCCGCCGGTGCCGCCGCCGGTCTCGATCAGGGCCGTATCGCCCTGGATGACGGTGACCTTCTCCAGCGGCAGATCGAGATGTTGCGAGACGAGCTGCGCATAGGCCGTCATGTGGCCCTGGCCGTTCGACTGCGTGCCGATCAGGACCTCGACGCCGCCATCCGCCTGCATGCTGATATCGGCGCGCTCGGGGCTGCCGCCGGCGCAGGCCTCGATATAGGAGGCCATGCCGATGCCGCGCGCCTTGCCCGCCTTCTTCGAGGCGCGCAGCCGCTCCTTGAAGCCGGCCCAGTCGGCCACCTCCATGGCGCGGCGCATGGCGGCTTCGAATTCACCGGAATCATAGATGCGCCCCACTTGCGTTGTGTGCGGCATCGCTTCGGGCTTGATGAAATTCAGCGCACGCACCGCATCCGGGCTCTTGCCGATCTCGCGGGCAACATGCTCGACCAGCCGCTCGATGACATAGGCCGCCTCCGGACGCCCGGCGCCGCGATAGGCGTCGATCGGCGGGGAGTTGGTGTAATACCCGCGTACCCGCGCATGCACGGCGGGAATGTCGTAGCAGCCGGGAGACATGCGCGCGCCGCCCCAGGGGATGAAGGGCGCGAATTGCGAGAGATAGGCCCCGAGATCAGCCGCGATGTCGATCTTCAGCCCGAGAAAGCGCCCGCGCCGGTCGAGCGCGACTTCGGCACGGGTAAGGTTGTCGCGGCCCTGCGCATCGCCGAGAAAATGCTCGCCGCGCTCGCCGATCCAGGCCACCGGGCGCCCGGTGATGCGTGCCGCGACGGCGCAGAGCGGATATTCGCGATAGACGAAGATCTTGGTGCCGAAGCCCCCTCCCACATCCGGCGTGATCACGCGCAGCTTGGCGCGATCCACCTTGAGGATATGATCGGCAATGGTATTGCGGATATCGTGGACGCCCTGGCTGCCGACGGTCATCGTCCAGCTCTCATGCGCGCCATCATATTCCGCGATACAGGCGCGCGGCTCCATGAAATTGGCGATGAGCCGGTTGTTGACGATGTCGAGCGCCACGGTGCGATGAGCCTTCGCGAAGGCTTTCTCGGTTTTCGATGCATCGCCGTGATGCGAATCGAAGGCGAGGTTGGTGCCGAACTCCGGCCAGACCAGCGAAGCGCCCTGCGCGCGGGCACCCTCGATGCCGACGACGGGTTCGAGGGGCTCGTAATCCACCATGACGGCTTCCGCCGCGTCGCGGGCCTGATCGGCGGTTTCGGCCACGATGAAGGCAAGCGCGTCGCCGACATGCCGGGCGACGTCGCTTGCCAGGACGGGGTAGGGCGGGACCGGCATTTTCGAGCCGTCGCTGTTCTTCACGGCGCCGGGGCAGGGCAGGTCGCCCAGATCGGCGACATCGGCATGCGTCAGGATCGCGGCCACGCCGGGCATGGCGCGGGCCTCGTCGAGACCCGACAGCGTGAAGCGCGCATGGGCGTGGCTTGCGCGCAGCACCTGGGCCATCAATGCTCCCTCGGGGATCATGTCGCCGGTATAGCGACCCGCGCCGGTGAGAAAGCGTTGATCTTCCACCCGTTTCGGCGCCTGGCCGATGCCGAACTTGCGTTGTGACGATGCGACTGCATCCATATCCGCGACTCCTCATGTCCTGATCATGAGGGTTGCGCGTCCGACACGATCCGTCAACGCCCTGATCCGTTGCCGCAATCGCTTGCCATATCGGAAATTCATCAAAAGAAAAGAATCTCCGTTTACGCTGATTGCAGATTTTGACGGTGGGTAATGCGTTGGATATTTCGGTCCGTCAGCGGCTTGCGCGCTTCAGGCGCGACTTCATGACCCTCGACTGGGTCGGGCGGAGCCGTGCCGATGGCGGTCCGGCTTCGGCCGATTTCATCCTCGACGATACGCTTGCCGCTTACGGCGCGATCGGCCATGGCGGTGGCGTGGATTGGCAGGATGGGCGCGCCGCATATCACGACGCGGAGATCGATCCGGGCTACGATCTTGCGCCCGCACCGGAGGCGGTCGCGGCGATCGACCGTCTGGCTGAGAGCGTCGGTGCGGAAGCGGCAGCCCTGGGCGAAATCGCGTCGCGGGCAGAGCGTGACGGGCGCGGTATCGCCGCCGCGCAGGTGCGTGCCGCAAGCCGGGCGCTCTCGCTGATCGCGGACAACCAGTGCGCTGCGGATCCCGAAGCCGCATCCGCGTTCGATCCCGCAATCTGGCTCGCCGTCTTTTCGCAGATACAGGATATCGTTGCCGCCATTGGCGAGACGGCCCTCGAAAGCGGTCTGTGCGCGGTGCGCGCCGCATCGGCGACGCGGGGGTTCTTTGATTTTGCCCGCGAGATCGACGAGCTTGAGCGCGCCTTGCGGGCCGGCTGGCCGGAGATCGAGCGGCTCGCCGGCCTTATCGAGGAGGCCGGCGCGCAAGCCGGGGCGCTCTCAGCGGAATTGCGCATGACACGGCGTGCCCTCGATGCGGCGGTGACGGAATTCGCCTCCGACACGCTGCCACCTGCCGAAATCGAGCCGCTGATCCGTCATCGCCTTGCGCGGATCGGTACGGCCGCGGCGCAGGCGACGGGAATGGCGCGGCGCATCGCGGCGGAGGCGCGCGCCTCACGCGAACTGATCGAAACGCTCGTCGAGCAATTCATGGTGATGATCCGCGAGACGCCGTTGGGCGATCGGCGCGCCGCACCGCGTCTGGCCTTTTTCTCGCATTGCACGCTCGCCACCGCCACGCGCCAATACGCGGCCCGCACGATCGACATTTCGATGACCGGCGCCCTCGTGGCGCTCGATATGCCCGACGGTTTCCGGCGCGGGCAGCCGGTGCGCCTGACCTTGCCGGACGCGCCGCCGCTGATGGGGACGGTTGCCGGGATCAGCCAGTACGGGCTCCATATCGCCTTCGATCTCGGTCACGCCGTGAACGCCCCCGCCCGGGCGCCTCTGCGGCGCATGCTCAGTGCGGTGCAGCATCACGATGACGGCCTCGTCTCCCGCGTCCACGCCTTTGCCCGCGAAATCCGCACGGCGCTCGAGCGCGCCGTCGCCGAGGGCAGCTGCGCGCATGCGGACCTGATCGCGCCGCAGCTCGACCCGCCGCGCGAGCGTGAGGACGTCACCTATGGGCATCCCTGTGCCGATTTGTTCGAGGCTCATCTCGCGGCCTTCGTCGCGGGCCTCTTGCAGCGCAATCCGGATATCGCGCATGTCGCGGCGATGGATCGTGGCGGATATGTCGCAGCCGGAGCCGGCTCCGCGCCCGCCAGAGGTGTATTGCCGCCCTGGCGTCCGGGGCAGCTGCGTCAGGATCGGGAATCGCGCCGGCATGCGCGCAATCTGCGTCCCAGTGTGGCGCATAATCTGCGTGATGATGCAGGGCTGGTGCGGGTGATCTCCGCGCCGATATTCCTCGGCGGGCGGCATTGGGGTTGCGCCGAGATCGGCTTTCGCCTGCCCGAGATCGGGGAGAGTGCGGATTCACCGGAAAACGGTGTTCTGTTTGAGCAGGATCAAGGCGCGGATTTGGCCTCCGGATGATTCTGGGTGCATGAACACGCTCCCCCGAACCACCATCCCCATGGCTTATGCGCTGGAGACCGTGCCGCGCTATACGAGCTACCCCACTGCCGCCCAGTTCGATGCGCGCATCGACGAGGGCGTCTGTCGCGACTGGCTTGGCGCTCTCGATCCCGCCGCGCCGCTCTCCTTCTACGTACACGTGCCCTATTGCCGGGCCCTGTGCTGGTATTGCGGCTGCCATACCAGCGTGCTCAACGACGATGCCCGCATCGCGCGTTATGCGCGCCGGCTGATGCGTGAGGCGGATCTGCTGGCCGAGGCCACACCGCAGGCCGGGCCCGTTGCGCATCTGCATTTCGGAGGGGGAACGCCGACGATCCTCGCGCCGGAGGATTTCGCCGCCGTGATCGACCGGATCCGTGAGCGCTTCCCCTTCGCGCCTGATGCCGAGATCGCCGTCGAGATCGATCCGCGCACGCTCGAACCGGAGATGGCGCAGGCGCTGGCGCGAGCCGGCGTGAACCGCGTCAGCCTCGGCATCCAGGACATGGATCCGCAGGTGCAGAAGCTCGTCAACCGGGTGCAGCCGCTGGAGGATGTGGTGCGCACGATGGATCTGTTGCGCAGTGTGGGCATCACCCGCGTGAATGCGGATTTCATCTATGGCCTGCCGAAGCAGAGTGTCGCCCATGTGCGCCGATCGATCCGCACCATGCTCGATCTCGGCATCGACCGCGCCGCCGTGTTCGGCTATGCGCATGTGCCCTGGTTCAAGAAGCATCAGAACGCCATCGATGCCGATCTGCTACCCGGTGCCGGCGAGCGGCTCGAACAGGCGCGCGCAGCCGAGGCTGCCTTCGCCGAGGCCGGCTGGCAGGCGATCGGCTTCGATCATTACGCGCATCCCGGTGATGCCATGGCGCAAGCCGCCCGGGCGGGAACGCTGCGGCGCAATTTCCAGGGCTATACCACCGACGCGGCGGATACGCTGATCGGCATCGGCGCCTCATCGATCGGCGCCCTGCCGCAGGGCTATGTGCAGAACGAGCCGCATCTCGGCAAATGGGCGCAGGCGATCGATGCCGGGCATCTGCCGGTGGTGCGTGGTGTCTCCGTGACTGCGGATGATCGTCTGCGGCGCGATGCAATCATGCAATTGATGGCGGGGCTTGAGGTCGATCTCGCAGAAATGGCGCGCGCATACGGGCAGGAACTGGCGATATTCGACGCCGCGCTCATGGCGCTCGAGCCGCTCGTCGCCGACGGGCTGTGCCGGATCGAGGGGTATCGCATCCGTGTGACGCCGCAGGCGCGGTTCTTCGTGCGCAACGTCGCCGCGCGACTCGATGCCTATTGGCAGCCGAGTCCGGGGCGGCATTCGCTGGCGGTGTGATTGCACGCGCGATCATCCATGCCGGAACCGAGGGCAGAGAAGACCGTTTCCTGTCCGCATCGCGCGCGGGCCGTCTGTTCGGGTTCGCATGGGCGATCGCGCAACGCGATGATCCGGATAGAGAAGCGGCATGAATGAAAGACCCCCGCGTTTCAGTGGCCTTGATCATGATGACAGGCGATTTTTCAGGCGTGTCCTGATTGTTTTCGGCCTGTTCGCCATGGCCTATTTCTTCTGGTTGCTGGCCGGGACGTTGCTGCTGGTCTTTGCCGCCATCCTGATTGCCGTGATCCTGCGCGCCTTTTCCTTTGCTCTGGAGCGCCACGCACATGTGCCGCGGTCGATTTCCTTTTACGTTGCGCTGTTCATCGTAGGGGTGGTTCTTGCGGGATTCGTCTATTTCTTCGGTGCCCAATTGCAAATGCAGTTGACGGACCTGTTGTCCCAGCTCCCGGAACAGATCGAAGGGTTCGCGGCACGACTTGGTATCGAAGACCCCCTCGGCGAGATCGAGAGCCAGCTCGATGACGGGTTCGGAGCCAGTCTTTTCGGCCAGGCGGCGGGATTCGGCTATACGGTCGTCGGCGGCTTCACCAATCTTCTCTTGCTGATCGTGGCGGCGATCTATCTCGCCTACGATCCCAAGCTCTATCGCAAGCTGTTTGCCAGCCTGTTTCCGCCAGACCAGCGCCATGGTGTCGAGAATGTCATGCTCGCAACCGGTGCCGCGCTCAAGAAGTGGTTCGTCGGACAAATGGTGAGCATGCTGTTCGTGGGCCTGCTTTCGGGTTTGGGCTATTGGGCTGTCGGTCTGCCGACCCCTGCTGCGCTCGGTTTGATTGCCGGCTTCACGAATTTCATTCCCTATATCGGGCCGGTTCTCGGCGCCGTTCCCGCTCTCGTCTTCGGCTTCAACATTTCCCTGGAAATGACGCTGTATGCGCTGCTCGTCGCGTTCGCCGTACAGCAATTGGAGGGGAATGTCCTGGTGCCGCTCATTCAGAAACGCGCTGTTGCGATGCCGCCGGCGGTGGCGCTGTTCGCGATCATCATCTTTGGGGTGCTGTTCGGCTTCATCGGGATTCTGCTGGCCGTGCCGCTCGCAGTGACCGTGATGGTTCTGGTGCGCAAAGTATGGATCGAGGGTGTCATCGAGCACCCTCCGCGCCACGATTAGCGCGTTCCGACCTGACGGGGTCAGGCCGGGCGCTCCAGGTCATTATCTGGCGCATCATTTTCTCCGTCAGCCGGTATGCACCTGACGGCATGATACGCTAGAGGGCTGTTTCCCCGAGGTATCCGGAAAGGTCAATCATCCCGGGCTTCCCCGGGCCGGCTGCCTTGGTCCGGCACGTCCTCCTCCGGCCACTCGGCGATCCGCGCCATCAGACCATCCATGTCGTTCTCGGCCATGAGCACGAGCGAGAAACCGCCTTCCAGGGCTTCGACGCGATCGCGTACGCTGGCGCCGGCGCGGTGCACACTCTCCGGATCGCCGGTGATGAGCGGGTGCCAGTCGGGCAGGTCGCGCCCCTCGGCGAGGCGGCGATAGGCGCAGGAAGGGGGAAGCCAGTCGATCTTCTGCACCGTTTCCGGCGTCAACTGCACGCAATCGGGCACCTCGCGCAGGCGCTCCTCGTAAGCGCGGCAGCGACAGGTTCCCTCATCGAACATGTGGCAGGCGAGATCGGTATAGACGACGCGCTCGGTATCCTCGTCCTCGAGCTTGACGAGGCAGCAGCGCCCGCAGCCGTCGCACAGGCTCTCCCATTCCTCGGCGCTCATTTCCGCAAGGCTTTTGACCTGCCAGAAGGGGCGTTCTGCCATGATGTTCGCTTTCGTTTGCCTGTGCTCTTGGATAGGCGATCGATACCGGCCTTGCAATGCGCCGGATCAATCGTCTTGCGCGGCGTGCATTGTTGATTATTAACATTTATAAAATATTTCTTTTTAACCATACAGGTTGCATCCGGCCATGTGCGGGTTTTCGAGAAAATTGCGTGAATTGCGGGGTTTGTCGTGTCAGTGGGCTAGCCGCGCGTTAATATTCCTTTAATAATTCGCTTTCGGTGATTATGCGCGGTCGGACCTGCGCATAGGTGTCAAGGATGGGTTCGTTGCGTCTGGCCCCGGAAACAAGCCTCTGGACTCGGATCAAGCGTTGGGCGGCGGATTTCGACGCCTGGCTGAGTGCGTCCGCGTTCGAGGGGCAGGGTGATTTCAAGCGCTTCTGGCGTGCTTACAACCGCGTCATGCGCGTCTTCCGGTTTCGCGGCATTCGCCGCGCCCTGCTCGATCTCACCAGCGAGGCGGCAACCCTGAGTGTGGCCGCCGGTGCCGTGCTGGTCATGCTCGCGATTCCGGCTTTCTACGAGACGCATGTGGACTGGCGGCGCACGCAGGATTTCGCGGTCACTTTCCTTGATCGCCAGGGCGAGGAAGTGGGGCGTCGCGGCATCCGTCACGACGATTCGGTGCGCCTCGAGGATTTCCCGGACGAGCTGATCATGGCGGCACTGGCCACGGAAGATCGGCGTTTCTTTTCGCATTGGGGCATCGATCCGATCGGGACGACCCGGGCCCTCGTCGTCAATACGCGCGCTGATGCGGTGGTGCAGGGCGGCTCCACGATCACGCAGCAATTGGCCAAGAACCTGTTTTTGAACAACGAACGCTCGATGGATCGCAAGATACGTGAGGCGTTTCTGGCGCTGTGGCTGGAAGTGCAACTCGACAAGGAGGAAATCCTCAAGCTCTATCTCGACCGCGCCTATATGGGCGGCGGCAATTTCGGCGTCGCGGCGGCGGCTGACTTCTATTTCGGAAAATCGGTCAAGGATCTCACGCTTGCCGAATCGGCGATGCTCGCGGGCCTGTTCAAGGCACCGTCGCGTTTCTCGCCCCATATCAACCTGCCGGCGGCGCGCGCACGGGCGAATGAAGTTCTGACGAATCTGGTGAATGCGGGCTTCATGAGCGAGGGTCAGGTGCAGGTGGCGCGTCAGAACCCGGCAACGGCGATCGACCGGGGTCGGGACACGCCGGCGGATTTTTATTTCGACTGGGCGTTCGAGCAGGTCCGGGAAATGGCCCGGGAAGGTCATTTCGGCAATGAGCGCGTGCTCATCGTCAAGACGCCGCTGGATCTCGAATTGCAGGCGCATGCCGATCAGGCCGTGGAGAACATCCTGCGCCAGCACGGTGAGGCCTATGGGGTGCGCGATGCGGCCGCCGTGGTGATGGATCCGGACGGCGCCGTTCGCGCCATCGTTGGCGGTCGTGACTACGGCGCGAGCCAGTTCAACCGGGCGACCTCGGCCCTGCGCCAGCCTGGATCCGCCTTCAAGCCCTTCGTCTACGCGACGGTTCTGTCGCATCTGCCTTACCGTCCAGACAGTATCGTGCGCGACGCGCCGATCTGCATCGGCAATTGGTGTCCCAACAATTATAACCGCTCATTTGCCGGCGCCATGCCCATGACGACCGCCCTGGCGCGTTCGATCAACACCATTCCCGTGCGCTTCTCGCTGGAACTCGGCAATGGCAATGCCCGGGAGGGCAGGGCGAAGATCATCGAGATGACCCGGCGCATGGGCGTGCGCACACCGATGCAGGACACGACATCGCTGCCCATCGGCGCCTCTGAAATGACCGTGATGGACATGACGGCGGGATACGCGGTTTTCGCTAATGGTGGCAACCGGGTGGACCCCTATGTCGCCCTCGAAGTGTGGAATGGCTTCGGCGAGCCGCTCTATTCGCGCCGTCGCGACCACGAGCCGGAGAGGGTGCTCGCGACGTCCGTCGTCTCCGACATGAACCGGATGCTCGCCACCGTGCCGACTGCGGGAACCGGGCGTCGTGCAGCGCTCGACGGGGTCGTCTCCGCTGGCAAGACCGGGACGACCAATGCCTATCGCGATGCCTGGTATGGCGGCTATACGGGGAACTATGTGTCCGCGATCTGGTTTGGCAACGACAATTACGAATCGACCCGGCGCATGACCGGCGGTTCGCTGCCCGCCATGGCCTGGCGCGAAATCATGAGCTTCGCGCACCAGGATGTCGAGATCGTGCCCATCCCGGGACTCGATACGGATGAAGCGCCGCTGGTTGCGCAGGCCCCTGAGGCCGAAATGTCCGAGCGGGCCCGTAACGGGAGCATGTCGCGACGCTCCTTCGAGGTGATCGGCGGGATCAACCGCATGTTCGAGAGCGCCTCACGCCCGCGCACATCCTTCACCCCGCCGCGCCAGAGCGGGACAATGGTACGCCCCGTGCGCGCGAGCCGCGCCGGTGGTTTCGAGGTGGTCAGCGGGCGCTGAATGCGTGCCGCTGCCCGTGACACCGGCGCTCAGTTCCAGGCGCCGACCGGTTGCTTGTGCTGCAATTCTTCCAGCCGCTCCTGCGGATCATCGGAGTGCTCGGCGAGGAATTTCTCGGCTTCGAGTGCAGCCATGCAGCCCATGCCCGCAGCCGTCACGGCCTGGCGGTAGATGTCGTCGGTCACGTCGCCGGCTGCGAAGACGCCGGGCACGTCGGTGGCGGTCTTGCCCGGATGGGTGACGAGATAGTTGCCCGCCTTCATCGGCAGTTGACCTTCGAACAGCTCGGTCGCCGGCTTGTGGCCGATGGCGATGAAGACACCGTCGATCGGCAGCTCCGAAATCTCGCCGGTGACGGTATCCTTCAGGTTCAGATGCGTGACCCCCGGGGGCATGCCGCCGCCGCAGATCTCGTCGACTGCCGCGTTCCAGCGGATCTCGATCCTGGGATTGCGCATCAGGCGTTCTTGCAGGATGCGCTCGGCGCGCAGGCTGTCGCGGCGATGGATGAGGGTGACCTTCTCGGCCAGATTCGCCAGATAAAGCGCTTCCTCCACCGCCGTATTGCCGCCGCCGACCACGGCGACATGCTTGTTCCGGAAGAAGAAACCGTCACAGGTGGCGCAGGCCGAGACGCCCATACCCGAGAATTTCTGTTCGGATTCGAGACCCAGCCACTTGGCCTGCGCACCGGTGGCGATGATCAGCGAATCGCAGGTATAGGTTTCGCCGCCATCGCCGGTGAGCCGGAAGGGGCGCTGCGAGAGATCGACGGCGCTGATATGGTCGGAGACGAAGCGCGTGCCGACATGCTCGGCCTGGGCGCGCATCTGCTCCATCAGCCAGGGCCCCTGGATGACGTCGGCAAAGCCGGGATAATTCTCGACATCGGTGGTGATGGTGAGCTGGCCGCCGGGCTGGATGCCTGAGATCAGGATCGGCTCAAGCATCGCGCGCGCGGCGTAGATCGCGGCGGAATAGCCGGCCGGGCCGGAACCGATGATGATGACTTTCGCGTGGTGATGCGCCATGGCAGCTCTCCCTTTGCGCCTTGTTTTGGATAGCCGGGCGCGTGCTGTCAATCAGGCCGCAACCGGATCACGCGCTTGCGCACAGGCGTCACGCCGCATCCCCGAGACGCTGGCGCAGCAATGCGCTGATCCGCTTTGCCGCGATCGCCCCGGCATCGGGTGGGGGCGCGGTTGCGGGTCGTGTCTGCGCAACATCCGCGTCGGTGTCGAGATCGTGAACATGTCCCAGCGCGGCGAGGCGCCGTGCAAAGAGGTGGTGGCGCGGCCCCATCCCGCTGAAGCTGAACAGATCCACCTGCTTGCCCGTCGACAAGGCTTCCGACACCATCGAGGTCGAATCGGCGGTTACCAGGATGCGGTCAGCCAGGGCGAGCATGCCGAAATAGGGGTTGTCGCCGGTCCCGTCCCAGAGCGTGATCTGCGGATCATCGGCAAAACGCACGGCCAGCGCTTCGCGCAGGGCAGGCTCGGTACGCCGGGAGGGGGTGATCATCACGGCATGACCCTGCGCGCGAAAGGCAGCGAGAATGGCGAGGAAGCGGGTGATATCTCCGGGCGAGAAGCCGCCACGACGCGTGCGCCCACCCAGCAGGACAGCGAGGCGCGGGCGCGCGAGATCGGCATAATGCGGGCCGAAGCGCACGGCTGCGGCTTCGAGTTTTTCCGGCGTGACGCGGTGGATCGTCGTCTCGGTGAGGAGAATGTTGGAGCCCTCGATGCCGTCATGCGGGTGGGCGATCACAAGATCGAATCGATCCGAAGGCGTGCGTGGGTTCTGCAGATGCACCGTCAGGGTGCGACCGCCCGAGGCGTGCCGGATGGCGATGGCGACGGCTGTGGAGCGCCGTCCGCAGGAGATCAGCAGATCCGGCCAGGGCGGCGCGATAACATCACCCTCTGCGGCGAGTCCGCGCAGGGGACTGGGGCAAAGATGCCCCGGCAGCCAGCGCCAGGGCGCACGCAATCCGATGCGTTTTTCCGTGAAGGCGAAGCCCAACCGGTCGCACAGGCCGAGCACCTGGCTGCGCATGCCGGCTTCCCCTGTCGTCAAGGCCCAGACCGTCGGAAGGCGCACGTCGAAAACTCCCACGCGCAATTTCGTTGCGCGGCTTGTGTGCATGCGCTAACGCGATAATGTAGACGCGCCCTCGCGGAGGGCGTTATAGACGACGGAGTTTCCATGCGCGACCGCCTCGACGCGATCGATCTCAAGATTCTGGCCGAATTGCAGAAAGACGGCAGCATTACCAATGTTGAATTGGCGAGGCGCGTCGGCCTGTCGGCCCCGCCATGCCTGCGGCGTGTGCGCGCCCTGGAGGAGGCGGGAATCATCAAGGGCTACCGCACGCTGCTCGATCCGCAATTGCTCGGCTACGAGGTGATCTGCTTCGCCATGGTCCAGTTGGCCAGCCAGACACAGGCGGATCTCGCGGCGTTTCAGGAACGCATCGCCGACTGGCCGACGGTGCGCGAATGCTGGACGCTCTCCGGCGAGGTGGATTTCATCCTCAAATGCGTCGCCACGAACATGACGGCGTTTCAGAATTTCGTCGGCGATCTGACGAGCCTGCCCAATGTGCGCAACGTGCGCACGGCGCTCAGCCTTGACAAGGTCAAGGACGAGCCGCTCGTGCCACTTGATCTGGAAGGCTGAGGCGCGCCTCAGAAACGGCGCGCCACCCATCCGGCGAATACCTCGGTCAATGCCATGGCGCGGATCTGCTCCCGCTCCGGCGACGGGCGATGGGAGCCCGTTGTCGCCGGATTGTTCGCAAGCAGGCTATAGCTGTCGATCACGCGCCCGTCCGGCGCGATCAGCTGCGCTTCACCGCCGAGATTGTCGAGCGGTGGTTGCGCAAAGCCCCCGCCGAAACTGTCGTCATGGTCAATCGACGTGTTCGCATTCAGGAAGAAGCTGTTCAGGGTGACGTGCAGACGCGGTGCATCCGCGGCGATGGTGTAGTGCGAGCGCAGTTCCGCGCGCAGCGAATCATGCAGCAGGTCGGCGAAGACGCCGACGCCGCGCGCCCGCAGCGGCGCAACATCGACCGTAATCGCACTGACGCTATGGCGCGGCTGTGCCTCGGCGTTAACCGGGGCGAGCAGGACCGTACCCGCAAGGATGGCGAGGAGCATGGCGAACAGGGGAGCGGCGCTTGCGAGGATGCGATTACGGACCCGTGCGCCGCGAGCAGCGTGTCTTGCGATCATGGCCTGTCTCCGCGTCATGTCTATCCCCCAAGCCTCATATATGATGTTGCGCGCCGATGGGTAGCGGCTGCTGACCTGAAGAAGTGCCTTTGCTCGCGGAGGGGGATCGCGCGAGCACTGCAGCCCCTCAAACGACCCCGAACGCTTCCATCCAGCCGAAATCATCCTCGGTGCGTCCCGTCGGTTTGTATTCGAGGCCTATGGGGCCCTGATAGGGGGAGGCGGCGATGGCTTCGAAGATGGCGGGGTAGTTGATCTCGCCCCTGTCGGGAGCGAGGCGCAGCGGGGCGTTGGCGATCTGGACGTGGCCGATATGGGGCATGTGGCGTTCGTAGCGGCGCAGGAGATCGCCCTCCATCACCTGAATGTGGTAGAAATCGAACATCAGCTTGACGTTCGGCTCGCCGATCTCGTCGATCAGCGCGACGATGTCGTCGGAGCGCGAGACGAGGTTGCCGGGGCGGTCGTAGCGGTTCAGCGGTTCGAGCAGCAGGGTGAGGCCCCTGTCGGCGACGGAGCGCGCCGCCTCGCGGATATTGGCGATATAGGTGGTCAGCCCCGCCTCGTGCTGGCCGGGAACAACGCCGCCGCTCATCACATGGATCAGCGGCGCGCCGAGCGCCGTCGCGTAATCGACGGCCTGGGCGAAATAGCGCCGGAAATCCGCCTCGCGCCCCGGGAGCCCGGCATGGCCCCATTCGTCGCGGGAGGTATCCCCGCGCGGGGTGTTGAGATTGTTGAGCTGCATGCCCGTGGCGTCGAGCGCGGCTTTCAGTTCCTTGATCGGATGATCATAGGGAAACTGGAACTCCACCACCTCGAAGCCGCAGGCCTTCGCCGCCGCGAGACGCGCGGGCAGGGGGATTTCGGTAAAGAGCGTGCCGAAATTCACCGAGAAGCGTGAGCGGGGCAGGGGGGATCGTATCATCGCGTTTCCTCCGATGGCGCAAACCGGATGTTCAGGGTGGCGCCTTGTTGATGCTTCGTCAGGGCGATCCTAACGCAGCCGCGCGGCTCTGGGCAGCCCGGCCATGCGGCGAAACTCCCGCTTCACGATGGGTAAGGCGCCGCAACCCGGGTCGTTTTCCCCGTCTATGGGGAAGCCCGTGTGTTGCGCGCGCGGAGCAAACGGCGTAACGCATCCGCTTACGCTCACGCGCGCGAGGGACGGATGCAGGCATGGCACATCACGACAGGATTCTCATCGTCGATTTCGGCTCCCAGGTCACCCAGCTGATCGCGCGCCGCGTGCGCGAGGAGGGGGTCTATTCCGAGATTGCGCCGTTCCAGTCGGCGGCAGAAGCGTTCCGATCCATGAATCCAAAAGCCGTGATTCTCTCCGGCGGCCCCGCCTCGGTCACGGATGAGGGCTCACCGCGCGCACCCCGGGAGATTTTTGATTCCGGCGTGCCGGTGCTGGGCATCTGCTACGGCCAGCAGACCATGGCGGCCCAGCTCGACGGGGCTGTCGAGGGCGGGCATCACCGCGAATTCGGGCGCGCCGAGGTCGAGGCGATCTCAGCCTCACCACTCTTCGAGGGCGTCTGGGAAATTGGCCAGCGCTATCCCGTCTGGATGAGCCATGGCGACCGGGTGACCCGGCTGCCGGAAGGCTTCGAGATCATCGGCACCTCCGAGAACGCGCCTTTCGCGGCCGTCGCGGACGAAAACCGGCGCTATTACGGGGTGCAGTTCCATCCGGAAGTGGTGCATACGCCGCACGGCGCCGCCCTCCTGCGCAATTTCGTACGTCGCATCGCCGGCTGTACCGGTGACTGGACGATGAAGGCGTTTCGCGCCGAAGCGATCGAGCGCATCCGTGCGCAGGTCGGCTCGGAGAAGGTGATCTGCGGCCTCTCCGGCGGCGTCGATTCATCCGTCGCGGCCGTGCTCCTGCACGAGGCGATCGGCGATCAGCTCACCTGCGTCTTCGTCGATCACGGGCTGCTGCGCGCCGGCGAGGCCGAGCAGGTCGTGACGCTGTTCCGCGACGCCTACAACATCCCGCTGGTGCATGTGCAGGCTCAGGAAACCTTCCTGGAGGAGCTTTCCGGCATCAGCGATCCCGAGCAGAAGCGCAAGATCATCGGGCGGCTGTTCATTGATGTGTTCGAGGCGGAAGCGAAGAAAATCGGCGGCGCGAGCTTCCTCGCCCAGGGCACGCTCTATCCTGACGTGATCGAGAGCGTCTCCTTCACCGGCGGCCCCTCGGTCACGATCAAGAGCCACCACAATGTCGGCGGTCTGCCCGAGCGCATGAACATGAAGCTCGTCGAGCCGCTGCGCGAATTGTTCAAGGACGAGGTGCGCGATCTCGGCCGCGAGCTCGGCCTGCCCGACAAGTTCGTCGGTCGCCATCCCTTCCCCGGCCCCGGCCTGGCCATTCGCTGTCCCGGCGATATCACGGCTGAGAAGCTCGGTATCCTGCGCAAGGCCGATCTGATCTATCTCGAGGAAATCCGCCGCGCCGGCCTCTATGACGAGATCTGGCAGGCCTTCGCCGTGCTCCTTCCCGTGCGCACCGTCGGCGTGATGGGGGATGCCCGCACTTACGATTATGTCTGCGCCCTGCGCGCCGTCACCTCGGTGGATGGCATGACGGCGGATTTCTACCCGTTCGACATGAAGTTCATCGGTCGCGTCGCCACCCGCATCATCAACGAGGTCAACGGCATCAACCGCGTCGTCTACGATATCACCTCGAAGCCGCCGGGGACGATCGAGTGGGAGTGAGGGCCCTGCGGCGATGACGCGCTGGCGGGTCACCTGGCTGCTCATGGCCGGCGGGATCAGCATCTGGCTGGCCTGGCTCTACATTTCCCCGCATTTCAACACCTATCCCGAGCAGGATGATTGCAGCTTCGGCCCGGTTTCGAACGAACGCTATCGCGAATTGCTGGCGCTGGCGCGGCAGCATCAGGCCAGCGGACGCTGGTCGCGTCTGCGGGGCGATGGCCGCGACATGAACGAGAACTTGCAAGGCCGCCTCGACGATATCATGGACGGGATGGACTCGATCTACGAACGCATCGCCGCCACGCATGCCGTAATGCGGGCGCTCGGGGCATATTACCGTGCCACGGTTCCGGATTCCGAGGATGCATTCGAGAGTGCAAGGCGCAGGTCTCGCCTCGTGGAGTTCGGGAGTGTTGGTTTCGTTTACATTCTAGACGTGCACAAAATTGGCGGATTCGCTCCCATTAATAGAAAAGCGACAATACATATTAATTTTATAGCCGACAAAACGGAAATTGCTGGATGGGAAAGATATAAGAATAATATATTTATTATACATGTAAATTATCCTTTTTCAGCATTGTATCCGCCACCAGATATCGGAGATATTGATAATAATCAAGAATGCCCTGCAATTCCAAACTCTTCGTGGGTCGCCGACTATGACAATTGGCTCGCAAGCCTCAACACAAGAATGGACTAAAATATGATCGTGGAGCGCCGAATATTTCTTGAATCGAGGCCCGTCGGCGAGATTGGTTTTATCAACACTGGCGCTGGGCATCTTTATCTTGTGTTTCGTAATGTAATATTCGATAATGGCGAATTTATACATGTTGTGGATGATACTGATCAAGTTATCAGTGGTGGCCCCCAAGGTTCAATGAATGATTCTTTATTGTCCGTTCAAACAAATCTCTTGAAAGACAGTAGGGATCAATACGCAAACTCTGACACTCCCGATGATCGCCTCAGCTACGACATTACCGATCTCCTGCTCACTTCCGGCGTCTATTCGGATGCTCACGCCGCATGGGCGGGAATGACGGCTTTTGCAATCGCCTTGAGTGAGGAATACCGCTACGAATTGCCGACAATGGGCGGGAATATCCATGTCGCCAATTCCAACGCCACCATTCTCTCCGTCCTCAACCATGCCGGTCTCGACGTGCGCAGCATCGAAACTGCCGATGGCTCCAGCTATGTTGATGACACAAGGTATTGGGGGCATCCCGGCGCGGACAAGGATGCGCCCACGCTGTTGGGATCGGGTGACACCGCACCGGCAATGGCCGCGTGAGTGGTTCTTAACAGGTGATTAAAATTCTGGATTGTTTTTTTGGATCGATGGGGTACGAATTGACGATACCATCAAGCGTCGAGGAGTGGGGTAGTGGTTGTGCGGCTGAAAGGGTTATTGCCATCGGTCTGGCCGGGTGTGGCGGCGCTGATGCTGATGGTGGCGCTCGGCACCGCGCCGGCCAGGGGCGATGCGGTGCCGGGCATGGTTGCTGCGCCTGACCGCCATCTCTCCTTTGATCCCTCACCCGTCACCGTGCGGTTCGTTTACGAGGACGGTACGCGCGACCTGCTGATTCCGCGCAAGTATATTTTCTTCGCGACGGGTGGCTTCTCCAGCCGCGACGGGCCGATTCCGGATCTGATCGAAACAAAATCAGTCAAGCTCGTTCTGACCTATCCTGATGGCGAGGCGTGGTCAGTTGCGACACGCGATTATATGCGCGAACACGGCGTGAGCGCAGGCAGGGCTGCCGATGAGATGCGTGACAGGATGCACATTGTTGAGGTGCGCCCAACACATAATATTATTGACCTTGATCGCGTACGCCAAAGATCTCAGATTCGCGACCTTGAAGGCTTTATCGGTAAATTTGGGCTGAGGGAATTCGAAATAAGCCGCGGTAACCAGCAGCTTTTTCTTGGGTCTGAAGAAGACGAATTTCTTCAAATATTGTGTTACAACCCGAAAAATCCTGGCTGGTTTTGTAAGCATTACACGTCATTGACAGATAATATCGTCTTTAATGCCGATTTCGTTGACCTGCGCATTTTCGGCGGGCGCGAATTCGCCAATAACCGCATGCGCATGATCAAGCGCACCCTGTGCACCTTCACTGAATCCTGCTGACCGGAGATCGATTCATGTCAAATGTCGTACTCACCATGGCTGATGTCGATGCCATGACTGCGATCCTGGATAGTGGTGACCGTGCGGGTGCTTATCTCTACTATTACAATATCATCAGGGACGTCGACCGTGATGCGGCTGATCAGATCCTGATGCAGATGCAGATCACGACCTATAGCGGCTTCTTTGGTGGTGGTTTTCCTATTTGAAATTCGTCAGTTGCGACGGGTGAGGGGCAGGTGAATTGGAATGATGGTAAAAAGAGATCAGAAAATTAGAGGTGCAGCTGGCTTGCTGTTTCATGCGCTTGTAGCCTTCGCCGTTCTCGCGATTGCGCCGGCCAATGCCGACACGGTGCCTGGCTTTGTAGCTGGTGACAATCGGCACCTTTCCTTCGATCCATCTCCGGTTACAGTTCTTTTTCGCTATAGTGATGGCGTGCGTGAACTGCGCATCCCGCGACAATACATCGTTATCGCATCCGGCGATTTCTCCAGCCGCGACGGCCCGATTCCTGATCAGATCGACACCCATGCTGTCACTTTGGCAATAGCCTATCCCGATGGCGAGGCATGGACTATCGCAACGCGCGATTACATACGCGAACATGGCACCAGTGCTCGTATGGTTGGTGCAGAGATGCGATACGAATTCAATAAGGTTGTAGTCAGGCGATCCGGTCCGGTTGACTATCGGACCCGGAGCTATGGATCAGAGCGTGCCGAGCGCGATGCGGAAACAGGTCTGCTTTCATTCACACAAGGAAAAAGCAATATTCGCTTCATTGGCGATGAGTCCGATTATTTTGGAGATATCGATTGTTCCCAGGCATTAAATCCACGCTGGCTTTGTGATTACAGAGCACACATCACGCACAACATCGCGATAACAGCGTCATTCGTCGACTTCCGCCTGCATGGTGGCCGTGAATTTGCCAACCAGCGCATGCGCTTCATCCGCGAAACTGTCTGCACGTTTACATCAGAATGCTGAGAGCATTTTACTCGAAGGATCCGGAACATGAGCAACCAGATCATTACTTTGGCCGACACGGCTGCCATGACCGCTATTCTGGATAGCGGAGACCGAGCTGGTGCTTACCTTTATTACTACAACTTGATCAGAGATGTCGATCGTGCGGCTGCCGATCAGATTCTCATGCAGATGCAGATCACGACCTATAGTGGTTTCTTCGGTGGTGCCGCGCTGATTGGAAATTCCATTGCGAAAGACAGCAATCCAGATCTGTATCCTGAGACGCTCGATCTGTTTTCGGAGCAAATCCTTCGTGGGTTAATTTCGACGATTGAGGCGGCAGTAATAAACCCCGAACATTCCGGCGTACTCACTGCTGAAGAAATCCGGATTGCCGATCATGGCGTCTGGGATTCCATGCAGATGGGGAACTACTTCCCCGGCAATTTCCAGTTTCCGTATAATGACTCGGCCTTCTACACTGAGGGCACGATGACGGCGATGCTGGCGGGGTTGCAGCTGACTTTCGGGTCGCGCGTCGGCAACAGGGCGGAGCATTTCACGGGCAGCGGCTATGTGGTCGACGATGCCACCGATTACCTTTTGATCCGTAACGCTGACGGCATCATCGTCTATGTCGAAG
>Ga0208623_100299_pt1 | contig 43354 bp, 39 predicted proteins | sample HotLakConsUCCL28_FD_184737 | JGI IMG/M metagenome (GOLD analysis project Ga0208623, IMG submission 184737) | Hypersaline microbial mat communities from Hot Lake, Washington, USA - Hot Lake Consortium UCC-L28 (SPAdes) (version 2) ...
GTCAAGGCGATCATGGCGGGCGCCCATGCGGTGCAGATCGTGTCCACCCTCTTGATCAACGGGCCCGAACAGGTCGGCGACCTCCTCGGCGAGCTGCAGGCCTGGGCCGAGGAGAAGGAGTACGCTTCGGTCGAGGAGCTGCGCGGCTGCATGAACCACGCCCGCTGCCCCGACCCCGAGGCGCTCGAGCGCGCCAACTACATGCGGATCCTCAGTAGTTGGCGGGTTTGAGCGCTTTGCCTTTAACCAAAAATTCAACAAATGTAAGTTGAACCTTCCCTCCTTCGGGGACTTTATGGGGAAATGCCCCGGAAGATCAGCTTCATCAACTACAAGGGTGGGGTCGGCAAGACCTCCCTCGTAGTCAACCTTGCCGCCTCCCTCGCCCAGGCCGGCAAGCGGGTGCTTTTGGTCGATCTGGACGCCCAGTCGAATTCCAGCATCTGGCTGCTCCGCCTCGAGCGCTGGAATCCCCTCAACACCGCCGATACCGGGCACCTCTACTCGATTTTCGAGCCGGGGGTCTGCCGCCTGCGGGATTGTCTGGTCAAGGACGTGGTCCGGGGGGCGGAAGGCGAGGCGCTGCTGCCGGGGCTGGATGTGATCCCGGCCACCTTCACCCTGGTCGATATCGAGCACGATTTCGAGTCCGCCGACGGCCGGCCCGCCTTCGCCATCTTCCAAGAGCAGCTCGCGGAGATCGAGCAGGACTACGACTTCATCCTCTTCGACTGCCCCCCGAACGTGCTCTACGCCGCCCAGTGCGGGGTCTTCTGCAGCAGCGAGATCTACGTGCCCGCCAACCCCGACGCCCTCAGTCTGATCGGCTTCACGCTGCTCGTCGGCAAGCTCCAGCAGTTCCAGCACCTCAGCGCGAGTTTCCGGGTGGCGGGGATGCAGCCCCTCGCGCAGGTGCGCGGCGTGATCTTCAACGCGATCAAAAGCAACTTCGATATCGATGTTCCGAAAATGCGGATGCAGTTCCGCATCAATCAGTTCAAGAACCAAGGCCGCGTCGCCAAGGACACGCGGATCTTCGACAAGCAGGTGCGCGATGCGGTCGTCGTGCGGCGCGCCGTCACCCTCGGCCTGCCGGTCACGCTGGTCGGCACCCAGGCCCAAGAGGACAGCGTGGCGGAGGACTACCGCGGCGTGGCCGAGGAATTGATGAACACTCCGGCCATGCCGGAATAAGGAAGGCTTTTGTCATGCCCGAAAAATTCGAGAAATACAGCCCCGAGGAGTGGGAACACCTGCGCAAGCGCTTCTTCAGCTCGATGCTGAACGATACCGAGATCGCCAAGCTCGGGCAGAATGTCGGCATTTCCTGGCCCTTCAAGGGCAGCGACGAGACGCCCGCCAAATACATCGATTTTTCCCTCGAAGAACTCGCCGAGGTGCCCGGTCTCGTCAACAAACCGAAGCGTATCCATACCCTGATGGACATCCTGCGGGAGACGCTCGCCTTCGACGATCCCTTCTCCGACATGGTCGATACGGTCGAGTCGGAAAGCGAGGTGGACGATACCTTCGAGCGCATCCTCGCGAAGCTCAAAATCCCCACCAACTATCCGGCCGAGTTCGTCCACTTCAGCGAGGACACCTGCTCCCTGCTGGAGAGCGAGGACCTCAAGACCCTGGTCGACATCATCCACTTCGGCCAGAAGCTGGCCCAAAACGTGGTCGTGGGCGGCGACTTGAAGACTTTCCTCAACGGTCTCGCGCACAAGGACGAGGTCGGCATCGCCCGGCACATTCCCTACCGGCGCGGCGAGCGCGGCCTTCACCTGGCCGAGGCCATCGGCCTGATCGCGGGCGATCTGCCCGAGTCGGCCCGGCTCGAACTGCTCCAGCGCGGAGGCCTCGAGCTGAGCGAAGCGGAACAAGCCCTGCGCGCGAAGGCGGGCGATCTCGCCACGGAAGCGGCGCTCAAGTCCGCCGTCGAGGCGCTCGACGCCCGCTGCCAATGGTTCAGCGCCGAGGCCGCCGACCTCGAAAACGTGTTTTCGACCGGCGGCTCGCCCGAGCGTTATTTCATCAGCATGAACGACCCCCGCCTCGAGCGCGTGGCGGTCGCCCTCGCGCGGCTCCGCTTCGCGCCGCCCGAGGCGGAAAAGAAGGGCTTCTTCGGGAAGCTCTTCGGGCGCTAGGCCCGTCGGGGCTGGCCGGGGGCCGGGGCGGGCGCGCCCGGATCGAACGACAGCCGGGAATGACTCCCATCCAGCAAAAGGCTGGCGCTGGGGGGGATGAGCGGCCAAGCTGCCGCCATGTCCCTTCGCGTGAAAATTTCTTTCCTCTTGGTTCCCGTCCTTTTGCTCGTCTGGTGGGTCTGGCCGGCGGGCGGCGAGGAGGGGGCGATCAAGGGCCGCTTGGACGATTTGGTCGACTTGGTGGAGAAAAGCGGCAGCGAGTCGACCCTCGAAGCGGCCGGCCGCGGGCGCAAGCTCTCGGAGTTTTTCGCCGACGGCGCCGCGATCGAATACCTGCCGGGCCGCAGCCTCCGGGTGGAGGGAGAGCAGGCCGCCGGTGCCTTCCTTCAGGCGCGTTCGATGGCCGAGGCGATTTCCATTTTCATCATGTCGCATCAGGTCGAAGTCGACGAGTCCGGGGAATCGGCCCGCTCGAAGGTCCGCGCGACCGCCGGCGTCACCCTGAGCGGCGGCGAGACGGAGAGCGAGACCCTGACCCACGGCCTGTCCTGGGAAAAGATCGAAGGAGAGTGGCGCATTCGCGAAGCCGAAGTCCTGGGCGAATGAGCGGGAGCGGGCGGGGTCGGCTCCGTTCGTGGCGGGGACCACCTCTGGCCCCGCGCCTGGACGGCGCGGGGCCGGTCTCCTCCTCTCCCTTCGGGTAGGAGGAGAGTTTTTTTTCTGGGGGTGGGCGCTGCGGGCGGGGTCTGCTCCGTTCGTGGCGGGGACGACCTCCGGCCGCGCGCCTGGACGGCGCGGGGCCGGCCTCCTCCTTTCCCTTCGGGTAGGAGGGGAGGTTTTGCGGCTCCTTTCCGAGGACTCTGCGGGGAGCGTCGCGCCCTCAGGTTTGTGTTGCCTTTCGGGGCGCGGTTTAAAAACTGCCCGCTGACTCGACCGACCTATCCTACCTGCCATGAAAGACAGCTTCCTCAGTTCGGAGGGCCGCATCGGGCGCGGCCTTTTCGTGCTTCGCCTCCTGCTCTTCGTGATTCTCACCGGCGCGACCTTTGGCGGAACCTACCAGTTTTTCTCCGAGTGGAAAGAGGGGCACCACATCCCCCTCGGCATCTTTATCACGCTCGTCGTGGGCCTGCTCTGCGCTTTCGCCCTGCTCATGCAGCTGATCAAGCGCCTGCACGATGCCGGCAAGCCGCCCTTTCTTTCGATCCTGCTGTTGGTTCCCGGCGTCAATCTGCTGCTGCTGCTCTACGCCGCGGTCGTCCCCTCGAAGGGCTGATCGCGGGGAGCTGCCCCTTTTTCCGGCCGGGGCGCGTCAGTAGAACAGGTTCCGGTCGAGGCTGCGGTACTGGATCGCCTCGAGCAGGTGGGGGCTCCGGATTTCGGCCGCGTCGGCGAGGTCGGCGATGGTCCGCGCGACCTTCAGGATGCGGTCGTAGGCGCGGGCGGAGAGGCCGAGTTGTTCCATCGCCTGCTGCAGCAGATCGCCTTCTTCGCGGCCGATCGCGCAGTGCCTGCGGATCTCGGCGTGGCTCATGCGGGCGTTGCAAGGGGCGCCCTTGGCGCCGGGCAGTTCGCGGAAGCGGGACAACTGGCGCTCGCGGGCGGCCTCGCAGCGGGCGCGGATGGTTTCCGAGCTTTCACCGGGCTGGGCCTTGCGGAGCTCTTCGATCCGCAGGGCCGGCGCTTCGATATGGATGTCGATCCGGTCGAGCAGGGGCCCGCTGATGCGCGAGCGGTAGCGCTGGATCTGCGGCACGCTGCAGCGGCATTCGCGGGCGCCGTCCCCGGTGTAGCCGCAGGGGCAGGGGTTCATCGCGCAGACCAGCATGATCGAGCAGGGCAGGGTGACCTTGCCGGCGCTTCGGGAAATCGTCACCTGCCCGTCCTCGAGCGGCTGGCGGAGGACCTCCAGGGCGGAGCGTTTGAACTCCGGCAGCTCGTCCATGAAAAGCACGCCGTTGTGGGCGAGGGAGATCTCGCCGGGGCCGGGGATGGCGCCCCCGCCGAGCAGGCCGACGTCGCTGATGGTATGGTGGGGCGAGCGGAAGGGGCGCTGGAAGTAGCGGTTTTTCTCGCTCAGGGTGCCGCCGGCGGCGGACTGGATGCTGAGGATTTCGAGGAACTCGTCCATGCTCGGCTTCGGCATGATGCCGGGGATGCGCTTCGCGATCATCGATTTGCCGGAGCCGGGCGACCCGATCATCAGCAGGTTGTGCCCGCCGCTGACGGCGACCTCGACCGCGCGGCGGACCGCGTGCTGGCCCTTGACTTCGGCGAAGTCCGGGCGCTGTTCCTCCGGCGGTTCGCGGAAGAAGCTGCTCTCCCGGGAGGGCATGGGCGGGATGGGGAGCTCGCCGTTGAGGAAGCGCACGGCCTCGTCGAGGCAGCCGACGGGGTGGACGTCGATGCCCGAGACGAGGGCGGCCTCGTCGGCCGACTCAGCCGGCAGGATGAGGCCTTTCTTACCGCTGCGTTTGGCCAGAAGCGCCATGGCGAGCGCCCCGCGGACGGGACGGGTGCGGCCGGAGAGGCTGAGCTCGCCGGCGATCACGTAGTCGCCGATCCGGTCGGGCTCGCAGTGCTTGGTCGCGGCGAGGATGCCGATCGCGATGGGCAGGTCGTAGGCCGGGCCCTCCTTCCGGAGGTCGCCGGGGGCGAGGTTGATGGTGGTGCGGCTGTTCGGCATGCGGAAGCCGCTGTTGCAGAGGGCGGAGAAGACCCGGTCCTGCGACTCCTTGACGGCGGTGTCGGGCAGCCCGACCAGAAAGAATTTGAGTTCGCCGAACTCGCCGGTATTCACCTCGACTTGAACGGGATGAGCGTCGACCCCGACGAGGGCGGCGGAATGCGTGAGTCCCAACATAGACTCAAGATGCTTGGAGAATTTTCAAAAGTGAACAAGCTTTCAGTTGTCCGGAAGGCGAAATTTCCGCGTTCGCGCGCTCGGGCCGGCGGCCGCGCATGAGGGTCGGGCTGACAGGCGGGATCGGATGCGGGAAGACCACGGTGGTCGGCTTCTTCCGGGAAGCGGGTTTCCGGACGGTGGAGTCCGACGGGATCGTCCGCGAGCTGCTGGCGGACGACGCGGAGCTGCGGGAGGCGCTGGAGGGCCGCTGGGGCCGGGAGGTTTTCGGCGGGGACGGCTCGGTCGACCGGAAGGCGATCGCGCGGCGCGTCTTCGGCGACGAGGCGGAGCTGCGCTGGCTGGAAGCCCGGCTGCATCCGAAGGTGCGGGAGCGCTGGACCCGTGCGCTGGCGGCCGAGCCGGAGGCGGACTGGCTGGTCGAGATTCCGCTGCTCTTCGAAAAAAGGCTTGAAACGGAGTTCGATTTCACTGTCTGTATTTCCAGTCCCGACGATGTTGTGGAGTCCCGGATGCGTGACCGCGGATACTCGGGGCGGGAAATCGAGCTGCGAAGACGCCGGCAAATGCCGCTGGAGCAGAAGCGGACCCGGGCCGATTTCGTCCTTTCCAACGCCGGAAGCCTTGAATTTTTGAATACCCAAACCACGCGATTGATCGGCGATCTGCGATCGCGCTGAGCAATCCGGATTTCACCGCGCGGGGCCGATCGTCGGCGCCCGCGCACCGTAACACCTACCCAAAGCAACTGCATGAGTTCCGAAGACGACCCGAAAGCGGACAGCCCGGTCCGAGACGATTTCAACCTCGAGTCCGGCACGCCGAAGAAAAAAGCGGCCAAGAAGCGCGCCCGCAAGGCGGCCCGCAAGAAGGCGAAGCCGGCGGCCGACGAGGGCGGCAAGGAGGAGATCATCGACATGACCGGGCGGATGGAATTCTCTCCGGACGAAGAGCCCGAAGCGCGCCCCCGGGGCGGCGAGCGCGGCGAGCGGAAGAGCGGGCGCGGGGAGGGGGGAGAAGACGCCGCGGACGATTCCGGCCCCCGGGAGGCCGGGCCATCCGGCGGCAAGGACCGGGACGAAGGCCGCCGGCCGGGCCGCGAGCATTCGCAGGACCGCGAGCAGGATCGCCCGCAGGATTCGCCCGAATCGCAGGGCGGCGGCCACCCGCACCACCGCGAGAACCGGTTCAAGAACAAGAAGGCCAAGAAGAACAAGAAGCAGCGTTGGCAGAATCAGAATCCGAACCAGCATCCCAAGAAGAAGCGCTTCCGGGAGGAGGAGACGCCGATCGAGTTCGGAGAGCTTTTGGACTTCGAAGGCTTCGACAGTTTCGAGTCCCTCGACGCGATGGCGGGAGAGCTCGGCGACGGGGCGCCCTTCGACTACGACCACGTCTACAACCTTTCGCTGGCCGAATTGCGGGAGGAAGCGCAACGGAACTCGACGGACGGCGGGCTCGCTCCCAACCGCGACCAGTTGATCAACGCCTTGGTCGCCGCCGCGGCGGAAGCCAAGCGGCCGATCCTGGCGAGCGGCGTGCTCGAGCTGCTGGACGACGAGGACGGCGGCCTGTTGGTCTTCGAGCGGGACAACTACCGGATCAAGGCGCTCAGCGTTTACGTGCCGCAGGTCCTGATCGAGCACTACGGGCTGCAGCGGGGGCACATCGTGCGGGCGCGGATCCATCCTCACCGCGAGAACGAGTCCTGCCCTTTCGCCGTGCGGATCGAATCGGTCATGGGCCGCGATCCCGAGACTTTGGCGGAGATCGTGCCCTTCACGGAGCGGGTGCCGTATTACCCGCTGCAGCGTATTTTGATGGAGTCCGAATCGGCGGGCAAATGGGACGGCCTCTCGATGCGGGTGGTGGACTGCCTGACGCCGGTCGGCTTCGGCCAGCGCGGGCTGATCGTGGCGCCCCCGCGCACCGGTAAGACGGTCCTGCTGCAGGGCATGGCCAATGCCATCCAGACGAACTATCCGGACGCGCACCTCATCATCCTGCTGATCGACGAGCGGCCGGAGGAAGTGACCGATTTCCGCCGGCAGGTGAAGGGCGAGGTCATCAGCTCGACCTTCGACGAATCGGCGGAGAGCCATGTCCACGCCGCCGAGATGGTGATCGAAAAGGCCCGGCGGATGGTCGAAATCGGTAAAGACGTTGTTATTTTGCTCGATTCGATCACCCGCTTGGCGCGCGCCTACAACACCACCATGCCCAGCAGCGGCAAGATCCTCTCCGGGGGCGTGGAGGCCAACGCGCTGCAGAAACCGAAGCGCTTTTTCGGCTCCGCCCGCAATATCGAGGACGGAGGCAGCCTGACCATCATCGCGACCGCGTTGGTGGAGACGGGCAGCAAGATGGACGAGGTCATTTTCGAGGAGTTCAAGGGCACCGGAAACATGGAGCTGCACCTCGACCGGGGGCTGTCCGACAAGCGTATTTTCCCGGCCCTGAGCATGGACAAGAGCGGGACCCGGAAGGAGGAACTGCTCTACCATCCGGACGAAATGGAGAAAATTTATTCGTTGCGCCGCGCGATGAAAGGCCTACCTTCCACCGATGCCATGGAGATGCTCATCCAACGTATCAAGAAAACCAAGACAAACGCGGAGTTCCTGATGAGCGTCGCCCGTTGATCCCGAGTTTCAAACCCCACTCCAAGATTCTGTGACCTCTGCCGACGAATTCGTTCTTCAACTATTAATCGACAAGGGCATCGTGGACGCCGACACGGTTGCCGCCGCCCGGGAGGCCGCCGTCGGTGGCGCCGAAGCGGGGAATGTCGACAGCCGGACTTTGGAGCATTTGGTGGGAGAGGGCCACACCGATCAGCAGGCTATCGCGCGGGCCTTGGCGGACGAGTTCAATATGGACTTGGTCGATCTCGGGGAGGTTCGGGTTTCCCGGGAAGCCCTCGAAATCGTACCCTTTTCGCTCGCCAACCGCTACAAGGTGTTTCCCCTGGAAGTGAACGACAGCGAGGTGGAGCTGGCGATCTGCGATCCCCTGGACATGGATGCGATCGACAGCATCAGCCACGTGATCAAGCGCTCGGTCCTCACCCGGGTGGCCCCGCTCGAGGCGATCGAGGCCGCCATCAAGGAGCACTATGCCGGCAGTCAGTCGCAGGAGGTGAGCGAGATCTTCGCGGGGATGGAAGGCGGGGGGAAGGAGGAGGCTGAAGTCAAGTTGGAACTCCCGACCGGCGAGGAAGCCGGAGAGGAGGAGGCCCCGATCATCCGCTACGTCCACATGGTGATCTCCGAGGCGCTCAAGCGCCGCGCCTCCGACATTCACATGGAGCCCCTGGAAAAGCGCTTCCGGGTGCGCTACCGGATCGACGGGGTGCTGCACGAAGTGGAGAACCCGCCGAAGCGCCTCCAGCCCTCGATCGTCTCGCGTATCAAGCTGATGGCCAACGTCAGTATAGCGGAGAAGCGGGTGCCCCAGGACGGACGGATCAATATCCGGGTGGGGCAAAAGGTCATCGATCTCCGGGTCTCGACCCTGCCGACCGCCTTCGGCGAGAGCATCGTGATGCGTATCCTCGACAAGGAGGGGCTGCGCCTCGGCCTGCCCGAGCTCGGATTCTTCAGCGACGACCAGGCGCACTTCGAACGGATTATCTCCCTCCCGGACGGGATCTTCCTCGTCACCGGTCCGACCGGCTCCGGCAAGTCCACGACTTTGTATTCGGCGCTCAACTACATCAATCATCCGGACCGCAAGATTATCACGGTGGAGGATCCGGTGGAGTACGAGATGACGGGGATCAACCAGGTCCAGGTTCGCCGGGAAGTGGGAATGACTTTCTCCGCCGCCCTCCGCTCGATGTTGCGGCAGGCGCCGAACATCATCATGGTCGGAGAGATCCGCGACAAGGAGACCGCCGAAATCGCGGTCAACGCCTCGCTTACCGGGCACATGGTGTTCAGCACCCTGCACACCAACGACGCTCCCAGCGCGATCAGCCGACTGATCGACATCGGGATCAAGCCTTTCCTCGTCTCCGCGTCCGTCCGGGCCGTTATGGCCCAGCGCTTGGTCCGCCGGATCTGCCCGAACTGCAAGGCGCCGTCCGAGCCGAGCGAACGCCTGCTGAATTCGCTGGGCATCCGCCCCGACCAGGCGGCCGACGCCTCCTTCATGGAGGGCAAGGGCTGTCCGAAGTGCAGCTCGACGGGATTCCGAGGTCGGGTCGGTATTTTCGAGATGTTCAACATCAACGAAGAGCTGCAACAGATGATTTACGAAGAGGCCAGCCTCGTCGCCCTGCGCAGCAAGGCCCGGGAAATGGGCATGCGGACAATGAGAGAGGACGGCGTCCGCAAGGTGATCGCCGGCGTCACCACACCCGAGGAAGTGCTCCACGTGACGGTGGCCGACTCGATGTAACCCGAACCTTCTTTTGACCGCCGACTTCGCCCCCACCGCGCCATGAGCTACGAAATGAACGATCTGCTGGAACTGATGGTGGACCAGGGCGCTTCGGACCTGCATCTCCAGGTCAAGCAGTCGCCCACGCTCCGCATCGACGGCAGCATGACCCCGGTCGAGGGCCCCGCGCTCACGCCCCAGGACACGGAAGACCTGATGAAGGCGATCACCTCTTCGACCAACCAGGAGCGCCTCAAAACAACCGGCGGGGCCGACTTTGGCTTCGCCTACAAGAATCAGGCCCGCTTTAGGGTCAGCGCCCTACGCGCGAAGGGCTGTTATGGAATGGTCCTGCGCCAGATTCCGAACGACCTTTTCACCCTCGGCCAGATCGGCCTGCCGGACCGGATCAAGGAACTTATCAGCCGCCCGCGCGGACTCATCCTCGTGACCGGGCCCACCGGCTCCGGCAAGTCCACGACGCTTGCCTCGATGATCAACTGGATCAACGAGAACCTCGACGGCCACATCATCACGATCGAAGATCCGATCGAATACTACCACGAGCACAAGAGCTGCCTGGTCACGCAGCGCGAGGTGGGCAACGACGTGACCTCCTTCGCCGACGCCATCCGCGGGGCCCTGCGGCAGGATCCCGATGTCATCCTGGTCGGGGAAATGCGCGACCTCGAGACGATCGAGGCGGCGGTCGGCGCGGCCGAGACGGGCCACTTGGTCCTCGCCACCCTGCATACCACCGGCGCCGCCCGCACGGTGGACCGGATCGTCGACGCTTTCCCGGCGCACATGAAGGACCAGATCCGCACCCAGCTGGCTTCCTCCATCGTGGCGGTCATTTCCCAAGTCCTTTGCAAACGGGTCGGCGGAGGACGGATCGCCTCCTTCGAGATCATGGTCACGACGACTTCCATCGCGCAGTTGATCCGGGAGAACAAGACCTACCGCATCGCTTCGGACATCCAGACCGGTGCCAGCCACGGGATGATCAGTCTCGATGCCCATCTGCTCAGCCTCTACAACAAGGGCCTGATTTCCGCCCGGCAGGCGCTCGTGAAATCCCAGTCCGCCGCCGAGATGCGCAAGAAGCTGGTCGAGCACGGCGCCGTCCTCGAAGAATGAGCCTCCCCCTTTTTTGAACAAGTCTTTCCCCAATGTTTGAAGACCACAACGACATCGTCTACGAAATCATCGAGTCCGCCGAACTGCTGGACAAAAACCAGCTGGACGAGCTGAACGAAACCCACCTGCACACCGGGAAGTCCCTCGCCGACGTCGCGATCGATGCGGGCCTGATCGAGCGCACGGCGATGCTTTCGGCCATCGCCGACTACTTGGGCTACGACTACGTGGGCGATCCGCCGAGCTCCATTCAAGAAGAGGTCGCCTCGACCGTCCGGGCCAATGTCGCCCGCATGTACGCGGTCGTTCCTTACAAAGTCGACGATACCTCCGTCACCTTGTTGGCGAAGGACCCGTTCAACCCGAGCATTATCGACGACCTTACCTTCACGCTGAACAAGGACATTACGATCAATGTCTGCGACCCCGAGTACGTCGACTCGCTGATCGTCACGACCTACGGGGAGGAGGATTCCTCGGTCGACGACATTCTCGGCGACCTGGGCGAGAGCTTCGGCACGGACGAAGACCTCTCCGACGCCGATTTGGCGGACATGGCGAACCAGACGCCGATCATCCGTTTCGTGAACCTCGTCCTCCAGCAGGCGATCAACGACAAGGCCTCGGACGTCCATTTCGAGCCCTTCGAGGACAAGTTTCGGATCCGCTACCGGATCGACGGCGCGCTTTATGAAATGGCACCGCCGCCGAAGAACCTCGCGGTCCCGGTGATCTCGCGGATCAAAGTGCTCTCGAGCATGAATATTTCCGAGCGCCGCGTCCCCCAGGACGGGCGGATCAAGATGACGATCGCGGGCCGCCCGGTGGACCTGCGGGTATCCACGCTGCCCACGCAGTTCGGCGAGAGCGTGGTGCTCCGGGTGCTGGACAAGTCGGTCGTCAACCTCGACCTCGACGCGCTGACCATGCCGGAGGACATCCTCGTGACGATCCGCGAGCTGGTGGACCGGCCGAACGGGATCTTCATCGTGACCGGACCGACCGGGTCGGGCAAGACGACCACGCTCTACAGCGCCCTTCGCGAGGTCAACAAGGTCGAGACCAAGATCCTGACGGCGGAAGACCCGGTCGAGTATGAGATCGACGGCATCATGCAGGTGGCGGTCAACCACCAGGTGGGCTTGGACTTCGCCCGCGCCCTCCGCGCCTTCCTGCGCCAGGACCCGGACAAGATCATGGTCGGGGAGATCCGCGACCTGGAGACCGCGCAGATCGCGGTGCAGGCCTCGCTCACCGGCCACGTCGTGCTGAGCACCCTCCACACCAACGACGCGCCCGGCGCCGTCACCCGTCTGATCGACATGGGTCTGGAGCCCTTTTTGATTTCGGCCTCCCTGGAGGCGATTCTCGCCCAGCGGCTCGTCCGCCGGATCTGTCGCAGCTGTCGGACCGCCTACGAGCCCAGCCAGGATCTGATCGACATGCTCGAGGTGGATCCCCTCGAAATCGCCGACAAGGACTTCTTCTACGGTGCGGGCTGCCCGGAATGCAGCAAGACCGGCTACCGCGGGCGGATCGGCCTTTTCGAGCTGGTCAACGTGACCGACGCGATCCGGGAGTTGATCAACAAGCGGGCTCCCACGCTCACGATCAAGCAAAAAGCATTGGAGCAAGGAATGCGAAGCTTGCGCGACGACGGCCTACGCGCCATTTTTGACGGAAATACGACCATCGAAGAGGTCTTGAAGTACACTTAATTCTGAATCCCACACCCCATGCCGAAGTTTAAATTTACCGCAATCGACCAGAACGGAAAGCAGAAGACCGGTTCGGTCGATGCCGCCAGCGAAGAAGAGGCGAATTCGAAGATCAGCGCGATGGGCTTGATGCCCACGAACGTCGCGGTCGCCAGCTCCGCGCCGAGGGCCAAGTCCACTAAAGATGGCTCCAAGTCCGCCGGCAAGAAGGGCGGCGGAGGCATGTCCTTCGGCAAGATCATCAAGCCGGAAGAACTGGCGATCTTCACCCGGCAGCTCGCCACTCTCCTCCAAGCCGGCCTTCCGCTGCTTCGTTCCCTCGAGGTGATGGTCCGGCAGGAGCGCAACAAGCGCTTCAAAGCGGTTCTCGAACAAATCGCCGATCAGGTGAAGTCGGGCAACTCTTTCTCCGACGGCCTTTCCCAGCATCCGAAGGTCTTCGACCGCCTCTACATCAACATGATCAAGGCGGGTGAGGCCGGCGGCGTGCTCGATGTGGTGCTCGCCCGTCTGGCCACCTTCATGGAGAAGGCGATCAAGACGAAAAAGAAGGTCAAGTCCGCGATGGTTTACCCGATCGTGGTGGTCGGCGTCGCGGTCGCCATCGTCGCCCTGCTCATGGTCGTGGTGGTACCGAGGTTCCAGACCATCTTCGACGACATGCTCGGAGGCGCCGCGCTTCCGGCCCCCACCCAGCTGGTCATCGGTGTCAGTAACTTCCTCCGGGAAAATATCATCATCTCCATCGTTCTTTTGGTCCTCGTCATCTTCGGCGGAAAGTTCCTGCTCAACACCTCTTTCGGCTCCCGCATCTTCAACTGGTGCGCGATCAACCTTCCCAAGGTGGGCGATCTCGCCCGCAAAGTGAACATCGCCCGCATCACCCGGACCTTCGGGACCCTGCTTTCGAGCGGCGTGCCTATCCTGCAGTCGATCAACATCACCAAGGATATCACCGGCAACGTGTACTATTCGAACGCCCTTAGCCGCATCCACGACAGCGTGCGGGACGGCGAGTCCTTGGCCGCCCCGATGGAACGGGAGGACGTCTTTCCCAACATGGTCACCAGTATGGTCGACGTGGGTGAGGAAACCGGCCAGCTCGACGAGATGCTCAACCGCATCGCCGACAATTACGACGAAGACGTGGACAACGCCGTGGCCGGCATCACTTCGATCATCGAGCCGGTCATGATCGTCTTCCTCGCGCTCGCGGTCGGCTTCATCGTCATCGCGCTCTTCCTGCCCATCGTCGAGATCATCCGCCAACTGACGGGTTGACCCTCGGGCAAGGCCCTTCCGAAACCCGCGGGAGAATCGAAAGGGAGAATCGAAAGATGTCATTTCGTAAAAATAAAATTGCGTGAGCCTGATGTTTCCCCCTTGGGCAAGGCGAAGGGGCCCGAGTTTTCATGCGTTTTATCCTGCATCGACTCCTTCATGGCAGCCCGACAGCCTGAACGCACCGGAGCGGCGGCGGGCCGCCCCGTAGCGCGCAGCTTCAGCAAGCGGGCGGTGGACGAGCTGCGGTGGGTACGCCCGCTTGCTGAAGCTGCGCGCTACGACGGGCCAGGAGCAGCTGCCAGGCCTTGGTCTTTCCAGACTCGGTAGGGCCGGTATCGGGCGGGATCGCCGTGGCGGTGGAGCGACTGCCGGCGGATTCGAAGCTCCCGCCCGTCGTCGCCCCGCGTTCCCGGCGAGCGGGCTTTTCGGCTTGTTTCAGGTGCCCGAGCTGTTTTCATCGCGCGTTTCTTATGAAGCGCACGCACCACTGCTCCCAACTCCGCAAGTCCGACGCCGGGTCTACCGTCACCCTCAGTGGCTGGGTCGACTCGGTGCGCGACCACGGCGGCATCCTTTTCGTCGACCTTCGCGACCGCGAGGGCCTGACCCAAATCGTCCTCGACCCCGCCAACGCGGAGCTGGAGAAGCAGTTCGGCTCGATCAAGACCGAGTCCGTGATCTCCGTCAGCGGCAGGGTCGAGGAGCGGATCGGCGACACCGTCAACCCCAACCTGGAGACCGGCGAGGTCGAGGTGCATGCGAGCGCGCTGAAGGTGCTCAACGTCTCGAAGACGCCTCCCTTCCCGATGGACGACTCGGCCGACAAGGTGGGCGAGGACCTGCGGATGACCTACCGCTACCTCGACCTGCGCCGGGGAACGAACTTGAAGCTCCTGCGCCTGCGCCACCGGACCTCCCGCGCGATCCGCGACTACATGGACGAGCAGGCCTTCATCGAGGTGGAGACCCCGATGCTGTTCAAGAGCACGCCGGAAGGGGCGCGGGAGTTCCTCGTGCCCAGCCGGATGAACCCGGGCGCCTTTTACGCCCTCCCGCAGTCGCCTCAGCAGTACAAGCAAATGTTGATGGTGGCCGGGGTGGAGCGCTACTACCAGCTGGCCCGCTGCTTCCGCGACGAGGACCTGCGGGCCGACCGCCAGCCCGAGTTCACCCAGCTCGACATCGAGCTCTCCTTCATCGACCGCGAAGACATGTATGCCCTGATCGAGGGGCTCATGAAGCGGATCTGGAAAGACGTGCTCGAGGTCGACCTGCCCACGCCTTTCCTGCGGATGAGCTACTTCGAGGCGATGAACCGCTTCGGCGTGGACAAGCCCGACATGCGTTTCGGCATGGAGCTGGTGGATTGCGGCGGGATCTTCAAAGACTCCGGGTTCAAGGTTTTCAAGGGCGCGCTGGAGTCGGGCGGCGCGGTCAAGGCCTTCAACGCGAAGGGCCTCGCCGATCTCACCCAGGGCGAGCTTCGCAAGCTCGAGGACGCCGCCAAGTCCCTGGGCGCGAAAGGCTTGGCCTTCATCAAGGCCGAGGCCGGCGAGTGGAAATCGCCGATTCTCAAGTTTTTCTCCGACCAGGAGAAGGCCGCCCTCAAGGAGCAGCTCCGGATCGAGGACGGCGACATCGTCTTCTTCGCCGCGACCGACTGGGAGCGCGCCTGCACCATTCTCGGCCGCGTCCGTCTCGACTCGGCCCAGCTCCTGGTCAAGCGGGGCAAGCTGACGATCGATCCGGCCGATTGGAAATTCCTCTGGGTGATCGAGTTTCCGCTGATGCTTCTGGACGAGGACGCCGGGCACTACGTGGCCGCGCACCACCCCTTCACGGCTCCGGTCGAGGAGGACGTCCCTCTGCTCGACAGCGATCCGAAGAAAGTCCGCGGGCAGCACTACGACCTGGTCTTGAACGGCGTCGAGCTCGGCGGCGGCTCCATTCGTATCCACCAGCCGACGCTGCAGAAAAAGGTCTTCGAGGAAATCCTCAAGATTGCTCCGGAAGTGGTCCAAGACCGTTTCGGCTATATGCTCCGGGCCTTCGAATACGGCGCGCCGCCGCACGGGGGCATCGCCTTCGGACTCGACCGCCTTGTCACCATCCTGGCCAAGCGCACGAGCATCCGCGACGTCATCGCCTTCCCCAAGAACCAGAAGGGCCAGGAAATGATGACCGCCAGCCCCGGCGTCGCCACGGAAAAGCAGCTCCGCGACCTGCACATCCGGGCGGTTCTTCCCAAGAAGGACGACCAAGGGTCTATCGGGTAAGTCTTTTCCGATACCAGCCTTTTTGAGGCCCAGCCGACCGGACCGCCCCCCCGGCCGGGAGCCGGGCCAGTCGTCAGAATTTCAAGAGCGCCTGCCTTGGCTGCGCTCGGGGAAGAAGCTCCTCCTCGGGGCGCGAGCCTCGGACTCAGCCGTTCGGAACAAAGCCGCCTCGGCCGAGCCACTCGCCCTGTTCGGACCTCGCCCGGAAACGCAGCGTGGTGAACTGTCGGTGGAAGTCTTGGCGCGTCCGTTCGACCATCGCTTCGGCATGGCGCCGCGCTCCCGGCCCCTCGCCGCGGCCATGGACCATTGCCGTCATCGCTTGTTGGGACTTCCAGATTGAAAAGGTGCTGAAGGTGCGGGGCGGGCGAAAAGCGGCCAGCGCCAACGTCGTCTCCGGATGATCCCGCACCTGCTCCTCGACGGGACGGCCCCATCGGGTGAAACGGAGCACTTGCGGCAGCTTCAAGCGTGCGACGGTCACCGCGACCACGGGATGGGAGGCGTCGAGTTCGTCGGGCTCCGCGGGAGGATCGTCGAACTCGGGAAAACGCCCCCAGCGGCGAAGCAGTTCGAGCCGCAGGTGCCAGCCCGTCGAAAGGATCCGGCCCAGCTCGCTGTTTTCGAGAAACTCGTCCAAGGCGGACTCCTCTTCCCAACAGGCGAAGACCGCGAGTTTCCGCAATTGCAGCCGCGCAGGCGAGAGGATGGGAGCGCCGAGTTTCATGGCCGACATGCACTCGGCGTGGTGAAGCCCGGCAATGCGGCCGCCGCAGGGAGGACGGGCGAAAACACGCAAGCTGGTCGCAGGGGTGGTGGTGGCCAAATGGTAGCTGAAGATGCGCATGGTTTTGAATCGTTTCGTCTTCAGAGCCGGGCGCTTGCGGGTGGCGCGGAACCGATCTGCGGCGCCGGACGCCCGTAGGCGAAGGCCGCGAGCCCCAGTCCGACATGGCCGACCGCCAGCCATGTCCAGGGAGCGCCGAAGCCCAGTAGGGTCGAGCCGCTGAGAAAAGCTCCGAGCCAAACCAAGCTTCCCACCACGAAGACCCAGGCCGCCGCAAAGGCGAACTCTTCGGGGAGGCGCTCCGGTCGCCCGAGCGCCCGTTTCAAAAGCAGGCAGCCGGTCGCGATCGCGATGAGCGTGGGAACTGCGAGCAGGATGACGACGGCGCTCAGTGGCATGGCGGGAGGGCTCTCGGAGGCGAAGGCAATCGAACGGAGGGCGGTCGGTCGAGTGCGAAGCATTTCCGGCTTCGGCGAAGCGCCGCATCGGTGATGCCGAGATCCGCTGCGCCTCAAGACGCAAGGGCGCCTTGAAAAATGGACCGGCATTCGGGAGAGCCTCGCCGGATGCCGGTTTTGGCTGGAACCTTGGACTGGGGCGTCGTTTCATAAGGCTTTATGCGCCGCCTTTTTCTGATCGCCGGGTTCATCGCCCTTCCCGCTGGGGCGGGCTTGTGGGCCCAGATGGCCCCGAGCGCGCCGGTCAAGGACTTCCGGGTGCCGCGCTTCGGAGACGAAGGCTTCACCCAGTGGGTGCTCCAAGGGGGCGAGGGGATCTACGACGGGCCCGAGCAGGTGCGGGTCAAGGACATGGCGCTGCGGGTCTACTCGGGAGACGAGCGGCTCGCGCTCGAGCTCAGCCTCGACAGCCCGGCCGCGACCATCCGCCTGCGGGAAAGCCGGGCCTTTTCGGAGGCGCCGATCAAGATCGTGGGCGCGAACTTCACCATCTCGGGAAGCGGGTGGACTTGGGAGGGCGAGGAGAAGGTCATCCAAGTGAAGTCCGACACGCGGGTCGAGTTTTCCCAGGCGCTCTCGGATTCCCTGGACCAAGCCTCCGCCTCGCGGGATGCGGCGGAACGGACCGTGATCACCAGCACGGGCCTGCGGCTGACGACTACGGAGGAGACTTATACCTTCGAGTTTACCCGGGACGTGAGCGTTCGGTCCGACCAGATGACCCTCCAAAGCAACGCCCTGATGGCGGTGGCGGATGCGCCTCGAGGCGAAGACGATGGCGTCGCGCCGGTGGCGCCGGAGGAGTTGGACTCGGTCCGGGTGGTCTACGCGCAGGACGAAGTCGTCATCCGGCAGAGCGGTCGCGAGATCCGGGCGGGCCACGCCGAGTTCTATCCGAGGGAAGACCGGGTGATCCTGAAGGAAGGCCCCGAAGTGCTCACGCCCGGCGCCTTCCTCAGCGGATCCGAGATGCGCAGCAGTGCGGGACTCATCGAGATCGAAGGCAAGGCGGGAGAAGGCCGCGCGCAGATGATCCTGACCGAGACCGGCGGGCTCGGCATCGCCGGGGGCGGCGCCCTGGCGGCCGAGACCATCGTGCTGGCCGACCGCATCCGGATGCGCGCGCTTCCGGAGGAGAACGAGTTCGCTTTCGAAGGTTCGGTCGAGGTGCTTTCCGGCGCCCTGCAAGTGAACTCGGAGCGCATGGTGATCCGTTCCGTCCGTGCGGCGGAAGACGGGGCGGAAACGGGCGGAGCCGACGGAGAGAGCCTGCGGGTCGGGGAGGTGCGGGAGATCCGTGCGACCGGATCGGTGGTGATCGACCAGTCCGGCCAGACCGCCCGGGCGGACGAAGTGGTCTTTTACCCGGGCCGGGAGCGGGCGGAGCTGAGCGGCAAGCCGCAGCTGACCAACGGCGAGGCCGTCCTCAAGGGCGAGCGGATCGATTTGAAGCCCGGTTCGGTCCTGGTTAGCGGAACGGCGGAGAATCCGGTGCTGGTCTCGCTGCCGGACCTGCCCGACCTGGGTTACCGTCCCGGCGCCGGGCCTTCCGCAGAGGCCGCAGTCGGCGAGGGGGAGGCGGCGCGCAAGGCCCTTCCCACCCGGGTGACGAGTCGGCGTCTGGAGATGATCGAAAATAAGGACCTGACGGTGTTCCGCTTCACCGACGATGTCACCGTCACGGGCACCAATCTGGAGGCGACGGCGCGCCGGCTCGAGGTGCGCGCCCGTCCCGCGGCCCGCCCCGCCGACCCCGACGCCTCGCTGGGCGCGGACCTTGAGGTCGAGAAGATTCTGGCGCTGGGGGACGTGGTGGTCATGCAGGAGGGCCGCGTATCGAGCTCGGAACAGGCTACGATTCTGCCCCGAGAAGGCCGCCTGGTGCTTGAAGGAAATGCGGTCGTGAGCGACGAGCGGGGGAAGGTCTCGGGGCATCGCTTGACCTTGCTGCAGGGCGAGCGCCGGGCTCTCGTCGAGGGCGGCGGTCCCGACGGTCGGCGGGCGACGATCCAGTTGCAGGAGCTGCCGGGACAGTGAAGGTCGAACCGGGCCGGAGGGTGGTATGGAAAATCCGGACAGGAATGGATTGCGGGGCGGCGCAAGAGGCCTTTTCGTCTAGGGCATGGTTGAAGCCGTTGCCACCGCCCGCGTCGAAACCCGCGATCTGATCCGAGACTTCGGGAAGCGGCGTGTCGTCAACGGCGTCAACATCCACGTCGAGGCCGGCGAAATCGTCGGGCTGCTGGGTCCCAACGGCGCGGGCAAGACGACGACCTTCTACATGGTGGTCGGCTTGATTCCGGCGACCTCGGGACGGGTTTTTCTCGACCGGGAGGACCTGACGCCGCTGCCGATGTACCGCCGCGCCCGCTGCGGCATCGGTTACCTGCCGCAGGAGCCTTCGGTCTTCCGGAAACTGACGGTGGAGCAGAATATCCGCGCGGTCGCGGAGACCCTGCCGCTGAGCCGGGCCGATCGAAAGGCCTGCGTCGAGCGCCACCTCGAGGAACTCGGGCTGAGCCACCTCGCCAAGCAACGGGCCTACACCCTGAGCGGCGGCGAACGCCGTCGGCTCGAGATCTCCCGCGCACTGGTGACCGAGCCGAAGTTCCTGCTGATGGACGAGCCCTTCAGCGGGGTCGATCCGATCAGCGTGAGCGAGGTGCAGAAAATCATCGTCGAACTGTCGAAGCGCGGTATCGGCGTCCTGATCACCGACCACAACGTGCGCGAAACCCTCCGCATCGTCGACCGGGCCTACCTTTTGCACGAAGGTTCGGTGCTCTGCGAGGGCAGCAGCGAGTTCCTGATCAACGATCCCCGGAGCCGTGAATTCTATCTGGGCCAAGATTTTAATCTCTAAATTCAAACCATGCCCATCAAGACCCCGCAGAGCACCAAGTTCATCGAATCCGTCCCGGTCCGCGAGTTCTACGAGAGCTTCGCGGAGCCGCTGAAACTGGAACTGGTCGCGGGCAAGGCCGGCCTCGACAAGACGATCCGGGAGCGCAGCTTGAACCGCCCGGCGCTGGCGGTCACCGGCTTCTTCAAGTTTTTCGCCTCCAAGCGCATTCAGCTATTCGGGGCGGGGGAGATGGCCTACCTGCGCGATCTGGCGGACGAAGACGAAGCCCGCGTCCTGCGCGAGATCCTCAAGCGCAACGTGCCCTGTATCGTGATCAGCCGGAACCTCGCGCCGTCCAAGTCGCTCCGGGAGCTTTGCGAGGAGTACCGGACGCCCCTCATCCGTTCGCCATTGAAGTCGAAGACCTTCACGACCGAGGCGACGCTGCTGCTGGAGGAGAAGTTCGCCCCGCGCACCCATATCCACGGCACCCTGCTCGACATCCGCGGCATCGGCACCCTGATTTGCGGCGAGAGCGGGGTCGGCAAGAGCGAGTGCGCGCTGGCCCTGATCGAGCGCGGCCACAGCCTCGTGGCCGACGACCTGACCTACGTCAAACGCCTCAGCGACCGCGAGCTGACGGGCACCTCCTCCGAACTCAGCCGCGGCTACATGGAGTGCCGCGGCCTCGGCATCATCAACATCGCGGACCTGTTCGGCGTGCGCTCGGTCCGGATCGAGAAGCGGATCGACCTGGTGATCAACTTCGTCACTTGGACCGTGGGGATGCACGAGGAGCGCACGGGCCTGGAGGAGAACCACATCGAGATCCTCGGTATGAGGATCGCTTTGATGGAGATCCCGGTGCGGCCGGGCCGGGACATGGCGCGCCTCGTCGAGGTCGCCGCGATGGTCCAGGCGCTGAAAAAAATGGGCCACGATTCCGCGGCGGAGTTCAACGAACGCCTGATCGCCCACATGTCGGGCAAGTCCTGAAAAAATATTCCCGTGCCAACTTTCGCCACCATCCGACATAGCAAAATTAAAATGAGTTTAACCCAAAGCGCCGCCACTTATGGAAGCAACGATTTTCCAGTGCCTTAAACCATCGTCACGGCGGTGTCACATTTTGCCCGGAAAAGTCATAAATTTTTCTTCCAATAGAACTGTGAACAACTTGTGGAAAGGTTCACCTTGCCAGCCTCCCCCGCGACTCACTTTCTCATAAGCGTCGCCCTCTTTCCGTCCGCTGCGATGCCCGTTTGTTCTACCGTTAAGTCCTTCCACACCGTTCAATGCCCGAGTATTTTTTTCTGTAATCCCTTGAAAACCAAATGATTGAATTTGGTTTAGAGACATTTAGGCGGCTTTTCCCAGAGAGTAGCCGCTTCCGTTTTTCGATTTTCCGACCTCAAACCGACAGCGTGTCACGATTTTGCGACGCGGCCTGTGAATAAATCCTCTTTCCGACCCGACTATGCCCGACCTTTCTCCAGCGCCGACACTTTGGGACAGTGTTACGAGCGAGCTCCGCAATCTTTTCCCGTCCGACCTTTTTGAAATGTGGTTCGAAGGCCTCGAATGCACCGAGCAGTCCGATCAGAAGCTGACCCTTTGCGCCCCGTCGGAGTTCAACGCGATCTGGATCGAGAGCAATTACCTCGATGTCATCAGCCAGCAGGCGCGGGCGCTCGCCGGCGCCCCCGTCAGCGTGTCGATCGAAGTGCGGGCGGACCCGTCCCGCGACGGAGGCGGGGACCCCGCGCCCGGCGGGGAGAGCGCCACTTCCTCCAACCGCTTGGGCGGCGATCGCGCCCCCTCCCGCGAGGGTTCCCGGATGGAAGCTCCCTCGGAGGCCCCGAGCCACCGAACGCTGCTGAATCCCCGGAACAACTTCGAGAGTTTCGTGGTGGGTTCCGGCAATCAGTTGGCCCATGCCGCGTCCATCGCGGTGGCCAACGCGCCCGGCCGCGCCTACAATCCGCTTTTTGTCTTCGGTGACACCGGCCTCGGCAAGACCCACCTGATGCATGCGGTCGCCCACCAGGTGGTCGCGATCAATCCGAACGCCCGCATCGCCTACGTCTCGACCGAAAAGTTCACCAACGAATTCATCCACGCCATCCGCGAGAACAAGCTCGCCAAGTTCCGGAAGTACTACCGCAACGTGGATGCCCTGCTGGTCGACGACATCCACTTTCTCTCCGGCAAGGAAAGCACCCAGGAGGAGTTCTTCCACACCTTCAACGATCTCTTCGAGTCCGGCCGTCAGATCTTCCTCGCCAGCGACCGCCCGGCCAATGAGATCGAGCGCCTCGAAAACCGGCTCATCTCTCGCTTCCAGTGGGGCTTGGTGACGGATATCCAGCCGCCGGATTTCGAAACCCGGGTGGCCATCCTGCGCAAGAAGGCGGCCGCGATGAGGCTCGAGCTCGATCCCAACGTCCTCGACTTCCTGGCCGAGCGGGTCTCCCGCAACGTGCGCCGGATGGAGGGCGCCCTCACCCGGATCGCCAGCTACGACGCCCTGATCGACCAGAAGCTCGATCTCGCCGCAGTCGAACGCCTCTTGAGCGACCTCCTCCACGAGGAAGCCGCGACCAAGGTCACGATCGACCGGATCCAGAAAAAGGTTTCGGACTATTACCAGATCCGCCTCAGCGAACTGGTCGGCCGCCGCCGCACCAGCGTGATCGTCTTTCCCCGCCAGGTCGCCATGTACATTTCGCGCACCTTGACGAGCGAGCCGCTCAAAGCGATTGGCGACGCCTTCGGCGGCCGCGACCACGGCACCGTCATCCACGCCTGCAAGCAGGTCGAGAATATGATGGAGCAGGACGGAACGGTGAAGCGCTCGGTCGACTACCTGATCAAGCAAATGTCGCACGACCGCAGCTGAGGCATCGGGTCCGAAGCCTGGCCGCTTCGGCTAAGGGGCCGGGCGGCTTTTTAATCCGGCTTACTTTCCTTTGCGTGGGAAACAACGGCTGTCGCCGTCGTTCTACCGGTTCGCGGGCACCTTGGGGATCGTTCCGTTTGCGGTCTCTTGCTCTTGCTCGTCCTCGTCCTCTTCCTCTTCCTCCGGCTTTTCCCTGCGGGAAATGGGGAAGCGTAAAGCGCTTTTACGGAAAAGCGTTTTCTTTTTCCCGATTTTCGGTTCCATTGCCCTCATGGATCTAACCAACGACCAACAATCCGCCGTCGCTTCGTGGATACGCGAGGGCAAGACGCTCGCCGACGTGCAGCGCCTGCTGCGCGAAGAGTTCGCTATTTCGATGACCTACATGGACGTCCGCTTTCTGGTGGACGACCTCGACATCAGCTTTGCCGAGCCCGAGGCGGAAGAGAAAGCCGGTTCCGACGAGGAGGCCACGGCCGAGGAGGCCGAGCTGATCGACGGAGGCGGCGACGGCTCCGTCAGCGTCGATGTCGACGCAGTGGTGCGGCCCGGCGCCCTCGTCAGCGGCACGGTCACTTTCAGCGATGGCAAATCGCTCGGCTGGCAGCTCTCCGGCAGCGGCCAACTCGGCCTGGTGCCGGGCGACGATCCCGGCTACCGGCCCTCGCCCGAGGATATCGAGGAGTTCCAGATCCAACTGCAGAAAGTGCTGCAGCAAAAGGGATTCTAAACGTCCCTCCCGCCACTGGTCCGGTCCAGAGGCTTACCGCTTCGGCTCCAATGGCTCCGTTTGACGATCCGGCTCAGGCCCCGCGGGATTCGCGTCGATTCGCGCTCATTCGCGGTCCCAAAGCCCTTGGGTTACAAAGCGTTAGCCCTTCGGTCACAAAGCCTTGATCTGGCCGGCGAGCACCTCGGCGGCCTTCTCGATGTCGTCGCCCGTGTGGGCGGTGGAGATGAAACAGGTCTCGTAGCCGGAGGGCGGCAGGTAGACGCCCTCGTCCAAGGCTCCGTGGAAGAGGCGCTTGAAGTGCTCCATCGAGCTGCCGGTGGCGTCGGCGAAGTTGCGCACCGGGCGCTCGCTGAAGAAAAGGGCGAACATGGAGCCGACCTGGGGCACTTGCAGGGGCAGGCCCTTGGCCTTGGCCGCGTCGAGCAGGGCGTCCCGGAGCAGGCGGCCCATGCCGTCGAGTTTGGCGTAGGGCCGCTCGTCCCGCAGCTTGCGGAGCGCGGCGATCCCGGCGGCCATGGCGAGGGGATTCCCGCTCAGGGTGCCGGCTTGATAGACGGGACCGAGGGGAGCGAGGAAATCCATGACCTCGGCGCGGCCGCCGAAGGCGCCGACCGGAAGGCCGCCGCCGATGATTTTACCCATCGCGGTCAGGTCCGGACGGATGCCGCTCAGCTCTTGGACGCCGCCGGGAGCGAGGCGGAACCCGGTCATGACTTCGTCGAAAATCAGCAGGCTGCCGGCCTCTGTGCAGCGCTCGCGCAGGGTCGCCAGGAAGCCCGGTTCGGGGAGGATGAGCCCGCAGTTGGCCGGGTAGGGCTCCACGATCACGGCCGCGATCGACGGGCCGTGCTGCGCGAAGGCGTCGCGCAGGCCCTCGGCGTCGTTGTATTCCAAGACGAGCGTTTCCGCCGCGAAGGAGGCGGGAATCCCCGCGCTGTCGGGATTGCCGAGGGTGAGCGCGCCGGAGCCCGCCTTGACCAGGAGGGAGTCGACGTGCCCGTGGTAGCAGCCGGCGAACTTGACGATTTTGTCGCGGCCGGTGTAGCCGCGGGCCAGCCGGATGGCCGACATGGTGGCCTCGGTCCCGCTGTTGCACATGCGGACCTTCTCGACCGATGGGACCATTTCCGTGATCAGCTCGGCCATGCTGACTTCGGCCGGGTTCGGCGTGCCGAAGCTGGTGCCGCGCTCCAGCGCCTCCGCCAGGGCGGCGCGGATGTCGGGGTCGTTGTGCCCGTGGATGGCAGGGCCCCAGGTGCAGACGAAGTCGATCAGCTCCGCGCCGTCGGCGGTGTGGAGGCGGGCGCCCTCCGCCCGGCGGGTGAAGAACGGCGTGCCCCCGACCGAGCGGAAGGCGCGGACGGGCGAGTTGACGCCGCCCGGCATCAGGGCCTGGGCGCGTTGAAAGAGTTCGGCGGACTGGGGTGTGGAATGGCGCACGTGGATGAAGGGAATCGGGTTGTTGGGAAAAGCCGAAGCCTTGAGCTCGGAAATGCGGCGCTGCGATACGGGCGCGGAGGAGCGGGCCGGACGGCGAAGCGGTCAGTTCACATACTTCTGGACGATGGGAATGCGGCGGCCGACACCGAAGGCGAGCGGAGTGGTCTTCAGGCCCGGGGCCATCTGCTTGCGCTTGTATTCGTTGAGATCGACCTTCCGGACGATCTCGTCGACCACGGCGCGGTCGTAGCCGCGTTCGGCGATCTCCGCGCGGGAGAGTCCCTCCTCGACGTAGAGGCGCAGGATGCCGTCGAGCACCGGGTAGGGCGGGAGCGAATCCTCGTCCTTCTGGTCGGGGCGCAGCTCGGCGGACGGCGCTTTTTCGAGCGTGTTGCGGGGGATGATTTCCCGCTCGACGTTGATGTGCCGGGCGAGCGCGTAGACCCGCATCTTCGGAAGGTCGGAGATGACCGCGAGGCCGCCGCACATGTCGCCGTAGAGCGTGGAGTAGCCGACCGAGATTTCGCTTTTGTTTCCGGTGGTGAGGAGCAGGGCGCCGAGCTTGTTGGAGAGCGCCATGAGGAGCAGGCCGCGGCTGCGGGCCTGGATGTTTTCCTCCGTCACGTCGGCCGGGCGATCCTGGAAGATGGGCTGAAGGGCGGCTTCGGCCGCCGCCACGGTGCCGGCGATGCCGATCTCGTGGTAGGGGATGCCAAGGTTGCGGGCGAGGGCGGCGGCGTCCTCCCGGGAATGCCGGCTGGAGATGGCCGAGGGCAGGCCCACCCCGATCACGTTGTCGGGCCCGAAGGCTTCCGCCGCCAGGGCGCAGACGACGGCCGAGTCGATGCCGCCCGAGAGGCCGACGATCGCCTTGCGGAAGCCGCACTTGAAGGCGTAGTCGCGGAGGCCCAGCACGAGGGCGTCATGGGTCGCCGCGTTGCCCTTGAGGTTGAAATAGGGAGAGACGTCGACGGCGGCGTCGTTCAGGTCGATCACCCGGCAAGCCGTGCGGAAGGCGGCCAGACCTGCGATCAGACCGCGCTGCGGGTCGGCCACGAGGCTGCCGCCGTCGAAGATGAGCTCGTCGTTGCCGCCGACCGAGTTGCAGTAGACGGCGGGGCAGCGGCAGCGGTCGGCGGCGTCCTGGACGAGCGGTTCGCGGGCCTCGTTCTTGCCCTCGTGCCAGGGACTGGCGGAAAGGTTCAGGAGCAGGTCGATCCCCTGGCCGGCGAGCGCGGCGACCGGGTCCTCGCAGTAGCGGCGGGCGGTTTCGACGTGCGGGGCGGTCCAGATGTCCTCGCAGATGGTCAGGCCGACCTTCCGGCCCTTCCACTCGTGCACCGCCGGTCCCTGGGCGGGCTCGAAGTAGCGCTCTTCGTCGAACACATCGTAGGTCGGAAGAAGCGACTTGCGGCCGATGGTCCGGACCTCGCCCGCCTCGCACCAGGCGGCGGCGTTGTGGAAGCGGCGGCCTTTCGCGTCCTCGCCGCGGTGCTCGGGAAAGCCGATCACGGCCGGAACCCCGCCGATGCGCGCGGCGATCCGCCGCAGGCTATCCTCGCAGTCGCGGACGAAGCGGCTTTTGAACAGCAGGTCCCGCGGAGGGTAGCCGCAGACCGCCAGCTCGGGGAAGACGACCAGCTCGGCGCCGTCGTCGACCAGTCGGGCGTAAGAGTCGAGGATAAGGTTGCGGTTGCCCTCGAGGTCCCCGACAGTGGTGTTGATTTGGGCGATGCCGATTTTCATAAGCAGTTTTTAAACAATTGTTTGATCGGGCGCTTGCAAAAAACGGGGCCCTCCCGATAGTCAGTCCGCTCGATTTCGGGCACGAATGCCAACTATTTTTCTGATGTGGAAGAAATTCAAGTTTTTCGCCGGATTGCTCGCGGCGAGTGGCGGCTGCGTCTCGTCCGGCCTGGCGCAGGAGTTCGTCGCCGCGCTCCCGGCGGCTCCCGAAGGGACCGCCGCGGAGCCCCAAGTCCTGTCGGTCGAGGCGCTGGTCGCGCGGGTCCGGAGCGCCACTCCGGAAGCGCTGGTGCAGCGGGAGTCGGTCCGGCGCGCCCTGGAGCGCAGCTACCAGCGCCGCGCGGAGCTGCTCCCGCAGTTCGCCCTGAGGGCGGAGCAGACGCGGCAGCAGCTCGGCAGCGGTTTCGCCGGGGACACCCTGCGGGCGCCGCCTTTCAACTCCTTCACCGCCCGGGTGGAAGGCAGCCTCAAGGTGATCGACACCCAGGCCTACGCCGACTGGCGCCTGGCCCAGCTGGAGCATGCGATCACGGAGATGGACTACGAGGTCGCCGTGCAGGACATCATGGAGCAGGCCTTGCTGATTTATTTCACCCACCTGCGCGACCTGCGGCGGATCGAGATCGTGGAGGGGAACATCGATCGCTACCGGGAACTGCTGCGGCTGGCCAGCGAGCAGTTCGAAGCCGGCACGGCGGTGAAGATCGACGTGACGCGCGCCGAGGTGCGTCTGGCGACCGAGCGGCGGGAGTTGATGGAAGCGCGCACGGCGGCGGAGAGTTCGATCCTCGAACTGAAGGCGCTGCTGGACATTCCCGTGGAGAGCGAGCTCCTGCTCGACCGCTCGATCATCGAGGGCATCAAAGCGCCGCCCTCGCTCAAGCGCTATGGCGGGATGGCCCCGCTGACCGAGGTCCGTCCGGAGCTCAAGAGCCGCCAGCGGGTGCTCGACCAAGCCATCCTGGCGCGCAAGGCGGCGGGCTGGCAGCGGCTGCCGACGGTCGAGCTTTTCGCCAACTGGGGCTACGACTCGGGCGAGCCCTTTGACGACCGCGAAGGCGAGGCTTGGTTGCTCGGCGTCCGGGCCAGCATCCCGATTTTCGAAGGGTTCCGCATCTCCGCCGAAAAGCGCGAGGCCGACGCCGCCATCCGCCAGAACGAGTACCAGCTGAGGGACCTGCGCAACCGGATCGAGCGGGAGTTCCGCACCGCGTTGATCGAGATGGATTCCCGCTACGAGCAGATCGAGATCGCGCGGGACGAGATCCGCCTCGGCCGGCTCGAGGTGGAACAGGCGTCGGAACGCTACCGCGAGGGCCTGGCCGACAACCGGGAGCTGATCGACGCCCAGCAGCGGCTGTCCGACGCCGAGAGCAGCCAACTGCGGTCGATCTACCTCTACGGGCTGGGCCGCCTCTCCTTCGCCCGCTCGATCGGCGCGACCGAACGCGTGCTGGAATGAGCGCGACCCGACCGGACCGGCTGATCCTCGCCTCCGCCTCCCCGCGCCGCCGCGAGCTGCTGGAGCGGGCGGGGCTTCGCTTCGAGGCGATCCCCCCGGCGGTCGAGGAGGACGACTCCGGCCGCGAGGGCCCCCGCGCGATGGTGGCGAAGAACGCCGCGCTGAAGGCCGCCGCGCTGGCCGCGCGCTTTCCCGGAGCGCTCGTGCTCGGCTCCGACACGACGGTCGCGCTCGACCGCGAAGTCCTCTGCAAACCGGCCGATCTCGAAGAGGCCGCGGCCATGCTCCGCCGGCTCTCCGGCCGCGTCCATCGCGTCTACACGGCGGTGGCCCTGCGCTGGGCGGCGGGCGCTTGGGAGAAGGACTTCGTCGAAACGAGCCGGGTTCGCTTCAAGCGCCTCGACGACGAGCGCATCGCCGACTATTTCCGGCGGGTCGACCCGCTGGACAAGGCGGGCGCCTACGGCATCCAGGAGCGCCGCGAGATGATCGTCGAGCGGGTGGAGGGCTCGGTCGACAACGTCATGGGCCTGCCGGTGCAGGCGGTGGTTGCAAGTCTCGCGGAACAGGGATTTGATTTCAGGGGTCCGGACTGAGCGGACCCTTCCTTGTGGCTCAATTGGCGACAGACCCTGCGGGCTGGCATCCCTTCGACGAGTTCCGGCGCGAGCGTCGCCGGATCAGCCTGATCGCGCTCGCCCTGGCCCTGCTCCTGCACCTGGGGCTGGTCGTCGTGCTGCCCGAGGAGTTGGTCCGCCGAGCGGCGGACGCCGGTTCCCCGGCCGAGGAAGGGGTGGAGCTGACCCTGCTGCCGCCGGAAACGCTTTCGCCGGAGGAGCTGCGCTACGTCGAGGCGAATCCCGAGGCCCCGCAGAACGAACCGGATCGGAAGGACCAGTACTCCTTCCGCGCCCAACAGGCGGCCGACCAGAACCCCGACGAGCGCCTGCCGGACGCTCCCGATGTCCGGGGGGAGGAGGCGAGCCAAAAAATCGTCGAGGGCGTCCTGCAGCAGGCCGCTCCCCTCGAGCCCGGCCTCTACAGTTCGGCCGTCCGGGAAGGGGAGGGCGAGGGCGACGAGGGCGGCGAGGCCGGCGCGACGGCCGCTCCGCCGCTCGCACCGGCGCAGCCCTTGCCGGCGCCCGATTTCATCCGGCAGTCCCCGGCCGATAAAGACGGTCCTGGCAGCAACCCCGATCTCAGCGGCGAGGCGAGGGAGCTGACCGCCGCGATCGACCCGGCCGCGCCGATCGAGGTCTACCGTCCGTCCGAGGACCCCGCCCGGCAGGCGGCCGAGGGAGGCGGGGGCGGCGCGGAGGCACGGCCGATGCCGAGGGAACGGCCGCGGCTCGCCCCGGAGCTGATCCAAGGCCCCTTGATGAACTCCCGCGGTTCGGCCGCGCGGCGCGGGACGCTGGCCATCGACGCGACCTTCAGCGAGTTCGGCGAGTACCAGCAGCAGTTCTACGCCGCGATCCAGGTCGGCTGGTATCAGGAAATCGAGTTTTTCCAGCCGATCGACACCTCGGCCAAGGTCTTTATCAGCTTCGTCCTGCACAAGGACGGCAGCATCAGCAAGCTCGAGGTCCTCCGCAGCACGGCCAGCGACCTCGCCACCACCTTGTGCGAGACCGCCATCCAGAAGCGTTCGCCTTTTCGTCCTTGGACCAAGGAAATGGTTGAAGTATTCGGAGACCGGAGAACACTGCGGGTGTCTTTTCACTACCGATGAGTGAGCCCCAATTTATCCCCGCCCGACCCGACGAGCTGCCGCTCGGACCGGGCGTCCGTATCCTCGAAGCGAACGAGGACGGCTTGGTCGCGCTGGACAAGCCGACCGGATTGATGTCGCATCCCAACCGGCACGAGGACCGCGAGCGGTCGCTGTTGGGGGCCCATTACGACTACGAGCAAGAGCGCTACGAGTGGACCACCGAGGGCGGCGAGGCCCGCTGCGCCTGGTTGATCAACCGGCTCGATTCCCCCACCTCGGGCGTGATCCTGCTCGCGCTGGATCCCGATTTGAACGCGGAGATCAAGCAACAGTTCTCGACCCATCGGGTGCGCAAGGTTTACTACGCTTTGGTCAAGCGCAGCCCGGCGAAGCCAGCCGGCATTTGGAGCGACACGCTGCACAAAACGATCGAGCGCAACGGCCGCCTGATCAAGGGAGCCCGGCTGGTGTCGGCCAAGACCCGTTACCAGATTATGAAAGAGCCGCGCGGCGGTTTTCCCATTTGCCTGATCAAGCTCATGCCGATCACCGGGCGGACGCATCAGCTGCGCGTCCAGTGCAAGCGGAACCAGCACCCGATCGTGGGCGACAAGACCTACGGGAGCTTCAGCTTCAACCGAGAGGTCGAAATGGAGACCGGCGAAGACCGGCTCATGCTCCACTCCGCCGAGACGGTGGTGAATTACGCCTTTCGCGGGCGGTCGCGCAGCTTCTCGGCGACGTCCGCTCTGCCCGAGCCCTTTCACAAGGTCCTCGCTTTTCGGCCCGGATTGAGAACCGGCCGGCCCAACCCGGCGGGCCCGCGGGGTCCGCTGGCCGGCCGCCGTTTCCGCCGACCCTAGGCGCGCGCGGCGGCGACTTTCAGCGTGATCAGGTCCCGTAGTTGCCAGCGGCTCCCGCCGCCGTGGCGGAAGCGGAGGAGCGAGGCCTTGGGAACATTGACCGGCGGCTGGGAGCCTTCCGCCCGCAGCCCGAGCAGGCGGGCGGCGAGGCTTTCGAAATGTGGATTGTGGCCGACCAGCAGGAGGCTGTCGGACTCGACGGCGATCCGCGCGAGGATTTCCTCCGGATCGTCCATCGGCCGCAGGCCCGGCGTTTCCGCCAAGGGGGTGTCGGGCAGCACGGCCTCCTGAAAGATCCCTGCGGTCTGGCGGGCGCGGACGAGCGGACTGTGCCAGATGGCCGAAACCTCCAGCTTGACCCGGCCGTCGAGAAAGGCGGCGAGGGCTCGAAGCGAGTTCCGCCCGTGGTCGCTCAGCTCGCGCCGGGCGTCGGGAACGCCGGGGACGGCCTCGGCATGGCGGAGAAGGAAAAGGTGACGGGCGTGCATGGGGGCGGGGAGTCGATCGTGCAGAAAGCCCTCTGGAAAACAATGCAAGTTTTAATCTCGCTAGAAGTCAAAAAAACGACCAAGCTCCGATTTCTCGATCAGGGCTCCCGCCCGGCCGAAGCTTTCTCAAATACCTGTCGCTTCGGAACCGAATTGGCAGGCGAAATGGTTACCATGAGACGATGAAACCGCCAATCAAAAATTTCGCCGCCGTCCTCTACGTGACGGTGTTCCTGTCCGCCGCCGCCTCGGCGGGACCGGTGTCGTCGGCCTCCTTCCCGGAGGCGCTCCGGACGGCGGAGCGGATCGTGGGGCAGAATCCGGACTGGTCGATCTACCGCGCCTTGGGCGACTCGATGGGGGATTACTAGGGGAGCGATTCGCTCCTCTTGGTGAAGGCCGCCCGGCTGAGCGACGTTCGGGTCGGGATGATGGTGGTCTATCGGGGCCGGGGCGGCGAGTTGATCGCCCACAAGGTGGTGGAACATAACGGGACTTGGCTGCGCACCCAGGGCGTGCGCAACGAGCGGATGGATCCGGTGTATTTGCGGGCCGAGATGCTGGTCGGCACCGTCTTCGGCGTGGTCCATGCCAGCGCCCTGCCGACGACGAGGATACGGGGGAGCGATGGCCGGGCTTTGCCGACGGCCTACTGCCGGAGCTTTTAAAGCCGCGGCGCGGCCTTGCTCCGGACCGGCCGCCCGAGGCTCTCGACGCCGCGATCGTTTTCGCCCCGGTCGGCTCTCTCATGGTCGAAGCCCTTGAAGCGGGCGATAGCTTCGCCGGGAGGTCTCGGCCAGTATCCGCAGCTGCGGACGGGACGCGGCCAAAGAGGCGTCCGACGAGCTCCGCGAGGGCCGGCCGCGTGACCGGGGTTGGAGCGCTCGTGGCTTGAGACGCCGGGGTCCTATTCTTCGCCCGTTGGCGCGTCGGCCGTCGCGAAGCCCGGGTAAGGGACGCTCAGCTGAAGTTCCGGCTCCTCCGCTTCGGAGTGGATCTCGAAGCTCACCTCGACCGGTTCCGCCTCCCAGTCGATGCGCAGCAGGCCGTAGCCGAGCCCCGCGTAGACCTCGCCCACGCGGTGGCGGTTGGGCTCGCCGGGGAAGCTCTCCCAGTAGTGGGTCAAGCCGCTGGAGGTCAGGTCGATCAAAGGGTAGGGAAGGCCGTCGAGTTCCAGCCGCGAGATCTCGTGGAAGTGGCGGTCGCCGCTTAGGAAGATGACGCCCGGCACCTGCCGCTCCACGATCAGGTCGAGCAGCCACTGGCGGGTCTCGGGATACTGGTCCCACTTTTCCCAGCGGTGCTCCTGGGAGAGGACTTGGGTCCCGCTCACGATGAGGTGAAGCTCGGCCCCGCTGTCGGTCAGCTCCGAGGCCAGCCATTGCCGTTGGGCTTCGCCCAGTAGCGAGGGTTCTTCCGCTCCCGGTCCCGTCGCGAAATAGCGGTTGTCGATCAGGATGACCTTGGTCTGTTTGCCTTCGGGCCCGAAAACATGGCTCCCGTAGACGCCGGGCCGCTCCCGTCGAGGGTCGTTGGCGGGCACTTCGAGGAAGTCGAGCAGAAGCTCCTCGGTTACGGTCTTCAACTCATACTCCGCCCCCGCGTTGTTTTTGCCGTAGTCGTGGTCGTCCCAAGTCCCGAGAATCGGAAAGGCTTCGCGGAAAGCCGTGTAGTCGGGACGGTTGAACTGGGCTTCGTAGCGCTTCGCCGCCCACTCGGCTGCGGTGATTCCGCCACGCCGGTCGTCGCCCGCGTACCAGTCGGTGTAGATGTTGTCGCCCGCCCAAATCCAGAGGTCCGGGAGCTGGAAGGCGATCTCATCCCAAAGCGGCTGCGGGAGCTCGTCGCGGTTGCAAGAGCCGAAGGCGACGGTTTCCAGCGGGGCCTCGAAGTCTTCGGGAAAGTAGGCGCAGAGCGGCGCCGCGGCGAGCAGCAGGGAGGATAGGGTGCGGGCGATCATGCAACCGGAAATAAGCGCCCGCGCCGCCCCCACAAGCAGAAAGAGGCGGGTCCCTGCCGCTGCGTCCGCCGCCCAAGAGGATTGACAAGCCCGGCGGCGCTCCCGTCAATCGCCGGACATGAGCGACGAAAAGCCAGTCATCCTCACCTGCGCGCAACCCTCCGGCCAGCTCACGCTCGGCAACTACCTCGGCGCGATCAAGAACTGGGCGACCATGCTCGACGAGTACGAGTGCTTCTTCGGCGTGGTCGACCAGCACGCGATCACCGTGCAGTACGAGCCGGCCGAGCTGCGCCGGAACAGCCTGTCCTGCGTCGCGCTCTACATCGCCTGCGGGCTCGATCCCGCGCGTTCCCATATCTTCATCCAGTCGCACGTGATCGGCCATACCGAGCTGGCTTGGGTGCTCGGCTGCCTCACGCCGATCGGCGAGCTCCAGCGGATGACCCAGTTCAAGGAAAAGACGGCCCGGCTCGGCTTCAAGCTGGCCGAGGAGACCGGCGAGTCGGGCGGCGAGCCTAAGTTCAGCCACGAGGGCGCCCGGGCGCAGGCCTCGGTCAATTCGGGCCTGCTCATGTACCCGGTCTTAATGGCGGCCGATATTCTGCTCTACAACGCCAGCGCCGTGCCGGTCGGCAACGACCAGCGCCAGCACCTCGAGCTCTGCCGCGACCTCGCCCAGCGCTTCAACCACCGTTATTCCGAAACCTTCCATGTCCCCGAGGCCTTCATTCCGAAGTCGGGCGCGCGCATCATGTCGCTGCAGGAGCCGGAGAAGAAGATGTCCAAGAGCGATGCGAACACCAACGCCACCTTGTTCATCCTCGACAGCCCCGACCTGCTGCGCAAAAAGATCATGAGCGCGGTGACCGATTCGGGCAGCGAGATCCGGGTGGCCGAGGACAAGCCCGGCGTTTCCAATCTCCTGCGGATCTATTCCGCCGTCGAGGGCGGCTCCATCGAAAGCCTCGAAGCCCGGTTCGCCGGCAAGGGTTACGGCGACTTGAAGACCGCCGTGGCCGACGCCGTCATCGCCGCGCTCGAGCCGGTCCAGCGCCGCTACCGCGAGCTGATCGAGGACAAGGCCTACCTCGAATCCGTGCTCAAGGACGGTCTCGATGCCGCCCAGAAGCGCGCCTACAAGATGCTCGCCAAGGTCTACCGCAAGGCCGGCTTCGTCGAACGCCCGCGTTAGCACCGCGGCCGATGCGCGATCCCCAATCGGGCAGTCGGTCCCTGCCCGTTTTTTGGCGAACCGCGATGCACGCGAATGGGACGAATCCTGCGGCGCCGAAGCCGGATCGGCAAGTGGAGTGATTGTAGGCGAAGCGGTTGCGCTTTGGACGCGGTGGAAGAGGAAGAGGACGAGGAAGAGGACGAGGACGAGGACGAGGACGAGGAAGAGGACGAGGAAGAGGACGAGCTTGAAAACAGAACGATTTTGGACAGGACGATTTTTGGGGAGGGGATTTGGAACTGATAATTTACGCGGATGGACATGGACGGCTCTCCTCGTTGTCCCATTCGCGCTCATACCCGTCCATTCGCGGTTCCACTCACCCGGATGCTCCGCGGCCGCCCGGAGCGGCCCTAAAACGGGATTGATCCCCGCGGTCCCGACGCTTTGATCGGTAGTGGAACATTCACTCCGACGCCCCCGTATGGACCCACAGGAAGACGAGCCCCCGCTGACCCTCTCGAAATGGCCGTTTTATTTGGGCGACCTTCTGCTGGTGGCGACCGGTCTCTCGATCGCCGCGTTGGGGGGCTGGAACCTGTCCGACTGGCAGGTCCTTTCCTGCGTGTTGGCCGTGGCTCTGGGGGCGGCGCTGCTCTGCCTGCCCTTTGTCTTCGAGCACTGGCTGCGGGTCCGGGAACAGTCGGAGGACCGGCATGCGCGCCTCCGGGTGGCCGAGAGGCGGATGGACCAGTTGACCGAAGCCGTCATCGCCCTTCGCGACGAGCTCGAAACGAGCCGCGCCGAGCTCCGCCGCCTGGAGCAAGCCGATGAAGCCCTCGACGGATTGATCGAGCGCAAGCTGGCCGGGCTCAAGCCTTCCCGGCCCGAGGCGGACCCGGCGGTCGCCGAGCTCCGCGCGGCGTTGGAGCGGTCCGAGGGTCTCGGGTCGGAGCTGCGGGCCCGTCAGGACGGACTCGTCGCCCGTATGGCCGAGTTGGAAGCGGAGATGAAAAAACGGCCCGAGCCGGCCCCCGTCGCCGCCCCGGTCGACCGGCCGCGCCGCTCGCCGCGTCAGCCGAACCGGCCCGAGCCGCGCCTGCTGCACCGTGCGATCAAAGACCGTGCGGCCGAAAAGTCCGGCGCGGTCAGCCGCATCATCGAAGCGAAGTCGAAGTCGGTTGAAGCGACCGGAACCCCGCCCGAGGCAAGTCCGGAGTCGCCCGCGCCCGCGTCCGAAACGCCCGCCGAAACGCCTGCCGCCGAAGCCGCCTCCGCTGAAGCCGCTCCGGGCCCTGCCTCCGAACGTCCCGAGACGGTGCCGGATTCCGTCCCGGCGGCGGAGCCCGTCCCGGAGGATCGTCCCCTGCCTGCCCCGAAAAAAGAAGCCCTTCCTCCAAAGCCCGGGCCGGAGCCCCCCGCCAAGCCTGCGGCCGAGCCGAAGCCCGCGCCTAAGCCCAAGCCCGCCGCGCCGGAAGCGCGGGCGGCGGAGACGACGATCGATCTGGAAGCGGAGGTTCCTGCGATGGAGCCCGATGACCTGCTTTTCGACCGGGCCGACCTGCCGGAGAAGCGCGGCCCGAAGGTCCGGACGAAGAAGAACGACAGCGCGGTCACGGCCAAGGTCTTGATCGGCATCGGCAACAAGCCCTTCATCCGCGGGAGCGGCGGCGGCCTGAGCTGGGAGCGCGGCGTGCCGATGGAATTCGAGTCGATCGGTTCTTGGCGCTGGCTCGCTCCGGCCGAGCTCGACGCGCCCCTGCGGTTCCGCATCTACCGCAACGACCAAGATCCCGACGGCGGCGGCGAGCGTACGCTCGAGCCCGGCCAGAAGCTGGAGGTCGAACCGCGTTTCCAGTAGGCTTGGCGGGAGGATCGGCAGCATTTAGGGTGAAGCCTTTAGTCCGGCTGGTTTGCGGCACGCTTTTTTCCGACGTTTTACATTTCTCAATTGCCTGTGTGCGGCCTTCGGGCATGTAGAGTTTATTGGACGATTCTAGAACCATGCCGCCGGACCTGCCATTTCCCGTCGAGCAAGTGATCGCCGCTTCGCCCGATGCGGTGGTGGTGCACGACCTCGAAGACCACATCCTGTTCTGGAACCGGACGGCGGCCGAGCTTTACGGCTGGTCGGCGGAGGAGATCCAGGGGCGTCCGATCTCGCGTATTTTCTATTTGGATACGAACGCGCGGAAGGAGGCGCTCGGGCAGCTCCGGGCGGAAGGCCGCTGGTCGGGCGAGTTGCGCCAGATCGACCGCGAGGGCGACGAGCACTTGGTGCTATGCCGTCAATCCCTGCAGCGCGATGGCGAGGGCCGGCCGGTCGCGGTGATTTCCTTCAACACCGATGTGACGGAGAAGCGCAAGCGCGAGGATGCCGAGGCCCGCGCCCACCAAGTGCGCTCGTCCAGCCTTTTGGCCGGGGGCATCGCGCACGAGCTGAACAACGCGCTCGCGCCGATCCTCCTGTCCTCCGCCATGCTCAAGCGCACCTTGGACGACGAGAAGGCCCGCGGCATGGTCTCGATGATCGAGAAGTGCGCGAACCGGGGGGCCGAGTTAGTCGGCGATCTGCTGGCCTTCGAGCGGGGCCGGGGCGGCGGGAGCGACACCCTCCGTGCCACCCAGATCGAGCGCATCGTCAAGCGTCTGCGCCAAGAGCTGGTTCCTGCGAACGTCAAAGTGGAGGTCGAGATCATCGACAACCTTTGGGAGTTCCGGGGGGATGCGGAGCAGATCGGCCAGATTTTCCGGCACGTCGCGCAGAACGCCTGCGAGGCCATGCCGGACGGCGGCACGCTCTCCATTCACGCGAGCAACCGCCTCTTCGACCAAAACTTCGAGGCGCTCGCGCCCGAGGCCAAGGCCGGCGCCTATGTCAGCTTCGTGTTCAAAGACACCGGTTTCGGAATCGAGAAGTCGATCCTGCCGCATGTGGCCGAGCCCTTCTACACGACCAAAGAGCCGCGCAAGGGGCGCGGTTTCGGGCTTTCGAACACGCAAGCCCTCGTCAAAGGACACAAGGGCTTCATGGTGCTGGACAGCGACCGCGGAAAGGGCACCACCCTCAGTATTTTCCTCCCGGCCGCCGTGACCCCGACCCAAGTAAAGGGTTCGGCGCCTCCTTTCCCGATGAGCGCCGAAGGCAAGGGCAAGCTCATCCTGGTGGCGGACGACGAGTTCTTCATTCGCGAGACCATTAAGAAAACCTTGGAGGAGCGGGGCTACGACGTGATCACGGCGGAGGACGGAACCGAGGCGCTTGCGATCTACGCGGCCCGCATCAACGAGATCGACCTCGTGGTGACCAATGTGGAGATGCCTTTCATGGACGGTCCGGCGCTCTGTCGCGCGCTGAAGAAGCTGAAGCGTGAGGTCAAGATTCTCGTCTCGAGCGGCCATAAGCAGCCGGAGAAGACCAAGGAAATCCGCGAGAGCGGAGTGGAGCACTTCTTGCCCAAGCCCTACACCGCCGACAACTTGGCGGACATGGTCCAGCAGCTCCTGCGCGAAGAGAAGCAGGCCTGAGCGGTTTTGAGCTGGCGGATTCAGAAGTACGGCGAGCGCGCTCTTTTGCTGGAGGACCTGGAGGAGCCGCTTCGGCTTGGCCTTGCGCGGCACGCCGAAAGCAGCCCGCCCGAGCACTTGGAGGAGTGCGTGCCCGGGCACGACGGGCTGCTCTTTATCTTCCGTCGGCCGGTGCCGGCCGCGCGACTGGCGGCCTGGCTGGATGGGGCCGGGAAGACGGCGCCGCTGCCGGCCGGGGGGCGCCTGCACCGGATCGAAGTGGTCTACGACGGGCCGGACCTCGCCTCCGTCGCGGAGGCGGCCGGGCTGTCCGTCGCGGAGGTGGTCGCCCGGCACAGCGGAGGGAGCTACCGCGTCCGGCTCTGCGGCTTCGCGCCCGGATTTCCCTACCTCGACGGGCTCGACCCGCGCCTTCGTCTCCCGCGCCGCGACCAGCCGCGCACCCGCATCGAGCCGGGCGCGGTGGCCGTCGGCGGGCCCTATGCGGGCATCTATCCGGTGGCCGGTCCCGGCGGTTGGCACCTGCTGGGCCGGACCGATTTCGTTTTGTTCGATAAAGCGGCGGCGGCCCGGACCCGGTTCGACCCGCGAGCGGTTTTTCCCCTGCAAGCGGGCGACCGCGTGGTCTTTTCCGCCGTGGAGGCGGCCGTGCGTGACTGAGCCCTGCCTCGAGCTGCTGGCCGAAGGCCCGGCCCTCAGCCTGCAAGATGGGGGACGGCCGGGCTGGCGGCGCTTCGGCCTGCCGCCCGCCGGTCCGCTCGACCGCTACTCGGCCGCCCAAGCCAACCGTCTGCTCGGCAACCCTCCGAAGGCGGCGGTGCTGGAGATTCTTTCGCAAGGCTGCCGCCTTCGCGTGCTCCGCCCCTGCTGGTTGGCTTTGGCCGGGGCGGGGCTCTGCGCCGACCTGCCCGCCGGGCAGGCGCGGCGCTTCGAGCCGGGCGAGCTGCTCCGCTTCACCGTGCCGGGACCGGGCTTCTGCGCCTACCTCGCGGTGCCGGGCGGCTTCGACGGGCCGATCGTGCTGGGCAGCCGGGCGAGCGACCGGCGCAAAGGCATCGGCCGGGCGCCGGTCAAGGGGGATCGCTTGGCCGCGCTCGATCCTCGGCCGGAGGCGGGCTTCGAGCGGGTCGCCCGCCGCGTGCTTCGGCCGGAGCTCTGCCGCGATTTTTCGGAAGCCCGCCGCTTCAAGCTCCTGCGCGGACCGCAGTGGGAACGCTTCGGTCCGGCCGCACGACGCCAACTGGTGGAGAGCGAATGGCGGATCTCCGCCGATTCCGACCGCAGCGGCTACCGTCTCGACGGCCCCCGGCTGGAGGTGCCGGAGTCGATCGCCAGCGAGCCCGTGCTCCCCGGCACCTTGCAGGTGCCAGGGAGCGGACGGCCGATCATCACCCTCCACGACGGACCTACCGTGGGCGGCTACCCGAAGATCGCCCTGCTCCCCGAGGCCGACTGCGATTGGCTTGCCCAGTGCGCTCCGGGGACCAAGCTGAGCTTCGCATGGGCCGACTGATCCTGAACTGCGACCTCGGCGAGAACGAACCGCTGGAGTTGACGCGCCGCTTGATGGCGCGGATCGACGCCGCCAGCATCGGCTGCGGGGTGCATGCCGGAAATTCCGCCAAGACCCGTTCCGCCATCGAACTGGCGCAGGATGCCGGCTTGCGGATCGGAGCCCATCCGGGCCTGCCGACTGCGGGCGGACGCGGCTCGGCGGACCTGCGGCCACCCGTCCTGCGGGAACTGCTGGAGAAACAGGTGGGGGATTTTCGGAGCGCGGCCGCCGGGGTGGGCGCGCGGGTGGATTACATCAAGCTCCACGGCAGTCTCTACCACGCGGTGGAGCGTGACGAAGCCTTGGCCGAAGCTTATCTCGACTTCCTTGCGGACCATGAGGGAATCGTGGTTTTCGCCTTCGCCGGCGGGCGCTTCCAGAAGACCGCCCGGTCCCGTGGACTGGAGGTCTTCGAGGAGGCCTTCGCCGACCGGGGCTATGTCTCCGCCACCCAACTGCAGCCCCGCGGCCGGCCGGGCGCGCTTCTGACCGAGCCCGAAGCGGTCGTCGCCCGCATCCGCTCCTGGCTGGAGACCGGCCGCCTGCCGCTGGTCGGCGGCGGCGAAGCAGACGTCCGCGCCGACACCCTCTGCGTCCACGGCGATACGGAGGGATCGCTTGCGGTGTTGGACGGACTCAGGCAGTTACTGGGAAGTGGATAGCTAAGGAAAGCGGCCTGCAAAAGCGGCTGATCTCGTGGTTTCGGTGTAATCGGTGGTTCCGTATCGGTGAGCGAGGAAATTTTGAACTACGGAATATGCGGAATACGCGGAGAGGGGAGAGTCTGGATTGGCATGGCCCTGGCCCTGTAGCGGTCACGCTTTGGATGCGGGTGATTTGAAACCGCGAATGGGCGGGTATGTTGCGTCGCCTAGGAGCAACTATTTATTGCCCGGCCCTAGTTGACAGCTTCGGATGCGATTCGGACGGTTGTGCGTTCGGCGACTCGTTGGCGGGTTGGCTTGCCGCCCGCCGGCAGCGGCCCCGCGCTTGCCATGCCGAAGGCGGAACGCGTCGCAGGATCCGCGGGACGAAGCGTTTCGCGCCCTCTTCCGCTGTCCGGCGTCCGTCGAAAACGATCGGTCCCTTTCCGCGTTTTCCGATTTGAGAAATAAGGATATCCGACTCTTTCTCTGAAGCATGAAAAAACTCCCTCTATTCTGTCTGTTTCCCCTCCTGATCTTCCTCCTTTCCGCCTGCGGCCCGCAGGAGGAGCAAGGCGCGGACGCGTCGGCCGGGGAAATCGTCGTCGCGATGGAGCCCGACAAGGATCCCGACGCCATGCTCGCCGATCGGAAAGCCCTCGAAGCCTATCTCGCCGATGCCACGGGGCGTCGGATCGAAGCGATGATCCCGATCAGTTCGGTGGTGATCTTCGAGGGGCTGCGCAACGGCAGCATCGATGTCGCCTACTTGAGCGCGACGGCGGCGGCGAAGCTTTTTGAGAGTGACGTCGTGGACATTCTCCTGGCCGAGCTGATCGACGGCGAGCCGCACTACCCGAGCTATTGGATCACCCTGAAGGACGCCCCTTACCAGAGCGTGGCGGACCTTGAAGGCGAGCCGATCGCCTTTTCCAGCAGGACGAGCACCTCCGGCTTTCTGATCCCGGTTTGGGATCTTTACCGCCAAGGCCTGATCGATCTCGAGGGCGGTCCCGAGGGTTTCTTCGGGGAGGGCAACGTGCACTACGGGGTGGGGTATGTTTCGGCGGCGGAGCGCGTGCTCGACGGCAGTGCCGAGGCGGCCGCCGTGAGCTATTACGTGCTCGACAAGGACAAGCACCTGAGCGCGGAGCAGCGCGATCGCCTGCGCATGCTCGACAGCCAGGGGCCGGTGCCGAGCCACGTGGTGGTCGTCCGCCGCGGACTCGACGACGCCGCCAAGGGGGAGATCCGGGAGGCGCTACTGGCGATGAATCGCGACGCGGTGGCCCTGCGCGATCGAATCTTCGGCGCCGAACTCGCGCCGGCCGAGGCCGAAGCGCATCTGAGCACCATGCGCGAAGCTCTGGAGATCAGCCGCGACATGGAGTTCTGATGACGGCCGCCGCCGAGTCGAGAGCGACCGTGCTCCAGGCGCGCGGGCTGGGCTTCCGGCGCGGCGGACGCTGGCTTTTTCGGGGCATCGATCTGGAACTGCGCGCCGGGGAGTTCCTCACCTTGGTCGGCCCGTCCGGGGTGGGGAAGAGCACCTTGCTGTCCTGCCTGTGCGGCATGCTGGAGCCGACCGAGGGCGAGATCGCGGTCCGGGTGGGAGGCGGCGAGGCCGGCCCGCCGATCGAGCTGCGACGGCACTTCGGCATCGTTTTCCAAGACCTGCGACTGTCCCCGAACAGCGATTTGCTGACGAACGTCCTCTGCGGGCGGCTCGGACGCTTCAGCTGCTTGCGGACCTTCTTCGGCTTTCCGAAAGCGCTCCGGCAGGAGGCTTACCGCCTGCTCCGGGACCTCGGGGTGGGCGAGAATCCCCACAAGTGGGTGAGCCAGATGTCGGGCGGCGAGCAGCAGCGCGTCGCGATGGCCCGGGCCCTGTTTCAGGAGCCCGAGCTGTATTTTGCGGACGAGCCGGTGTCGAGCCTCGACGCGCATTTCGCGGGGCGTGTGCTCGGCCTGCTGCGTCGGGAGGCCGACGAGAACGGGCGGCCCGTGGTCTGCGTGTTACACCACGCGGAACACATCCAACGCTTCGCCGATGCGGCGCTCAGCTTGGATCCGAAAGATCCGACCGGCTGCGAGCTCCGGCAGATCCGACGGCCGGGAGGCGAGGCGCTCCGATGAGTCCGATCCCGCCAGAGCGGAAGAGCGGCCCGGATCCTTTGCCCGAGCCGCCGTGGTTCCAGAAGCTGAACCTGCTCAACACGACCTTGTTGATCTTCTTGTTGGCGGTGGTTTACAGCGCCACGCAGATCGAGGGAAGCGCCCGCGATCTCGACGTCATGGAAAACCTCGGGCGCTTCCTCGCGGACTTCTTTCCGCCCGACCTCTCGGTGCTCGGACAGACCGGAGAGGCGCTGCAGGAGACGGTCGAGATCGCGGTGCTGGCCACTTTCTTTGCGATCCTGTTTTCCATGGTCATCGGGCTGGCCGCCGCGCAGACGATCGCTCCGAAGTGGCTGGTCGCGCTCATGCGCATGCTGCTCAACGTCGTGCGGACCATCCCCAGTCTGATCTGGGCGGTGATCGCCGTCGCCGCGATGGGGGCGAACGCGCACGCCGGAGTGGCCGCGCTCACGCTTTACAGCATCGGATACCTGGGCAAGTTTTTCAGTGAGGCCTTCGAATCGGTCGATATGAAGATCGCGCGTTCGCTGCGCGGGATCGGCGCCGATCCGATCCAAGCCTTCCAGTATGGCATCTGGCCCCACGCCAAGCCCCTGATCTGGAGCCACTGCATCTGGATGTTGGAGTACAACATCCGCTCGGCCAGCATCATCGGCTACGTCGGCGCCGGCGGCCTGGGCCTGCAACTGCACGCCTACCAGGAGTTCCACCAATGGGATCGCTTCGCCACCGTGCTGCTCTGCATCCTGCTGGTCGTGTGCCTGCTCGACTTCCTCAGCGAGAGCGTCCGCCGCCGGATCACCCGGCGCGGGCGACCGATGAAACCCTTGGCCGATTAGCCCGACGCTCCCTCTTCGCGGCGAGAAATTCAAAGAGTTAGGGACGGAGCCGGGCGGAGATGGCGAAGCAATGATCGCTCCCGACATTGAGCGAAGATCGCTTTCTCATACAAGTCTGGCATTTTACCGGAAAAGAGTAAGTGTTCTTTTCCCGCATATTGTCGAACAAGTGCCGATCTGAGATACTGGGCGTGAGCTTGAGAGGGCTCAGTCGTTCTTTGACTTGGTCCAGTGGTGTGGTGTCAGTTCGTCGATCCTGGAGG
>Ga0208623_100302_pt1 | contig 42845 bp, 36 predicted proteins | sample HotLakConsUCCL28_FD_184737 | JGI IMG/M metagenome (GOLD analysis project Ga0208623, IMG submission 184737) | Hypersaline microbial mat communities from Hot Lake, Washington, USA - Hot Lake Consortium UCC-L28 (SPAdes) (version 2) ...
ACGACGCACGCGCCATCGCCAATCACATCCTCGACATGGCGAAGGAACACGGTCGCGAGATCACCGTGATGCAGCTCCTGAAGCTGATCTACATCGCCAATGGCTGGTCCTGGGCCCTGCTCGGCAAGCAGCTCGTCCGGGATCCGGTGGAGGCGTGGCAATACGGGCCTGTTTATCGGTCCGTCTATCGCGATTTCAACAAGTTCGGATCTCAGCCGATCACCGAGAAGAGCGCCATGCTCGACGGCGCTCTGCCATACAGCTCCCCGCTGATGGACGACGAGTACGAATTGCTGCGGGGCGTAACGGTGCATTACGGCAAGCTGCACGCCTTCCGCCTGTCCGACATGACCCATGAGCCCGGTACTCCATGGTCACAGATCAAGGGGAACAAGGGAACCTATGCGGAGATTCCGCAGAAACTGATCAAGTCACATTTCGAGAAATTGCGCGATGAGCAGCGAGAACGACGAAGACAAAAAGAGAAATGAGAGTCTGAACGATTTTCTCGCGGAGGGCGCTGATGAGCGCAGCGGTGAAAATCACCGCATCAGAGCTTCCTTAGAGGAAATTGAGAACGAAATAGAAAAACTTGGCAGAAAAGTCTATCATTTAAATGATAGATCAATCCAAAAACAAATCTTTTATTTTCATTCAACGAATACATTGATGAGGCAAGGGCGGAACTCAGATTTTATAGACGTATCAGATTTTTCATGATCGGCGTTTCGCTTGCATTTGTTGCTTTCTTGCAGGCACTCCTCGTTTGCGTCATATTCTTCCACCAATTTTTCTTCTTTTTGCAAGGCCCCTATTTCCGCAGCGCACTGGTCCTCGCCACGATCGGCGGCTCGGTCGTCATCGTCTCGCTGGTTCTTCGTGGCGTTTTCCGTCTGGCCGCCGAGCAGAATGCCGAGCACCAAATGCCTCAGGCAATGCGCAGTATGCTCAACACGGCCAACACGATCACCCAATCCCAGGGCGGCTGACCCGCACCCTCACTCCGCCGCAACAATCTCCCGCGCCACCCGCGCCGCGCAGAACTTGAATTCCGGAATCTTGCCGTAAGGGTCGAGGACCGGGTTCGTCAGGATGTTGGCCGCCGCCTCCACATAGGCGAAGGGGATGAACACCATCCGGGACTGAAGCGCGGTATCGGCGCGAGCGGGGAGGCTGATGGCGCCGCGCCTTGTCTCGACGCGGATCGTCTCGCCGGGCGCGATGCCCAGTCGCGCCAGCGTATCGGGATGCAGGCTCGCGCTCGGGCCGGGTTCGATCGCATCGAGCACCGAGGCGCGCCGGGTCATGGCGCCGGTATGCCAGTGTTCGAGCTGGCGCCCGGTGGTGAGCACCAGCGGGAAGGCCTCATCCGGCAATTCCGCCGGATCGGTGACATCCGCCGGCACGAACAGGCCGCGCCCGCCCTCGCGCGGAAAGCCGTCGCCGAAGACGATGGCGCTGCCGGGCTCATCGGGGGCCGGGCAGGGATAGGTCACCGCGCCTTCGCGCTCCAGCCGCTCCCAGCTGATATTCGCCATGGACGGCATCACCTGCGCCATCTCGGCGAAGACCTCGCGCGGATGGGTATAATCCCAGTCGAGCCCGAGATGGCGGGCGAGATCGATGATGATGGCGAGATCCTCGCGCGCATCCCCGGGCGGCGGCAGGGCCGGGCGGCCCATCTGGACCTGGCGGTTGGTATTCGTCACCGTCCCGGTCTTCTCCGGCCAGGCGGAGGCGGGGAGCACGATATCGGCGAACATCGCGGTCTCGGTGAGGAAGATGTCCTGCACCACGAGGTGATCAAGCGCGGCGAGCGCCTCGCGGGCATGGGCGACGTCGGGATCCGACATCGCCGGATTTTCGCCCATGATATACATGGCGCGGATCTCTTCGCGATGGATCGCCTCGATGATCTCGACCACGGTGAGCCCCGGCTGCGGATCGATGGCAAAGCCCCACAGGGCCTCGAACCGCTCGCGCGTGGCGGGATCGCTCACCTTCGCGTAATCGGGCAGGACCATCGGGATCAGCCCGGCATCGGAGGCGCCCTGCACGTTGTTCTGACCGCGAAGCGGATGCAAACCGGTGCCGGGGCGCCCGACATGGCCTGTCATCAGGGCGAGCGAGATCAGGCAGCGGGCATTGTCGGTGCCATGCGTGTGCTGCGAGACGCCCATCCCCCAGAAGATCATCGCCCGCTCCGCCTGCGCATAGGCGCGGGCGAGCTCGCGGATGCGCCCGGCCTCGATGCCGCAGACGGGCGCCATGGCTTCCGGCGTGTAGCGCGCAAGATGCGCCGAGAGCTTGTCGAAGCCTTCCGTGTGGGCCTGGACATATTGCCGGTCATAGAGCTCTTCCGCGACGATGACATGCATCATCGCATTGAGCAAAGCCACGTCGGAGCCGGGGCGGAACTGGACAAGATCGCTGGCGTGATTGCGCAGCGCATGCCCGCGCGGATCCATCACGATCAGCCGCGCGCCGGCCTTGGCGGCCCGCTTGAAATAGGTCGCGGCGACGGGGTGGTTTTCCGTCGGATTGGCGCCGATCACGATGATCACGTCGGCTTGAAGCGCATCGGTGAACGGTGCCGTTACCGCGCCGGAGCCGATCCCCTCCATCAGGGCAGCGACGGAGGAGGCGTGGCAAAGCCGCGTGCAGTGATCGACGTTATTCGTGCCGAAAGCCTGCCGGATCAGCTTCTGGAAGAGATAGGCCTCCTCGTTCGACCCCTTGGCCGAACCGAAACCGGCAATGGCGTGCCCGCCATGATCCTTGCGGATGCGATTCAAGCCTTCGGCGGCAAGGCCCAGCGCCTCGTCCCAGCTCGTCTCGCGAAAATGGGTCAGCGGGTTGGCCGGGTCGATATTGAGCCCCTTGGGGGCATTCTCGCGGCGGATCAGCGGCTTCGTCAGGCGCTGGGGGTTGCTGATGTAATCGAAGCCGAAACGGCCCTTGACGCAGAGCCGATTTTCATTTGCCGGCCCGTCGCGGCCCTCGACATAGACGATTTCACCATCACGGATCTTGTAGCTGATCTGGCAGCCCACACCACAATAGGGGCAGACGGAATCGACTTCCCGCTCCACCGCGCGTGAGCCGATCTGCGTATCCGCATCGACGATGGATTTCGGCATCAGCGCCCCGGTGGGGCAGGCGGCGACGCATTCCCCGCAGGCGACGCAGGTGGAATCCGCCATGGCATCGTCGAGATCGAAGACCGGGCGGTGGTGATCGCCGCGAAAGCCCATGCCGATCACGTCGTTGACCTGCACGTCGCGGCAGGCGCGGGCGCACAGATTGCACGCGATGCAGGCATCAAGATTGACCGCCATGGCCGGATGCGAGAGATCCTGATGCGGGGTCTCATGGTTGAATCGCGAGGGAAAGCGCGATTGCGCGACGCCCTGCGCTTCGGCGAAGTGCCAGAGCGGCGCGATCTGGTCATGCGCGCACTCCTGGGGCGGCTGGTCGGCGACGAGCAATTCCATCACCAGCTTGCGCGCGGTGACGGCGCGCTCGGAGGCGCTGGTGACCACCATGCCGGGCTGCGGTTCACGGATGCAGGAAGCGGCGAGGACGCGCTCGCCCGCGATCTCGACCATGCAGGCGCGGCAATTGCCGTCCGGCGCATAGCCCGCTTCCGGGCGATGGCACAGATGCGGGATGGTGACGCCCTCGCGCCGGGCCACGTCCCAGATGGTTTCGCCGGGGCGGGCGACAACCTCACGCCCGTCGAGTTCGAAGCTGATGCCGGTCTGCGCGCCCGCGCCCTGATCGGCGCCCGATTCCGTTGCCCGCGCCATCACGTCCTCCCGACGCCCAACACGCGACGAAGCCGCTTCGCCTAGCGTAGACGCGCATCAGAACAACGTTGCAGGCGCGCGTCAAGATGAACCGCGCGCACCATCGAGCGCTTCGCGCAGAAAGCGGAACCCGTCCTCGCTGGCCCAGTCGGCATAACCGCGCAGAATGGCGAGTTCGCAATTGTTGGGCCCGAAGATCACGGTCGTGGGCAGGCCGACAACATGGCCCGAGCGCTGCATCGTCTGCAGCAATATCCCGTCGTTTTCGGCATGGTAGCGCAGATCGTCGATGCCGTGTTCCTCGAGCCAGGCGCGGGGCTTGTCGAGATTGCGGGTGTCGACATTGATCGCCACCACCTCGAAATCATCGCCGCCGAATTCCGTCTGCACGGTATTGAGCGCCGGCATCTCCTCGCGACAGGGCGCGCACCAGGTGGCCCAGAAATTCACCAGTACGGTGCGCCCGGTGAAATCCGCAAGCGTCAGCGTCTCACCATCGGGGCCCGTGAATTCCATCTCCGGCGGCAGGCGCGGCACGGAATGGACGTTCACCGCCGCCACCTCGCCGCGCGCATGCGGCGCCAGCGCCTCGACGATTGGCACGGAGGGCGCGCAGGCCTCAGCCACCGCCTCGCCGCCGGGGGAGAGCAGGGTATAGGCGACGCCCGCCGCGCCGGCGAGCAGGGCCAGCGCGATCAACGCTTTCGGGGCCTTGCCCCGCCCGGAAGCAGGCGCTATCGCTTGATCAGGATCACCGGCGGGGCGGTTCGGGTCGTCATTGTGCATCGTCATCGTCGATTTCACCGTCATTCCATCAAGAGGGGCCAGCACGTGAGCAATCGGATGTGGGGCGGACGCTATGCCAGCGGACCCGCCGAGATCATGGAGGAGATCAACGCCTCCATCGACTTCGACAAGCGCATGGCGCGCCAGGACATCCAGGGCTCGCTTGCCCATGCGGCGATGCTGGCCGAGACCGGCATCCTCTCCCGTGAGGATGTGGCCGCGATTTCGGGCGGACTCAAGACCGTATTCGAGGAAATCGAAGCGGGATCGTTCACGTTCTCGCGCGCGCTCGAAGACATTCACATGAATATCGAATCGCGTCTGAAGGATCTGATCGGCCCTGTGGCCGGGCGCCTCCATACGGGCCGCTCGCGCAACGACCAGGTCGCGACCGACAACAGACTCTGGGTGCGCGACACGATCGACACCCTCGATGCGCAGATCCGGGATCTGCAAATGGCACTCGCCGAGAAGGCCCATGGCTTCGCCGGCGCGGTGATGCCCGGCTTCACGCATCTGCAATCGGCCCAGCCCGTGACTTTCGGCCATCATCTGCTTGCCTATGTCGAGATGCTGGGCCGTGATCGCGGACGGCTCGCGGATGCGCGCAAGCGCCTCAACGAATGCCCGCTCGGCGCGGCGGCCCTGGCCGGCACCTCCTTCCCGATCGATCGCGAGATGACGGCGAAGGCGCTGGGTTTCGATCGGCCCACGGCGAATTCGCTCGATTCGGTGGCCGATCGCGATTTTGCTCTTGAGACGCTTTCGGCCGCTTCGATCTGCGCCGTGCATCTGTCACGCTTTTCCGAAGAGATCGTGCTCTGGATGACGCCGCAATTCGCCTTCATCCGGCTTTCCGACAAGTTCACCACCGGCTCCTCGATCATGCCGCAGAAGAAGAACCCGGATGCGGCGGAACTGATTCGCGGCAAGTCCGGGCGCATCTTCGGCGCGCTGCAGGCGCTGCTCGTGGTGATGAAGGGCCTGCCGCTGACCTATTCCAAGGACATGCAGGAAGACAAGGAAGGCATGTTCGACGCGCTGCAATCGCTCTCGCTCTGCCTCGCGGCGATGACGGGCATGGTGCATGACATGGAGCCCGATACCAGGGCGATGAAGCGCTGGGCCGGGGCCGGTTTCTCCACCGCGACCGATCTCGCCGACTGGCTGGTGCGCGTCCTCGACATGCCCTTCCGCGACGCCCACCACGTCACCGGCCGCCTCGTCGCCATGGCCGAGGCGCAGAAGACGGGGCTGGAAAAGCTCTCGCTCGCCCAGATGCAATCGGTCGAGCCGCGCATCACCGACGAGATCTTCAAGGTACTGGGCGTCGAGCGCTCGGTGAAGAGCCGCGTGAGCTATGGCGGCACCGCACCGGCCAATGTCAAACGCCAGGCCAGGCGCTGGCTGACGCGGCTGGAGAAGGAAGCCGGGTGAGGCGGGGAGGCTTTGCGCCGCGCTCCCTCAGATGAAAACATCGCCATCGAGCCGATCGATCACTGTCAACACCGAAATGCTGCGGCCATGCCGGATCAGATCGACCGGTCGCGTCCCGTCCAGCTGCGGATGGGGCGCATGAAGCCAATGGCGTATCTCGTCCGGAGTGTAATACGCCGCGAGATGCTCGGTGACGTGACCCAGATCCGCGAGAATAAGCGCATGGCGTGGCGGCTTGGCATGACCACTCTTCCAGCCGGCGAGAGCGGCTATCGGCACTCCGGCAATGGCGGCGATGTCCTCGTCCGTCAGACCGCCATTCTGCACAAGCGATTTGATCAGAATTTGATCAATATCCATCCTCACCCCCCGTTCGCCACACCCGTCACCACGGCCTTCGGCGCCTCGGGTCGCGGGCCCTTCGGGGCGGGGACGGTGGCGAGCAGGAGGGCGCCGGCGGTCCAGACCAGGACGATGGTGGCCATGCCGGCGCGCTGGCTGTCGAAGAGCGTCGTCGCCGTGGCGTAGAGCACCGGGCCGAGGAAGGAGATCGACTTGCCGGCCAGGGCATAGAGGCCGAACATTTCCGATTCCATCGCTTGCGGCGTCAGCCGCGCCATCATCGAGCGGCCTGCCGCCTGGGCGGGGCCGACGAAGATGCCGAGCCCGAGTGCGAGCACGATGAAAGTGGTGATGTCATCGACCATCAGGATCGTCACGCCCAGCCCGATCAGGCCGGCAAGCGCGATCAGGATCGTCGCCTTGGGGCCGATCCGGTCATCGACGAAGGCGAAGCTCGCCGCACCGAGCCCCGCCGTGACATTGAGGCCGATGGCGAAGATCAGGATCTGGTCGAAGCTCATGCCGAAGGTGCCCGCCGCATAGAGCCCGCCCACGGCAAACAGCGTCGAGAGCCCGTCGCGATAAAGCGCCGAGGCGATCAGAAAGCGCACGAGATGCCCCTGATGGCGGATCTGCTTCAACGTGTTCCACAAGACCGCAAGGCCCCGGGAGACATGTTCGCGCCAGGGCGCCGGACTGGCCTTCGTGTCAGGGGTGAGAAAGAACAGCGGCAAAGAGAAGAGGAAGAACCAGGCCGCCACGACCAGCACCGTGGCACGCACGTTCTGCGCGTCATCCGTACCCACCAGTCCGAAGAAGGGCTCCTCGGCCTGAACCAGCAGGACGAGGCACAGCGCCAGCGCACCGAGCCCGCCCATATAGCCCATGCCCCAACCCCAGCCGCTGATCCGCCCGGTCATGTGCGGCGGCGCGATCGTCGGCAGCATGGAATTGTAGAATACCGTGCCGAGCTCGAAGGCAATCGAGGCGATGATCATCAATGCGAGCGCATAGACCACGAAAGACGCGTCGGGCCGGGCGAAATACAACAGCGCCGTCGCGATCACGGTGATCATCATGAAGCTGAAAAGCCACGGCTTGCGCCGCCCGCCGCGATCGGCGATCGATCCGAGAATCGGGCTCAGGATCGCCACGGTCAGACCCGCAGCGCCGAGCGCATAGCCCCACAGGGCCGCGCCGGCAGTCTCGTCGCCATAGATGCCGCGGGCGAAATAGACCGAGAAGATGAAGGTGCCGATCACCGTGTTGAAGGCGGAATTCGCCCAGTCATACAGACACCAGGCCGCGAGGCCCAGGCGGCGACGCCCGCGCTCGGGATCCGGTGCCTGAGGCGGAGCCGCGTCCTGCTCTGCTGGGTCCTGAATGGATGCGCCGGGGGATTGCGCCAAGATCTCGCTCCGCTGATTCGTCGTGCCGCAGGCAGCCTACAGCCATTCGCCCGCCATCGCATCCTGCGCTGCGAACCGGCGACCAAAGCCCAAAAGGCCCTTGCATCGCTGCCTGCGGATTCCGGCATCACGCGGACTGGTCAGGCTGGCCGGCTTTGTTAAGGTATCACCCTGCCACAGAACCATCGACCGAGGGCAACAGCGTGACCGATCTTCTCTCCTTCGACGCCCACGACCTTCTCGCCGGCTATCGCAACCGCACGATCTCACCGAAAGAGGTTGCGACCACCGTTCTCGATGCGATCGAGGCCCATCAACCGGCGCTCAACGCCTTCGTCTGGATCGACCGCGAGACGGCGCTCGCAAAGGCGGGCGAATCGGAGGCACGCTGGGTGAAGGGCGAACCCTTGGGCGCCCTCGACGGCCTGCCCATGACGGTCAAGGACAATGTCGCGCAGGAAGGCTATTCGATGCTGCGCGGTTCGCGCACATCCGCTGACAGTCGAATGGCCTTTTCCGCGCCGGTGGTGGGACGCATGGTCGAGGCCGGGGCGATTCCGGTCGGGCGCACGACCCTGCCGGAATTCGGCTGGAAGGGTCTCGGCGATTCGCCTCAGCACGGCATCACACGCAATCCCTGGGATACGCGCCATACCACCGGCGGCTCCTCGGCCGGGGCGGGTGCCGCCGCCGCGCTCAATCTGGGCGTTCTGCATATCGGCACGGACGGGGCCGGTTCGGTGCGCATTCCGTCGAGCTTTTGCGGGATCTTCGGGCTGAAACCAAGCTATGGCCGCATACCGGCCTATCCGCCCTCACCTTTCGCGATCGTCTCGCATATCGGGCCGATGACGCGCTCGGTGCGCGATGCGGCGCTGATGCTCAGCCTCACCAGCGGCCCTGATCCGCGCGACATCACCGCGATCCACGCGCCCTCACCGGATTTTCGCGTCGGCCTCGAGGATGGTGTGCGCGGCCTGCGCATCGGCTGGAGCCCGCGACTGGGTTACGTCGAGAATCTCGACCCGGAAGTGGAGGCGATGACGGCGAAGGCGGCGAAGGTCTTCGAGGAACTCGGCGCGCATGTCGAAGAAGCCGACCCGGATTTCGAGGAACCGATCAGCGTGATCGAGACGCTGTGGTTCGCCGGCGCCTGGTCGGTGGTGCGCACCATCCCCGAATCGCGCTGGGAGGAACTCGATCCCGGCATGCTCGCCGTCGCCCTGAAGGGCCGCGATATCGCGGCTGCGGATTTCGTCATGGCCGCGAGCGCGCGCAACATGGTCTTCTCCGCCATGGACGCCTATCACGACCGCTACGATCTGCTGCTCACGCCGAGCCTCGCCACCACCGCCATCGAGGCGGGGCACAACACGCCGCCGGACGGACGTTTCGGCGACGACTGGCTCAACTGGGCGCCGTATTCCTATCCCTTCAATCTCAGCCTGCAACCCGCCGCCAGCGTGCCCTGCGGGCTCTCGAAGGCCGGGCTCCCGGTCGGCCTCCAGATCGTCGGCCCGATGCTCGCCGATGCCCGCGTCCTCGCCGCCGCGCGCGCCTTCGAGAGCGCGCGCCCCTGGGAGCGGCTCTCAGCACCGCGTATCCGGCATTGATCGGATGATGCGAACAGCCTGGGCGAATGCGGCAAGGCGATTGAACCCGCGCGCGCAAACGCGTATCGCTGGGCGCAGACGGTGAGCATGCAGCGGAACGGATCATGGCGGAGATCGGCGACCGGATCGCGAAAATCGAAGAGGAGATCATCGATCTCGCCGACCGTGCGGAGAATTGCCGCAAGGTGATGATCGCCGCGCGGATCGGCATCATCGGCGGCGCGGCGGCACTCGCCGCCTTCATTTTCGGCATCCTGCGCTTCGACGGCCTCGTCTTCGTCGTGGCGGTAACCGCGATCCTCGTCGGAATCGTCACCTACGGCTCCAACAAGTCGACCCGCGAACAGCTGCTCGCACAGATCGCGGAACGCAAGGCCGTGCGCGCGGCCATGATCGATTCCCTGCGCATGGATACGGTGGTGCCGGCATCGCCGCGCCCCGGTCTGCCGAACGGTCACGACCCGGCTGGAGGTGCATCGTGAGCGATCCCGGCGCCCTGTGGCGCGATCCGCATCCGCTGGTGCTGGCATCAGGCAGCGCCACGCGCAAGGCGCTGCTCGCATCAGCCGGTCTCTCCTGCATCACCCGCCCCGCCGCGATCGACGAGCGTGCCGCCGAGGCGCAGGCGCGCGCGCAGGGCGCGGATCCGGCGCAACTGGCGCTGCATCTCGCACAGGCCAAGGCGCGGGACGTGTCGGAGGCTCTTGCCGATCACCATCCGCAGGCGATCGTCATCGGCGCCGACCAGACCCTGGCGCTCGGCGAGACCATCCTGCACAAACCCGCCGACATGCAGGCGTTGCACGACCAGATCGCCCGGCTTTCCGGGCGGAGCCATCTGCTGCATGCGGGTGTGAGCCTGTGGCGTGGCGGCAAGCCGCTCGCGAGCTTCATCGACAGCGCCACGCTCACCATGCGCGCGCTCATGCCGGAGCAGATTGCGCGCTATTGTGCGCTCGCAGGCGAGGACGCGCTGACGAGCGTGGGCGGCTACAAGCTCGAAGGGGCGGGAATCCATCTGTTCACGCAGGTGGAGGGCGCCCATTCCACCATTCTCGGCCTGCCGCTGATGCCGCTGCTCGCGGCTTTGCGCGATGAAGGCTGTCTGGCACTGTGAGGCTGTGCGGCATGAGGAGAAGACGATGACCCGCAAGGCCTTCGTGGTCGGCCATCCCATCGCGCATTCGCGCTCACCGCTGATCCACAATCACTGGATCGCCCATTACGGGCTCGATGGTTCCTACGAGAAGCTGGATGTGGCGCCGGATGATCTCGCAGCGTTTCTCGCGCATTTCCACGAAGACGGCTTCGTCGGCGGCAACGTCACCATCCCCCACAAGGAAGCCGCCTTTGCCGGCGTGGCGCGGACGACGAAACGGGCCCAGCGCCTCGGGGCGGTGAATACGCTGTGGCGCGAGGGCGGTATATTGTGGGGCGACAACACCGATATCACCGGCTATCTCGACAATCTCGACGCCCGATGCGGGCCCGACTGGGCCGCGCGCGCCGGGTCTGCGCTCGTGCTCGGGGCCGGCGGTGCGGCGCGGGCCGTGGTGGCAGGGCTGATCGAGCGCGGCCTTTCGCCGATATTCCTCGTCAATCGCACGCGCGGGCGGGCCGAGGCACTCACAGATATGTTCGCCGGCTATGGAAAGAGTGATTCCGCGCTCGGCGTTCACGGTTTCGACGCGATCCCCGAAATCCTGCCCCGGGTCGGGCTGATCGTGAACACCACCGCGCTCGGCATGAAGGGGCAACCGCCCCTGCCCCTCGATCTCACGCATTGCCGCGATGATGCCATCGTCAGCGATATCGTCTATGTGCCTCTGGAAACACCGTTTCTTGCCATGGCACGGGCGCGTGGCCTGGCCTGCGTGGACGGTCTCGGCATGTTGCTGCATCAGGCCGTACCCGGTTTCGAACGCTGGTTCGGGGTTCGCCCGGCGGTCACGCCTGCGCTGCGAGCCTTGGTTGAGGCCGACATTGTAGCCGGCAAAGGATGAGATGATGACCTTCGTGCTCGGCCTCACCGGTTCGATCGGCATGGGCAAATCCACCACGGCGGATCTGTTTCGCGAAGCCGGCTGCCCCGTCCATGATGCGGATGCCACAGTGCATGATCTCTATGGCGCGGAAGCCGTTGCTCCCGTCGAGGCCGCCTTTCCCGGCACGGCATGCGAGGGGCGCATCGACCGGATGCTGCTCGGCGAGCGTGTGATCGGTGACGATGCCGCGATGAAGCGACTCGAGGCGATCGTACATCCGCTGGTGGCGGCGCGGCGCGATAGCTTCCTCGCGCGGGCGCGCGCTGCCCGCGCCCCCATCGCCGTTCTCGACATTCCGTTGCTTTTCGAGACCGGGGGCGAGCGCCATTGCGACGCCATCGTCGTGGTCAGCGCGCCGGAAGCGGTGCAGCGCGAACGTGTTCTGGCGCGTCAGGGAATGAGTCCGGAGCGTTTCGAGCAGATCCTGGCGCGGCAATTGCCCGATGCGCAGAAGCGGGCGCGGGCGCATTTCATTGTGGATACGAGCCGCGGCATCCCTGCCGCGCGGGCCCAGGTTCGCGATATCATGCGCGCGCTCGCAGGCCGGCACGGTCGGGCGCGGGCGCGAGGATCGCCGCAAGGATAACTGCAAGAATTACCGCAAGAATCATGGCAAGAATCATGGCAAGAATCATGGCAAGAATCATGGCAAGTCGGGTGAGCCGGAAACCGGAGTGAGAGCATGCTGCGCGAGATCGTCCTCGATACCGAGACCACCGGCACCGACCATGCGGCGGGCGACCGGGTGATCGAGATCGGTTGCGTCGAGATGATCAACCACATCCCGACCGGCGAGAGTTACCACGTCTATATCAATCCCCAATGCCCCGTATCCGCCGGCGCGCTCGCGGTGCACGGGCTTTCCGACGAGTTTCTGGCTGACAAGCCGCTCTTTGCCGATATCGCCGATTCCTTCGCCGGCTTCATCCGCGACGCGCGACTCGTCATCCACAACGCGCCCTTCGATGTCGGCTTTCTCAATGCCGAGTTCCGGCGCATCGGCCATGAACTTATCCGCATGGAGGACGTGCTCGACACGCTCTCCATGGCGCGGCGCAAGCATCCCGGCGCGCCCAACAATCTCGATGCCCTGTGCAACCGCTACAATATCGACAACACGCGACGCACCAGGCACGGCGCCTTGCTCGACGCGGAAATCCTGGCGGAAGTCTATATCGAGCTGATCGGCGGCAAGCAGACTGATCTGGGTCTTGCCGTGACGCAGGCCCGGGCCGAGGTTCTGGGTGCCGAGGCGCGCGCCGGTGCCCCGCGCGAGCGTCGCATTCCCCCGCAGCGCCTCACCGATGCGGAACGCGCGGCACATGCCCGATTCCTCGCCGATTTCAAGGGCGCGCCGATCTGGCAGGATTATATAGCCGGCAATTGAACGCGGTTGCCGGTGCGCCACAGGCCATTCCGGTGACGGATTGCAGGTTAAGCAGTCTTGCGGGTTAAGCAGTCTTGCGGGTTGAACAGCCGCATCCACGCATGCCCTAATGGATGCGATCGCCGAAGACGGCGATGCGAGCGCGTATCCCCCGGGCAGGTGCGGTGATGGTTCTTTCAATCCGGAGATGAGAATGGCGGATCCGATACGCGACCAGCAGGGTCCAGCGCTGGATGCGCCGGTGGATTCCCCGGATGACCGGGCATCGACGGCACCCATGGTCGGGCTGAGCGGGCGCGCCCTCGCACTCGGCTATCTCGTCGTCATCACCGCCGGCCTCGCCCTTGCCGCGAGGGTACCGATTCCACCCAATCATGCCTGGGGTGAAGCGGCAACCGCGCTCGGCATCATCGGCCTGGCGATGATGGCGCTGCAATTCTTCTCTTCCGGTCGCTTTCGCGGCCTCAGCGGGCGTATCGGCATCGACCGCTCCATCGCCTTTCACCGCTGGGCGGCGCGGATCCTGTTGATCGCCGTGATCCTGCACCCCCTGCTCTACACCGTCCCGACCTTCCTCGCCGATCCTGCACGCGGTTTCGACCGGCTCGGCATGATGTTTCTGGGCGAGCGCGCTCGCACCGGGCTGATCGCCTGGCTCGCAATTATCGCGATCGTCGTGCTCGCGGTGCTGCGCGACCGTGTGCGCCTGCCCTATGAAGCCTGGCGTGGTCTTCACGCGGCGCTCGGTGCGCTGGCGGTCGGATTCGGTGTGGCCCATGCGCTGGCGGTGGGCACTTACGCCACCGCCTCATCAATGCAGGTCTACTGGTACGCGCTGGCGGCTCTGGCGCTGTCGAGCCTTGTGGTGGTGCATCTGTGGCGGGGTCTTTCCTTCCGGCGCGATCCCTGGCGGCTGGTGTCGAATATCGAGAAGGCGCGTGGCCTGTGGGAGCTCACCTTTCATCGCGTCGACGGGCGGCCCTTTCCCTATCGCGCCGGGCAATTCGTCTGGCTCGCCACCGCGCCGCGCCGCCAGAGCCTGTTCGATCACCCGTTCTCGATCGCATCGAGCCCGCGCGAGCGCGATCTGCGCCTGATCATCAAGGAGGCGGGCGATTATACGAACCGCATCGGCGACCTCGCCCCCGATACGCTCGCCGGGATCGACGGGCCCCACGGCGCCTTCACTGCCGACGACGCGGAGGCCGACGCCATCCTGCTGCTGGCGGGCGGGGTCGGTATCGCACCGATCATGGGGCTCTTGCGCGATTTCGCCCGCGCCGGTGAAAATCGCCCGATCCGCGTCATCGTCGCTGCCGGCAGCGCGGACCGGCTCGCGGGGCGCGAGGAGATCGAGGGGATGCGCGCGCATCTCGATCTGAAAGTCTGGTTCGTGCTCGACGATCCGCCGGCGGATTGGGACGGCGAGAGCGGCATCGTCGATGCGGCGCTTCTCACGCGCGCGCTGGATGGCCTGAACCCGGCGCGCACACTCTCCATGGCCTGCGGCCCCACCGCCTTCATGACCAGCACCGCCGACACCCTTCTCGATCTCGGGCTCGCGCCGCACAACGTGCATTACGAGCGCTTCGATTACGCCGAGGGCGCGCTTTCGCGCCTCGACATTGCCCAGCGCTGGCGCTTCCGCGCGCTGGGCGCCGCGTTGCTGGTGGGTACGCTCGCCTTTGCGTTGCGGAGCTGACGGATAAAAGCGTAACAATTCTGGCGCGAATCGCGATTCATGTGCTATTCTGGAACGTGTTATGTGTTCAGATTTCAGAACAAAGAAAATCGATGTCCGCCTCCTTCTCCCCCAGCTTCAGCGCCGCCACGATCAAAAGCGTTCTCGAGCGCCTGTTTCCGGATGGGACGCGCGGAAGGAGAACAACCGATGAATCTTCGCAAGAGAATGCGCAGGCTGCACATGGCGCGAGCAGCCTCGATCATTTCCCGATGTTCCCCAGCGATCTTTTCGCTGCATCGGCTTATTTGCTCGAACGCGGCGACGCCTATCGCCGGATTGCTCCCGACGGATCACGCCGAGGCACCACGAATTCTGTATTCTCGCTCCCGTCGGACCAAAAGGAAAAATGCCAAGCGATCGGTCAGCAATGGGCCGACATATTCCACTCTTTCATCCAGAACAACGGCGCCTCAGAGACAATTATCAAGCGCTGGAACGCCGAAGTCTCGAAACCCGTACAGGTCTACTGGAATACGATCGTCGCAAATGCGAACAGGCCTCTTCTCGACACGACTTCCGAGGAGGACCCGGACGTTGGATTCTGGCGCGCGGTACTCGGCCTTCTGATTATCGCTGATCACGCCTGCCACAATCTCGGCTTCAATGCCAGGCGCGGCTGGTTCGACCGGTTTTCACGCGTTGTCGTGCTCGACGACGATGTTGAAGACGATGGTGAGGAGGAACGCAGCAACGGCACTGGAAAAGCACCCGTTGAAGCGATCAAGGGTGACAGCAAGCATTTTCGCTATGTGGCCTATACCGATACGGTATGCATTCTCGTCAATCCGTACGTCATTCGTGTTCTGCCGAAATCGCGCACACCGGCGGTGGGCTGTACCATGCGAACCTTGTCGGCCAATCTCACGCTGTTACCTCCACGTGGCAGCGTCAACATGCACTGGTTCCATCCCGTCGGGGAACCGGAGCCCGATGGCAAAGCTCTGAATATCCTGGCGATTCCGTATCCCTATGAGATCGCTGCCTCTGATTTCAGGCCTGACATACAGGATCAGGACGAGCCCCGAAACGGCTGGGGCTGGTTCGGTGTCAGTCAGACCTGGCTGCCAACGGATACCAGCGCCGTCGCCCACTTCGCCCTGGCGCTGGTCCGGAAAGCCGAGCGTGACTGTGGCGCGGTGCATGGGATTGTATTTCCCGAATACGCCCTGAACTGGGAAACCTATGCCGAACTGGTTCGTCAAATCCGGGTCTACGCACCGCATGTCGAGTTCATCGTCGCCGGTTCCTCTTCCGACTGCACCGGAGCAAAGGGCAATTTCGTACTGACGACGACATTCGCGCACGCGAAGGATGATGAACGCAAGGCGCTGACTTATTCGCGCGCCAAGCATCACCGCTGGCGTCTCGACAAGCATCAGATTAATGAATACGGCCTCGCTTCAGCACTCGATCCACACAAGCTGTGGTGGGAGGATATGCTGATAAATACCCGCGAAGTCGGGCTGATGGCCTTCCGGGAAAAATCTGTGTTCAGCGCATTGATCTGTGAGGATCTCGCGCGCAGTGAACCCTGCCACAGCGCAGTGCGCTCGGTCGGGCCCAATCTGGTCTTCGTATTGTTGATGGACGGTGCGCAGATCGCAAGCCGTTGGTCCGCCCGCTACGCGACCTCACTTGCCGATGACCCCGGTTGCGCGGTACTGACACTCACCTCTCGGGGGCTCATCACGCGTGTCAACCAGATGGGGCGCCGGAACCCGAATAGTGCCGTGGCATTGTGGAAGGACGATGTGAACAGCGTCAGCTCCCTGCATCTTCCGAAAGGGGCTGCAGCCTTGTTGCTGACACTGTCGGCTGAAGAGGCGACGGAAGCGACACTCGACGGACGCAAGACGCCCTCGGCTGCAGCGTGGCGGTACCATAATCACATGCCGATCATGCTGGCACCCGGGCATGCGAGTTATCAGTCGATCCTGAATTCCATCTGATACGTTAAACCATATTCCCGGGGCGCCGGACATGCCCCGTCATCCGCTCGGTTGGCGGAAGGCATTGAAACTCGAAGAATCGGGACCTGAAAACTTCGACCGAAGACCGGCGTCAGGACGCTTGAGATCGGTCGTTATGCGGATGGTCGCCCGCGTGGCCGCACTCCGCCTGATCATCAGCAAATCTGGGCGGATTGACCCGCACGACCTGCGCGCGCGCATAGGGCATATATATCTCCGGATCCATCCCGATCGCGCGGAAGAGTTCGTCCGCTTTGTCCCGCTCGTCCTTTGGGAAGCGTTGCCGCTCCATGTCAGATACCCAATTGCGATTCATATTCGATAATCCCATAAGCAGAAAGCGCCGTCCCGCAAAAGCACGGCGCAATTCGTAACAGGCGTGTCTTACGCCATTCGATGGCGCCGATCCAGCAAAACCCGTTGCAATGCATGCCAATGTAGCACGATTGTTACCGCATGTGGCCGCATCGCAATGTCTCCTCGCTTACCAGACCAACATATTCAGATCGTAAAACCGAACACATAACAGATTCTTAGGCCGCGCGAATCAGTGCGCCACGGAAGGTTCACTCGCGCTGCTTCAACGCCGCAGCCGCCGCGATGGTTGCGATCAGTCCGCTGATCAGGGTGATGGCGATCAGGATCAGGAAGGGTGTGGTGAAGGGCACCGTGCCGCCGCGTGCGGCATTGGCGGCGGAGACGCCGAAGATCAGGGTGGGGATCATCAGGGGCAGGACCAGGATCGACAGGATCAGCCCGCCGCGCCGGATCGTTGCGGTCAGCGCCGCACCGACGGCGCCGATGAAGGTCAGTGCCGGCGTGCCCACGAACAGCGTCGCAGCCACGGCGAGCATGCCGATCCCGTCGAGCGCCACCAGCAGGCCGAAAACCGGCGAGACGAGGGCGAGCGGCGCACCGGTCGTCAGCCAGTGCGCCGTGACCTTGGCCAATACGGTCGCGGCCATCGGCAGGGGCGAGGCCGTGATCAGATCGAGGGAGCCGTCTTCTTCATCGGCCTGAAACAGACGGTCGAGCCCGATCAGCGTCGAGAGCACCGCCGCGATCCACAGGATCGCCGGGCCGATGCGCGCGAGCAGGTTGAGATCCGGCCCCAGCGCGAAGGGAACCAACGTCAGGATCATCAGAAAGAAGACGAGCCCCATCACGCCGGACCCGCCGATCCGGGCGGCAAGGCGCAAATCGCGCGCGAGCAGGGCGAAGAAGGCGCGGGTCACGGGTCACCCCTCCGGCCTGCAGAGGCGCGGGACACGTCGCCGATCTCCCAATCGTCCCAATCCGGCGCGGCTGCGGCGCCTTGCGCCTGCGAACCGGGTTGCGGCGCGGCGATGGCGAGGCTCTGCGCACCGTCGAGGGGCAGTGGCAGATGCGTCGCCGCGATGATGATGCCACCCGCGGCGCGATGTTCACGCATCAGTTCGTAGAGCATCTCCTGCGAGGCGGCATCGAGGGCCGAGGTCGGCTCGTCGAGGAGCCAGATCGGGCGATGCGCCACCAGAAGCCGCGCCAGCGCGACCCGGCGGCGCTGGCCGGCGGAGAGATAGGCAACCGGCATGTCGACCACATGCGGCAGGCCGACCCGCTCCAGCGCGTCATGGGGCGCGAAGCGTTCCTCACCGAGCATGGCTGCAGCGAAGGCGAGATTTTCGCGCGCGCTCAAAGCCGTCTTCAAGCCGTCGCGATGGGCGATCCAGTGCAGCCGCTCCGGCAGGGTCGCCTCGCCGGCACCGCTGAGCGCGATCCGCCCCGCTGCCGCGCGCAGCCGGCCGGCGAGAATGGCGAGCAGCGTCGATTTGCCCGCCCCGTTGCGCCCGGTCACGAGCAGCGCGTCACCCGGGCCGAGAGCGAAGCCGAGCCCGGCAAAGACGAGCCGCCCCGAGCGCCGGCAGGCGAGATCGTGCACCGACAGGTGCAGGGCCGGGCCGGCCCCGCCCCGGCGATCCGCTGCGGGAGTGTTTGCCGGATCACCACTCACCTTGTATCCCGCGCGCCGAAAATCGCGCTGCCGATGCGCAGATGGGTCGCGCCGAGCTGGATCGCCGCCGCGTAATCCGCGCTCATCCCCATCGACAGGGCATGAATATGGTTGCGCTGCGCGATTTCGCGCAGAAAGGCGAAATGCGGCGAAGGGGGCTCGTCGAAGGGCGGGATGCACATCAGCCCGTCAATCGCGAGCCCGTATTCGTCGCGGCAGGCGGCGATGAAGGCATCGGCCTCGGCTGGCGCGACACCGCCCTTCTGCGCCTCCTCACCGGTATTCACCTGCACGAACAGATGCGGCACCCGCGCACCCGCCTCGCGCGCCCGGGCGATCTCCTTGGCCAGCGCCTTGGCGAGGGACACCCGGTCAAGGCTCTCGATCACGTCGTAGAGCGCCACCGCCTCGCGCGCCTTGTTGGATTGCAGCGGTCCGATCAGGTGCAGTTCGACATCCGGGAAGCGCTCACGCAGGGCCGGCCATTTGCCGGCGGTTTCCTGAACGTAGTTCTCGCCGAAGACCCGATGACCGGCTTCCAGCACGGGCACGATCGCCTCGGCGGGAAAGGTCTTGGAGACGGCCACGAGCGTGACCTTGCCGGGCTCGCGCCCGCAATCATGGGCGGCCCGCGCGACGTTCTCACGGACCTCCTCGAATCGCGCGATCACATCCTGATCAGCCATCGGCCCGATTTCCCCCTGGTGCAGGCCCGCATGCCAGCACTATTGCGACACCGCGCGGGCCATTTTTCATCCATCCGGCGACCACGGGCGTTGACCCGAGGGCGCAATCATGTCCTAGTCCGCACACGTCAAGCGGCGCAAGCCGCGTTTCCCCAACTTATACCGATCAGGCGGCAAATCGAGCCCACAATGAAGGCCGAGCGTTACAACCCCAAAGAATCCGAGCCGAAATGGCAGGGCGTGTGGAACGAGAAGGATCTCTTCCGCACCCGCAACGACGATCCCCGCGAAAAATACTACGTGCTGGAGATGTTTCCCTATCCCTCAGGGCGCATCCATATGGGCCACGTGCGCAATTACGCAATGGGCGACGTGGTCGCGCGCTACAAGCGCGCCAGGGGCTTCAACGTCCTGCATCCAATGGGCTGGGACGCCTTCGGCATGCCGGCCGAGAATGCGGCGATGCAGAACAGGGTCCATCCGCGGGAATGGACCTATGCCAATATCGCGACCATGCGCGACCAGCTCAAATCCATGGGTCTGTCGCTCGACTGGAGCCGCGAGATCGCCACCTGCGATCCGGCCTATTACCGCCACCAGCAGGCCATGTTCCTTGCCTTTCTCGAGGCGGGGCTCGTCGATCGCAAGACGGCGAAGGTGAACTGGGACCCGGTCGACCAGACGGTGCTCGCCAACGAGCAGGTGATCGACGGGCGCGGCTGGCGCTCCGGCGCCCTCGTCGAGCAACGCGAACTGACGCAGTGGTTCCTGCGCATCACCGATTACGCCGACGAGCTCCTCGACGCGATCGATGGTCTCGAGCGCTGGCCGGAAAAGGTGCGCACCATGCAGCGCAACTGGATCGGCCGCTCCGAGGGCCTGTCGATCCGCTTCGCTCTGGAAGAGACCGCACCCGGCGGGATCGATGAGCTGGAGGTCTTCACCACCCGGCCCGACACGCTCTACGGCGCACGCTTCATGGCAGTGGCGCCCGATCATCCGCTGGCGCGCCGGCTCGCGCAGGACAATCCCGCGCTCGGTGAGTTCGTGGATGAATGCAAGCGCATGGGTACCTCCGCCGAGGCGATCGAGAAAGCGGAGAAGCGTGGCTTCGATACCGGCCTGCGCGCGGTCCACCCCTTCGATCCGTCCTGGACGCTGCCGGTCTATGTGGCGAATTTCATCCTGATGGATTACGGAACCGGCGCGATTTTCGGCTGCCCGGCCCATGACCAGCGCGACCTCGATTTCGCCAACGCCTACGGCCTCGGCAACCGGGTCGTGGTGGCCCCCGAGGCCGCCGATCCGGAAAGCTTCACCGTCTCCGACGAGGCCTATATCGGCGAAGGCCGGCTGGTGAATTCGCATTTCCTCGACGGGATGAGCATCGGTGAGGCCAAGGAGGCCGTCGCATCGCGCCTGGAAGCCGAGACGCGGGGCGGACGCCCTGTCGCCAGCCGCAAGGTGAATTATCGCCTGCGTGACTGGGGCATCTCGCGCCAGCGCTATTGGGGCTGCCCGATCCCGGTGATCCACTGCGACAGTTGCGGCACCGTTCCGGTGCCGGAAGATCAACTGCCTGTGGCCCTGCCCGAGGATATCGATTTCGAGAAACCCGGCAATCCCCTCGACCAGCATCCGAGCTGGAAGCATTGCACATGCCCGAAATGCGGAGCGGATGCGCGCCGCGAGACGGATACGATGGACACCTTCGTCGATTCGTCCTGGTATTTCGCCCGCTTCACCGATCCCGCCCTCACGGACCGACCGACCGACAAGGCCACCGCCGATGCCTGGCTGCCGGTGAACCAGTATATCGGCGGGATCGAGCACGCGATCCTGCATCTGCTCTATTCGCGCTTCTTCACCCGCGCCATGCGCAAGGTCGGGCTGGTGGGGCTCGACGAGCCCTTTGCCGGCCTGTTCACGCAGGGCATGGTGGTGCACGAGACCTACAAGGACGCCTCCGGCGCCTGGGTGCAGCCCAACGAGATCCGCATTGAAAGCGGCGAGGGAGGCCGTCGGGCCGTGCATCTGGATAGCGGCGCGGAAGTCTCGATCGGCTCGATCGAGAAGATGTCCAAATCAAAGAAGAACGTCGTCGATCCCGACGACATCATCGCCTCCTATGGCGCTGATACGGCGCGCTGGTTCATGCTCTCCGATTCGCCGCCCGAGCGTGACGTGATCTGGACCGAGGAAGGCGTCCAGGGCGCGTGGCGATTCGTGCAGCGGGTCTGGCGGCTGGTGAACGATTCCGCCGCGACGGCTGCGCCCGCCACGCCTCCGGCGGATTGCGCACAGGATGCACTGGCCCTGCGCAAGGCGACGCATCGCACCCTGGCAGCCGTCGGGGATGCGATCGAGAATCTGCGTTTCAACGTCGCGGTCGCCAAGATCTACGAACTCGCCAATGCAATTTCCGCCACGGTCGCGGCCAAGCAGGGCGAAACGGCCCCCGACATGGCCTTCGCCCAGCGCGAAGCTCTGCGGGTGCTCGTCCAGCTGATCGCCCCGATGATGCCGCATCTCGCGGAGGAATGCTGGACGGCCCTGGAGTGCGAGGGCCTCGTCGCCGAACAGAACTGGCCGGTTGTCGAGGCCGCGCTTTTGGTGGAAGATTCCATCACGCTTCCCGTTCAGGTCAACGGCAAGAAGCGCGGGGACGTCACCGTGGCGCGCGATGCCGATGCAAAGAGCATCGAGGAAGCGATACTGGCCCTCGAGGGCGTGCAGCGTGCCATGGATGGCAAGCCCGCGCGCAAGGTGATCATCGTGCCGCAGAGGATCGTCAATGTCGTCGTCTGAGAGAAACATTCGCCGGCCCTCCGGTTCGGGTACCGTTCTGTTCGACCGCTGGCGGCATCTGGTGATCGGCGGTGTCGCATTGGGGCTCGCCGGCTGCTTCACGCCGGTCTATGCGCCGACCGCGAGCCTGCCGGGCGGTGTTGCGGAAGAGCTCAAGCGCATCGATGTCGACAGCGTGCGGGTCAGTGGCGGTGACGAAGCGATGGCGCACGAATTGCGCAGCGAGTTGATCTTTGCCCTTGATGGTGAACGGACTGACCAGGTGAAGAAGCGTTATCGGCTGACCGCAATGGTCTCCGCGCAGCGCAGTTCGCCGATCATCAGCACCGCCACGGGGCGTGCGGCTTCCGGGGCGATCACCGCGAATGTGACCTGGCAGATCGAGGATCTGGAGACAGAGAGCATCGTGCTGACCGGTTCGCAACGGGGCGAAGCCAGCTATGATCGCACGGATCAGCGCTTCGCCGCATTGCGGGCGCGGCGCGAAGCCGAACAGCGGATTGCGCGGCAGATGGCGCGACAGATTGCAACACAGGTCGCGATCGATTTCCGCACCGGTCAGCACCAGTTGAGCCGCGCTGACGACAGCTGATGGCAACCGTCAAAGCAAGTGACGCGGAACGCACTCTTGCCAGTCTTGGCGCACAGGTTTCGGTCGTTCTGCTCTACGGACCGGATGCGGGGCTGGTAAGTGAACGTGGGCGTCAGCTGACTGAGAAGACCGTCTCCGACGCGCAGGACCCGTTCCAGATGGTGCGTCTCGATGGTGATGTCATTGCCGGCGATCCCGGGCGCCTCGCCGATGAGGTCGGGACCATCGCCATGTTCGGCGGTCGGCGCGTGATCAGGATCCGCACTGGCAGCAAGAATCTCGCGCCGGCCGTCGAGGCCGCGCTTGCCGCAGAAACCGGCGATACGCTCGTCATCATCGAAGCCGGCGATCTGGCGAAATCGGCGCCGCTGCGGAGTCTTTGCGAGAAAGCGCGTCATGCGCTTGCCGTGCCGTGTTATCTTGATGATGCACGCGATCTCGGCCAGGTGATCGACAGCAGCTTCCGTGAGGCGGGAATCAGTGTTTCACGTGAAACACGGCAATGGCTCGTCGATTCACTCGGTGGCGACAGACTCTCCACCCGCGCCGAGATCGAGAAAATCCTGCTCTACGCCTACGGGCAGGATCGGCTGGAGATCGAAGATATTCAAGCCGTTTCGAGCAATGTCGCGGATCTGAAGACGGATATGCTGGTCGATGCCGCATTTTGCGGACGCATGAGCGATGCAGACAGCACGTTTCGCCGCCTGCGCGCCGAGGGTGCCGGCGCCCATATCCTCCTCGGTGCACTGATCCGCCACGCCGTGGCATTGCTCCCCCATGCCGAGTCAGTTGCGCGAGGCGAACAACCGGGACGCGCCGTCGAGAACTGGCGCGGCTTGTTCTTCAAGCGCAAGCCAGCGGTGAAAACACAGTTGGAAATCTGGGGCCCGAAAAGGCTCCGCGCCGCCATTGAGCGGCTGCAGGGAGCCGTCCTCGAAACGCGGCGCAACGCCGAACTGAATGATGTGCTGACGTCCCGTGCCATCCTCGACATCGCGCGTGCGGCCCGCAGCAAACGCCACTGAATCGCGGTATCACGCCCCTGCGCTAGCGCGAGCGGAATCGCGCAGTCGGCGGCAGAGCTGGTCGAGTTGGTCGAGCGACGCATAACGGATGCGCAATTCGCCGCCGCTGCCCTTGTGATCGATGTTCACCGACAGGCCGAGCACATCTTCCAGGGCCTGCTCCAGAGCACGCGTATCAGGATCCTTCTCGACGCTCTTGCGCTTGCGCGGGCGCCGGCTCGTGTCGTCACCCTCCTGGGCCAGACGCTCGACATCGCGAACATTCATGCCCTGATCACGGATGCGGCGCGCAACAGATTCCGGATTCTCGATCCCCAGAAGCGCCCGCCCATGACCGGCGCTGAGTTCCCCGTCTTCAAGCATCACACGGACAGGATCCGGCAGCTTCAAAAGACGCAGCGTATTGGCCACATGGCTGCGGCTCTTGCCGATCACCGTGGCGAGATCCGTTTGCGAATAGGCGAATTCATCCATCAGGCGCTGATAGCCCGCAGCCTCCTCGATCGGATTCAGGTCGGCGCGCTGGACGTTCTCGACAATGGCGAATTCCAGCGAGGTGCGATCATCCGCCTCGACGATGACGATCGGCACATCATGCAGGCCGGCGCGCTGCGCCGCGCGCCAGCGGCGCTCGCCGGCGATGATCTCGAAAGCATCAGCCAGATTCGGAAGGGCTCGAACGACGATGGGCTGAATGACGCCGCGCTCGCGTATGGAATTTGCGAGGTCCGCGAGGTCATCATCCGAAAAACTCTTGCGCGGGTTGCGTGGATTGGGCTTCAGGAATTCGACCGGAACACGCCGCTGCCCACGACCCCGATCCGTGACATTCTCCTCATCGCCCACATCGCCGATCAGCGCTGCGAGGCCGCGCCCCAGACGCGCTCTTTGACCGTCTTCCGCCATGACCCAACCTCTCCTCAGACTTCCCGCGCACCGCTCGGGCTGCAGATATGCCGACCAGCATGCCGCGACGCGGCTGGAAAACGCGCCAAGCGACTGCCCATATTGTGACATTCGTCACGCCGCCTTGAGGCCGCGCTCACGCTGTATCACTTCCGATGCCAGCCGCAGATAGGCCTGCGATCCGGCGCATTTGAGATCGTATAGCAGAACCGGTTTGCCGTGCGACGGTGCCTCTGAAACCCTGACGTTGCGCGGGATCATCGTCTCGAAGACCTTTGACCCCATGAATTCGCGCACATCCGAGACCACCTGGCCGGAAAGATTGTTGCGCGGGTCATACATGGTGAGCACCACGCCATGGATCTCCAGCCGGGGATTGATCGCATGCTTGACCTGATCTACCGTCCGGATCAGCTGACTCAGCCCCTCCAGCGCGAAAAATTCGCATTGCAGCGGGACAAGGACCGCATCGGCTGCGGCGAGTGCGTTGATGGTGAGCAGGTTCAGCGATGGCGGACAATCGATCAGGATATAGGTGAACGGCTCCGCCCGCAGATGATCACCGAGAGCAAGCCCTTCAATGGCAAGGCGCAGCCGATGCGCGCGGTTGCGTTCCTGCGAAATCTCAAGCTCGAGGCCGAGAAGATCAAGGGTCGAGGGCGCGACATGGAGCCCGGGAACCGCCGTATCCATCACCGCACGACGCAGATCCTGCTCCCCCGAGAGCACATGATAGGTCGAGACATGGCGCATCTTGTGCTCGATGCCGAGACCCGTCGACGCATTGCCCTGGGGGTCGAGGTCGAGAATCAGCACCTTCTCGCCGATTGCGGCCAGAGCCGTGCCGAGATTGATCGCTGTCGTGGTCTTGCCGACACCGCCTTTCTGGTTGGCCAGGGCGAGGATGCGCGGCCGCGCCGTACGGCCCGGCGGCGCCAAGTCTGATGCCTCTTTAGCGGCTTCGTGCAATTCACGGTCCAGAATATCGGTGGTCATGTGGTGGATCCCGATCCTGTCAGGCCGGGCTCAGCTCTGTAATGCGCAGAATGCGCCCGCGCGAATCGCTGATGCTCGGCAAAATCTCATTGTTGAATCTCCAGTATCTGGATGATTCCGTCAATTCGATCTCGGCCCTGTCACCCTTGGGAAACAACCCCATCACACCAGTTTTCAACAGGGGAGATGCCCATTCCAGCAATTTGGGCAGTGGCGCGAGCGCACGCGCCGTCACCACATCGACCGCCCCGGCAAAACCGGCGATCACATCTTCGATTCGCGCATTGTGCACGCGCACCGGCGCTCCCGTCAGGCGAGCAACATGGCGGATAAAGGCGCATTTGCGCGCATTGCTCTCGACACAATGGACCACACATGGTGAATCGCCCGAAGCCGGAGACGCGTGTTTGAGCATGATGGCGATGACGAGACCCGGCAATCCGGCACCGGAGCCGAGGTCGAGCCAACGCCGTGCCTCCGGAGCAAGAGCCCGCAATTGCATGGAATCAGCGATATGCCGCGTCCACACGTCATCGAGGGTCTTGCCACCGACGAGGTTCTTTGCATTCTGCCAGCTCTGCAATTCGCTGACCAGCGTGGTGAGGTCGTCCAGTGTTTCACGTGAAACAGCCCTGGCGATGAAATCCGGAACTGACGGTATTGCCCCTTCTGAACGGCTCATTCCGCAGCATCCTGCCCGACCCGCTGCCGCCGCGCATGGCCCGCCAGCAGCGTGATCGCCGCCGGCGTCATTCCCTCCATCCGGGCCGCCTGCCCCAGCGTATGCGGCCGTACCGCTTTCAGCTTTGTCCGGAGTTCGTTCGAAAGACCCGGGAGCCCGTCGAAATCGAGATCGGCAGCCAGCAGAATCCCCTCGTCACGGCGATGCGCGGCGATATCCGCAGCCTGGCGATCGAGATAGACCGCGTAGGTCGCATCCGTTTCCAGCCTCGACGCGACAGATGCCGGCACCGCCGCCAGAGCCGGCCAGATTGCGGCGAGTCGCGCCCAGTCGATATCCGGATAGGAGAGCAGCTGAAATGCATCCCGGCGCACGCCGTCGCGGTTCAGCGTCAAACCGGCCCGTGCCGCCTCGTTCGGCGTCAGACTATGCGCGGCGAGAAGTGCGCGGGCACCGGCCAATGCATCCTGCCGCGCACGGAAATGCGCCGTGCGGCGCTCGCCAACACAGCCGATTTCCAGGCCTCGCGCGGTCAGCCGCTCATCGGCATTGTCGATGCGCAGGCTCAGGCGATATTCCGAGCGCGAGGTGAACATACGATAGGGCTCGCTGACGCCGCGCGTCACCAGATCGTCGATCAGCACACCGATATAGGATTCAGCCCGATCAAAGATCACGCCGGCGCTGCCACCGGCACGACGCGCCGCGTTGAGTCCGGCCACCAGCCCCTGCGCCGCGGCTTCCTCATAGCCGGTCGTCCCGTTGATCTGGCCGGCGAGGAACAGCCCGGCAATGGCACGGCTTTCCAGGGTTGGCCCGAGATTGCGCGGATCGACGTAATCGTATTCGATCGCATAGCCCGGCTTGAGCATCACGGCGCGTTCGAGACCGGGGATCCTCTGCAGAATGCCCGCTTGCACCTCTTCCGGAAGCGATGTCGAAATCCCGTTGGGATAGACGGTGGTGTCGTCCAGCCCTTCCGGTTCGAGGAAGATCTGATGCGCCGAGCGGTCGGCGAAGCGCACCACCTTGTCCTCGATTGACGGGCAATAGCGCGGCCCGGTTCCGGAAATGTCGCCGGAATACATCGGAGCCCGATGCAGATTGGCGCGGATCAGATCATGCGCCCTCCCGGTCGTACGGGTGATACCACAGGAGACCTGCGGTGTGGTGATCCGCTCGGTCAGATCGGAAAACGGCACCGGATCGTCATCGGCTTCCTGGATATCAACCCCGGCCCAGTCGATGCTGCGCCCGTCGAGACGCGGCGGCGTCCCGGTCTTAAGTCGCCCCAGATCGAAGCCGAACCGGTCCAGCGTGGCGGAGAGGCCGAGCGCCGGCGCTTCACCCGCGCGACCGGCGGGAATCTTGCGCTCGCCGATATGGATCAGCCCACGCAGGAAGGTCCCGGTGGTAATCACCACGGCACCGGTTGGCAGGCTGCGCCCGTCAGCGAGCTTCAGGGCTGCCACGCGCCCATCGCGGACGTCGATATCGTCGGCCTCGCCTTCGATCACGGTCAGGCCCTGGATCGCGGCGATCTCCGCCTGCATGGCGCGGGCATAGAGCTTGCGATCGGCCTGGCTGCGCGGCCCGCGCACCGCCGGGCCCTTGCGGCGGTTGAGCAGGCGAAACTGAATACCGGCCTGGTCGGCAATCCGCCCCATCAGCCCGTCCAGCGCATCGATTTCGCGCACGAGATGCCCCTTGCCAAGACCACCGATCGCCGGATTGCACGACATCGCCCCGATCGTGTCGCGGCGATGCGTGACGAGTGCGGTGCGGGCGCCGAGCCGCGCGGCCGAAGCGGCTGCTTCCGTACCAGCATGCCCACCCCCCACGACGATGACGTCATAATCCATGGTCGAGCTCCGCTCTGTCCTGCTCTGGCTGACGGGAATGCCGTGTGGATACAGGAAAATGCCCCGATTTCAAAGGCTTTCCGCATCGAGCGATGCAGGAATGCCCTCAGAAGCGCAGAACCCGCAACAGCCGCGCCACGTCGAGAAGCGCAACCAGGGCCGATGCGATATAGGTGTAAGCTGCAGCGCGCAAAACCGAGCGCGCTCCGGGGAGATCGCGCTGTTCGAGATAACCACCCTTTTCCAGGATGGGCAGCGCGCGGTTGAAGCTCGCATCCATCTCGACGGGAAGGGTGAGGATATGGATCAGCACTCGCGAGCCGAGCAGCGCCACCACGACACCGATCTGCAAGAGGATGAGCACTGGTGATTTCACCAGAATCGCCACGATTGGTGCGAGCGCGAGAATGATCGCGGCGGCGACCTCGATGGAGCGGACCGAACCGGCGAGCCGCACACGTGTGGCCAGGAGCGTATTGCCGTCGGCATGCTGCATCGCGTGGGAGGATTCATGCGCGGCGACGGCCACCGCAGTCACCGAACGACCATCGTAATTGTCCGGCGAGAGCCGCACCACGCGCTCGATCGGATCGTAATGATCGGCGCCCGGCTGGGCGAGTTCGACGCGCACGTCCCGCAGACCGGCCAGATCGAGCAGATGCCGGGCAAGCTCGCCCCCGGTCCCGGGAAAATCCTCACGTTCGACGGCATGCTTGCGCATCAAGGCACGAACCCACCATTGCGGCAGGAAGACGAGCGCGAGAAAGATGGCGGCGATGGTGATCAGGATCAGCGGCATGATACCTTACAAATAGGTGAGAGACAGATGAAAGCGAAGGCCGTATCTGCACCGGGCATGGCGGAAAAACGCCGCAGGGACGCGCGAAGTGTCGGCTGACGACTTTCCTTCGGCCCCGGGTTTCACATATACCGGACAATGATCGCTATCGGACGGCGCTGGACGCTATTGCTTCGGCGGCAGAAGGCGGTATCCGGGTGAGCGAGGGCAGGGTGCGATGAATAATGAGATCAAGATCTGCGGTTTGCGCGATGCGCCGGCACTCGATGCCGCGCTCGATGCCGGTGCGGATCTGGTCGGCTTCGTGCAGTTTCCCAAAAGCCCCCGCCATATCGCGCTCGACATGGCAGGGCCGCTGTCGCAACGCGCCTCCGGGAAAGCGCTGCGCGTCGCGCTTGCGGTCGATCCCGATGACGCGGCCCTGGAGAAGATCCTCGCCGCCATTGATCCCGACATCCTGCAATTGCACGGACGCGAGAGCCCGCAGCGTGTCACCGAGATCAGGCATCGTTTCGGCGTTAACGTCATGAAGGCAATCGGCATTGCCGATGCGGCTGATCTGGCGCAGATCAGCGTTTACCGCGCCTGTTGTGATCGCATCCTCGTCGATGCCAAGCCGCCGGCGATGCCGGAAGCCCTGCCCGGCGGCAACGGTCTCACCTTCGACTGGCAGCTGATTGCCGGGCTCGACGACAAGGCCGGTCTGATGTTGTCAGGCGGCCTGAATCCGGCCAATGTCGGCGACGCGATCGCCCTCACCGGGGTGGATGCGGTGGATGTCTCCTCGGGCGTGGAAAGCGCGCCCGGCGAGAAGGACCCGCAACGCATTGCACAATTCATCGAGGCCGCCCGCGCGGCCTTCCGGCAGCGCGCGGCGCCGTCGGCGAACGAGAAGGCGAAATCGGCGTGAACGCACCGCAAACCCCCAATTCCTTCCGCAACGGCCCGGACGAGACCGGCCATTTCGGACGTTTCGGCGGCCGTTTCGTCGCCGAGACGTTGATGCCCAACATCCTCGAACTGCAGGAAGCCTATGAGGCCGCCAAGGTCGATCCGGCTTTCGCGCAGGAGATGGAGGGCTATCTCAAGCATTATGTCGGGCGCCCCAGCCCGCTCTACTACGCCGAGCGCTTCACCGAGTATCTGCGTGGGCAGGCGAAGGCGGCCGGCAAGAGCGGCGGCGCCAAGGTCTATCTCAAGCGCGACGAGCTCAACCATACCGGCGCGCACAAGGTCAACAACGTGCTCGGCCAGATCCTGCTGGCCATGCGCATGGGCAAGAAGCGGATCATCGCAGAGACCGGCGCCGGCCAGCATGGCGTAGCCACTGCGACACTCTGTGCGCGGTTCGGGCTCGATTGCGTCGTCTATATGGGCGCTGTCGATGTCGAACGGCAGCGTCCCAACGTGTTTCGCATGAACATGCTCGGTGCCGAGGTCGTGCCGGTGCAATCAGGCTCGAAGACGCTCAAGGATGCGATGAACGAGGCCCTGCGCGACTGGGTCACCAATGTGGATACGACATTCTACTGCATCGGCACGGTGGCCGGCCCGCATCCCTATCCCGCCATGGTGCGCGATTTCCAGGCGGTGATCGGCACCGAGGCAAAGGCGCAGATGCTCGAAGCCGAGGGGCGCCTGCCCGATTCGCTGATCGCGGCAATCGGCGGCGGCTCCAACGCCATCGGCCTGTTCCATCCCTTCCTGGATGATGCCTCCGTCGAAATCTACGGCGTCGAGGCGGCGGGCCACGGGGTGGAGAGCGGCGAGCATGCCGCCTCCCTGTCCGGCGGCAAGCCCGGCGTGCTGCACGGCAACCGCACCTATCTCCTGATGAACGATGACGGCCAGATCACCGATGCGCATTCGATCTCGGCCGGGCTCGATTATCCCGGCATCGGCCCCGAGCATTCATGGCTTCACGAATCGGGCCGCGTCAAATATATCCATGCCACCGACAAGGAGGCGCTGGACGCCTTTCAGCTGATGTCGAAGCTGGAAGGCATCATTCCCGCCCTGGAACCCTCCCACGCCATCGCCCGGGCTGCGGATATCGCCATGGACAAGCCGCAGGACCACCTGATGATCATCAATCTGTGCGGGCGCGGCGACAAGGACATCTTTACCGTGGCCGAACATCTGGGGGAAGGGTTGTGAGCAGCCGCATCGAAAGCCGTTTCGCGCAATGCCGCGCCGAGGGGCGCGCGGCGCTCGTGACCTATGTCATGGCCGGCGATCCGGATCCCGAAACCTCGCTCGCGGTGATGCGGGCCCTGCCGAAAGCCGGGGCGGATATCGTCGAATTCGGCATGCCGTTCACCGATCCGATGGCCGATGGCCCGGCGATCCAGGCGGCGGGTTTGCGGGCGCTGAAAGCGGGGCAGGATACGGTGAAGACGCTCGATCTCGTGCGCCGCTTCCGCGAGGAGGATGCCGAAACGCCGGTCATCCTGATGGGCTATTTCAACCCGGTCGAGCAATACGGCGTCCCGCGCTTCATCGATGATGCGAAAACCGCCGGCGTCGACGGGCTGATCATCGTCGATCTGCCGCCGGAAGAAGACGACCAGCTCTGCATCCCGGCCCTCGAAGCCGGGCTCGCCTTCATCCGTCTGGCCACCCCGACCACCGACGACAAGCGCCTGCCGGCAGTGCTCAAACATACCGGCGGCTTCGTCTATTACGTCTCGATCACCGGCATTACCGGTGCCGCGACACCCGATTTCGACAAGGTTTCCGGCGCGGTCGGGCGCATCAAGCGCCATACCGATCTGCCGGTGGTGGTCGGTTTCGGCGTGAAGAACGGCGATCATGCCGAATCGATCGCGCGGGGGGCCAACGGCGTCGTGGTGGGCTCCGCCCTGATCGCGGCGCTCGAAGCCACCTATGACGCGCAGGGCCGCGCCACGGCGCAGAGCATCCCCGCCGTCGAGTCACTGGTGCGCGATCTCGCCGCCGGCGTGCGTCGCGCGGCCCGCCAGCCGGCCTAGAGGATCACGCTGTCAGGTCGCGATGAATTTCATCTTGTGGGCGCGGTAGTGATCGATGATGGCCGCTGCCGTCTCCTCGATGGAACGGCGCGTCACGTCGATCATCGGCCAGCGATTGCGCGCGAAAAGACGTTTGGAATAGGCGATCTCCTCGGCGACCGCCGCGCGATCGGTGTAATCCGTCTTCTCGGAAGCATGCAGGCTCAGGATCCGGTTCTCGCGGATCTGGACGATGCGCTCGGGCGAGGCGATCAGCCCGATCATCAGCGGTTTCCTTGCACTTTCCACATGGGGCGGCAGGGGGATTCCCGGTACCAGCGGGATATTCGCGGTCTTGAGCCCGCGATTCGCAAGATAGATCGCAGTCGGCGTCTTCGAGGTGCGGCTGACGCCGAAGAGCAGCACATCAGCCTCTTCGATATCCGCAGGCAATTGCCCGTCATCATGCATCAGCGTGAAATTCATGGCGTCGATGCGCTTGAAATAATCCGCATTCAGCATGTGCTGGGCACCCGGACGCGCCGTTGAATCGGCGCCGAGATAGGCCTTGAACAGGCTGTGTACGGGCGAGAGCACCGCCAGGCAGGGCGAGCCCGTATCGCGGCAGGCTGCCTCGAGCCGTTCCGAGAGCTCGCTCTCGACCAGGGTATAAAGCACGATTCCCGGCGCCGCCTCGATCTCCGCGATGACACGGTCGAGCTGCTGCGGTGAGCGCACCAGCGGATAGACATGCTCGATCGCGGAAACGCCTTCATATTGCGCCGTCGCGGCACGGGCGACCGTGATCAGGGTCTCACCGGTCGAATCGGATACGAGATGAAGGTGAAAGAAGCTGCGTCCCATTTGTCGCCCCGCCATGTACCGATCCGTCGCGATCGCTGCCACAAGCCGCGAATCACCTGACCATGCATTCCACGAGCCGGGTTTTCCCGCAAGCATCACGCATCCTGTGGACGGATTCGGAGAGCAGGCGAGCTCGGACCGGCAGGCTGCGCGAGTCGGGGATGATCATCAACAATCGCGATTCCGTGGAAGCCGGAATCGACCCCGATGGGGGAATCGGGTGAATCGCGATTCGCTCCGGGCTGATACGCGCGGCGGATCGACGCGTTAATACTTTGTTAAGGAATGGTTTCGTTAATCAATCGTTAATGCTTTGGGACAGGTTCGATCCTCCACAACCCATGCCCAGCCGGTTGTGGATGAGCTGTGGATGGTTTTGTGTGGACGGAATCAGGCTGCCAAGGAAAAACCAATAAAGATTCAGGATTCTAATTTGTTTTTTTGATTCCGGATCAAGGCGTTGATCGCATCGCCTTCGGGGCTTATCGAAGGTGTATGACAGGCGTCGCTCGGCGACGCATTGCGAGGGAGTGATGCTGTTGACCGAGACGACGCAAAGCCGGGCGATCATGCGGGTTCTCGATGGCGAAGCAGTCTGGCCGCCCCCGATCTGGGTGATGCGCCAGGCCGGACGCTATCTGCCGGAATACCGCGCCAAGCGCGCGGAGGCCGGCGGCTTCCTCGACATGTGTTACAATCCCGATTTCGCCGTCGAAGTGACCCTGCAGCCAATCCGGCGGTTCGGCTTCGATGCCGCAATCATGTTTTCCGACATCCTCGTCGTGCCACATGCGCTCGGCCAGAATCTCTGGTTCGCCGAGGGTGAGGGCCCGCGCCTTGATCCGGTGACGACGCTCGAGGATCTCGCGAAGCTCCGCCAGCGCGATCCGGCCGAGCATCTCGCTCCGGTCTTTGAGACCCTGCGGCGGCTGCGCCGGGAATTGCCAGCCGAGACAACGCTGCTCGGTTTCTGCGGAGCACCCTGGACCGTGGCAAGTTACATGATCGCGGGCAAGAGCACGCCGGATCAGGCGCCGGCGCGCATCGCCGCCTATCGTGATCCGGAATTCATGGCTGCGCTGATCGACATGCTGGTCGAGACCTCGATCGATTATCTGACCGCCCAGGTCGATGCCGGTGCGGATGCGATCCAGCTTTTCGAGAGTTTCGGTGCCGCGCTCTCGGCGCCGCTTCTGGAGCCGCTCTCGTTGACGCCCATGCGCCGAATCGTCGAGGGGCTGAAGGCCCGGCGTCCGCAAGCCAGGGTCATCGTCTTCCTGCGCGGGGGCGGGCCCAATCTCGCCAAACTCGTGGAAGCGGGCTTTTCCGATGCCGTCGCTCTCGACTGGTCGCTGGATCTCGCACGGGTGTTGCCGACGCTGCCGCCGACGCTTCCGACCCAGGGCAATCTCGATCCGCTAGCGCTGGTAGCCGGTGGCAAGGCCCTGGATGAGGGGGTGGATGCAGTCCTGGCCGCTGCGCGCGGGCGCCCGCATATCTTCAATCTCGGCCACGGCATCGTGCCGCAGACGCCCGTGGAGCACGTCGCGCAGATGATCGCACGGGTGCGGGCGGCGCAGGGCTGAGGACCAGGACACGGCGATGAGCGATCCCTATCTCTGGCTGAAATTCATCCATATCCTCGCCATCATCTCCTGGATGGCGGGCCTGCTCTATCTGCCGCGGCTGTTCGTCTATCACGTCGATGCCGAGATCGGTTCGCGTCAATCCGAGACCTTCAAGGTGATGGAAAGGCGGCTGATGAAGGCGATTACCACGCCGGCCATGATCGTCAGCGTGATTACCGGTTTGTGGCTGGGCTTCATGGCTGGATGGTGGTCCTCCGGCTGGCTGCATGCCAAGACGCTGCTTGTCGTCTTTCTGCTGGCAAGCCACATCTATCTGGCGCGGGTGGTGAAAATCTTCGCGCGCGACGCCAATACCCGCCCGGGGCGCTGGTACCGCATCATCAACGAAGTGCCGACGGTGCTGATGATCGGCATCGTTTTTTTCGTGGTGATGAAGCCTTTCGGCTGAGCCATTGACGGCCGCGTGTGATTTTTTCTTGTGATCTGCGCCAAAACGGTTTAAGCGTTTCAAATCTTCCCTGATAGACAGGTTGCGTTGCATCGCCTTGATGGAACCCGCCCATAGCGGCAGGTCCTCGACCCGGCGTAAAATTCCCCCGCAAGGCAGAATGTCGGACGGTTCCCCACCGTTACTTCTTTTCCCGAAACTGATCGAGAGTGTTCCCCGATGAGGGAAATCAAACTACAGGATTTGAAGATCAAATCCGCGACCGAGCTGACATCCTTCGCCGAAGAGCTCGAAGTCGAAAATGCGAGCACGATGCGCCGCCAGGAGCTGATGTTCGCCATCCTCAAGCAACTCGCCACCCGCGACGTCGAAATCATCGGTGAGGGTGTCGTGGAAGTGCTCCAGGACGGGTTCGGCTTCCTGCGTTCCGCCGAATCGAATTACCTGCCTGGCCCCGATGACATCTACATCTCCCCCTCGCAAATCCGTCGTTTCGGCCTGCGCACGGGCGATACGGTCGAAGGGCCGATCCGGGGTCCGAAGGAGGGCGAGCGCTATTTCGCGCTGCTCAAGGTCAGTACCGTCAATTTCGAGGATCCGGACAAGGTTCGCCACAAGGTCCATTTCGACAATCTGACGCCACTCTATCCGGATGAGCGGCTCAAGCTCGAGATCGAGGACCCTACGCGCAAGGATTATTCGGCGCGCATCATTGATATCGTCTCGCCGATCGGCAAGGGTCAGCGCGGTCTGATCGTCGCGCCGCCGCGTACAGGCAAGACCGTACTCCTGCAGAATGTTGCGCAATCGATCACCAGCAATCATCCGGAATGCTATCTGATCGTGCTCCTGATCGACGAGCGCCCCGAGGAAGTCACCGATATGGAGCGCTCGGTGAAGGGCGAGGTGATTGCCTCGACCTTTGACGAGCCGGCCACGCGCCACGTTCAGGTGGCGGAGATGGTGATCGAGAAGGCCAAGCGCCTGGTCGAGCATGGCCGTGATGTGGTCATCCTGCTCGATTCGATCACGCGTCTGGGCCGTGCCTACAACACCGTGGTCCCCTCCTCCGGCAAGGTGCTGACCGGTGGTGTCGACGCCAATGCCCTGCAGCGCCCGAAGCGCTTCTTCGGTGCCGCGCGCAACATTGAGGAAGGCGGCTCGCTGACCATCATCGCCACGGCGCTGATCGATACCGGATCACGCATGGACGAGGTGATCTTCGAGGAGTTCAAGGGCACCGGCAACAGCGAGATCATTCTCGACCGCAAGGTTTCCGACAAGCGCGTCTTCCCGGCTCTGGACATTACCCGCTCCGGCACCCGCAAAGAAGAACTGCTGGTCGATCCGCAGGTGCTCAAGAAGATGTATGTGCTGCGGCGTATCCTTAATCCGATGGGCACGGTCGATGCGGCGGAATTCCTCCTGGACAAGTTGCGCGCGACCAAGTCCAACGCGGATTTCTTCGATTCAATGAACACCTGACGGGCCGCAGCCGCGGTCCGTTGGAGAACGCTCCCAGATCAGGCGCATGGCCGAACGCGTATCAGGCGACGACACCATTTTCGCTCCCGCCTCCGGTTTCGGGCGGGCCGGTATCTGCGTGATCCGGATTTCCGGATCTCAGACACGGGCCGCACTTGAAGCGATCGCGGGAGAGGTTCCGGCAGCGCGGGTCATGCGGCTGCGCGTGTTGCGTGATCCCCTTGACGACGCGGCGCTCGACCAGGCGCTGGTCGTCTTCTTCCCTGGCCCGGCGTCGTTTACGGGTGAGGATGTCGCGGAATTCCATATTCACGGCGGTCTCGCCGTGCGTCAGGCCGTGCTCGCCGCACTTTCGCAGATCACCGGGTGCCGGCCCGCAGAGGCCGGCGAGTTCACCCGCCGCGCCTTTCTGAACGGGCGCATGGATCTTTCCGAAGTCGAGGGTCTGGCCGATCTGATCGATGCCGAGACCGAGTTCCAGCGCCGTCAGGCCTTGCGGCAGCTCGAAGGCGGGCTCGGCGACGAGGCGGAACGCTGGCGCGAGGAAGCAATCGCATGCCAGGCCTTGCTCGAAGCCGCTCTCGATTTCGCTGATGAAGGTGATATCGCGGAGAATATCGAGAGCGAAGCCTTCGGCGTTGCGCTCGTGCTGCGTAATCAGATCGAAGCACAGCTACGTGATGCCCGGCGCGGCGAGCGGCTGCGCGAAGGGTTCCACGTGGTCCTCGCCGGCCCGCCCAATGCAGGCAAGTCGACACTCCTGAACGCGCTCGCGCGCCGTGACGTCGCCATCGTCTCCCCGATTGCCGGCACCACGCGCGACGTGATCGAAGTGCGCTGCGATCTGGACGGCCTGCCGGTGACCATCGTTGATACGGCGGGCCTGCGCGAAGCCGGGGACCTGATCGAGGAAGAAGGCATGGCGCGTGCCCGCGGGCAGATGGCGCAGGCCGATCTGGTGCTCTGGCTCGACCCGGCCGATGACCCCGCGCCGCTGCCGGACGATCTCGGGCCGCATTTGCATGTCGTGACCAAGGTCGACCGGGTCGTTGCGCCGGTCGAGCGCGGGGATATCGCCATCACGGCCCCGTCGGGGGAGGGCATGGATGCGCTGCTCGCGCGCCTGCGCGAGGCGGCGGAATCGCTCTTCGGTGAAGGCGATGCGCTGATCACCCGCGAGCGCCATCGCATCGCGCTGATCGAGGCCTGCGAAGCGTTGCGGCGCGGTTGCGAGCAGAGGGAAACGGAGCTCTTCGCCGAGGATATGCGGCTCGCAGCGCGGGCGATCGGGCGGATCAGCGGGCGCGTCGATGTCGAAGACGTGCTCGACCACTTGTTTTCGAGCTTCTGTATCGGCAAGTGAACGGTAGCGCCCCGCCGCTGTTTCACGTGAAACACAGGTGGGCGGATCAGTGGAAATTGCGCCCCCGTGGCATGGAGGCGGCGACGGCCTGTTTCGACGGAATTTCCCTCTCTTCCCCTGGACTGACATCCTGTTCCAGGCCCGGTTCCTCGCGTATCAGGGCCGCAATCTTCACAGCCCTGGCCGGACGTCGCGGCGGCGCGCCACGCTGGTCGATCCCGGGGTATTTGACCTCGTCACCGCGCGCCAGGGCTTCCGGTGCAGGCAGGCGGGCAACCTTCTGCATCAGCCCGGTGAGATCAATCAGTTCCTCTACCACGAGATGGGTGACGCCATTGGCCCGTTGCAGCCGCCCGCGCGCCCCCACGAGCCGGGCGCCGAGCACGACCGGGCGGAACCGTTCGAAGACCTTTGGCCAGACGATCAGATTGGCGATGCCGCTCTCATCCTCCACCGTCATGAAGACAACCCCCTTGGCCGAGCCGGGCCGCTGGCGGATCAGCACCAGACCGGCACAGCCGATCCGGGCGCCGTGGCGTCCACGGTCGAGATTCGCGCAGCTTTTGAAGCGATCGCCAGTCAGAACGCGGCGCAGGAAAGACACCGGATGCGCCTTCAGTGAGAGGGTCAGCGCGCGATAATCCGCCACCACCTTCTCGCCGGGCGGCATGGCGGGCAGATCGGCATCGGGCTCGCGCTCCGCCATGCGGGCAGCGGCAAAGAGCGGCAGATCATCCTTGTCACCGGTACGCCGCAAGGCCTTCACCGCCCAGAGCGCATCGCGCCGCTCCAGCCCCAGTGACTGGAACGTATCCGCCTCCGCCAGGCGCTCCAGCACAGCGGGAGAGAGCCCGGTGCGCAGCCACAGATCGCGCACCGAATCGTAACCACCCCCGCGCCGTTCCACGATCATGCGCATATCCGCCTCGCGCAGGCCCTTGATCATGCGAAAACCGAGCCGGATGGCGTGATCGCTCAGGATATCTTCGCGCATGGCGGCATGGCGGCGATGCAGTCGCGGATGGGCGGGTTCATCCGCTTCCAGCGTGCAATCCCAATCCGAGGCATTGATATCGGGATGCGCCACCCGCACCCCGTGCTCGCGGGCATCACGCACGATCTGGGCGGGGGCATAGAACCCCATCGGCTGGGCGTTGAGCAGGGCGCAGGCGAAAACATCCGGGTAGCGCGCCTTGAACCAGCAGGAGGCATAGACCAGCAGTGCGAAACTCGCCGCATGGCTTTCGGGAAAGCCGTATTCGCCGAAACCCTCGATCTGCTTGAAACAACGCTCCGCAAAGGCGCGGTCATAGCCGCGCGCTTCCATGCCGTCGACCATCTTGCGGGCGAAGGTGGAGATCGTGCCCACACGCCTGAACGTGGCCATGGCCCGGCGCAGCCGGTCCGCCTCGCCGGGGCTGAACCCGGCTGCGACGATGGCGATGCGCATGGCCTGTTCCTGGAAGAGCGGCACGCCGAGGGTCTTGCCGAGAACCCGTTCGAGTTCGTCCGGGGGGCCGTGTTCCGGAGCCGGGGCGGGATAGGCCACAGGCTCGCTTCCCTCGCGCCGGCGCAGATAGGGATGCACCATGTCGCCCTGGATCGGTCCGGGCCGCACGATCGCCACCTCGATCACGAGATCGTAGAAGCAGGCGGGTTTCAGCCGCGGCAGCATCGACATCTGCGCCCGGCTCTCGATCTGGAAGACGCCGAGCGTATCGGCGCGCGCGATCATGGCATAGACGCGCGGATCCTCCGCCGGGATGGTCGAGAGCTGCAGCCGCTTGCCGTAATGCGTCTCCAGCAGATCGAAGGCGCGGCGCAGGCACGACAGCATGCCGAGCGCGAGCAGGTCGATCTTGAGAATGCCCAGCGCATCGAGATCGTCCTTGTCCCATTCCACCGTGGTGCGCCCCTCCATCGCGGCATTGGCCACGGGGGTGACCTCGTCGAGGCGGGTGCGGGTGATGACGAAACCGCCGGTATGCTGGGAGAGATGGCGGGGAAAGCCGGTCAGTTCGTCGGCGAGCCGCAGGGCCATGGCGAGGCGCTCCTCCTGCGGATCGAGACCGAGCCGGGTCACCTCCTTTTCCTCCACCCTGCCCGAAGACCAGCCCCAGATCGAGCCCGACAGGGCGTCGAGCGTATCCTGCGACAGGCCGAATACCTTGCCGACCTCGCGGATGGCCGAGCGGGCGCGATAGGTGATCAGGCTGGCAGCCAGCCCGGCCCGCTCGCGGCCATAGCGTGCATAGACGTATTGCATCACTTCCTCGCGCCGCTCATGCTCGAAATCGATGTCGATATCCGGCGGCTCCTTGCGCTCCGCCGAGACGAAGCGCTCGAAGAGCAGGTCGTGTTTTGTCGGATCGACCTCGGTGACGCCGAGGCAGAAACACACGCTCGAATTCGCCGCCGAGCCGCGCCCCTGGGCGAGGATCCCCCTGGAGCGGGCAAAGCGCACGATGTCGTGCACGGTGAGAAAGTAAGGCGCGTAGCCGAGCTGCCCGATCAGGGCGAGCTCGTGCCGCAGCGCGGTGTCCACTTTGTCCGGGATGATCTCGCCGAAGCGCTCCCGCGCGCCCTGGCGGGTAAAATGTTCGAGCGCTTCCTGCGCCGTATCGAATCCGGCGCGGGCTTCTTCCGGATATTCGTAGCGCAATTCATCGAGGGAAAAGCCGAGCCCGCCCATGAAACGACCCGTCTCGGCGATCGCTTCCGGCATGGTATGAAACAGCCGCGCCATCTCCGCCGATGGCTTGAGATGGCGCTCCGCATTGGCCTCGAGCCGCTGCCCCGCAGCATCGAGGGTGATGCCGAGCCGGATACAGCTGACGACATCCTGCAACGCACGCCGTTCCGGCTCATGATAGAGCACATCCCCCACGGCGATCAGTGGCAGCCCGTGCGCCTGCGCCAGCGCCTGCCGCGCCGCCATGCTATGACGTGGCGCGCGCCCGTAGCCTGCACTGACCCCGATCCACAGTCGGCCGGGTGCGATGGCTTTCAGTGCGGCGATGGCGGTTAGTCTTGATTCTGAGCCCCCCTCACCCCCAGCCCTCCACCAGGGAGAGGGGTGTTCCGGCGTGCCCTTTATGGAGGGGGCATCCTCTCCGGAGGTAAGCGAGCGCAGGTGAGGCGATCCGGTCGATGCAGCGCTTTCTCCCCTCTCCCGCCGTGGAGAGGGGTCGGGGGTGAGGGGCGTGGATGACGAATCTCCGCCAGCGATGGCGTCGGCGTCCGTCATGGCGGTCGGGTCTGGCTCTGAATCCCCCTCACCCCCACCCCCTCTCCACGAGGGAGAGGGGCGTTCCGGCGCGCCTTTCATGGAGGCGTCCCCATCCATCACGATGAACTGCACATCCTCCGCATGAGCGGCGAGGTCGGTGCGGGTGATGTGGCAGGCGCCCTTGGGGGCGCGGCGCTTGCCGAGCGTCAGGAGCCGGCACAGGCGGCCATAGGCGGCGCGGTCGCGGGGATAAGCCAGCAGATCCGGCGTGTCGTCGGCGAAGACGAGGCGCACACCGATGGCGAGTTGCAGATCGGCGAAACCGTCGCGGCCCTGATCGGCGCGCCATTCCCGCAGGGCGACATGGGCGCGCACCACGCCGGCGAAGGAATTATGGTCGGCAATGCCGATCCCCGACAGGCCGAGCGCGGCTGCCTGCGCGACGATCTCCTCGGGATGCGAGGCGCCGCGCAGGAAGGAGAAATTCGTCGTGACGGCGAGTTCGGCATAGGCACGCATGACACCGGATCCTCTGCAAAACAGGGAAGCGGTTCTAGCAAATGTTCGCTAAAAGTTCTATCTGATTCAGCTTCGATGCCGGCACCCGCGACGACCCGTCGCGACCCGTGCGTCCTTACCAGACCAGCTTGTCGAGAATCGCTTCCGGCTGATGCGTCTGCGCCGCGATCCATTCCCCGGCGCTTTCGGAGGAGAGCGCGATGCGGTCGAGGCCGAGCTCGTGGGTGTGGATGCCGCGGGCGATCAGCAGCGCATCGGCGCCATAAGCCTGCGCGCCGGCGATATCGGTGCGGATCGCATCGCCGATGGCGAGGATGCGCGCGGCCGGGGCGTCAGTGGGCAGGCCGCGCTTTACCAGCTTTTCCCGGGCAGCCTCATAGACCGGGCGATGCGGCTTGCCGTTATAGACCACGTCACCGCCGATCGCCTCATAGGCCTGGGCGATGGCGCCGGCGCAGGGGATCAGCTCGTCACCGCGCTCCACCACGATATCCGGATTGGCGCAGACCATGAGCAGGCCGCGCGCGCGCATGGCCTCGAGCATGGGCGCGTAATCGGCGACCTTGTCGGCATCATCGTCATAAAGCCCTGAACACACGACGTAATCGGCATCCTCCACCGCGCCGGCGAAAACCGCCGGCAGCCCCTCGAAGATCGGCTTGTCGCGTTCCGGGCCGAGGTGAAAGACCCGCTCGCCGGCACGCTCCTGAACGATGGCGCGGGTGAGATCCCCGGAGGTGAGGATGTCGTCATAGGCGCTGCGCGGCACGCCGAGCCGGTCGAGCTGGGCGATGACGGAATGGCCGGGGCGCGGCGCGTTCGAGATCAGGATCACCGGCTTGTCGGCGGCGCGAAACAGCGTCAGCGCCTGCGCGGCGGCGGGATGGGCGCGCATGCCGTTATGCAGCACGCCCCAGACATCGCAGAAGATCGCGTCATAGGAATTCGCGATCTCCCCCAGCCCGGTGATGAAGCGGGTAACCCCGGTGCGCGCAGCCGCATTCGCCATGACATCCTCGCCAGTCATCTCCTGATACGGCGCGGGTAGGCGCTTGCGCGGGGGAAGTCAACTGCGCGCCGGCTACAGATGATGCCATGCCGCCTTGCCTGCATGTGGGCAGGCATGCAACCGGGTTCCGCGTCAGTGCGATTCGCCTGCATGAAGGGCGCGCCCGGGCTCCCCTCTCCCCGGAGGAGAGGGGCTGGGGGTGAGGGGGTATCAGGATAGAGCACGCGCCTGATGAAGCGCGCAGCTGTCATCGGCGGCGGAGATTGCCCCGGCGCCGCCCCTCACCCCCGACCCCTTGTAACTTGAATCGCGCCGTTTCTGGTACAGTGCCGGAGGCGGTGGCGAGTGTGAGACCGATGCCCCTCAGGGATACCGAGCCCGTTGGAGAGCCTGGGTCCGCGCTCGCCGTTCCATTGAACCCGAACAGTCGCTTGGGCCGCCATATGAGCCCGTTTGTGCAAGGATGGGGAACAATG